>Ga0247610_10004885_pt1 | contig 14221 bp, 6 predicted proteins | sample 174DNAGHGhighgp2_FD_193483 | JGI IMG/M metagenome (GOLD analysis project Ga0247610, IMG submission 193483) | Sheep rumen microbial communities from Palmerston North, Manawatu-Wanganui, New Zealand - 1742 DNA GHGhigh gp2 | ecosystem: Host-associated > Mammals > Digestive system > Stomach > Rumen ... | reverse complement strand
TTCGTCCGTTGTTAACGGAAAGGCAACGAAACCCTTTATGCTGCCACAACGTGACCCTAAGCGTTTCTATCGTGACTTGTTGGACTCCTATAATACGCCCGACTTTACCAAGCGCAAAGTGGATGCACATGCACGTCGTATAGCAGCTGACATTATGGGTGACAGGCGCATAGTGACCAAAGTTTATTTAGAAAAACAAAACGAGTAGGAAGAAAACTACTCTGTTTTCCTTCTACTCGATTATAATAGAAAGTATTGTATTATTTTTGGATGATTTTTTTACCGTTTTTAATCACGATACCCTTGTAGTTCTCATTCACCCTCTGCCCCTTTATGTTATAGAAGGTGTTATTAGCAGGACGGTTAATTATCAGAGGAGAAATGCCTGTGATAATGGTACCTTTTAACATGGCTTTGGTAATGGTTACATTACTACCTTGGATTATCAATCCGCTTTGACACAGTTTGTCATAAACCGTCTGAGGGAAAGTAACTGTAATATTATAGGTATTCCCAACTGTACCCTGGGGGTTGTAAGTGCCGCCTTTCGCAGTCCCGTCAATAAAGATAGAGGTAAAGGTTTTCCACTCGCCATCGTTAAATTGAATGTTCTGTCCACTATTACTCGTTACGGTATATGACAATTCAAGTTTAACCGTATTCTCAAAGGTAGAGAATGCGCTTTTGATAATGCTTATTCCATTACCCCAATCTATCGTTTTCTCTTTTTGAAGACAGTTTAAGCTACCGTTTAGATTTGCTATTGTTGGGAATTCAAATGAACTGGTGCTACCATGATAGGCCTTGATGATTGTTTCCGCAAGATCAGGCTGATTAAAAACTGGCTGAATGCGGAATACACCGTCGGTGAGTCCCATCCAATAGAAGGTAGCTACATTATACTCCTTACATTTCTTGACCATGTAATCTGCAAATTCAAGCATCACGTCACGACGGACATCATAGTCTGTCTTGCCGTCACCTTTATCCACATTGGCACTGCCCCATTCACCAAGAATCATAGGGATACCTTTTGAGATGAAATATGTATCCCATGCACTTACCATATCATCAATTTCCTTTTTCACATTGCTGATACCATTCTCAATGTTAGGATAGTCATGTACCTGTACCATTATATGACCAGTTGCCGGGTCGGTAGGAACGGTCAGTTGTGACAACGGATCTTTCAGATGCGTATTCCATGTTCCACTTCCACAACATGCTGCATAAGTGTTCACCACCAAATTACGCTGAGCGTTATTGCCTCCTGATTTACGTACAACATCAACAAAACTTTGAGCATAGGCATTGATTGCCTTATATGCATCGGCGGCATCTGTTGCATTATATCTGCCATCACTGTTGTATGAAGCAAAGCACCATGAGCTGTATTTGTCAAGCATCTCGTTATAGCTCTCAAAAAGAAGCTTCTGGTCGTAGTCTTTAAAAGCTGTAGCTATCTGCTGCCAGATTTTTTCATACTTAGCTTTATTGGTTGTATAGTTCGCGTATTCAGCCTTAATCCAATGATAGGATTTCCCACTTTCATCAGCACCAGTATCATGGTGAACATTAATAATACAGTACATGCCTTGGTCGAGGACGTAGCCCACAACCTCTTTAACTCGTGCCATCCACTCTTCTTTTATGTTTCCATCAGCGTCCAAGTGGTTATACCAAGTTACTGGCACACGAATGGCTCCGAAACCAGCTTTTTTCATCATTTGGAGTAATTCCGGAGTGGCATAGGCCTGTCCCCAGCATGTCTCAGACTCAAGTCCTTGCTGTCCCCAATAGTTACTCTTTGTTGGGTCAAGGTTTTCTTTATTTTGGCCATTTGCCTCTAAGGTATTTCCCAGATTCCATCCTACTCCCATATTCTTCACAGCTTCAGTGGCTGTCTCAAAGTCTGCTGCATTACTATGGAGACTTGCTGTAAAAAGCAGGCATAAAACTACAGTAAAAAGTTTTTTCATACAATTTCCAATTAATAGTTATTGAATTCTGCGCTTAAGTTAAAAAAGAGGGTCCGCTATACAAACGGACTCCCTTTTTTATGATTAATCTTCTTATTGTGTTACTCTAAAAAGTAGAGTTTCAGCGGTGTATATCCATTACCTGTGAACAACAAATGTTGATCATCAAGGTCTGCTACGATAGGATCATCACCGAACTTAACTTCTATAGTGAACGTTCCATCACCATTGTCGATAATGCGTTCTGCCATATTCCATGGAGCAATATCATTATCCTTGCCCAACCACTGAGCTCCCCACCAGCCTGTTGTAACACGAACCTGATATGAGGTAGGATCGTCTGCAGAGTACTGCATGTAGAAAGTACCCGTCTTGATCTTGTTCCAAGTATCTTCTGGGAATGTGGCAATACACTCGTTATTGCCGTCTTTGCCGTCAAGCCCAAAGCGATAAGTACCATTCCAGCTAATAGCTCCGCTAGAACCGTCACCTTGCCAGAAAACTACTTCCTTAGGGCCACCTCCGCCTTTAACGATATCAATGAAGTATATTTCTTGTAGTGTATATCCATTACCCGTGAACAGCAGATGCTGATCATCAAGGTCTGCTACAATAGGATCATCACCGAATTCAACTTCTATAGTAAACGTTCCATCACCATTGTCGATAATGCGATCAGCCATATTCCATGGAGCAATATCATTATCCTTGCCCAACCACTGAGCTCCCCACCAGCCTGTTGTAACACGAACCTGATATGAGGTAGGATCGTCAGCAGTGTATGTAATATAGAACTTTTCTGTCTTAATCCTGTTCCAAATATCCTCACTGAATGTTGCAATACACTCGTTATTACCGTCCTTACCATCAAGAGCGAAGCGATAGGTACCATTCCAACTTACAGCACCGGCACTACCGTCGTTTTTCCAAACAGGAACTTTAACTTCTTGATCACCAGGACCATCAACCCAAATTTCTTCTTCGAAATAGAGCTCCAATGGTGTGTAACCGCTACCTGTGAACAACAGATGCTGATCATCAAGGTCTGCTACAATAGGATCATCCTCAAAACGAACTTCAATGTAGAAAGTACCATCACCATTGTCGATAATGCGCTCAGCCATATTCCATGGAGCAATATCATTATCCTTGCCCAACCACTGAGCACCCCACCAACCAGTTGTCACTCGAACCTGATATGAGGTAGGATCGGCTGCAGTATACTTAATGAAGAAAGTTCCAGTCTTAATTTTATTCCAGATATCCTCTGGGAATGTAGCAATACACTCGTTGTTACCATCTTTACCATCAAGAGCAAAGCGATAGGTACCATTCCAGTTAACTGCACCATTACCCTCTGGATCCTCATTCTTCCAGAATACAGTCTTAACAATCTCCATATGTCCATCATCAGCAGATGGTACATAAACCAACTCTGGCAATGAGATCTGCTGGCCGTCATAGGTATGAATGGTTCCAACAAACGTGCCATCATAGATATTCTTTAATGGAACACGGAAAATCACGGAACTAGTTCCTTTACGATAGAAATCTTTCTGGTCAATGAGTTGTGGATTACCATCAGCATCAAGCAATTCAATAGCCTTAATCGATTCCAAATCTTTACCATAGATTGTTATCAAATCACCACCGTTAGCGGTCTCACCCTGTTGTAAAGAGAATCCAGTAACGTTAATGTGGCCTATCGTCAACGACTGGCGAGACTCAGCCTCGCCGTCACCAGTGCGAACAATCAGCTTACCACCTTCAGCAGCGATCCCAGCTGGAGCGTCAACTCTAATCATGTCGTTGCTGACAATCTCAAAATTGGTAACTTTCACGCCATTAGGAAATTCAATTTCAGTAACGGCATCGAATCCAGAGCCATTGATGGTCATCGGCTGGTTGGTAACAACCTTGGTTGGAAAGAAAGTCTTAATACCCAAACCAACATTACCAGACCCAGCGCCGTCTTTCTCAGAGCATGCTGTGAAAGTAGCACCAATAAGAACTACCGCCAGCAACGTGCCTAAATAATTGATTATATGTTTCATATTGTTCAATTTTTCACTTATCACTATTCATTTTTCATTTCTATTACCATCCAGGGTTCTGAGTAAGATTTGGATTCTTCTTCAGTTCCGATTGAGGAATTGGATAGAAATTAAACTTATCATCCCACTGACGGTTAACAGTAGAGCGTGTGAGCACCAGACTGCTGTTGATGTTTGCCACCTGAATGGTCTTAAAGTACTGGGCTCCCTTCTTCCAGCGACGTACATCCCAGAAACGATGGTTCTCGAAAGCCAGCTCTACCAGACGTTCACGCTCATAGCGCTTTACCCATGCTTCGCCATCCTCTGTGAATTCCGGCATCTGGATGTCAGCACGATTGCGCAGCACGTTGATAGCTTCATTAGCGGTCATACCGTAAGTAGCATCATTGGCACTGCCTGTAGCATTGAATACTGCCTCTGCATAGTCAAGGTAGAACTCACCCAGACGGAACACGATCCAAGTGTGGCGACGAGAAACCTGATTATCAGCAGTTGTCACACAAGTACCATCTACATACTTGCGGAGATAATAGCTTGTAGGAGTAGCACCATACTTAGGAGCTGCATTGAAACCGCCGGCAAATGTTTCGATAGCCTTCTTTTGAGCACCATTGCTTGGCCACTCATCACCGTTCTTCACAACAGTGAGGGCGAAGCGTGGGTCGAGACCCTCGTAAGGATCAACACTGCTGAGGTCAATACTACCAGGATAACGCTCACCAAATGTCTCACCGTTATCAGCATATTCATACTGATCCACCAGACTCTGAGTTGGGCAGTTGCCAGAAGAGCCATTCTCTACTCCGATAGGATAGTTAGCCATTTCGAATGTATTGCTTTCTCCACGACCTATTCCGAATATCAGTTCCTGATTATAGAAAGCGTCATTTCCCCATAAAGATCCATAATTACTCAGTTTCAGACCCCATGAAGAAGCATTGTCGAGGATGTACTTACATGCCTCAGCCGCCTTTGCCCACTTGGTTTTGTCACCATTTGGATTATGAAGTGGTGAAGCAGCATAAAGTAACGTACGAGCTTTTAAAGCATAAGCCGCAATACGAGTAGCTCGCCCTATCTCCGAACCAACTTCTGTATTATAGTTTTCTGGCAGGTAAGGAGCGATGGCATCAATTTCGTCCACAATGAACTTCACAATTTCATCAGCAGAAGTACGTTCAATGTTGTTGGCCTGTCCATTTGTTAATGTGGTAGTAACCAAGGGCACATCGCCATATGTCTTGAACAACTCAAAATAGAAATAAGCTCTTAAGAAACGGAGTTCATATGGGAATATTTCCAATTGCTGCACCCATATACTGTAATCTGGGTTATACTGCCATTCAGAAATATCTGCCTCATCTAACTTTTCCAAATACATGTTGGCATCAGCAATTGCCGTGTATGATTTTGTCCATGTATTGGAATAGGGGTTAGCGGGACTCCAACCACCATTTACATAATTATTGACAGCACCGGTCTCAAGGGCATACTGAGCCTCATCGGTAGCACCAGCAAGGAAGTAAGCACTATTAGACTCAAGTTCATTATTGTAAATCTGAGCATAAACATCCCATACCATGCCTTTAATACCTTCATTAAAGTAGGTGTAGGTCCATTTCTCGTCACGCGTATTCTCTTCTGTGTACTCCAGATCGGCACAAGAAGTTAAAAGGGACGAGGCAAGGGGTAAGAGGAATGTGAATATTCCTATCGCAACCTTATTATATTTATTCGTAATCATAATCTCTAATTTCTAATTTCTAATTACTAATTACTTAGAATTCAACGGCAAGACCAATGTTCACAGCCTTCATCACTGGATAGCCAGTAGTCATGTTCTCAGCGTCCAAAGCGTCGATATTACCTGAAGACAGGAGGTTCTGACCCTGAACGAAGATTCTTGCGCTTGTTAATCTTAGAGGCTCAATAGCTTTTGCGGGTAACTTGTAGTAGATTTCGCAATCGCGCATCTTGAACCAATTAACATTGCGATACCAGATGGTTGAGTTCTGTGCATTGTTAGCCACATTCTCTGTTGACAGACGTGGATAGAGTGCATTGGCTCCGGCTACGTCGAAACAGTTATTGTAGTATTCCTGAGAGAGATTACGGTTTCCAGAGAGAGCTCCCCAAACACCGTCCACATAGCGCAGGTTCTTCACCTGATGTGCTGCGCCCTGGAAGGTAGCATTAATACCAAATCCCTTATACTCTGCTCCAAGTGTGAAAGCATAGTTCACTGTCGGGAAGGCATTACCATAATCCTGTGCTACGAAGTCATTCTCGTTGATGACGCCGTCTTCGTTGACATCCTTATACTTGATGTCGCCCACTTTCACCTGACCAAACTGCTGAACAGGACTGTTGTCGATTTCCTCCTGGCTCTGGAAGAAGCCTAAAGCAATAAGTCCACGGTCTGCATCAGCACGACCATCAACTACAGAGAGGTTAGGATATGCAGGATTCTCAATCCACTCTAAGATCTTGTTCTTCACTGTCGAGAAGGTGAAACCTGCATTGACATTCAAACCATTGTTGAAGGTCTTGGCATAACGCAGCCCCAGTTCCATACCCCAGCTTGCAACTCGACCCTTATCATCGTATGATGACTGGATACCTACAACATCTGAGTTAAGCGAGCCGGCACTTACCAGAATGTTACGACGTTGCTGATAGAACATATCTAATGTTACGTCCAATGAATTGAACAATCGCAGGTCGGTACCTAAGTTGGTCTTGTACGCAACTTCTTGGGCAAAATTATCAGTGGGGAACTGTGTCAGGAATGCACCCCATGAGTTGCTGAAGTTCTGACCATACCAGAACTGTCCGTGAGAGTTGTTCCAACGAGATAACCAAAGACCTGCAGCTGGTACATAGTCAGTATGTTGGATACCACCAGAAAGGCGAACCTTACCATAGTTAATAATCTTGCCATCAGGCTTGTTGGCATAGATGTAGCCTAAACCCATTGTGGGCGAGAAGGCCCATTTGGCAGGGTAACTGCGGTTTGAACCATTGGCAGCCAAAACAACATCAGCCATGAACTTGTTAGCGTGGTCATAGTGCAAAGCCAACTGCCAGTTGGTACGATAGAACGTATTGTTCTGACCGTCGCGGATTTCACCTTTCACATTATAGTTGGCATTAGCTGCGAGGTTATCACCATTATTCAACTGTGTGGCATACTTGAAACCGGCATTGAAGGTTGCGATACGCCATTGCGAATCAACCCAGTGTTTGAATAATAGTTTGTCCTCTACCGTACCCATCACAGTCTCCTGTAAAGCACCAGCGGTATCATAGTAATTCCAACCATACTGATAACCCTTTGTGCGGTTCTCTATCGTGTTGGATGAGTTGTCGTATGAAGCACCTACATAGAACTTCAATCCCTTAGTGATGAAATCAAGGTCTTGTTCCAATGTCATGTTAGCCCAAATCTGGCGCTGATGAGTTTTTGTAAAGCCAGCTCCCTGCGACTTAGCCAAGAGGTTAAAGTCGCCATAAGTCTGACTACCACCCCATACTCCTCCAGCTGTTTTAATGGGGAAAGCCAAAGCTGGAACCTTATACAGATGCCACCACGCGTCATTAGAAGAAACATTGGGAACACCATTGGTTTCCATCAAAATACCCAGAATATTGGTTTTAATTCTTGTAGTCTTACTAACCTCGAAATCAATGTTGGCACGAATGTTCAACTTCGAATATTTCAACTGTGAATTAAAATCGCCTTGCTGAGGATTCTTATAAAGTCCGCGTGCATCGGTATAATCAAGCAAAGCATAATACTGTACCTTCTCAGTACCTCCATAGAAAGAGGCAAAGACATTCGTCTCATGAGCAGTATTCTTGAATACCTCGTCCTTCCAGTTAACATTAGGATAAACAAGAGGATCGCTGCCATCTTGGAATTTCTGCAATTCTGCAGGTGTATAAGCAGCAGTGAGACCATCGTTCAGACGAGCCTGGTTCAGTGCGCTTGCATAACCATAAGCATCGACCATGTCAGCTGTCTTGGGATCAAATTGGAATTTGTGAGAGAGTCCCACTTTGAAGTGGTACTTACCATCGGTATTACCATGTTTGGTCTTCACTAACAGTACACCATTGATAGCCTCATGACCATAGAGAGCTACAGCAGCAGCATCTTTCAGTACAGTTACACTCTCCACTTCTTCAACAGTCAAGCGATCAATAGGGCGCTCTACACCGTCAACAAGAATCAGAATATCACGTTCGCCAGTGGTCTGGACGCCACGGATATTAAACGTAGCTCCTGTTCCTTCCTCACCCTTAAAACCTGTATTCTGGTAGGCATTCAGACCAAGAAGCTTGCCATAGAGGGCATCAGCCAAACTGATAGCTGAAGTGCGGCGAAGTTCTTCGGCAGTGATGGTCGTCACAGCAGCTGTAGTCAGGAACTCCGACTGCTCAACGCCATAACCTAAGTCTACCTTTTGCGACTGCTTGTCGCTCAGCGTCACCTGGGCATTCACTGTCATAGGAATACCGCAGAGTCCCACTAAGGTATATATAAATATATTTTTTAATTTCATAATCTTCGATTTTTCAATTTAAAAAGAATTACCATCCAGGATTCTGTGTAAGTCCATATCCCTTCTGAATCTCGACACGAGAAACTGGGTCTAGATACCACTTGTTTGTCCAATAGCCTGGATCCCACCAACGGCGGTGTCCTACAACGATTTCCGGCTTCTCATACTCAAACTTTGGCCAAGGAGTACCTTCAACATACTGCTGATCACCTTCTGTCAGGCGATTACCTGCGTCATCAAGGCGATAGATACGGATTTCATGCAAAGGTTTAGTGAAGAGATCCTGACGCATGCGACGAACCATGTCATACAAACGGTCACCACACTCAGCACCAATCTCACAGTTACGTTCACGAAGAATTTCATTGATGAGGTTGTCCTTGTTAGAGGTCAGATTCAAACTTGGGTTCATTGTCTCCAAACGTCCCAAACCTACACGGCTACGAACAACATGCAAATCATCCAAAGCACCAGTTAAATCGCCAGTCTCAGCTTTGGCTTCTGCACGAATCAGGTACATCTCAGCAAGACGAATGTAAGAAACACCGATTGGATTATCGTCATAACGGCTTCCTCCGTAGTAGTCAAGCAACCACTTGAACTTGCAGTAGCCCGATGCTACATCGTCCTTATTGTTGAAATTGGAGTTATAATCCAAAGCTCCACCAACCCACGAGTCCATCCAATTCTTTCCTGCATAGTCGAAACCGGCTGGAAGAGATCTTTGAGGAACTACCATGGTTTCATACAAACGTGGGTCACGATCGGCAAACATATCTATTCCTGTTGGATTCTTTCCTACACCATAGATATCGGCATATGGGAAATTGCGACCATCCTGCATTCCAAAGCATTCCATTAGTTCGTTGGTAGGAACTGCACCACCCTGACGCAAACAGTCAAGAGCAAAGCCTCGCCAGCCCCAACCCCAGCCGCCATCTGACAAAGTCAATGTTGGATGGGCATCGAACAACTTTTCACGATTGGTTACACCACTTTGGTTGGTATAGCCATTGCGATAACGATAACCAGTACGATACGCTTCACGATATCCTGCCTCATTCTGTGTAGCCGGCTGAGTCAGCTGATAATAATTTCCATTAGCTGCATTGTCATCAAAGAAATCATTGCAATACTGCAAACAACGATTCCACAATGTAGGATCTTTCTTACCAAACCATATGGTCTCTTCATTCTCCAAACCTGTAGGCTTCTTATCATATGTCAGATAGGGTTGGTCGTTATTGAATAAAGGTGATGCAGCAAACATCCAAACCTTGGCGCGAAGTGCGCGAGCCGAAGCACGTGTCAGGCGACCTGACCATTGCCCCAAATCGGCATCAGCAACATTCCAAATAAAACCAGGTTCTTTGATGGCACAATCAATCAGAGAATCAATAAACTCGACTGTCTGCCACGCAGTAGCTCGCCCTTCTGTAAAATCCTCTCCTACGGCATACGCTTTTTTTATAAGACAAAGCCCACCGAAATTACGGAAAGCATCGAAGTAACGGCTGGCCATAATGGTATATGCCTCACCCCTTAGACGGCTTTTCTCCGCATCGGACATATCGGGCACTTTCTCAAGGTTTTCAACCAGTTGCCAACACTTACGAACAGTCTCATAGATAGAAACACGTCCACCGGCATCTGAATTCAGGCCACTTCTGATAGTGGAATACGAGAATTTACCCTGATAATTACCATTCTCTGTATCCTGAGCATCTTCGGTCAAAAGACCAGGATAATAACTCTGAATAGGACCACCCCAGCCTACATAGCAATGATAAGAGTCAGAAAGCACGTCGATGGGCGCACCATTCATCATGTTTCCTGAAGTGTAAGTGCAATAGAGCTGACCATATGCACTCCACAAGAAATTGCGGGCATATTCAGCCTTATTGAATACCGTGTCAATATTCACATCAACACCAGGTGCTTTCTCCAAGAAGGCATTACCCACATTGATATCGTCGACACAGGCTGTAAAGATGCTCACAGACATCATTAAAGCCAATATATATTTAAATATCTTTTTCATATCTTCATTTTTTCAATTATTCCATGCTTTAGAAGTTGACTTGGAAGCCAAAATTGTACACACGTGTCATTGGATAGCGTACACCGAAATCAAGTCCTGATCCTGGAGCTTCAGGGTCATTACCCTTGAAGTCAGCAAAAGTCAGCAGATTCTGACCTGACATGTAGAATCGGATGTAGTTGAGAATCGGTAAGAATTTGGGCTTATTGATAGTATAACCAATCTCCAGATTCTTCAGACGTACATATTTAGAATTAATAATCCACGCGCGGGAATCACGGTTATTGTGAACACGATTTGTGAATGAGATACGTGGCAAGATAGCATCTGGATTATCCTCCGTCCAAGAGTTGTCAGCCACCCATTGCGCCAAAGCCGATGTATTGGTAGATCCGAACTGATCGCGGAAATATCCATTCAACTGACGGCTGGTATTAGCTGCACCTACCCACAACATTGAGAAGTCTAGTCCTTTCCAGTTCAAACTACCATTGATGGACCAAGTGATTTCTGGGTTATCTGTATAACCGAGAGGCTTTTGGTCGTTTTGGTCAATGACACCGTCACCATTCAAGTCAACATAAACAGCATCACCATACTTCAGGTCCAGGTTCTGGTCAGGCATGTCCACACCATATTGTGCCTTATAGCGCTCCTCGGTACCTGGCTGATAGAATTCGAATAGGTCGTAACCGAAACGTTGACCAACAGGCAGACCTGTACGGCTCAGGTATTCATACTGAGGTGGAACTTCCAACATCTCGATTACCTTATTACGGGCAAAAGCGATACTTGGACTAATCTGATAACGGAAATCACCTATATTATCAGCCCACTTCATAGTCAACTCATAACCATGATTCTTTACACGGCCTGCATTCACATAGCTAGCAGGAAGACTGGTGATAGCAGGTAGTGTATTGGCGTTGTTTACCAAGATGTCCTTACGGTCTTCCCAGAATACATCAAAGTTTACGGTCAGACGATCATTAATGAATGCGGCATCCACACCAAGGTTCCACTTAGAAGCGGTTTCCCAAGTTACGTTAGGGTTACCTGCAGTTAGCTCCTTAACAGCTTGCAACCAAGAAGGATTGGTTCCGAAATTAGCACCACGATCTTGAGGGTTCGTAGTGGTTGAACCCGTATAGAACTGCCATGCACCTGGCAAATAGAGGAAGCGGGCTCCATTGGTGTTGTCGTTACCCACCTTACCCCATGATCCACGCAGTTTCAAATAGCCAATAACTTTCTTAAGAGGCTCCCAAAACTTTTCGCTTGATGGAATCCAACCTACAGAGAATGATGGGAATGTACCATAACGCTTTCCCTCGGCAAAATTCTCTGAACCGTTGTAACCAATATTAAAGTCAATCATGTAACGAGTATCGTAGTCGTAGGTAATACGACCAACCAATCCTACATAGCCCTTTGGAATTGATTGATAGATGCTTCCATCAGAATCCCAAGGATAATAGGTCTTACTTTGGTTATATAGGAATAGGGCACCTACATTGTGCTTACCAAATTTTCGATTGTAGGCGAAACTTGCCTCAGCATACCAGTTACGGCTACCCCAACGACTATCGCTATAAGGTATAGGCCAAGTGATATTCTCCTTTCGGAGCACTTCCTTTCCACCATCAAGTGTAGCGATGTAACGAAGACCTGTACCAAAACCATTCTGGCGATTCTTCTGAGCAGTGTATTCAGTATTATATGACCCCTTTATTTTAAACTCCAAGCCAGGAGTAATAAAACTCATGTCGAGTTTGTATTGGAGGTCAAGGTTCAACACGTTGGTACTCTCATTCACATAACCTAATTCATAATAGTTAACTAGTGCGTCGCGGTCGAAGGGACCTACCAAATTATTGTCAGAAATGACATGACGGCCTTCACTGTCGATACCTATACCAGCATATGGAGTAGCACCTTGCAAATAGCGGAAAATGAATCCCTCACCGCCACCCATTGTGGTGCGGTTCTGAACACGTCCACCTAAGGTCAATGCTAACTGGCTATACTTAGAAACATTAATATCCAAGTTGGCACGATAGTTGAAACGATTATACTTAAAGGTCTCATCGTCATTCTTAGAGAATGTCTTGAAGAGAGAGTTCTGATTCAAGAAACCAGCAGAAACGAAGTATCTTACTTTCTCCGTACCACCGCTTACATTGACATTCACCTGCTCCTGCCATGCAACATCTTTCATCATATACTTAACCCAGTCAGTATTGGGGAACGTCCGAGGCATGTCACCTGTACGGAAATGCTCCATCACGTCCTGAGAGAAGCGAATACCTGTATTAAGCCCTTCAGAATCATAAGGAGTATAATCTGCTATTTTAGCTGTGCCAGGCCATTGGCTCATGGGCAGTGCATCCGTGATAGCTGAATAGTTCCACATTTTACCATAAGTGTAGGAATCAGCAAAATCAACGAACTGAGAAATCTGCTGAATAGCTGCACTGGCAGAAACGGTCACCGAAGCCTTTCCTGGTGTACCACGCTTGGTGGTAACCAAGATTACACCGTTAGCACCACGTACACCGAATACTGCTGTTGCCGAAGCATCCTTCAGAATAGAGATGTCTTGAATTTCGTTGGGGTCTAACTGGCTGAACGAACGCTCAACACCATCTACAAGTACCAAGGGGTCTGCACTATTCAACGAACCGACACCACGTACACGAATAACAGGCTCATCAGCACCAGGCATACCCGAAGGCTGTACCACTGAGATACCGGGTAATTTACCTTGAAGTGCGTTACTTACATTGGCAACAGGAGCCTTCAAAAGTTCTTCACCACCTACAGCAGATACGGCACCCGTGATAGTTACCTTCTTCTGCTGTCCATAAGCAATCACCACTACTTCGTCCAAACTCTGCATGTCTGGCTGCATCGTAATGGTCATACTGCGACTGGGCTTCTGCTGCTTAGTAAGATAGCCGATGTAGGAAAACTCCAAAGTCGCTTTTTGTGAAACAGAGGGCAACACAAAATTGCCATCGAGATCAGTGACAACACCTGTTCCCGTGCCAACTACAACAACAGAAACACCAATCATGGGCTCACCTTTCTCATCTTTCACCTGACCTTCTACCCGGAGATTCTGGGCAAAAGACACACTGGGCAAAAGACACAATAGTGCCAATAGCCCAAAGAGATAAGATTTACACTTAATTTTCATACAAAAAGGTTAAAATATTATGTTAGTATTAATTTTTATACGTTGTTTTAGTCTATCTAAGAGGACATTATCCTCCTATCCACGTCAAGCCCCTTGGGCCCACAATGGCTGTTGCTACAATTTTTTCCTATGACATGGTTCTTGTTTTTAGGTTTTTATTTGTTAATAGTTATTTGAGAATTATTTGTAGACAAGTACATTCACGTTGCAAAGATAATACAATTTTACCAAACAACGCAAGGTTTTCTTGACAATTTTTAAATTTTCTTGCTTTTTTGTTGCTTTTCAAAGGTTTATCAACAAATTCGGCAAAATTTTGTCAATAAGTGCAAAAATGGCAATATATTAAAAAGGTGGTTCGTAGATTCCGAGAGAAGAAC
>Ga0247610_10004884_pt1 | contig 14222 bp, 14 predicted proteins | sample 174DNAGHGhighgp2_FD_193483 | JGI IMG/M metagenome (GOLD analysis project Ga0247610, IMG submission 193483) | Sheep rumen microbial communities from Palmerston North, Manawatu-Wanganui, New Zealand - 1742 DNA GHGhigh gp2 | ecosystem: Host-associated > Mammals > Digestive system > Stomach > Rumen... | reverse complement strand
GAAAAAGGCTACAACTACGTCTATCCCGCCATTATCGACAAAGAGACATATGAGAAAGCACAAGCGCAGTTAGCGAGAAACCAACTGAAGCCGAAGCGTGTCTATAAGCATGTATTCTTGGGAAGAGGTATTCTAAAGGACTACAACGGCCTTACCCTTTGTGGCAAAAAACGTGAGAGAGGTGGCAACTATTATGCCCACTCCACGCACTCGGACTCTGGCCTAAGTATAGCAGCAGCACCTATCGATAAGGCTCTGTGGATAATAGCAAAGGCGCAGTATAAGAATAAGGTGGAGTTGGAGAAAGCACTTGGTCAGGATAATATGAAGGAGCGGCTTCTGGAAGTGCGTGGTAAACTGGAAGCCGCGAAGGCTGCTGTGGCTGAAATACAAACCAAACTCGACCGAATTGAGGAAAGGTATATAATCGGCAAACTCAGTGCATCAAAGGCTGATGAACTGGAAGCTGAGCTAAACAAACAGATGATGCGAGAGCTGAAGAATATTACCAAGTACGAGGACCAGATTAGGCAACTCGAAGCCCCCATAGAGGAGTCCATAAGATACATAGACAATATTGATGCTATAGAAGACCCTGAGCTTCAGCACAAGATAATACTTGAAGTCATCGACTGTGTGCTCATAATAAAAGAGCAAAAGAATCACTATCGGATGGAGGTGAACTATAAACCTTTATTCAGTGGTGCGGGTTTCACTCAGATTTTCCAAATATCGACCCAGTTATACCACCAGTCATTGAAGACAGGAAATTTGCAGTTTAATTTATAGTGAACGGGGTAGGAAATTTCCTATCCCGTTTTTAGTGTAGTCACTAGTGAATTGCACCGCCGTTTTTTGACGAAATGCCGAATTAACGGCAGCGCATTTTTTCGTTATGCGTCAAAAATGTCGAAAACGCAGCTCCCGCCGCCCCACATTATTTATATATGATATATCAACCTCTTGTTGTGATGAACTGAGGGGCTGGCGGCGCAGGCTGTCAGCTCCCTCTTTAAATCGCGGCAATGAGGCAGTAATAACCAAAACATCATAACAAGATAATGGAAAAACGTAAATTGAATGTACCCGACGGCGTGAGATACCTCGGGCAGTGGGCAGACTTCGGTACGCAGTTGCCGAGTGACTGTCATTTTATTCTCAACAAGGTGCTTACAGGTGTTGGAGCAACACAATACTACCTGACCAACAGTGAGCCTGTAGTTTTATGCTCGCCCAGATGCGCACTTCTTGAAAGCAAACGGGAAAAGCACCCTAATGTGTGGTTTTATAGGGATTTGGCAGATGAAGGTGTGTCGGCGGACTCCGATACCCCCAAGCCCACTAAGAAGAAGGCCACTTATGAGGACATAAAGAAGTTCAATGATGGGGTGTGTTCGTATCTTGATGACTGTGTCCAAGAACGGAAAGCCCCCAAGATAATGACCACCTATGACTCACTTGGACACGTTATAGACGTACTTCGTGTAAAGAGCAATCTTGACCTTTGGACGCTTGTCATCGATGAGTTTCAGTGTATTTTCAGCGATGCAGCCTATAAGAGCAGGACGGAGCTTGTATTTCTTGCAAACTGTAAGATGTTCAGGCGGGCGGTCTATCTCAGTGCCACGCCGTATCTGGAGAAGTACATGGAGCAGCTAGACGAGTTCAGGGTCATGCCCTATATTGAACTTGTCTGGCCGGAGAGCATGAAAAGACAGGTGACTATAACCAATATAACACTGACCAAACCAGCCACAGCTGTATGTAAGGACATCATCGACAAGATGAGGGCAGGTAAGACCGTCCGCTTTGGTAATAAGGAAATAGACACGAAAGAGGCTGTCTTCTATCTCAATAAGGTATCGGACATCTGCCGCATTATCACCAAGTGCAGCTTACAACCCGAAGAAGTTAATATCCTTTGTGCCAAGGACAACGAGCCTAAGCTAAAGGCACTCGGTCATCAGCTTGGTAATTACCCAAAAGAGGGCGACCATCATAAGATGTTCACCTTCTGCACGCGTACAAGCTTTCTTGGGGTGGACTTCTACAGCGAATGTGCTTATTCCTACATCTTTGCCGACCCGATACAGCAGACGCTGGCTCTTGACATAAGCACCGACATCGGACAGATATTAGGCCGTCAGCGACTGGAGCGTAATAAGTATAGAAATGAGGCTATTATGTTCATCAGGGAGAATGCGGTCGGTATGGAGAAAGACGATATAGGCAAATATATCGAAAACAAGAAGAATGGTACTGAGACTCTGATAGACAGCTTTAATGCTTCGTCTGAGAAGGTGCAAGCCGAACTTGTTAAGGTTTACAGGAAAAGTGCCGAGCGAGACCACTTTCAGGACAACTATATAGCAGTAATTGATGACAAGACCACGGGGAAGCCCAGGGTGGTGCTGAATATGCTGGTATTGCTATCAGAGTTGAGAGCTTGGGACATCAGAAAACACGGCTACAGGAATATGTACGTAGTTATTGACCAACAGAGACAGGCTGGTATCGCGGGCAACATCGGCACAAAGTCCACTAACCCCGATGTGCTGACCTTCAAAGCGGACTTCGAGAGCACCCGCGACACTACCAAACGTATTACCTCCTATTGCTCCTTCCGACAGCAGCACCCTGAACTGGCCGACGAAATAGACTTTGTATTAGACAAATATGCCGACTATTGGGATGCGCTGGGCTATGATAACCTCAAGGCTCTCGGTTTTCAGGAGAGTAAGATAAAGGCTGCGCTCACGGTCTCCTCACCTTTCGACGATAAGCTGCCAGAGGTTATCAAGGCCGTAAGAGACCGCATAAAGGTAAATAAAGCCTATACGGCCTCGGAAATGAAGAAAATCCTTGTGGGGATATACAGGGACATCGGTTATCCTCATACGGCCAAAGCCTCAGACATAACTGATTATGTATCGGCAGACCTGAAACAGGACAGTAAGACTGGCCAACGCTTTTACATCATTACATCCCTATACCGTAAAGAGATAACCTTCTTTCCCTTCGTCTGGCGACCGAACTTGCCTATGCTGGCTGACATAGACCGTTTTCTTGAAATGATCAAGACGGGTAACTACCTTATACGTAAATCGGAGAAAGAGGCAAGAAAACTTACCGATGTAATAGCTGAAATAAGAAGCCTGTCCAGCCATGATGCCCAGAATAAGCTAAAACGTGAATGGTTACCCGTAGCATGTATTAACGGCACTTTCAGGAATAAGCACGACCACGCGTTTGACACCTATTCGTCATTTCTGGCTCTCGACTTCGACGGGTTTAAGAGTGCTGAGGAAATGACAGAGGCCAAGGATGCCCTGAAAGCCAAGCCTTTCATTTATGCTATCTTCGAGACACCCAGCGGGAATGGGTTAAAAGCTATAGTTATACACGACTCAACAGCCACTGCGCTGCATTGGAATTTGTATGCTCAGGTGATGAACTCCTGTATGCTCCCCCAGACAGACAGCGGTGTTTCTGACCTCTCCCGTGGCCAATTCTTTAGTTATGACCCCGACCTATGGTTAAACCCCAATCCCGTGTCGTTTCATTATGTGTATGACGATACGATACCGCATAAGGAGCCAGCCAAGGAGGTAACGGTGAATGTCAAGGTTTGTGCATCTGGCGTGCAGAGCCTTGACACATGGGAAGCTCAATTCCTACACGGTCTGTGGAATATGTATCTGACGGACGAGGCAATAATTGAGAGGCTGGATAAGCACTGGACGGAGCGACGACCCGAATACTTCAAGGAGGGAAAGCGTCATACCTCCATGCTGACCATAGCAGGTACTCTGTGCAAGGCCGGAGTCACCAAGGAGAAGGCTACGGACTATCTCACGTCAAAGTATGCGGAAATTCCCTGTGGGGAGATACAGGGAATAATAGAGTTTGCTTACGAACACAACCCCTTTGGCTCAGACCGAAGGCAATACAGATAGACAGGGGATGACGGCGATCGCCGCCATCCACCTCCACCTTACAGACCTGAAGGTCTGTAAGGTGGGTGGTGAAAAGGATTGTGGAGCTATGGTATTGTAATAATAGCTAGTGAGACACATAACACAAATTGAATATAGGAATACTCCTTTATTAAAGGAATATATCATTTTTAGAAGAAAAAATTGTTATTTTCGCTAGCTACACTACTACAGTAGTACAATAGCTCCACATATACAAACCCTCCCCTCCCTGATAGGATTCATCAGGGAGGGGCGCAGGGCGGGCGAAGCCCACCCGTGATACAATAATAAAAATGTTCAGGACGATTATACAGATGCTTAACGGAGATAGTATGTTTCAGTTAAGCCGTGAACCTGCTACCGTTCATGATACCATAAAAGGTAGCACTCCAGATATTCCTGACAGGTTCAGGAGTGACATAGAGACGCTGCGACAACATTTTGGCGAGAACTTCGTGGAAGGGCTGGAGATAAGCCTTTCACTTAAAGAAGCCCTTGACATGCTCCCCAGAGACAGGAAGAGGACGGATGCCTATACGTCACTTGCCTCTTGGATGGAGGCCAACTTATGTATAACACTGAAAATCAAATCACAGAAGACAAAATGAAACAAGTGGCGGACACAATAATGCACTGTCCGTAATAATAGAAACCGCATCAGAGGTAACCCTCTGGTGCGGCATTTTTTTCAGTACAAAGAAGGGCATCACGCGCCCCCTGTTTGGCTCTGGAAACGGCCCTGTGTCATGACGTATGATGCTCTAGGTTTAGCGGTGTAGCTGATTATTGATAAGGAGTAAATTGTCTGCTTGACTTTCTGTTCTGGAGTACACATACAGGTGCAAACGAGCAATAACTCCTATTACAATGTTAGTTCAGAAAAAGAGAACTCATTTGAGAGTTTATAATAACATTATCCCTATCTATAAAGTCTTTAGCCATAAAACAACCACCATTACAATATTGCTGATAAAAAGGACACTTGTCACAAATCTTTTCTTTGACAGTGTTTTGTAAATTCTCCTGCTCTTTAGACAGCATATCAAGATACTCTATAAAAGGGATAAGAGTATCGTCCTTGTATAAATTTCCTAAACTTTGAGAATACTGATTGCAGAATTTAATGTTGAATTTAGCATCAATCAGTCCAAGACAATTGCTATCGCAGATACATCCTGAAGAAGGCATTTTTATGTCGCTTCCGTAGATGAAACATAGTGGAGGTATATGATCTTGTCCCATTATGAAACCTGCTTCTTGACAAACATTCCATACTTTTGAGTACTTCTCTATTAGCTTCTCTCGATTAGTAAAAATATTTTCCGTACAATCTAAGGTAAGACAGGGGTTAATCCGCTCCTTATAATTGCCACATCTGCTTAATATCTCATCAATAAGTTTTATTTCATTCGTTTTAGATGTTATTTGTATTTCAAGGCTTCTTCTTCCAGGTTTGTCTAATAGTAATTTGTCAGCCGTGAGGACTTTACTAAATCTAAAATTGTAGATGATGGCGTCCGTTTCTCTTGGCTTAAACCCTAAGACATTATTGTTTATAGCGTTAGTAAAAAGGAATACAGCAGTAAAATACTCCTGCGCAATAGCCATTATGTCATTAAAATCAGGGTGGATAGTAGGCTCTCCTCCCATGACTTTTATTGTGCTTACACCATTAGAAGCGAAATAATGGCATATCTCTTCGAAATGTTGCAGATCAATAATCGAATTGCCTCTTTCGCGAGCGTTGAAGCAATTACTGCATTTTGAATTACAATTTTCAGTAATGTAAACTCTTATTATCTTCTTCATTTCTATTTTAGCCACGGTATGAGTGTATGCTCAACGATGTCTTCTCGATTAATAATCTCCTGCCCTATATGGCATTTACCATTGCAAACTGAGCCATAATATAAACAATCCTTGCATATTTTGTCAAGACACAATGATTTATTGCGGAATGACTCCATGGTGACATAATTACGTAGTATTTGGAATGGTATAATTGTATCTTGTGATGCTCCTGTGAAAAGGTTGACTAATGTCGAAGAATACAAATTGCAAAAACGTACATTATAGCTCCCGTCTATAAGAACCGCTTCTTGTGGACATATAGTGTTATGATTATGTTCAGGCAGGTCTGTTCCGAACGTAAAGCATAGAGGCGCAGCACATTCGAAAGAGACCTTAACATCATTATTCCTTAGTCTCTTATACAAAGAGTTGATATTGGACACTATAAGATCCTTATGCTTGAAAATATTTGAGGAGTTGTTAAGAACTAATTGTACTTTAGTTCTATTTTTTGCAATTTTAGTGATTGTCAAGATGTCGGTTAACATCTCTTCAACAGGAGAGTTATAATCCACAATTACATCCAAAAGCCTTTCCCCTGATTCGTCGAGCAATAAACTTTTTTCATTAATATATTTAGTAAAATGGAAATTATAAATAATGCTATCCTTTTCCCTTGGATGATATGCCAACAATCGGTTTGATTGAATTGCATTTGTAAAAAGATATACGCACTCAAAATATGTTTGAGCCGTAAACATCATTTCACTAAATTGTGGGTGAATAGTAGGTTCTCCACCCATAATAGCAATTTTGTCAAAGCCATTATCATGAAAGTAAGAACATATGAGCTCAAATTTATCAAGGCTCATTCTTGCTTTGCCTCTACTTGAAGAGTTCATGCAAAATTGACAGAGGGCATTACAGTCCTCTGTCAACCAAACTCTTACCATATGCATCTTGTTCATATGGATACGATGTGTTTACTTGTTAATTCATGCAAGTTGTGCAGTCGTTGTTTACGGTGACAATAGTCGGAATGGACTGCATTGTCGGCTTTTCGTAATTTTCTTTCATGTAATTAATAATTAAAAGTTATACAATTATTTAACTAAACCAGCAGCTTTCCACTGCCTTAATATATCTAAGCTGTCTGCTAATGCCTGCTTATCAGTTACATTGTATTTAGTTGTAAGCAAATCTGCAAATGTGTGCTCGTCGAAATCAATATTAGCCACGGACTTCCATAAATAAGCTGTTGTGGAATTAAAAGTGACTATTTGATTAAAATTGACAGGACCTTTATTTGGAATGATTTCAAGTACAAATAAATTGTCACTCAGTTGCCGCAATTCGAAACCTTTTATTGTTTGCATGATGCTATAGTTTAATCTTGTCAAAGAAAAGTCTTTATATTATTAGATATAATCATCAAGACTTCCATCAAGATAGTCTTCGTCATCATAATCGTCATAGTAATAGTCTATCCACACATTATGTAGAGCATCTCTAACCTCATTAACGAGATTCCAAGTGATTCGCTCTCTGTCGTAATATTCCAAAACATCGTCTGTAATATCAACATACATATCCTCGTCAATACGGTTGTTAGGACTATCATACAAGTCAGCTAATATATAGCTTTCATACGTCGGGTGAACGTCACTACGCCAATGATCATCGGAGCATTCACGTTCAATTCTACACCATCTTACGTTTCTGACTTTTCCTCTATAGCTCATATAACTCTATTTATGGGATTTATTATTCGTAAAGATATGTTTCGCTTATTTCCCTTCGAACCAAGATGTTTCTGCTATAACAGTTATTATGCCCTATTGATAACCATAAGGTCGAATGACTCATTATAGCCATCATCTATCCAAAGGAAGCAATCCTATAAAGATTAGAAATTACACGGATCAGCTTTAAAGGAAGGACATGAAGAGGTCATCCATCCATCTTCGTCCTCGTCCACATCAGCATCAGGAAAATAGTCATCTTGATGACTTGTACAATACCAATAGTCATTATTTGTTTGACGAGCACGACGGCAATAGTAGCATGCGCCAAAAACAGAGTCTGCGTGATAACCCATAGTTGGATATTTTTTTGCCTACAGCTCCCAGACTCGACGGTTAATATGTGCATACAAAAAGGATGGAGCTCGTTATCTCTCCATCTTCTCACTTGGCTCTGGAATAACCTTTTAAAGGAATGGAACAGTAACTACAGCACCATCCAGTGTACGGTTGTACACAAGATGGGCGTGTTCTGTATCTATCCTCCTTTAGTTTAAGTTTTCCAGACTTTAGTGAGAAAGGAATAGAGACATTCTAACGCCTTCTTGGCTTCCGTGGCGGTCATCCATTTATAGGAATATGCCACTTCGGCACAGCAAAATTACAAAATAGTCCTGTGTTATTGGACCTGTAAAGCACTTTTTCTTTCGCTTTTGCCTAATATTTAACATTTATTTCCTAATAACGACAAAAAAAGAGGGGTTTCCCCCTCCCTATCGTGATGCAGAGCCCAGTTTTCCCGCCCTCTGACTGGAAAACTTACGTAAGACGGACATAGTACTAGTAACAATACTCTCCGATGCCCGTCTTACTATACATGTTCATAGTAACTTCAAGAAGTACGTGATGTGGCTGAAGTTACTAGAAATAGGACTAGTGGTGATGAGCTTGAAGCCCACTCCATAACGTCCTCGGTACTTTTCCAAATTCCAATGCTTCCTCGTACAGCGTCCTCTTCCCACTGCCGTATGGTGGGGAAAGAAGTTATGTTGTATCAAGAGGCTTATCTGCTTCCGCTCGTCCTCTGAGAAGATACCAGCCCGAACGATATGGGATGGCCGAAGTACATTGATAAATACCCCGTCCTGAATGAAAATGTTATTCTCCATCGTGTACAAACTTTTTCTTTATACGTTGAACTGTACTTATGCCGACACCGCAACTGCGGGCTATCATCCTTATGGGATAGCCTTTTCTTAGTTGTTTGATTACTGCGGCATATTCTTCTTGAAGCTTTTCGTCTGGTTTCTTGTAGCCCTCTTTACGGCCAACCTTACCGCCTTTGGCAACATACTGAGCCTTTCCAGAGTTGAGTCGAAATTTGATATTTTCGCGTTCCATTTCGGCACAAGTACCAAGCACGGCTATGAAGATGGTCAGAAAGGGATGCTCCTTACCGTCTGCATTGAAAATTGATAGTTGCTCCTTCTGAAAGTACACGTTGAGGTGATTATCCTTGCAGAGCCTCACATTTGAAAGTACATCATCAACGTTTCTGTCTAAGCGACTGAGTTCTGATATAAGCAGGACATTGATATGTTCGGAGATACAGTATTGCAGGCACTCTGTCAGGACGGGTCTGTCCTGAGTCCTTTTTGCACCAGAAATATGCTCTTCGTATGTTTTGACGACTTTGAGAGACTTCTCCTTAGCTAATAGTTGAAGGTCTCTGATTTGCCTACTTGTGTCCTGTCGGTCACTGACAGAGGACACGCGGGCGTAGATTACAGCTGTGTCATTGTTCATATAAATCAAAGTGTTAAGTGAATACAAAATGCTACGCTCATCCTGTCCTGTTGCATATTATTTGAACACAAAAACGGATGAACACAATTCTTTCAGTCTGAAACAGTGGCGGGAGAATAAGCATTGTCGTTAGTTAATGATATTCTCCCGCCACGGGGTTAGATAGTGATAGACAGGCTTCCCGCCACATTTGACAGTCTCATATAGCTATTGTAGTCGTGTTCTGGGTGGTCGGCCTTGAATGTCTTGAAGTCGAAAGACGAACGCTGGGCAGGCAGTTTTCTCGTCAGCTTCATGCCTGTATCGGTAGCCCAAGCCTTGATGTCCTGAGCCTCCATGACAGAAAGGATATACATCTTTATCTCTGCCAGACGTGCCTCGGCGGCATTCTTGGTCTCGATAAGCTCTCTTATCTCGTCCTCCTGCGCGCTGATGTCTTCGGGAATGGCGTAGGGGTTCTTGAACTGCTCGCCTCTGAGGTCACAGTCCAATAGCTCTTTACATATTTCAGAAGGAATACGGGTCACAGGTATGAGCTCACTAATATGGTCAAATGTCCCATCCCTCTTGGGCTTGTTACGCAGTCTAAGAATATAAAGCTTGTCCACTTTTGCACCTGGATTCTGTCCTTCAAATAGCAGTGCATATATTGAAAGCTGAAAACGAGCCTTCAATAGCCTGTCAGAATCTAACATAGCAAACGTTTTGATGTCTGCCAAATGAAATGATGTGTCGCTGGCTCGGAAAACGAGGTCGATATTGCTGCTCCAATTCTTAAAGTCAGTGACATTATACTCGTTAGCTTCGCAGACCAATCCATTATCCTTGCATATCTGAATATAGTCGGCGGTCTCTTGGTCGCCGTCGAATATCCACTCTTCGTTGAATCGCTGCACAGCTTTATGTACTTCCGTACCATATTGAGCTGCTGCATCTATTATCCTCTGGGGTATTCCTTCAAACTCTTTTCCGTCAAATAATTGGCGAGATAGCATCCCAGTGATGCCTGACAACTCCTTACCATTGAGGTGGTAGGTGTGGGCGGTCTCATTGAAGACCACACCACTACTTTTAAGTTCAATCCTTCCCATAACTAAGCAGCATTCTTTAATTGGTTCTTACGGTCAGTGAAGAGCTTCTTAATGCTCGGATTATTCTCACATTCAGAAGAATGGAGCTGATAGAGTGATAAGAGTTCGTCAACGCTGTTAGTGCTGTTGATAGCATTCGCTATGAGTGCAAGACGATCCGTTTGCTGTACGGTCGTTGATGCAACCGTCTTAGCGCGCCGAGTTGTCGGCTTGGGCGAAGGTTGTGTAGTCTGATTGTGATACTGATTTGTGTCCGCGTCTTTAGTGTCATCAATAGCAAACAGCGCATTCATGGCGTATTTACGGGCATATGAGGATGCTGCACCTGTTATCTGCGCTGCGTCCATACCTGATTTTGTTGCTGAGTGCTCTGCCTCAGCAGTCACGCTGATGTTCTCTCCCTTTGTGTTGAAGAAGAAGAGTGTGGTCTGTAGGAATGTGCGGCCACAGTGTTCTACTACCTGGTCGGAAAACCTGATTCCGCATGAGTGTTCACGGAGCAGGGGCTTAATAGCTGCCTCGATGTCCTCCAACGAACGATAGTTGTACTTCCCAAAGTTGTTATATTGTCCTTTGGGCGCATCCAGCCTTTGCTGAATGTCAATGAGTGATTTCAATAAATCTTCCATAGTTGTGATGTTTTTGGGTTGTTTATGAATGATGGTTAAAACGAAAAGGCCGGGGACAGCACTGTTACATATACGTTTTTGTTCGTTATGATATAGTGTTGTCCCCGGTCGGGGTGAGCGGTAAGTGTTCGCTCATCAGTTGAGAAACCAGCTATAGCCCTCGGTGTCTTCACCGTTGATGGCTTTCTGGATTCCGATGGAAAAATCCGTAGCATTCTGGCATCGGTCGATATATTTGTCAATGTACGATGACGACTTGACTGCTTCAGTAGCCAGTTGCAGGAGATTCCAGGTCGTAATGTCCTCTCCGTCCTTCTTACCGAAGTTGGGGTTGCAGACATATCCTTTACACATTCCTCCGATTGCTTGGTCGCCCAAGGTGAGGGATGGTATCTGTTTCTGCTCTGCAAGCGGAAGGGACTGGTAAAGCCTCAATCTTCCGATTATGTTGCAGAACTGCTGCTCAGAGATAACTGTTGTTTGCAGGTTCTCTAAGAGACGTAGTGCTTCTTCCTTGTTCGGGTTGAAATTCTCGAATAGCTCAGTGGCCTTTTGCATGATATCGGCCTCTGTCAAGCATTCGATTGTTCCACTGTTACCGTCACAGGTTAGCATAAGGTTGCTACAAACTCGTACCCGCCAGCCCACAAAGATTTTGAATTTGAGTGGGCTATGGTGGTAGTAGAGTCTATCTTCATTGTATGCTCTGCAGCCGCCAACACAAAGGTGTACGGTTTGGCCGTTGACAGAGCGGGTTAGGTCTTTGACGTGACAAACGAAGGCCATTCTCTGATAGAATATGGTTTTCTCGTCGTCGGTCAATTCACTTGCTTTCTTGTGTTGAGCACTTGGCACACGCCCAATGATGGGATGGCTCACACGGCACTCAACAGGGGTTAGGTCTCCAAACACCTTCTCGGCAGTCTGTGTCACCGCAGCGATAAAATTTTGGTGCGATATTGTGAGACTGTTGTCGCAGAAGGTGGGAATAATGTTGTTGTTGGTCAACTCATCAAGCGTGATGGCTGACGTGTTCGACTCAATGAAGTTGGGATGCTTGCCACCCTGTTCTTCCTCATTGTCGATAATGTCGGCTTCGACAGCCTGGTCGATGCCTAATGTCTTTTCTGATACAATCTTACCCTCTAAGGGCTCGACTGTGGTTTGTTTGTTCTTTGCTTTCATTGTTAATAGTTGTTTGTGGTTAATATTCAATTTGTTAGTTATATATATTAAGGTTTTTAGGCGAAGCTGTGGCATGGCTTCCTAACGGAGGAAAAGAAAAAGGAGCCAGCTCCATATATCCTCTTCGGACATGAAACTGGCTCCTTTTAGGCTTTTACCTGTAGTTGCTACATTGACGCTCAAGGTCAGCAGTAACTATAGGCTCCACCCAGACACCTATACCATGTCCTCTTCGGATATAGCCGTCAGTGCCTATGCCGGAATTATTGTTGTTGTTTATTGTGTGCCCTCTTCCGGCAGTGGCACACAGTATGATGACAGTCGCTGCTAATGCGACTGCTCATCTTTATAATAAGGATTTTTAAGGTTAATAGACGGGGCTGTTTTACTAACCATACTAGTACAATTCCTAGTAGCATTTGTAGTACAATCTACTATTTTCACTCATAGGTCGGCATAAATCATCACATTTTTTTGGCACTTCCATTTCTTTGCCGTACCTTTGCCCAAGCTTAGCGAAGCAATAGATTGACACCTAGCCATGGTGTCTCTATCATATTGACATTATGATTAATTTTCAAGACCGCACTCTACGTGAGTGCAAGGAAGGCCTGAAAACGAAGGTTACAGGTAAAGTTCGGGAGTTTTCGGATGCTTATTTAGACTGGTTCGCTGAGAACAAGGCAAAAAGTGATGATGATCTGGAAAGAGAGTGTAAACGCTCGCCAGAAGCACTGAAAAAGACCTTGGAGTATTGGGGGCAGAAGCATGTCTTCACCAAGGAAGAGTTCATCGCGAACTTTGCCTATTCGAGGCTTGGCTACAGGGAGCTGAAGGAAATATCCGAAGCAGCAAGAGAGCTTTCTAGGCAGAAAAAGGAGGCGTATATCGCTGAACTTGACCGCTTAAAGGCAGAAGCTGAGAACGAGTGACCCGACCATCAGTCCTTCAACCGCTTGAAAAAAAGATGCAAGGAAGGCTGTTGAAAGACCTCATCGAGACCTTGGAAAATGGACTTGCAATCCATCCAGAGGATAAACTTCGAGTGGAACAGCTGAGACTTGTACTGCTAAAAATTCAAAATTAACGCAGAAGAAGAAAAACGTACAGGGTTAGTAGTGAGCCGCAATCAAAAAAACTACAAACGGGGGCTGAGATGCCCCCTTTTTCATGCCTAAATGTTAATTACACCAAAATTTTGAAGTTTATTCGTCACACTGTTGGGGATAGTGATGGAGGTGAGGCCATAGCAACCATAGAACGCATAATCTCCAATGCTCGTCACACTGTTGGGGATGGTGATGGAGGTGAGGCCATAGCAACCATAGAACGCATAATCTCCAATGTTCGTTACGCTGTTGGGGATGGTGACGGAGGTAAGGCCATAGCAACGATCGAACGCATACTCTCCAATGCTCGTCACGCTATTGGGGATGGTGACGGAGGTAAGGCCAGAGCAATCAGAGAACGCATAATTCCAAATGCTCGTCACGCTGTTGGGGATGGTGACGGAGGTAAGTTTAGAGCAACCAGCGAACGCATAATTTTCAATGCTCGTCACACTGTTGGGGATGGTGATGGAGGTAAGGCCTTTGCAATCATTGAACGCATAATTTCCAATGCTCGTCACACTGTTGGGGATGGTGATGGAGGTAAGGCCAGAGCATCCACGGAACGCTCTACTTCCAATGCTCGTCACCTTGCGTGTCCTGTTCATGTAGGTTACTTCCTCAGGTATAGCGACATTGCCTTGATAATCGTTCGAAGAAGAATCATAGCTGAAAGTAACCGCCAATTCCTTACCATCATTAATGTAGTTGTAATAGATGGTAACACCATCGGCATTCTGAACTTCAATGTCGTAGGCACTAGCTACCAATGGTAGCAAAATCATAGCGAATAAGAGTAGTTGTTTTTTCATATTAGTAGTTGTTTTAAAATTAGTATTCAATAAAGGTCTCGCCGTCCCACTCGTCGTCGATGGTGAGGGAGGAAGAAGGG
>Ga0247610_10004883_pt1 | contig 14224 bp, 12 predicted proteins | sample 174DNAGHGhighgp2_FD_193483 | JGI IMG/M metagenome (GOLD analysis project Ga0247610, IMG submission 193483) | Sheep rumen microbial communities from Palmerston North, Manawatu-Wanganui, New Zealand - 1742 DNA GHGhigh gp2 | ecosystem: Host-associated > Mammals > Digestive system > Stomach > Rumen... | reverse complement strand
AGTTTATGAGGCTATTCAATGTCATCGCTGTGCTAAGAATGCCGATAACGATGTCGCCGTTTTGGATGGCGCCAGTGAAGAAATCAATAACACAATCTTCCGCAAGGCTCATAACCGTCTTGGACTATCTTCTGCCCTCATAGGTTCTGGCATGTGTTTTAGTTATAATCTATTCAAAGATAACGTCTTCAAGCTCTCCACAGCAGGTGAGGATCGTGAAATGGAAGCCCTCTTACTCCATCAAGAAGTATTTATTAAATATGCCCCAGACATTCATGTCTTCGATGAAAAAGTGAGCAGCCAAGACAACTTTCAGCGCCAACGTATGCGCTGGATGACGGCCCAAGTACAGAGCTTATTAAGTAACCTCCCAATGATTCCGGAAGCCATTATTCATGGAAAAATAAATTTCATCGACAAGACCATCCAACAAGCATTAATTCCGCGTTCAATCCTAATTGTAATGCTCACTGGTATATCCATAATAGTAACGTTAGTCGTTCCAGAATGGTGCGAAAAATGGTGGATTCTTTTGGGAGTGTTAGCTATGTCATTATTCATTGCCATCCCAAGCCAGTTACGTATCCGCTCTTTCAGTAAAGTTCTTGCAATCCCAGGACTTGTATTAAGGATGGTCAAGAACATCTTACATATCGATCGCAAGAATACCGATTTTATTCACACAGAACATAGTACATAAATGAGCGGAAGAGTACATAAAAGTGTGTTGAATGCTGAAGTAAATCTATTATTTTACTTCATAACACTTGTACTGGCTTTTTTCTCGCGCAGAATCTTTCTGGATTGTCTGGGGGCAGAATTTATTGGTCTGACAGGCACTCTTGGCAACATTCTTGGTTATCTTAACTTAGCTGAACTTGGCATAACCGCGTGCATCGGTTATTTTCTTTTCAAACCACTTCAAACTAATAACAGACAAGAAATCCAAGACATTCTATCATTACTAGGATATTTGTACAATTGGATTGGAAGCATTATTCTGGCAGGCGGGATTATAATAAGTTTCTTCTTTCCGCTTATTTTTTCCAAAGCTGAACTCGGACTTGGTATTATCTATTTTGCCTATTACTCATTCCTAGGATCTTCACTCATTGGCTATTTTATCAACTATCGACAGATTCTTCTGACTGCTGACCAGAAAAACTATTTGGTTGCTATCTATTTCCAGTCAGCCAATATCATGAAAATTTTCCTGCAGATATTCTTGGCATATACATATCAGAATCTTTATATCTGGGTTGGAGTTGAATTCATATTTGGCATTATTGGCTGTATCATTTTAAATTGGAAAATCAACAAAGAGTACCCTTGGTTAAATGTTGACAAAAGTCGAGGCAGAACTTTACTGAAGCAATATCCGGAGATAATGACTAAGACAAAACAAGTTTTTATTCATAAAATCAAAGATTTTGCATTAGTCAAGAGTGACGAACTTTTCATTTTCCTATTTGTATCATTAAAAATGGTTGCTTATTATGGCAACTATATGATAGTCATTTCTAAGTTTATCTCTTTATTCTCAGCCATTACAGGAAGTGTTGGGGCAAGTATAGGTAATCTCGTTGCTGAAGGCAACAAACAGAGTATGATGAAAGTTTTCTGGGAATTTACCACCATCCAACATACTATTGCCGCCATTCTTAGTTTTTCGCTGTATTCTTTTATCGAACCTTTTATTGCACATTGGCTCGGTCCCGAATATATCATGGACCGAAGAATCCTTATCTTACTGATCATTTATATCTATATCACCAATTCCCGCACATCAGTAGATAGTTTTAATTATGCGCATGGACTCTATGCTGACACATGGTCTGCATGGACAGAATTAATCATTAATATAACAATTACAATACTTGGCGGCCTAAAATGGGGAATTATTGGCATCTTACTCGGTAAGATCGCTAGTTTATTGACTATTGTTGTATTATGGAAACCCTACTATTTATTCACCTCTGGTTTTAAAGAATCAGTATTCACCTATTGGAAAGGAGTTTTTCGCAACTATGGCATTTCCATTTTTTCTTTTATGCTTGCAACCTATATTATTCAATATGTACATATCAACCCCTATCATAGCTTCTGGGACTGGATATTGTATGTAATAATTGGCATGTTGATTTTCTTATCTATCGACCTAAGTGCTACATATGTTCTAGCCAAAGGAGCTAAAGACAGTTTATCAAGAATCAAATACATCAGAAAAAAATGAAATACTCTATTATCACTGTCAACTACAACAATAAAGAAGGATTGCGCAAAACTATCGAGAGTGTGATTCGTCAGACTTTTCATGATTTTGAGTTTATTGTAATAGATGGTGGTTCTACTGACGGCAGCACAGATGTTCTGAAAGAATACGATGCTCATATCAACTACTGGGTATCAGAACCAGATGGTGGAATATATCAGGGCATGAATAAAGGTATCAAGAAAGCAGCTGGTGAATACCTTAATTTCATGAATTCCGGAGATTGCTTTTATAACGAAGATGTACTACAACGTGTATTTAACAAACACCTTACTTGTGATATTATTGTGGGAAAAGATTACCACTACAATCCGCAAACGCAACAAGGGTTTACAACTATCCTTCCCCCACGCATTTCCATGCTTACATTTTATATCCAAACACTACCCCATCAAAGTACTTTTTTCAAACGAGAATTATTTTTCAATACACTTTATGACGAATCCCTTAAAATTGTAGCTGATATCAAATTCTATATTCAAAAGATCTGTGTGGAAGATTGCAACATAGAACTAATTGAGGAAATAATCTGCAAACGCGAGCCTGATGGTATCAGCAAATCCTACAATGATCAACGCATAGCAGAACACCAATCAGTATTGGCCGGATTTCTGCCAAAAGGAGCAATAAAAGATTATCAAACGCTATCTTTGTTGGACAAGACCACCACTTATAAACTATTTTATCTTCTTGAGACCTCTAAAGGACTCAAGTGGATGACATATCTAATCAAAATTCTATATCGTCTTATAAAAAGCTAATTTATTGAATGAAATCAATAGTCATTATATTCCCTTATTTTGGCAAACTGCCAGTACAATACAAGATGTGGCGTGAATCTGCACTCCGCAATCCTTCTGTTGACTTTATGTTTTTCACTGATGCAGATATAGAGCCTGCAAAAAACATCATTGTTCACAAAATGAAGTTCAGTGCATTTCGACATTTAGTCCAAGAAGCATTTGATTTTCCTATAACACTTGATCGTCCATACAAACTATGTGAATACAAACAGGCATATGGATTCATACTGCATAAATATATTAGTAAATATGATTTCTGGGGATTCGGCGATCTTGATCTAGTCTATGGTAATATAAGGAGTTTCATCACGGATCAAGCTTTACGAAACAAGTTCCTACTTGGATGGGGGCATTTTTCTTTATTAAAAAACGAAACAGAAACCAACATATTCTTTATGAGAAGGATTGAAGGCTATCAATATTACGTCGAAGCATTTACAACCAATAAAATCACATTCTTCGATGAATTTGGACACAAAGGTTGTAGTGACAAATGGAAAGAATGTCGGCCACAGGACTGTTGGATTGAGGAACCTTTTGACAACGTATCAAAACCAAAGCAATCATATCATTTTAACAGCTTAAACCGTGGATGGAAACAAATTCTATTTGAGCACAAAGGAAGCAGATTATTTATTCTTCGATTTTACAATGGGAAAATAGAAAAGAAAGAATCATTATACGCCCATTTCCAACATCGTCCCTTTATGAAAGATCGAGTTAAAAACTATGATCATTTTCTAATAACACCTAGGGCTATAATAGATTTCCCAAAACACTTCGTCACATTTAGACTTCGCTTCTATAGCAGAAAGCGTAATCTGATAACCAAATACTACCAATGGAAAGATCGTATTTTATGGAAAATTGGTAAAGGAACCTTGAGATAGCGTTTATATACGCACAAAAAGTTTAGCAACTTTTTGTGATTTCATTTATTTTTATTATCTTTGTACCCCAAGAAGGTCAATTTACAATAATGAATATGAAAGAATTCACTGGTAGAAATAGTATTCCTATTGATTTCCTTACTTCAGCTGTCTCTGAAGGTAAATATTCCTCAACGAAAGAGATACTGGAATGGATACAAAACCAGAACAAGGAAGTTCACTCAGAAATTTGTCAAGTACCATTAAACAAATTAAGAGGATGGAAAGTATCATCAGAGATAATCTGTCATGAAACTGGACGTTTCTTCAATATTGAAGGTATAAAGATTACTACGAACTATGGGAATGTCGCAAGTTGGTCACAGCCAATTATTAATCAACCTGAAATAGGTTTCCTGGGCCTAATTACAAAGAAGATTGATGGCATACTCCATTTTCTCATTCAAGCTAAAATTGAGCCCGGCAACATTAATACTGTTCAGATCTCTCCTACCCTTCAAGCAACCCGAAGCAACTACACTCGCGTCCACAAAGGAAAAACGCCACTATATCTGGAATATTTTACTGGAGAAAAGAATGTTAGCATTCTTGTAGATCAATTACAAAGTGAACAAGGTGCGCGTTTCTTACACAAACGTAATAGAAATATCATCATTGAGATTAATTCCAAGGAAGATATTCCAATTTATGATAATTTTAAATGGGTGACATTACGTCAAATAAAGGAATTAATGCAGTATCCAAATATTGTTAATATGGATACAAGAACTGTTATATCATGTATAACTTATGGTAGTTATACTGATGAGAATTTGCTATTACTTCAGGCATTTAACATTATAAAGAGTCAAAAGACTGATAAAATATCCTCAAATATATACTCCATCTTAAGTAGAGATAATCACAAACATGACTTCAATCATCTTATTCAATGGATTACCAGTCTGAAATTCAAATACGAATTAAGCGTCTCATCTATACCCTTACATGATATCAAGAATTGGGTAATTGATGGCAATGTTATTAGACATCAACAAAATAAATATTTTTCAGTAATTGGTGTTAATGTTGAAATTGGGAACAGAGAAGTTGTATCATGGGATCAACCTATGATCAAAGCAGCCCAAGATGGAATTGCAGCTTTTATAGTGAAGAAAATTAATGGAATATATCATTTTCTTGTTCAAGCAAAATTAGAAGCAGGAAATTTCGATGTTGTGGAGTTAGCTCCAACTGTACAGTGTTTAACTGGCAACTACAGGAAAGGAAATAACGAGTATACTGTACCTTACCTAGATGTTGTTTTGAATGCAAGTAAAGAGCAAACTTGGTATTCTGTTTATCAATCAGAAGAAGGTGGAAGATTCTATCATGAACAAAACCTAAACATGATTGTTGAAGTTCCAGAAGATAGCCATGTTGAGGAAGGAGGAAACTATTGTTGGATGACACTCAATCAATTACAATATTTTGTCGTTTTTAACAATTATGTAAATATATCAGCAAGAAGTATCTTGTCAGCGATTCAATATCAGATATAAATGAATAGAATAAGAATTGGAGTTATGGGATGTGCAAATATAGCACGCCGATTGATGATACCTGCAATTAAAGAATTACAGGACAAATTTGATCTTGTTGCTGTTGCAAGTCGTACAAAAACAAAAGCCAAAGAATTTGCAGAATTATTTGGATGTGAAGCTATAACAGGATATGAAACTATTCTTTCCCGAAGCGATATTGATGCAGTCTATATACCTTTACCAACTGGACTTCATTTTGAATGGATCTCTAAAGCTTTAAATAATGGAAAACATGTATATGCCGAAAAGTCTATAGCAATGAATGAGAAAGAAGCGAATCATATGGTTGAACTTGCAAGATCATCCAATTGCTCATTGATGGAAGGTTATATGTTCCAATATCATAAACAGCATGAGAAGGTTAAGAACCTGTTGAATGATGGAATTATCGGTGAGCCACGTATGATTCGTGCTTCATTTGGTTTTCCTCCTTTCTCTGATCCAACCAATTTTAGATATGATAATACTATCGGAGGAGGTGCACTAAAAGATGCAGCAGGTTACGTATGGAGATGTGTAAATTTCCTCTACGGTAACATTTTTAAAGTTAAAGCTTCAAATGTATATTATGATCAAAAAGGAACCAGTATTTTTGGATCTGCATATTTGAGCACTAACAAAAATATAAGTGCTGAAATAGCATTCGGTTTTGACAACTTCTACCAATGCAATTATGAAATATGGGGAAGCAAAGGTATAATCACATGTAGGAAAGCTTTTACGCCCAAGCCAGATGAAACAACTCATATCATTCTTGAGAAACAAGATTATTATGAAGACATTGTTATCCCGCCAGACAACCATTTCAAAAAAGCAATGATCGAGTTTTACCAAACATGTCAAAATATTAATAAAAGAGATAAGCACTATAATGATATTATTTTCCAAGCTAAAGGCTTAGATGCAATTGAAAAGTTAAGTAAAGAATAATCATTATGAAGAAAATAGCATTAATAGGTTCAAAAGGCTATATTGGAAAGAATCTCCAATGGTATCTTAGGAAGATGGGGTATCATGTGGAGAGTTATGACATCGTTGAAATAAAAGAAGACGATTATTGCCAATGCAACATGTCTGATCAGGAACAGATTAACAAGATAAATCTGGATGTGGATTTTATCTATATGTTCGCTGGTAAAACTGGAACAACAAATGGCTTTGATAATTATATGGATTATATCAATAGCAATGAAATAAGTCTTCTTAATCTTTTAGATGCAATTCGTAAATCTCCATATAGACCTAGAGTTATATTTCCATCTTCTCGACTAGTTTATAAAGGAAAAGAAAGACCATTAATAGAAGAGGACGAAAAAGAAACAAAAACTATTTATGCAGTAAACAAACTCGCATGTGAGAACATACTCTATGCCTATAACAACATGTATAATATACCCTATACAATTTATAGAATATGTGTTCCTTTTGGGAATATGACAGCTAATAATTATTCTTTTGGAACTATTGGATTCTTTATCCGACAAGCAAAAGAAAACAGAAAGATTACACTCTATGGAGATGGTAGTAACAAGAGAACCTTTACAAGCATAGAAGATATTTGTAGACAAATTGAGTGTTCCTCCTCAACAGAAGAAAGTATTAATCAAATATATAATATAGGAGGGACAACTTATTCACTTGTAGACGCAGCTCGCAAAATAGCTAATCACTTCGGTGCTTCCATAGAAAGCATCCCCTATCCTGAAAAGGATTTAAAGATTGAGAGTGGGTCCACATTCTTCAATTCTACGAAATTGGAAGGTCTCACAAAAAATACATATTATCAAGACCTAGAAACAATATTCAACAATAAGTAGATATGAAATTTTCCGTAATTAGTCCTGTTTACGGGGCAGAAAAATTATTGCCAGAACTAGTTCATGAAATCGAAGAAGCTATAAGTACGATTACCGATGACTACGAGATTATCCTTGTAGAGGATCATAGCCCTGATAATAGTTGGAGGATCATAGAACAATTATGTTCATCTAACAAGAAGGTAAAGGGTATTTTCCTGAGCAAGAATTTCGGCCAACAATATGCAATAAATGCAGGGCTAGATGCTGCATCTGGTGATTGGATCGTAACATTAGATTGTGATCTTCAAGATACGCCATCACTTATCAAATCGCTATACGAAAAAGCAAAAGAAGGATATGATGTAGTTTTCGCCAGTAGACAAAACCGCCAAGATACTACCATTAAAAAGACTGGATCAGTTTTATTTAACAGGTTGCTAGGTTTCTTAACTGATACAGAACAAGACGAAACAATAGCAAACTATGTATTATACAAGAAAGAGGTTGTAAAGGCGATGGAATCTATGGGTGATTACAGACGTTATTATCCATTAATGAATCATTGGGTAGGTTTTAATAGCACCAAATTACCTATACCTCATGCAGAAAGGACCGATGGACGTAAATCTTCATACACAATAGCGAAACGTATCAAGCTTGCGCTTGAAACAGCCATTGCTTTTTCAACAAAACCTTTACATCTTATTGTATATTTTGGAATGATACTAATGTTTACATCCTTATTTACAGGTGTCGTTATTGCTGTCCATTATATCATAACAGGAATAACTGTAAGTGGATGGTTTACGTTGTTTGTATCTCTATGGTTTATTGCAGGAGTTCTTACTATTATTCTTGGTATTATAGCTGTCTACATTGGCGATATTTATATCGAGACAAAGAAACGGCCTTCATACATTATAAGAAAAACTATCAATCTATAACTATTAACATATGAAATTATCAAATAACAAAATTTGGGGTATATGCTTTATTATAGCATTCGCCATTCTATTTATATCATCTCCTGATTCATACACGCATGATTTATACCAACGTACAGACTCTGCTAATTTTTTTACTAGTGGAAAATCTCTAGTAAAAGGATTAATACCATATTCTGACTTTACTGACAGTAAAGGGCCTCTTCTATGGGCCATATATGGTATAGGATACCTTATAAGTAATTATGACTACATAGGGGTCTTTTGGCTCAGCATTCTATTCTATTCATTTACTTTCTTTTATGTATTCAAAATTGCACAGCTTTTCTTAAACAACCAAAAGCGTGCGCTTGTTGTTGTGATTTTAATGATGTCATGTTTCTTTAGTCCATGGTTTCATTATGAAATTCGTGCTGAGGATTGGGCTCAATTGTTTATTGTATTGGCTTTTTACAGAATATGCCTCTTCTTATACACCGAACAAGGGAAAAAGCCCCTATCACTTTATACATCTTGTTTTATCCTTGGAATATGTTTCATTTCCACTTTTCTTATAAAATATAATATTACCCTGATGTTTGGAATAGCATACTTTTACATGCTATATGCCATTATTCGCGAAAAGAAAAACTTACTTCTTTCCTTTTTATCCGTGGTGTGCGGTATTCTTATAATTGCACTACCTTGGATTGCATATATGTTATACGTTGACTGTTTTGATGCGTTTATAAAAGAATACTTTACAAATACACTTCAAACTGTTAGTTCTGATAATACTATTTCTAATTATATACATGAGTGGTTGTTTCTAACATACGATACGCACACCATTATACTTTTTGCAGTATCATGTATAGGAGCTGTCGCGATGGCTCAGATGGTGAGCAAATATAAATACTTCTTCATTGTTTCTTTTATTGGCTTTTTCTCAATTGCGATTCATCGATGCACATTTTTACATTGGTATTATCTATCACTTTGTTTATTCTTCCCTATATGGCTATTCATTTATATCAATATAAAAACAACGGCTCGAGTAATAAAAGCCATTGTTGTTATATCTGCGGTTTATACATTCTTTTCAAACTTCTTTTTTTGGGGATTTCTGACACCTACATGGTTTTTCCGGGACTCTGCAGCACGAGCACAATTTTATAAGGCTTCATATTATATGTCCCAGATAGAGAACCCAACTATTATCTATTATCTTTGTGGTACATTAGGGATTGAAACGCCTGTAGACGGAATCCCAGCTACAACATATTGGGCCACACAAATTGGTGCAACAGATTATATGATGAGGTCACAGACAGATGCCATGGAAAATGGCATAGCTGACTTTATAGTCGCAGCTGATAATGAAGATTATCCGATAGCCCAAACAGATAGTTTAATTACAAGAAGTGGGTATCATGAACTTATGAGATTCCGCACTATAGAAACAGACTTTATACTTTATTCAAAACATAAGGTATCGGAACCACCAAAAGACTTTCATGTATCAAATAATGATGTTCTCTTCAAAAGTAAGATTTTCAGGTAACTAGGCATTTGTAGACATGTTAGAAAATACATGCCGATCCAAGAAACGACTTCTATGGATAAGTATAGAAATCATCCATCCCCCAGAAAGTGCGATGATGACTTCAAAGATACCTGCGTAATATGGAACATTCACTTGTGGAAAGAAATAAAGGAACATATTCTTTGCCCAATAAATAAAAAATATTTGAATACAAAAAATAGTCATAGAATGCCGCCCTAATGACAAGAAAATATTACCAAGAAAAGTTCTCTCCATTCGTCTCGCCCCCCATAATACCACAAAACTACCAAAGCATCCTAAGACAAAATAGATAATTACAGAAGTTCCATACATCCTAACCGACAGATTAATATCTCCACCTATTATTTGTAGTCCAATATATGCTATCGCAACTAGTCCAACTTGCCACAAATCTGCTGAAATTAAGTTTCTCTTCCTAACCAACATACCTACATACATAAATAATGCAGTTAAGAAAGCAGTATCTATACTCCAAGGTAAAAGTATTGGGCATTTTGTCAAAACAATCGTAATTGCAAAATAACAAAATAATAACCAATATCTAATTCTCACAAAATAAACAATCAGGTAAAAGAATAAATAGGATACTATCATTGATGTCAGGAACCACATTGGGAAATTGCCTGAGGTCATGAACTTAATATTAGGAGCAATATTCAATGGATACAAACAATACCTAGAATAAAGCACTCCAATTATTTCCCTTAGTGAAAAATGCATAAAGGCAATAAACATCAGAATAGAATAAAACAAATATGGCACAAATAATTTCCGCAAGCGTTTTTCCATACATTCTTTCAACGTACCCTTCATTGAATAAGTATAACCTGAACAAAAATAAAAGATAGGTACAAACATTCCCATCATCAGCCACATCAAATCCAATGCATCAGAATGAGAACATACAACAAGGATTATTCCAATACCCTTTGCAATATCTACATATTCAAGCCGCTTATCCACAACAAAACCATAATTTATTGGCCACAAAATTACAAAAAAAAATTGAAATATGCCAAATAATCAGAAGATTTTCTTACCTTTGCAAGTGGATAGAATATAAAAAAGATGAAAATTGCTATTATTACATCAGGCATACTTCCTGTACCCGCAGTACAAGGCGGAGCGGTAGAGAATCTAATTGATTTCTACCTTGAATACAATGATATCCATCAATTACAGGATATAACTATATATAGCGCGAAACATCCTGATACAAAAAAACATCAAGCTCTTAAATCTAAAGTAAATCACTACCACTATATTGACACCAACAGTTTTCTTGCAAAAATCAGGAAAAGATTGTATTTAAGAAAAGCTGGCGGAAATGAATTGCATCACTATTCTATTGAGTATTATCTTGAGAGGGCATTAAAACATATACGTAAACAAACGTATGATCTAATCATTTTAGAGAACCGTCCTGGTTATGCGCTTAAGTTGAGAAAATGTACCACAGCTAATATTGTAATCCATTTGCATAATGACCAACTTATTTATCAAACAAAATTAAATTCTGATATTTACAATATAGCTTCACGTATTATTACGGTATCTGAATACATTACTAATCGAGTACGCACCATCAATGCCAACGATAAAAAATGTATAACTGTACACAATGGAATTGATACTCAGGCTTTTAATCCAAATATTTCTCCCATACAACTGGATTCTATAGATCAAAAAGACTTTATTATTGTGTTCAGTGGAAGGATCAATAGAGAAAAGGGAATAATGGAATTGATATCTGCTATGAATTTAATAGGAAGAAAATACCCCATTAAACTAATGGTATTGGGCAGTTCCTTCTATGGAAATGCAACTCAAGAAACATCGTTCATCAGAAAGCTCAAAGAAATGGCTACCCCTATAAAAGAAAAAATCATATTTACAGGTTTTATTCCCTACCCTGAAATACCAAAATACTTACGTATTGCCAAAATAGCTATTATCCCATCAGTATGGGATGATCCCTTTCCGACTACAGTTCTTGAAGCACAAGCCATGGGATTACCCATAATTACTACACGCCGTGGTGGTATTCCAGAAGAAGTTACAAAAGAAAATGCCATAATGCTTGAAACCGATGAGCATTTTGTTGAGAACTTAGCAAATGCTATTCTCGACCTATATCAGAATCCCGAGAAACGTCAAGCTATGGCCAAAGCATCTCTTGAAAGATCCAAGCTTTTCAACAAAGAGACGTATGCCAAGAATTTCTTCGCAGCGATAGAGAGTATTAAATAATAGACTACTGATACACCCTGACATAGTCGATGTAGTATATTAGGGGGAATTGGGTGATGTCGGGCTCGCCACCGTTGGAGCCTAGGGCGAGGTTGAGGAGAAGGTAGTGTTTGAAACCGGGGACTATGTTGGAAAAAGAGTTCTCTGTATTACCATTGTAGCCTCCATTGATAGTTTTCGAAAGATCGATCTCATTCAAGAGTTCATCATCAAGATAGAGGCGGATGTAATCTTTGTCCCAATCCATGCGCCAAATATGGAACTTTTCAGCCCAAGCGGGATCTTTTTCTGTAAAATGAGTAAAAGGCGTCACAACAGAATCCCATACTGCCTTCCATCGCTCAGTTGAGCCCCAACAAGCATTTGCCAAGATCGAGGGTTGTCCATCCTTGATGTAGTATTCCATCATATCTATCTCGCCATTCTGCGGCCATTCCCATTTGTTGCCCAAAAGCCAAATGGCTGGCCAAGAGCCAGAGGCAACAGGGATCTTCGCACGAACCTCGAAACGTCCATAAAGGAATTGTTGGCTCAAGCGTGTTGTCAAGCAGCTCGATGTATATTCGATAAACTCACGATTCTTACGCCAATCATTGCTACCAGCCTCGTAGTTCGGATTCTTGCGATGCTCGCGCCTGCCCTCAATTACCAAGCAGCCATCCTTCACATAGGAATTCTCCGACTGATACCATTGCAGTTCTTGATTCCGTACAAATCCACGCTCGAAAGTCCAATCCTTCGAGGGCCTTCCATCCACATCGAACTCATCACTCCACACCAAGCGATATTCCTTCTGCCCATAAACCATGACAGACAGCATCAAAACGAACAATGAACTAATAATTCTTTCCATTTCTACAGATAGATAATCACGAAGAATGAGATGAGCCAGCCGGCGAGGCAGAACTGAATGAAATGGTCTTTGACGAGCGATTTTGTGGGCGAACCACTGAGGCCGAAGACAATCATGTTCTGCAGATAACGAAGCATACCTGCAAGTACCCAACCACTTGTAAGATAGACATAGCGAGTACCCATTCGCTCAATAACCTCAGGCGACATGGTGTACATGATATAGCAAACGAGAGTCACACTGGCGATAATTGCTGTAGCCTCGTTGATGAAAGTCTTGTTGTAACCTGTGATCGACACTCGTGGCTTGGTGCCTGTCTGCTCATAGATTCGATAGTCATCATTGCGCTTGGTAAAAGCGAGGAAGAGCGCTACGAGGAACGTCATCATCACCAACCAATGTGAGATCCAAATGTCTGTTGTCACACCTCCGCAGAGCACGCGCATCACGAATCCAACGGCAATAATCGACACGTCGAGAATGGCATACTGCTTCAATCGAATACAATAAGCAATGTTCAGCAGCCAATATGCACCTATTATTATATATAAATAAGGTGTATTGACACTTTGGGTGAATGGCACCAATGCGAATGCTCCAATCGTGCAAATGATCATCATTGCGTAACCCGCTTTCACACTTACAGCTCCTGAGGCTATCGGACGATGACACTTCTTGGGATGCTGACGATCGGCCTCAACATCTCGCAAATCGTTGAAACAATAGATAGAACTCGAAATCAAGCAGAACGATGCAAAGATGATCAGCGTAGGCCACAGCAGATTCCACTTCAGCAGGTTATTGCTGAAGAAGATTGGCGCAAACACAAATCCGTTTTTGAGCCACTGCAACGGGCGAAGCAATCGAATATAGTGTATCATCGGCGACAAAGTTACGAATAAATGAGTGAAATACCAAATTAATTAGGATATTTCCTAAGAGGAGTAACTTCGTATGTAAAGGATATAATTCGTCATACTACCTACATGCCTACATAAAATCGCTTAGAAGCCCTTTAAAATAAGGGCATTTGTGATTTCTGTACATACATAAAGCCTACACAAAGCCTACATACTACCTACATAAAAATGACTATTTTTGCGAATTATACCCGCCAAAATGGCGTTTGTAGGTCATTTTATGGAGCTTATAAATCGGACAAAACGCACCAAAACATCAGCAATAGACTATCTTGGGAGGTGTGGAAGATTATCTTTTGGGGTGCGAAAGACTATCTTTTGTCAATCGAAAGATGGTCTAAAG
>Ga0247610_10004881_pt1 | contig 14228 bp, 9 predicted proteins | sample 174DNAGHGhighgp2_FD_193483 | JGI IMG/M metagenome (GOLD analysis project Ga0247610, IMG submission 193483) | Sheep rumen microbial communities from Palmerston North, Manawatu-Wanganui, New Zealand - 1742 DNA GHGhigh gp2 | ecosystem: Host-associated > Mammals > Digestive system > Stomach > Rumen ... | reverse complement strand
TCCAGTGAGAAGTCATAGCTCTGACTGGGTGTCATCGCAAAAAGACCGATGCTCACCTGGTCTGCAATCTCGGGTTTGACGATGTTACTACTCATAGTGTAACGGTCGAAGGGGGTCGAGGTGTTCTGATTCCTCAGGGCATGGATATTCTGAGCTGTACGGGCATAGCCGATTTTGACGCTGGTCTGTTCGGTAGGTTGGATGCTGATGCTGGCGCGTGGTTGCCAGGTGACGTGGGTCTTGACAATCTCGTTCTTGCCATAGTTGTAATACCAGCCGATTTCTCCATCCGGTTCGATGTCATAATAGAGAGAACCGCCAAGTGGTGAGAAGGCATTCACGCGCAGTCCGGCAGAGACCGTCATCCACGGGTATATCGGGATAATCGTATTCAGCCAGAAGGCATTGTCCCAGGCCCGTCGTTGTTCTTTGTCATGTTGTGTCACAAACTGCCACTCGGCAGACTTCACGTTAATGAGCGTAGACTGCAATCCAGCATCGATAAGGTATTTGTCGAGGGTAAAATGGAAGTCCTGCCGGAGACTCTCCTGGCGGATATGCCCGTCAAGCCAGAGGTTCAAACCAAGGAAGTCTATGCCGTTGTCTGTCTTATAGCCACTATATAATAAGGTGGTTTGTGAGTGCGAGCCTTCACCGAAGTGGTGCAACCATTTCAGACTGCTTGACAGGTTATGCCAGCGGATGTCTATCATGTCTTCCATCGCTGTACGGTCGTAGCCGGTGAAGAATGACAGGAACAACTGGTCTCGTTTGCCTATGGTCCAGTCTAACTTGGCATTGACATCATAAAAATAAAGTGTATTGTTTTTAAAGTCATCCGATAGTTTCAGGAACATATCCATATAGGTTCGACGGGCTGTTACCAGAAAGGAAGCCTTGTCCTTGACGATGGGACCTTCCAACGTTCCTTTTGCAGAGAGCAGACCGACGGTGGCTCCTCCATGCCAGCCGCTTTTGTTGCCAGTACGTCCTGTCAGATCAAGGACAGCTGAAGAGGCTCCGCCGTATTGTGCAGGCAATAGTCCCTTGTATAGGGTGGCACTGCCCAGCGCGTCATCATTAAAGGTAGAGAACAGACCTGCCAAGTGTCCGACATTATAGACAGGGGCGTTATCGTAGAGGATGAGGTTCTGGGCTGATGTTCCACCTCTGACCTGAAAGCTGCTGGATGCGTCGCTTTCGGCTTTGATGCCCGGCAACAGTTGGATGGAGCGCATGATGTCGTTCTCGCCAAAGAGTTGTGGTGAGGTGGTCAAGTCCTTCAGTTGGAGCTGTTCCGCTCCGGTCTGCACATTCTGGATGCGCTGACGGGCAGAATTAGAGGTCACAATCACTTCCTCCAGCTGTTCCGTTTTGATGGTGTCATCAGCAACGACTGGCGCTGTAAGAAGTGCGGAAAACAGTACTGTTGATACAAACATAGGTGCAAAGGTACGAAATAATTCATAATTAATAATTCATAATTCATAATTATTTTGTATATTTGCAGCAGAATTGTCAAACTAGTATGATTATGAAGAAAATTTTTGTGGCCTTTGTGGCTTTTGTAGCACTCTGTGCTTGTAGTAACGGGGAGAAAAAGATCCTGGAGTATCGTGGACTGTCGATGGGTTTACCCTTCAAGACGTTCTGTGATTCTCTGGCGGCTCGTGGCTTTGCCGTCGACTCTGCCAAGTCCGACTCTGACTTCAAGACGGTAGTGATGATTAATCCTGAGGTGAAGTATCATGTGGTATTGGCGCAGAAGAATGACACGCTGGTAGCTGTGCAGGAGAACTACATGATGTCGACGAATGACAGTACCCGTCAGTTCTGGCAGACCATCCGTGACCAGTTGGAGAAGGATCTGGGTTCATGGCCGAACATGCCAAAACATGGCGATGACCACAAGATTGCCAAGTTCGAGGCCGAGGGTGGTTTTATCACCGTTACCTTGGAGAATACCTATAAGCCTACGCTTAACGTACTCTACCAGTTAAAATAAGGTGAGGGTATAGAGATAGACGACAGCTGCGGGGATAGCTATCAGCGAGGAGTCGAAACGGTCGAGCATGCCACCATGACCTGGGAGGATGTTGCCACTGTCCTTGATGCCTAATGTGCGCTTGAAGAGCGACTCTACCAGGTCTCCCCACGTGCCGAAGATGACGACAGTCAGTCCGAGACCTGCCCATTCATAAGCGTTGAGACCGAGTTCGTTGACCTCATATTTCTCGGTGAGATACCATACAAGTATGGCAACGGCTACCACCAGGAGGCCTCCGCCGATACTGCCTTCCCAACTCTTTCCCGGCGAAATGCGGGGGAAGAGTTTGTTTTTGCCCAGAAGTGAACCGCAGAGATAGGCCCCCGTATCGTTGATCCAAAGGAACACAAACACACTGAGGGGTATCAGATAGGTGTATTGGATATCCGAACCGGCAGAGCGGAAAGCCAATACGTTTAGGAGTGAGAAGGGCAGGGCGATATAGATCTGGCTCATCATGGTGTAGGCCCAGTTGCTGATGGGGTCTTCATGAATCAGATAGAGTTCCGCAATGAGCAGATAGATGATGGACACGAGGTATGGGATGAAGACGGTGGCAGGTGTGAGTCCACTGTTATAGCCCGCCATCGCAAAGAAGAAATAGACACCAGCAACGGTACAGATCATCCTGTTAATGGTGACGTTCTCGCGTTCGTTGACCAGTCCTGTAAACTCCCAAACGGTCAGTCCCGTTACCAAGGCAAAGAGCAGGATCATCGCCTCAGGGCGGAGAAAACAGGTGACAATAGCTGCCACGAAAAATACCGCAGTAATCGTTCTGATAATAAAATTCTTCATATTATGCATCACTTTCTTTTTCTGCTTCCTTAGCTTCTCGTTCTTTTGCCTCCAACTCTTTAGCGCGTTCCTCTGCCATGCGCTCAGCATCAGCGCGCATCTGGGCTTCAAGGAGTTCCTCGGCACGACTCTGCCAAGGACGTTTGCCGAAAATCTTTTCAACATCTTCTGCAAAGATGACCTCACGGTCGATCAGCAACTGAGCCAGTTGGGCGTGCCCTTCCTTATGTTCTGTCAGAATACGCTTGGCACGTTCGTACTGTTCATTGATCATTCGCAGCACTTCATCGTCTATAATCTTGGCCGTAGTCTCAGAATAGGGCTTCTGGAACTGGTATTCGGCGTTGTTGTAATAGCAGATGTTAGGTAACTTTTCACTCATGCCGGCGAAGGCAATCATACCGTAGGCCTGTTTGGTAGTACGTTCCAGGTCATTCATGGCTCCTGTGGAGATGGTGCCTATAAATAACTCCTCAGCAGCACGGCCTCCTAAGAGTGAACACATCTCGTCGAGCATGGCTTCCTTGGTTTGAAGGACGCGTTCCTCGGGCAGATACCAGGCTGCACCGAGAGCCTGACCACGGGGAACGATGGATACCTTAACCAGGGGATTGGCAAACTCCGTGAACCAAGAGATGGTAGCATGACCTGCCTCGTGGATAGCGATGCTGCGCTTCTCGGCCTGTGTCATCACCTTGGTTTTCTTTTCCAGACCACCGATGATACGGTCGACGGCATCCAGGAAGTCTTGTTTGCTGACTTTCTCACTATTATGACGTGCAGCTATCAGGGCTGCTTCGTTACATACGTTGGCGATGTCTGCCCCAGAGAAACCTGGTGTCTGACGAGCCAGGAAGTCGATGTCTACGGTCTCATCAATCTTCAATGGTTTCAGATGTACCATAAACACCTCCTTACGCTCGTTGAGGTCGGGGAGGTCGACGTGGATTTGACGGTCGAAACGTCCGGCACGAAGTAGGGCGGAGTCGAGCATGTCAGCACGGTTGGTAGCTGCGAGGATGATGACCCCCGAGTTCGTACCAAAACCGTCCATCTCTGTCAAGAGGGCATTCAACGTGTTTTCTCTCTCATCGTTGCCTCCCATAGCGGGATTCTTAGAACGGGCACGACCTACGGCATCAATCTCGTCAATAAAGATGATACAGGGCGACTTGGTCTTGGCCTGTGCAAAGAGGTCGCGCACACGACTGGCTCCCACACCGACGAACATCTCTACGAAGTCAGAACCTGACATTGAGAAGAATGGAACCCCAGCCTCTCCGGCAACGGCCTTGGCTAACAGGGTCTTACCGGTTCCTGGAGGACCTACGAGCAAGGCTCCCTTGGGAATCTTACCACCCAGATTTGTGTATTTCTGCGGATTTTTCAAGAAGTCGACAATCTCCTGAATCTCCTGTTTGGCACCAGCCTGTCCAGCAACGTCCTTAAAAGTGATACCCAGTTCACCGCCCTTTTCATACATCTTAGCTTTCGACTTACCGACGCTGAACACGTTGCCGCCACCCATGCCCATGCCGCCACCACCCATGCGACGCATAAAGAACATCCACAGGCCGATGATAAAGACAAAGGGAAGGACATTGTAGAGGATCATGTTGAACATATCGTTCTCACGGCGGTTCTCGTAGCTGTATTCACCAGTGAAGGTCTTGGCTTCCTTGGATTCATTGATAAAGGCTTCAACCTGATCCGTGGAACCGATTTCCACTTCCAGGTACGGTTCGACGCCAGTCTCCTTGGCACTCTTGTGGAAAACGTCACGGATATGTTCCGGTTTTACGTACATCCGTAACATATTCTGGTTCTTGTTCACAATAATCTTAGAGGCATAGCCTTTGCTGACCATCGTCTTAAAGTTCGTGTAGGTAGCCTTGGTGGCAATACTACTGTTCTCCGGACCTCCGCTAGAGAACCAGAGCAGACCGAGGGCGAGGATGGCAATGGCGTAGATCCAGTTCATGTTGAACCGGGGCATATTCATCTTCGGACCTTTGTTGTTATCGGGTATATTCTGATTATCCATTTTCTTTAATCAATGTCTGGAATATGAGTTAATTTGGCATCGTCCCAGAGATGCTCCAGGTCATAGTATTCACGTACATCTGGCAAAAAGATATGTACCAGGACGTCGGTGTAGTCCATCGCTACCCATTGGGCATTCTCCAGACCTACAACGTGGGTAGGCTTCTCTTTCAGCTGGTTACGGGCATAGTCGCCGACAGATTCGGTGATGGCCTCTACCTGTGAAGGGGAATTGCCTTGGCATATAATGAAATATTTGCAGATGGTTCCCTCAATCTTACTGAGGTCAGCAATCACGATGTGGCTGCCTTTCTTCTCTTGGATTCCTGCGGTGATGGTTTTAATAAGTTCTTTTGTTTGTTCCATTAATATATAATATATGTGTAATTGACTGCAAAGGTACTGCAAATTGCGCGAAATGCAAAATAAATTATATTTTATTTTGATTTTGACAAAAAAAGAAAAAGGTTTCCTCCGTGGAAACCTCTTTCTGTCAGTTGGGGTACTCGGACTCGAACCAAGAATGACAGGACCAGAATCTGTAGTGTTACCATTACACCATACCCCAATGAATCCTTGCAATTTTCATTTGCGGGTGCAAAGGTACTACTTTTTCCGGAATTACCAAAACTTTTCGGGGAAAAATTTCAAAATGACATCAAAAAAGATAAAAAAAAGAGATTCCCATGCGGAAATCTCTTCTTTCTATCCTTATTCTTCTTTGTTCTCTGCGTCGATAGCCTTGATCTTCTCGCGAACCAGGTTCATCTCGTCTTTTAGTTTCTGAACCTTACGGTTCATCTCGTCGATAAGACTATTACCTTTCTTAGAAGAAACATTCAAGAAACCGAGGTTGTTCTCGTAGGTCTGGACCTCTTGTTTGATAGCTTCATACTGACGGAACAGACGGGTACGCTCGTTGTCGAGGGCATTTTCACCACGCTCTGCGACCTGTTTCAGGTTCTGCTTGAAGTTGTTCAGACGTTTCTTGGCGACGCTGATGTTCAAATCCTTGTAGAGCTTGTCGAGAACGGCGTGATATTCTTCGTACAACTTGTCTTTCTCCTTGAAGGGTACATGACCGATGGACTGGTATTCCTCCACCAGCTTCTGAACCTGTTCCTGGATATCTGAACCAGCTTCTTCTGCGACGGCCTTGAGCTTTTCGATAACCTCGCGTTTCTTACTGAGGTTGGCGTGCTCTTCGTTGCGTTGTCCGGCACCAGCGGCGTTGCGGGCTTCGAAGAACTTATTGCAAGCACCGAGGAACTCCTCCCAGAGCTGGTCGCCGAGTTTCTTGGGCACCATACCGATGGTCTTCCACTCCTTTTGTAAGGCAATCATCTTGTCACCGGTCTTCTTCCAGTCAGTAGAATCCTGCAACTCCTTGGCCTTCTCGATGAGTGCGCGTTTCTTTTCGGCATTCTCTTTGAAGGTGTCTTTCAGTCCCTTGAAGTATTCGGCCTTACGTCCGAAGAAATCATCACAGGCAGCACGGAAACGCTCAAAGATCTTCACGTTCATCTTCTGAGGTGCAAAACCGATGGTCTTCCATTCTGTCTGGATGTCGATAATCTGCTTGGTATGTTTCTCCCAGTCGCCTGAGCCTTTGTTCTCTTCTGCGGCAATGGCTTCTACCTTTTCGCAAAGGGCGGTCTTACGCTCCAGATTCTCATCTTCTTTGGCACGAATACCCTCGAAGTGCTGCTGGTGACGCTTGTTAATGACCGTTGAGGCTGCTTTGAAACGGTTCCAGATCTCTTCACGCAACTCCTTGTTGACAGGACCAATCTCGCGGTATTCTGCGTGGAGTTTCTGCAACTGATGGAAGGCGCTGATGACATCAGGCTCATCAGCCAGACGCTCGGCGGCTTCACAGAGCTTGGTCTTCAGTTCCAGATTCTTCTTGAAGTCATATTCACGTGCCTCACTGTTCAGTTTCAGCAGGTCGTAGAACTGTTCGACATATAACTGGTAGTTACGCCACAGTTCGTTGGCCTTGTCTGCCGGCACATTCTTGATCTCGCGCCATTCTGCCTGCAGGGCCTTGAAATCCTGATAGGCTTTGTTGGCCTCCTCGGGAGAGGTAATCATACCCTTGATCTTTTCGATGATCTGAAGTTTCTTCTCCAGGTTCTGTTGCTTTTCGGCCTCCTGTTCCTTGAAAAGCTTTGCACGCTTCTCCTTGATGATACCCATCTCGGCCTTGAACACCTCCTCATCGTCATCAGGAGTGATCTGATAGGCATTGGGATCACCACCACCATCAAGGTAGGCCTTGAGGTTTGCCTCACGCTCTGCAATATGCAGTTTGTAGAAGGCGGTCTTCAGATAATCCACCTCCTCCTTCTGTGGGGCTTCATCACCATGGGCAATGTCCTTGATACGGTCGAGAATCTCCTTCTTGGTCTCATAGACCTTGCGGGGAGCCTCTTCTTCAGCGACGGAAGCCTCTTCTTCAGCAGCGGGGGCCACTTCTTCAGCAGCGGGAGCCACTTCTTGGGTTTCTACTTCAGGAGCTGTTACTTCCTGGTTAACTTCTTCTTTTACCTCCTGCTCGAGGATGTTGTCTTGAGAGTCCATCATTTAACTTTTTTAGTTACTGACTTGATTGAGTTCACACAATATGTGGCAAAATTAAGCATAATTTTCGAAACTGCCTAACAATTAACATTCTTTATGTTATTATACCAGTCTCTTATGTCTGAAGAACCACCAACACATGCCAGAAACACCGATGGAGAGTATGATGGCCAGGATAAATCCCCAGGGACTTGACTCCATGCCATTGACGAGGTTCATACCAAACATCGAAGTGATCAGCGTTGGTATCATCATGATGATGGTGACGGAGGTCAGGGTACGCATCACGGTGTTCATGTTGTTGTTGATGATACTCTGATAGGTGTCCATCGTCGATTCCAGAATGTTGGAGTAGATCATGGTGGTCTCGCGGGCCTGGGTCATCTCGATGTTGACGTCCTCAATCAGGTCAGCATCCAATTCGTCGATCTGGAGTTTGAACTTCAGTTTCGACAACAGTGTTTCGTTGCCTCGGATGGAGGTCTGGAAGTAGGTGAGCGAGTCCTGCAGACGACTTAAGCCAATCAGACTCTCATTGTTCACCTCCTTGTCGAGGTTGCGTTTGGCCTTGTCTACGAGCATTGAGATCTGTTTCAGGCGTTTCAGGTACCAGACGGCTGAGGAGAGGAACAGACGGAAGATCATATCCACATGATCGGTGAATCCCTCGCCACGTTTCTGCTGAAAACTGACGAAGTCGATCATCATGTTCGTCTCGTAGAAACAGACGGTAATGGTGACATCGCGCTTGTGGATGATACCGAGGGGCACGGTGGTATACGGTGTCCTCGAGCGTATCTCTTTCACGTAAGGGATACGGAGGATGATGAGCATCCATCCGTCGTCGTACTCATAACGGGCACGCTCGTCGGTATCGCTGATGTCCGACATGAAGTAGTCGGGGATGTTGAACTTCTCTTCTAGTTCGCGCTGGTCTTCTTCGGTGGGGCATGTCACCTGTATCCAGCAATTGGGCTGCCACTCTGTGAGCTGGCTCAGTCCGCCTTGGGTGTTCCAGAAAGTCTTCATTGTGCTAATCCTTTTTTCGTTTGAAATGGTTTTAGCGGCAAAGGGATTAGCAGCCTTGCCACTCGTCCCCCGCCTTTACGAATTGTAATTTTCCGCCGGGTAATCGTCCATAATTTTATTAATACTTTGGTTTATCGGGTGCAAAGATACGAAAAAAAGGTAAAAGTGAAAAACGAAAAGTGAAAAATTTGCTACCGCTTATTGATTTTTCATATTATTGACATTTGTGCGGTAGCAAATTATTCACTTTTCACTCTTCACTTTTCACTTCTCTGGAATGTCCTCGAGGGCCTTCTTCAGCAGTTGCCAGAAGGGTTCTACGGTAGCGATGAGGGCGCGCTCGGTTGTAGTGTGAGGCGATTTCATCGTAGGACCAAAGCTGACCACATCGAGGTGAGGATACTTACCCAGAATGATGGAGCACTCCAGACCTGCGTGGTCTACCTGGATGATACCATCGGCATTGAAGAGCTCCTTGTACTCTTTCAGCAGCAGGTGCAGGATGGGAGACTCGGGGTTGGGGTCCCAGCCACCATACGAACCGGCTGTCTCAACCTTCATGCCGGCCATATTGAAACAGCTTTCGAGGGTCTTCACAATATAATCCTTCATGTCTTCACGGCTACTGCGGGCGAGGATCTTCAATGAAGCCTTGCCTTCACCGATGTTGATGATGGCGAGGTTGGAAGAAGTCTCTACGACGCTGGGGTAGGAGGGAATCATACGGATGACACCATCGTGACAGCCATAGATGGCATTGATGAGGTTGTCCTGAATCTCTACGGGTACCTCCATCTTCGGTGTCTCTACATCTTCGCAGATCACCTCGATACCACTCTCGATGCCTTTGTATTCGTCAGCGAAGTCCTCAAGCCAATCCTGGGCGAGTTCTTTCAGGGCCTCAACGTTTTCCTTCGGTAGGGTCAGTACGGCCTCTGCCTTGAAGGGGATGGCGTTACGCATATTACCACCCTGCCAAGATGCCAAGCGGGCTTCGCACTCCTCGATAGCCTCGCGAACGAGACGCACCAGCAGCTTGTTGGCATTACCACGACCTTCGTGGATCTCCAATCCAGAGTGTCCGCCACGCAGACCTTTTACCGTTACCTTTACAGCTGCATCGTCGGTATCCGTTTCTACCTCTTTATAATCGAGGGTTGCAGTCACGTCGATACCACCAGCAGAGCCGATGACGAACTTTCCCCAATGTTCGGAGTCGAGATTCATGAGGATATCGCCGTTCAGTTCGCCTGCGGGCAGGGCATTGGCGCCAAACATACCCGTCTCTTCATCTGCGGTAATCAGGGCCTCGATGGGACCATGCTTCAGACTCTTGTCCTCCATGATGGCCATAATGGCAGCGACGCCCAGACCGTTGTCAGCACCGAGGGTGGTACCCTTGGCCTTCACCCACTCTCCGTCGATCCAAGGCTGGATGGGGTCTGTTTCAAAGTTATGTGTTGACTCGGGTGTCTTCTGCGGTACCATATCCATGTGGGCCTGTAGGATGACGCCCTTCTTCTTCTCCATGCCTGGAGAAGCGGGCTTACGCATCACGATATTGTCGGCAGGATCCTTAAAAGCCTCCACACCTGCTTGTTTGGCAAAGTCGAGCAGGAAATTCTGTACTTTCTCGAGATGCCCACTTGGACGTGGAACTTGTGTCAGTGCATAAAAGTTTTTCCAGATGCACACTGGATTCAGATTCTTAATTTCACTCATAGTTATGTCGTTTTATGGGTTATACGTTTCGTGAATAAGAGGACTGCCCAGGCATAGATGCCGAGGGCAATCACCAAGAGCGTCTGTACGGTATGTACGATGAGCACGAACCACAACGCCTGTTCGTCGGCCACACCATAGAGGATCAGCATGGTCTTGATGGCGAAATGCCAAGGTCCTGCACCGTTGGGCGTGGGTACGATGACGGCGAAGTTGGCTACCACAAACGATACCAGTGCACAGCCGATGCCTAAATGCTCCGTGAAGTCGAAACAGAAGAATGTCAGATAGTAATGCAGGAAGTACATCACCCAGATACCGATGGAGAAGAACAGGTAGAGTGGCAGGTTCTTGACTCCCTTCAACGAGAGCACGCCTTCCCAGATACCACTCAGCGTCATCTTTACCTTATTATATATAGAGAAGTCCTTCAGCAGCAGATGCAAGAGGATCAGGACGGCAATGCCGCAGATGGCGGTGACGAGCCAGCCTGTCAGCGAGAAACTCTCGAGGATACGGTCGAGTGAGGTGCCCGTCTTCTTAAAGAAAGTGCCGAAGACGCTCATTTCTATCAGCAGGATGATACCAGAATAGAGCATGACGATCAGGGTGTCGACGGCCCGTTCTGTCACTACCGTACCCAGAGCCTTGCTAAACGACACCCCATCGTAGCGTTTCAGAATGGCACAGCGTGAGAACTCACCAATACGGGGAATCACCAGACTGGCAGCATAAGAGATGAATACGGCATGTATGCAGGTAGCATTGCGGGCCCGGATCTTCTGACCGTTGGCGGATTGTTTGACGGTACTTGGCGACAGGTCTTCGATGGGATCGAGTGTCTGTTTCCATCGCCAGCCACGGAACATCTGTGCCAGGATGCCGAAGGGGAATGACAACAGCATCCAGGTCCAGTTCATCTCTTCTGTTAATACATGACTGATGGTCGAAAAGTCCTCACCACGGTACATCCACCACAGAATCGTTCCGCCAAGCAGGAAGGGCAGGACGATCTTGATGATATTGCCGAGTATGCTTTTCTGTTCCATTGGTGCAAAGGTACAAACAAATTCTCAAATGCACGAACAGAAACGTATTTTTTTAGAGATATTTTACTTGATGATGGGAATTGTGAAGGTCTGACCATCTCCAAGGACAAAGGTGATTGATGTCCCGTCCTCAGACTCAATGATATTGACGAAGATGTCATCTGCTCCATCCTGACCATCTTTACCATCCTTACCGTCTTTACCGTCCTTGCCATTGACAGGGACTTTTCATCGAACTGATAGCCTGCGACGAGTTGCAGCGAAGGCGATAAGAGTTGTGAGAACTTGGCCTCACCGATGTCATAAGCTGCTCCTGCCTGGGCTTTGACATACCAATGGGGCACAAAGAAGGGACGCGATGCATAGACCAACTTGCGTTCTACAGTGGCCTCCTGCTGGGCACTGCCAGTGAGGGCAGCACTGATCATAAGGGTTAACGTGATGAGTAGTTTTCGCATATGTTTTGTTCCTTCTGTGTCTTGGGCGCGTTTTTCTTTGTAAATATACGAAAAAAAGTGATATGAATACGGTTTTTACCAGAAAAAATGACATTTCATCTAAAAAAGTGGCATATTTCGATGGTTTTGACAGATTTTTTGTACCTTTGGGGCCATGAAACAAGTAAGACCGAAAAAGAATCTGGGTCAGCACTTCCTGACTGATCTGAACATCGCCAAGAGAATAGCCGATACGGTTGATGAACCCTTTGCTGAATTACCTGTCCTCGAGGTAGGTCCTGGTATGGGTGTGATGACACAGTATTTAGTAGAGAAGCCCCGTCCGTTGAAGGTCGTGGAGATCGACCGCGAGAGTGTGGCCTATCTCCGTGAGAACTTTCCCCGCCTTGATAATAATATAATAGGTGGCGACTTCCTGCGGATGGACTTAAAAGAAGTCTTCGACGGACAGCAGTTTGTGCTGACGGGCAACTATCCCTACGATATCTCTTCGCAGATTTTCTTTAAGATGCTTGATAATAAGGACCTCATTCCCTGTTGCACGGGTATGATCCAGCACGAGGTGGCTCTCCGTATGGCATCGCAGCCAGGTAATAAACAGTATGGTATCCTTTCGGTCTTGATTCAGGCCTGGTATGATGTCGAGTATCTCTTTACGGTTGAGCCTTCAGTTTTCAATCCTCCTCCAAAGGTGCAGAGTGCCGTTATCCGTATGACGCGTAATGCAGTGACGGACTTGGGCTGCGATGAACAACTCTTTAAACGTATCGTCAAGACGACCTTCAACCAGCGCCGTAAGATGCTCCGTGTCTCGTTGCGTCAGATACTGCCTCCTGATTCTTCACTCTTCACTCTTCACTCTTCACTTCTTACACGTCGTCCAGAACAACTCTCCATCGCTGAGTTTGTTGAATTGACGAATTTGGTGCAAAAAGAGCTGTTTTCGCACACAATTTAGCTGTGTGCGGACACAACGAGTTGATTTATATCAAAAGAAATGCGTTTTTTATGCAAAAGTTGGGTGTAATCCATTGCGGATTGCAAAAATCGTCGTACCTTTGCATCGTCAATCAGAGATGATGACTCTTCAATAGTTAATTGGTTAAGGTAAATAAGATACGTTTTTAGTTAGAGTTAATTGAATAGAGAAAGGTATTAGTAAGGTAAAAGATTAGTTAAAGTTAGTAATTAAGTTAGGTTTTAAGTTTTGATTGATAGGTATTACAGAGGTAATAAAGATTGTAATGTAAGGATAACAAATGCTGGCGACGTCGTGATGACGGAACCGCTTACTTAGAAAAAGGTTTTTAGTTATTCATAGATTGTTGGTGCCGCTCCTGAGTCGTTGATGACCCGAGAGCGGTTATTTTTTCACACTATATTTGTCGGCCCAGCCGCCTTTGAAGAGACGGGTGAGGAAAATGCTGCCTCGGAAGGTGAGCTCGATGGCCATTGCTGTCCACACACCTTTCAGACCGTATCTTGGGGCGAGGGTGGCGGCCAGCGTCAGACGGACGGCCCACATCGATCCCAGACTCATGATGGCAGGAATCATCGTGTCGCCGGCACCGATAAATACACCGTTGGCCACGATAGCTGCTGCAAACATCGGTTCTGCCCAGGCCTCGATACGAAGCACTTGAGTACCTTGGGCGATGACTTCCTCCACAGGCGACATCAGTGCCATCAGCTCTGGGGCGAAGGTCCACATCAATATCCCCATCAGGGTCATCACACTGATACCCAAGCCCACAGACATAAAGGCAAACGAACGTGTCAACATCTTCTGTCCAGCGCCGATGCCCTGTCCTACGAGGGTTGTGGCTGCCTCGGCGATGCCGTAGCCAGGCATGTAACAGAGACTCTCGACGGTGATGGCCAGCGAGTGGGCGGCGATGGCGATGGTGCCCAGGGGGGCCACAATTATCGTACTCACCACATACGCACCTCCCATCAACAGATGCTGAAATCCCATCGGCGCACCAATCTTTATGGCTGTGCGGACGGTATCTTCCTTGGGCTTAAACGACCCTGGGCGTCCTACCAGCGAGAGCATCTTCGACTTCACCAATAGGAAATAGAGCATCAGGATGGCCGTAATCAGCATGGCTACACCTGTTCCGATGGCGGCGCCCACCACTCCCAGGTCTAAGATATAGATAAAGAGGTAGTTGAAGCCGACGTCCATCACGCACATACCGATATTCAGGATCGAGGGAATCTTCATGTTGCCTGAGCACTTCAGCATCGAACCTGCCAGACCCTCCATCTGGAAAAAGAGACCGGCGACACCGAAGATGGCAAAATAGAGTGAGGCGTCGCGAGCGATGTCGGCGCTGCCGCCCATCCAGTAGGGGAGGAAGGGGGCGATGATGACGGAGGTCAGTGAGATCATCACGGCCCAGATCGTACAACAGACCAATGACTGTCGCAGCACTCTTCGGGCGGCCTCGAAGTCGTTGGCACCGATGAAATGGGCCACCTGTACGGAAAAGCCCA
>Ga0247610_10004880_pt1 | contig 14229 bp, 10 predicted proteins | sample 174DNAGHGhighgp2_FD_193483 | JGI IMG/M metagenome (GOLD analysis project Ga0247610, IMG submission 193483) | Sheep rumen microbial communities from Palmerston North, Manawatu-Wanganui, New Zealand - 1742 DNA GHGhigh gp2 | ecosystem: Host-associated > Mammals > Digestive system > Stomach > Rumen... | reverse complement strand
AGTTTCAACTCTTTTTTCTTCCACTTTTAGATTTCATAAAAATGGAAAAACTTTCACGATTTCATCTCGAGAATCGTAAATTTTTATTCCCAAATTTTCAGCTTTTTCTTTTTTTGATCAAGCTTTTTCTCCACAGAGTAGGAAATCTGTATCTTTTTTAGGTTGATCGTGAAAAATGAATCAATTCTTTTCCATCTCAGATTTTATCATTTCACGAGGAAATTGGAAAGTTCAGGTGATCGAGAAGAATTTTATATTGTCATTTCGAGACTTTGCCGAGAAATCCATGAGTGTAGAATTATCATTTTGTGTAGTGGATTTCTCACTGTCGTTCGAAATGACGACTTGTCACTCTGGATTCTTCGCTGTTGCTCAGAATGACAAAGCTGAAAACTTCATTCCAAATCATTCTAACTTATCGAGCATTGCCTTAACCTGCTTATTCGCGAAAAATTCTTTTAAAGCGATAATTGTTTTTTCTCATATTCAATCTATTTGTAGCATCAATTCTTCATTTGTCAGCAAGACTTCAATTTCAGACAAATTTTTAGCTCATTTTCCTTGTAAAAATTTTGCAATATCTTGTGCAGTTTTTTTACCGATATTAGGAATCCCTAAAGCATTAATTTTTCTCCAAAGTTCTTTATTTTTTGATTCGTCTAATTGTTGGTTAATTTCATACAGCATTTTTTCTCATATTCAAGGAACTTTCTTCAATAAGATTTGGGTTTGGATTTCAGATAATTTATATATGTCAGCAACTGAATGAATTAAGTTTTGTTGTATTAAAATATCTATAATTGCATCTCATATTCACTGAATATCCATAGCATCTTTACTACAAAAATAGATTAATTTTTCTTTTAGTTGAGCAGTACACTCCGGATTCGTGCAATAATAATGCATTTCAATATTTATAATCGGAGAGTTGCAAGATGGACAGAATAGTGGAGCCGAAATATTTTCTTCAATTCAGTTTCTTCTTTCTTTTATCACACTTGTAACATAGGGTATAACTTCTCAACTTCTCTGAATCCATACAAAATCATATAATTTAATATTTTTTTCATTTATGAAATCAAAATTATGAAGGCTTACTCTAGAGATTTCAACTCAACTTAATTGCACAGGTTGTAAATTGGCAACAGGTGTAATAATTCCAGTTCTTCATACTTGAAAATCTACAGACAAAATTTGAGTACTAGCTTGTTGTGCAGGAAATTTATAAGCTATTGCTCGTTTCGGATGGTGTTGCGTAGATCATAAAATCTTACGCAATGATAGAGTATTTTTATTTGATGTTTCTCACTGAACAGAAAAAAGTGTTTGATTCTTTTCTTCATTAGTTAGTTCGGTTTCGTTTAATTCATTGTCCTGTAGTTTGATTACTAATCCATCAAAATCATAATCTAATTTATCTAACTCTTGTCTAGTTTCACTTCTTATACATATCTCTTGTATTCATCAAATACTTTGCTTTCCAAAAGATAAAATTACTTGATCAAATCATAATTCTTTCAAGTTTGGATTTATAATGATTCAATTTTCATTCTCAGCTTCTAGTAAATCATATACAAAACAGACTAATTTTCTTTTTTTTACTTCTCAACTATCTAGTAATTTAATGCTTCCAGCAGCAGCATTCCTCGTGTTTGAAAATGGATCCAATCAATCTAATTCTCTTTGCTCATTTATCTTTTTTAAAACAGATTTAGGCATCATAATTTCTCACCTAACGCGTAATAATTTTAAATCTTGATCCAAAATTTTCGGTACATTGTCTATCATTTTAACATTTACCGTAATATCGTCTCATATATATCCATCTCCACGAGTAATCGCTTGTTTAAATTTTCAGTCTTCATAAATTAATTCGACGGATAGGCCATCATATTTAGGCTCAATAGTATAGAAATAATTATAAATTCACTCTTTTGATAAAGCTTTTTGAATTCTTTCATCAAATTCTATTAAATCTTTAGTATTATAACTGTTTTCTAGTGATAATAGAGGAGTTTTATGTTCAGCTTTTTCGAATCATTCACTTACTTGTCATATTAGTATTTGAGTAGGGGAGTTTGAAGTAATTAATTGAGGGAATTCAGATTCAATCCTTTTTAAAAGGTTAAAAAGCTGATCATACTCAAAGTCAGAAATTATCGGAGCATTTTGTAGATAATAACGACGATTATGTTCTGTAATACAATCTATCAATTCTTGATATATTTCAGAAATATTTTGTAATTTTGTTAAGTCTGGGTTGGTCAAGAAAGTTTGTAGATATTTTGTTTGCTCTGAAAGAGTCATTGATAATGGAACAAGTAAATTATTCATTTTGAATATAGAAAAATAAATCATAAAGGCAAATAAAAAAAGTCCCTAAAATTTTGACTATATAAAGAAAATTTCGGATAGTTTTTTGAATTCTAATATAATAAGAAATAGATTCTCTCTAGAGAAAATTGAAATATGTATGAAATTATATGATTGTGTAATGGTGATCGAGATCAACGTTATTTGGCATTTATTAAAATTTGATAGAATAATTTGAGATAATAAATCCAACTATTTTTGTCAGATTCTTTTAATTAAAAAATATTTAATTTCTTTTATAAAACCGGCTCCAATACAAAGTCGGTTTTTTGTATACGAAGTTATTTATTCTGCATAAGTCATCACCATCTTTCTTAAACTCTGCTTACAATTTATAGGTTCTGAAAATATACTAAAGAATGTTCTATTTATTTTATTCTCAATTGTAGTTTTTTTATTCTCTTCTTCATTGAATAATGAAGGATTGAACTTTGATGTATAAATTTTATGAAAATCTTTTAGATTGATATAGATTACATCCTCATTTTTGTAGCAATCTATTCTGTAATGTCTTAATATATCTCTTACCAGTTTTCGAGATATACAATAGATTCCGGTAATCTCTTGTAATGATACGAATTTTTCCATGGCATAATTACATATAATCTAAAAAATTTAAGGACTGTTTTTATTTTATTTTTTTATTTTAATAAACTTTTTTATTTGTTGTGGTCAATTAGCTCATATATTTAAAGAATTATTTTTATGCATCATTTTTTCATATTTTCTAACATCCATTAAAACAGCAACTGGAGAATTATTAACAAATATTATTTTATCTTTTCTGAGATCCTTAACATAAGCATTCATATTTTTTTTCAAATCTGTCACTGAAACACACTGATCCGTAAGCATTCGGGTATCTAATAAGGTACTAAATTAAGATTTTTATATAGCTCTAAATTAAGACTTTTATTTCAAAAATCAATATATTTTAACTAAAAGATTTGACAATATAAAAAAATTGATTTTTATATATTAATTTATGTAAATTTTTGAGCGTTTTTGTTATACAATTCTTATTCGAATCTCTTGCAAAATATAAAATTATTTCTATATAGGAGCTGTAATAATGTTCTTTTATTTTATTATTAAATAAACACATGTGAGCAATTGGATTTTTAGTGTTTGTTATTCTTGTTGTTGTTATAGCATGACTAAGAGTAGTAAACCAGTATGAAAGAAAAGTTTTATTTACGCTTTGAAAGTATTCATGAATTTTAAACCCAGGACTAAGAGTTATTATCCCTTTTATACAGACTACACAAAATGTGGACATCAGAGAAAAAGCCGTAGATGTTCCTAGTCAGGAAGCAATGACAAAAGATAATATCTCATGCTCTATTAATGCAGTACTTTATTATAAAGTTAAAGAAAATGAGGTAAATAAAGCTGTAATAAATGTTAAATATCTTGATTATGCCATGACTCAATTTGCTCAAACTACGATGAGAAACATAGTTTGACAATTTGAGCTTGATGAGTTACTTGCAAAAAGAGAAGAAGCTAGCCAAAAAATTAAAGCGATTGTTGATGAAAAATCTGATAGCTGGGGAGTTGATGTTCTCTCTGTGGAGTTAAAAGACATTATTATCCCAGCAGATTTACAAAGAACTATAGGAAAACAAGCTGAAGCAGAAAGAGAAAAGAGAGCTAAAATTATTACTTCAGAATGAGAATTAGCATCTGCTCAAAATTTAGTTGAGGCCGCTACAATGCTTTCTAAGACACCAGGAGCTTTACACTTAAGGACATTACAATCAATTAATGATCTTTCAAGTGATCAATCTAATACAACAATTTGGATGATCCCTATGGAATTATTGGAGGCTGTTAAATGATTTGGAGAAGCCGCAAAAACTTATGCAGATAAAAATTAAATAGTTAATTAAATCTTAATAAAAAAGCTGATTCAAAGAAATTGAGTCAGTTTTTTGCATTTAATTATTATAATTGTTATTAGCCCCATAAGCTCATCGATACCAACCTCGCTCCATAATAAAAATATTAGCTATTTTATTAAATTCTGCTATAGTAAATGGTCATTCAGGAGACTTTGAGGCTAGTCAAACTTCTGTTCAATCTGCAGTTTTAGTAATTTTTATATAATATTTTTCTCAATTTAAATACATCTCATGAATGTCTTCCTTTTCAAATGGGGTGGTCTCATCATCGATATAATCTTCAATTATTATTAATCATGAACCTCATCAAATTTTCTCTCAAAACCTAGATATTCAGCCTGTTATTAGATTTTTATTTAAATTGTTGTTATTTGCAATAATTGCATCATCCAGTCCACTTTTATCTTGTATAACTTTCATATTATCAGTTGAAAGAGTTACCTGTAAAGGTGTGTCTTCCTCTATATAATTAGAAGCCAAATATATTCGCGTATTGTTGATAAATGCCTTCAGAATAATATATTTTCTTCACATTGATTTATATTTAAAAATATCATAATGATGAACATTATAGCGTTCAAAATTTTTGCCTACTGTTCATTGAGGTAATTCGGAAGAATGTGATGAGTTTTTGATGAGTTTTAATGTCATAAAATTATATGGTGGATCTATATTGTAAGTTTTAATTAAAGTTTCTCAAAACTCTACTCGGTATTGATAGATTAATTCTTCAGTTGACATTCAGTCTGTTTTGTGTTCTTTCTTAAGAGTTTGCACATATGTGTTAAATTGTATAATAATTGCAGTTCTAGTTTTTTTGTCTAATTTATCTAAAGATAAAGCAGTAATTAGTTCTTTAGTCTCTTGAGATTCTTTCGAATGATCTATACTGTTATGATTAATTTCTAATTGCCTTTTTAAATTATTTTCCTTTTTGATGTCATCCTTTTGACTTTTATCATATTTTCATAGTGAATAAGCTCATCATGCCAAAAGAACTGCAAGTATACAAGCTCATACTTTATTTACTAAAGATTTTCTTTTTGTTGGTTTTCTTTCTAGTAGAGCCATAGATACTCAATCTCTATTTATTATTCCATCTTTATTATCAGCTATTGAGAGATTAATACTACAGCCACCTTCTTCAAATAAACTTTTAATTTTTTCATCAGAAAATCTTCTTGAATAATGCAGTATAAATTCTTGCCCAGCTTTTACTTCAATAGTTTTTCAATTACTTAAATTAATTATTGCATTTTTTTTAGCCCTAATTCTTCATTCTATTCTTCATGGAAAAGGTCCTACTTTTTGATTTTCGTCATCTTTTTTATAAACCGTAATAAACTCAAATTCATCTTTTGATAATCATAGCATTTCCATTCAATTCTCGTGAAATTTTCTATTGTTTTCTGAATGGTAAATATTTATTAATTGCTGGATTTCTTCTTCTGTCTTCGGTGCAGTAAAATAGGATATTAGAATTGTATTTCACTTTAAAGTTCATTTATTATCCATGCTTTTCAATACATCAACAATTTCTTTATCTGACATATTACAAATAGTACCTCACAAAAATAGGTACATATTATTCTTCAAGCCACTTGTTAAATGTTTATTTGAATTCAGTTTTTGCGGATTTCATATTTTCATATGACGCATACCTGGATATTTTTCTATAGCATCTTTAATTTTTCTTTCAGCTATATCTAACATCTCTCGACTAAAATCTTCAGGGAAATATGTTCCATCCCAGTATGAGTGCTTAAATAAAGATAAAGCTTTATCACCATTTCACGCTCAATTATCACATACATTTTCAGTTTTTTTAAGTTTCTTCTTAAATTTAGGATGATAAATTAGTCTACTTAAACAATCCATCTCAGTTTTCATGAAAGGATATTCGTCATCATTAGATATTTGATCATATAATTCAGCTCATTTTCATTTATATAGAAATGAAGAATCTAACTCTCACTCTTTTTCTCAGAATAATGTCAAAAGTATATCATCTTTTTCAGTATCGGTTAACAATACTTTTTCCTTCTTTCATGTGAATAATTCTTCAAGAAGGCTTAATTTCTTAGCATTTGTTAAACCAATCAACCTTTCCTCCTCTCATTTGAATAATGCATCAATAATTCTAAGTTTTTCAGCAGAAGTTAAATTATAGAAAATTTCCTCATCTCATGAAAGTGCTAAGTGTAGCATATGATGCTTATCTTTATCTGTTAATATTTTTTTTGTATGGTTAATTTTTTCTGCTCATCATAAAGCGTTAATCAATCTTTCAAGTGTAAAATAAACAACGTATTCTTCACTAGAATTTTCATTATTTCAATTAATCCTTAATTGTAAAAGCGAGTTACGATTCGCAGTTCAGGTCATCTCAAATTTTTCGTAATAAATCAAATAGGGATGTTAGCATATCATGGATAGACTTATTTTGTATCAGTAATCAAAACATCTCGTTAGTTCCATATAGCATAATTCAAACTTTATTTTCATCATATAAATCAATTTCATTATTTAGAATGAAATTTTCATCTGAGATATATCTAATCTCTGTGAATTTCTTTGACTCTTCTTTTTTATCATTTGGTTCATATCATTCAGTTTTTTTCATACTTATTGGCATTAATATTTTAGCATTAACATTATTCTTCTCTCTTTCCTTTAAATGGATAGAGTTTAGATACTTTTGCAAATATTTGTCCGTATTTGTATATCATAAAAATGCTTTTATTTCAGAGTTTTCTCTTTTTATAGTATCCTGATATAAAAATTTTATTCATTCAGTTCACTCAAATAGAGAAACTTTTGGTTTATTCTCTGCTCAATTTCGTAAAGCTAGCAATTCCGGCATAACTCACATCAATCTTTGAATCTTTCATTTTTGAATATCTAATAATTCTTCCGGAGAGATGGTAAAATATTGTGTTACTTTGTTAATAACTACAGATTTTATGTATCATTTTTTAACTAAATTTTCCAAAACGTAGTAAGTGGCCTCTCTTCATTCACCCATTTTACGCGCGATTTTGCTTACAGGAGAAGTTCATAATTCTAGAGTAGCTAGATATGCTTTTGATTCAGATTTACTTAGTCAATGTTGCTGCAGTACATCATATAGCATTTTAATTTTTATTAGCTAAAAAGTCCCCACAAAAATTATATTCATAAAATTTATTAAAGCAAATTTTCGATAGTTTTTTTAATTTTGACCGAATAAAATGAAGGCATGTAAAATTTTTTTTACAAAAAATATGAGTATTATATTGACATTTATATAAAATATTGTATAACATAGGCGTTAAATAAAAATGATTGTTAAACAATTTAAAACATAAAAAAATGAAAAGAATTATTGTGGCGATGACTATCGCAATGGTGGTATTTAATGTGTTAAGCCAGAACGTTACCGCATCCGGAAGTGTTGAATATTCAAGCAAGAACGTGTCTTTAGGTACGGGATTGGTATTCACCGAGGAACCTGCAGTTATCTTCAATGGTGCAGTGGCATTTGAATCATCTGACAGTTCCAAGCTTGGAGTGTCCGCATTTTACAGCGGATACTGTGGAACTCAAAGGATCGATGGAGATCAGTTCCATATCATTGATCTGTTTGTATCATACAAAATTAATAAAGAACTGACTCTCTATGCCGGCCCCGAGTTCACTTATTCAGACAATGCAACGAAAGATGAGACCGGTGCTGGTCTTATCGCAATGGTTGCCTATAACAAGAGTAAGCTAAACTCAACGGGTATCTTATACTCAGATCCAAAGTTCAAGAGCTTTTATGTTATTGGATCAGTTAATTATTCAGTCAATAACAATTTAAGTATTGACGGGTTGATTGCTGGTACTAATGCAGAAGCTCATCCGATCTATGGATTGGCTGGTGTAAAATTCTCTAAAGGCCATTTATTTGCAGGAGCTCATTATGTATTTCGTGTTGATGCTCCTGGTCCTGTGTTTAACGTAGGATTTTCATTCTGAACTTCTATCTATTAACGTTTAAAAAACTTCCGTGTCGAATAAGACACGGAAGGTTTTAAAATTAAAAAAAAATTTTTAAAAAGGACACCACAATTTTTTTACTTTCAAAAAAAGAGGAACTTAATCCTCCTTCCCTTATTAGTATATTATCAAATAATTTTATAAATAATACTTAATCTTCATTTCCATTTCTAGGTTTCATCAATGGAAACATAACAACATCACGTATATTTTCTTGTTGGGTAAGAATAGCTAGAATTCTTTCAAGCCCCATTCAAAATCCTGATTGAGGAGGCATTCCATATTCCATAGCTTCGACAAAAGCATCATCTCCACTTGTGGCTTCATCATCTCATTTTGCAGCAGCTTCAGCCTGTTTATCAAAGTTTGCTTGCTGAAATAAAGGATCAACTAACTCAGAATATGCCTTACAAATTTCTCGTCCATTTACTAATAATTGAAACTGTTCAACTATATTTGAGTCTTCATCTGAAACTCTTGCTAAAGGTTGCATTATAACAGGGTAGTTATAAATAAATGCAGGACCAATAATAGAAGGACGAAGAACCTTCTTAAATAAATAATCTATAAGAGTCGTAGTTCACATATCGTCAATTCACTCAAAAGTTATTCATTTTTCTTTTATGTCATTCCTTAGTTTATCTGCATCATCAATTCAATATTTAGTAATATCTATGCCACTGGCTTCTTGGATTCATTTTGTGTAATCAATTCTATCTCGTGGAGTAGTGAAATCAACTTCTTTTTCTATTCATTCTTTATCTTTTACCTTTAATTTTCTATCCAATCACAACTCATCAAATAAAAAATCAAACATTTTCTCAGTAAATTTCATATTATCTTCATAATTTCGATATACAGCATAGTGTTCGACTTGTGTGAACTCTTGTATATGAGATGGGTCGGATCATTCATTTCTAAAATCTTGACCAATTTCAAAAACTTTTTCGAATCTTCATACGGTTGCTTTCTTCAAAGAAGTTTCAAAAGCTATTCTTAAATAAACATCTACATCGAAATCATTGTGATGTGTGATAAATGGTCTAGCAGCTGCTCATGATGCTGCATTATCTAAAATAGGTGTTTGTATTTCAGTAAATCATTCTTTAGTGTAGAATTCTCTTAATTTTTGATAAAATTTTGATTTGAACAAAAAACGCTCATAAGTTTCAGGATTCATAATCATATCTAAATATCTTTTTCTGTATAATTCTTCAGGATCGCTTAATCCGTGATATTTTTCAGGTAATCAACGAACAGATTTAGATAGAAATTTAAACTCGGATACAAATATGGTTAACTCTCATTTATGAGTTTTAAATACTTCTCAAGATACTCATATAAAATCTCAAACATCAACCATCTTCTCCATAAATTTATACGCACTCATTGATTCATCTCATTCTCACAAAGTATCAACTAGTCTTGGAGCATCAGCAGAAGTTGAGATATCTATTTTACAGTTATCTCTATGAAACATTACCTGGATTTTATTTGTAGTATCCATTAATGTTCAGAAAGATAACTTACCAAAACTACGGTAGAGCATAAGTCTTCATGCTGTTTTTACTTGCTTTTCAGGAGCAGAAATAATATTTTCAATTTCTCTCATTTCTTTATTTCAAAATTCTTTTATAATATTATCAATTGATAGTTCCTTGTCAAAATGTTGCGCAAATGGCACAACGCCCATGTTTTTCATTTTTTCAATTTTTTGAATACGAACATCTCTTTCTGACAATTGTTGCATTAATATATGGAATAATATAATAAAAAACCAATACAAATGATAGTATTCTCTACAATAAATGCAAGTAAAATCAGAATTTTATGAATTAAAATTAAAAGTCCCCATTTTATGGGAACTCTTTTATTATTAAACTTGTAATTTTTATTGGTAAATTTTCATAGCTTCAGTTGCTTCTTTTGATGATCCAAAAAACTTTTCTCCATTTGAAATATAAACAGTTTTACCTTGACCATTTAAAGCAATAATAATTTCATCAAAAACAGTTTGTAAGACCATATTTAAATTATTCTTCCAAGTTAAAAATCAATTAGGATTTTCAGTTTTACGTTTATTTAAACCTTGTTTAAAGTCATTCCAACTCATTTTTAAATCAAAGCTCTTCATTAAACCTTTTCATAGAAATGATAATGAATTATAGAATCAATCTACAAATTTATCAAAAACAACTCCAACCCTTTCATCAGTAATATTTACAGTCACTTGATTATCTTGAATAGTTAGAATTTGTTCTTCAATAGTTTGAGAAACCATTGGAGCGATCTCTCCAGGAGTTTTTGATCAAACTCATAATGGTATAAAATATAAAGAACCGTATTGGGCTTTAAAATGATCTAATAACTTTTTTGTACCAGATTCAACAGCACTAGTTATAATTGGTGTTAATTCAGACATGATAATATAAATTAAAGAATAAAAATAGTTTATAATTAAGATTCTGAATTTTACTTTTTTTCAAAGAATTCGATAGCTCTTGCTAATTCTACATGATTTTTTGCATATTCATGAATATCAATTCATTTTTTATATGCATCACAAGCTTGAACCATAGCAGTAGCTCCTACTTTTGTACCATCAGGATGAGCATGAGTTCAAGCCCCCATTGTTGTTATAAAGTCAGAATTTCACATTAAATCCATAAATGGTTTTAATAAAACAGGGTTTAATCAACCAGAAACAATTGGACAACATTTCTTAATTCATCTCCAGCTATCATCAACTAAAATTTCCATATTTTTTTTATCTATTTCATTGATTTGTAGTAAGTCTTCATCTTGAGGAGGAATTTTAGTCCAAGATTGTTCAAAAGTATGTCACATTTCTGTAAAATATCTAATCTCATGAGCAGCTGTAACATCTTCTCACGGAGTTCATGCCATTTTACCAACTCATGCAGTTCAAGTATGAATTCCACTAGCTCATGCCAGTCTAGCAAATTTTGAAAGAACCAAAACAGAATATCCAATAGGATTCTCTGGTCTAGTATAAGCTCAATGTCAGGCTCTATGAAAATGAATGAAAACATCGGGGTATCTTCTTCTTAGTGTCTGTACTGCCATCCATCCTGCTGTAGTTCCATCAATAAGAAAGGCATAACTTCCAGGTTCCATACCGCTATTTCTAATCATTTCACATCTTTCGATCATGGTATCAAAATCTGCAGCAGAGACGTTGAAAGAATGGACTTTTTTATGTCATGTTTCTTTTACAGCTTTATCCATAGCTTCTTTTACATGAGCTACCATTTTGTCATAAGGGCAAAAATCTTGATCAGCTTGAGGCTCATCATTTTTAACAAAGTCTCAACCTCATACCCAAAAATCATAACAAACTTCAGCATATTCAGCACTACTAAGTCACATTTTTGGCTTTATAATAGTTCACAGAATAGGCCTATCATAAACATTTAGATATTTTCTCATATCATCAAGTGTATAGCTTGGTCAATCATATTGTTCTAACATTACAGGAGGAAACCAGACATCTATAAGTTTTAAGGCAATAACATCTCACATTCAAAAGATATTTCCAGCAATATAAGTAAAAATATTTTGAATATTCCCATTTCTATCAAATAATCTTCGCGGGAAAGCAATTTTAACTACTTCATTTTCTTGATCAACTTCATACACCAATGCATTTAGAAGTCTTGCATACGGAGTTTCTGTTTTTACTGGAAAATTAGTTCATGTGCTGGATTCAGCGGCAACTTCACAAGCAGCTTGCAGAATATTATGTTTACTCGCAGGAACTAAATGATAAGATGCTAACATATAATCACCGTTTGTAATTTTATCTCATAAATCTAGGTCAACATACGCTCTTTGATGATCATTTAATGAGTTTAATAGCTCTTCTTTTGTCATTTTTTGTTTTATTTAAAATAAAATCTAGATTAATTATAAGTGAAATAGATTATAATGCAAATTTTTGATAAGTTTTTTACTTGATTTTTATATATATTGTTATATTTATTTGTATTTGTTATATGAATTTATTTTTAATCTATAATTATTCACAAAATGGCGGCATCATCATTTTCTGACCTTCTATCTAAGTGTAAAAAAATTTTTAATCAATCTAGTGAGTTGATTGACGATTGAAAGGATCTATTGGAAAAATGAAAAAAGACCCTGAATACAGCGAAAAAAAAGAACATGACAACAGCTGATAGGAAGAAACTTCTTTCAGATTGAAAAGAACTCCTAAAAGACTGAAAAAAACTTTATGAAAAGTGAAAGAAAACTTATGAAAATATTAAAAAATCGGAAACTGTAAAGAGCTTAACTAAGAATACAACAACTAAGAAAACTACAGTAAAAAAAACAGTTAAGAAAAAATAATTATTTATACACAACATAAGTAATTAATCACAATATAGGCGATTAGGATAGCTTTTTATTTTCGAAAATAAATGGATTGAATAACAAAACAAAATCAACTAAAAAAGACTGACTTAGAGAGAAGTCAGTCTTTTTTGATATCTAAATAATTAATTATTCATCATCATCCATTCACTTTACACTTCCAGATCTTTCAGCTATAATCTTTTTGGCAAGAGCATCGGGTACTTTTTCATAGTTAGACATTTGCATTGTATATTGTGCTCTACCTTGTGTGTTAGATCTTAAGTCCGTAGAATAACCAAACATTTCAGCTAATGGAACTTTTGCTTCAATTGCTGTAGCATTTCCTCTTGGAGTTTGTCAAAGGATAAGTCATCTACGAGAACTAATATCTCCCATAACTGTACCAACATATTCTTCAGGAGTAACAACCTCAACAGACATTATAGGTTCTAGAAGAACAGGTCCAGCCTTAAAGAATGCATCTTTCATAGCTTTATGAGTTGCAACTTTAAATGATACTTCTGAAGAATCCACATCATGGTAAGATCCAAAGAAAGGAATAACTTTAACATTAATAATTGGATATCCAGCCAAAAGTCATTGAGCAACAACTTCTCTAGCTCCTTTATCAATAGCAGGAATGAATTCATTAGGAATAACTCAACCTTTAATTTGAGACTCAAAATCGTAAACTTTTTCGTCATTCTTTTCGAGCTTCAATACAACATGTCCGTACTGTCCGCGTCCTCATGATTGTTTTTTGAATAATCATTCTCATTCTACATTTTGAGTAATAGTTTCTCTGTAAGCCACCTGAGGAGCACCAGTATTAACTTCCACTTTATGTTCTCTTCTCATTCTTTCAATAAGAACTTCTAGATGTAATTCTCACATTCCAGAAATGATGGTTTGACCACTTTCCTCATCTGAATGATATGTAAAAGTAGGATCTTCATATGATAATTTAGCAAGGGCGAGTCACATTTTTTCTTGATCACCTTTTGACTTAGGTTCAACTGCTATGGATATAACTGGCTCAGGGAATGTCATACTTTCAAGTACGATTGGATTTTTCATGTCACATAAAGTATTTCAAGTTCTTGTATCCTTTAATCATAAAAATGCACAGATATGTCCAGCAGAGATTTCAGTAATTTCTTCTCTCTTATTAGCATGCATCATTAAAAGTCTTCCAACTCTTTCTTTTTGTCCTGTAATAGGGTTTAAAAGCATATCTCCAGACTTTATAACTCATGAATAAACTCTAACATATGTTAAAGTACCCACAAATGGATCTGTCATAATCTTAAATGCAATAGCAGATGCTGGTTGATTTACATCAGATTTTCTAATAATTTGTTTTTCTGGATCATCAGGATCAGTTCAAACAATCTCACCTCTATCTAGTGGAGAAGGTAAGAAGTCTACAACAGCATCAATCATCAACTGAACTCACTTATTTCCTAGAGCAGACCCACACATAACTGGGAATAAATCTCCAGAACATGTTCAAATTCTGATAGCTTTCTTTAACAATTCCACAGGTATTTCTTCT
>Ga0247610_10004878_pt1 | contig 14232 bp, 16 predicted proteins | sample 174DNAGHGhighgp2_FD_193483 | JGI IMG/M metagenome (GOLD analysis project Ga0247610, IMG submission 193483) | Sheep rumen microbial communities from Palmerston North, Manawatu-Wanganui, New Zealand - 1742 DNA GHGhigh gp2 | ecosystem: Host-associated > Mammals > Digestive system > Stomach > Rumen... | reverse complement strand
AGTCTGTTGGGATTATAAGATCTGTTACCGAAGATGTTGTCGTTCTCTTCGCCTAGATCGTCCGTTGTCGGCGACGTCATAAAATTCCCCTCGAATTTCACGAGGAGCAGCTCCGACTCGGGAGCTTCGTAGAAATGCTTTTGAACCATAGTGTTAGGTATTATTTGTTGTTTATTTTCAACTCTACAAGCCTCAAATTTACGAAAATTGGTGGAGAATTCCTATAAATATAAGGTAAAAAATGACAATGTGAGGGAGATTCCGGGTCAAGCCCGGAATGACGAACCTTCCTCATTTTTTATTATATTTGCATAAACAACAAATTATCCAAACGCATTAAAACTATTGCCTAATACAATGAGATATCTTGAACTTTGCACTTTGAGCGAGTCCCAGATCGAGGATTTGTTGGGACTGATGAAGGAGTTGAACGCCGAGCTGAAGGTCACTGCGCTGCAGCAGCAGCGTTCGGTGGCGGCGCCGGGAACGCGGATTTTCATCGCGGAGAACGATGAGAAGCATATTGTCGGATGCGCCACGCTGTGCGTCTTCGAGTCGCCGACCGGCCGCAAGGCGAGTGTCGAGGATGTCGTGGTCCTGCCGGCCTATCGGGGCCAGGGGATCGGCCGCACCCTCCTGCAGCGCATCATCGACTTTGCCAAGAGCAAGCTCGCTCCCATCGACCTTCGCCTCACTTCGAACCCCGCCCGCGTGGAGGCCATCGCCCTCTACGAGGCCCTCGGCTTCGAGAAGCGGGAAACGAATGTGTACAGGATGAGCTTGTAGGCGGCTTGATTCGTGATAGAATAGACTATAATTGCGGATGGACAGCGACAAGATCAATAAAGATCTCGAGTTGTATTGCGCGCAAATGAATGAGATTAAATTGCGCATTCACGTGGTTTGGGAGATGTTAAAGGGCCATACGACCACGTTGTATAATGCCAGTAATATCGAATTCATGTGTTTGCAGATTAGAAAGATATTGGAACAGATATCCATGGGGTCTCTTGTCGTTAATAAAGAGGAATTCGAGGCTGTAGGAAAGAAGTATTCTCATTACTGGAATGCAAAGTTGATATTACAAGATATAGAGCGGCTCAATCCAGGCTTTTATCCAATAGCTGTGCGAGAGGTGCTTGCTCAACAAGATGGCGTGACCAGAGATTTGCAAAACAAAGAATCAGGCTTCCTTACTCGGGAACAGTTCGTTCAGATATACGATAAGTGTGGGCGAGTTTTGCACTCATATAATCCTTTTGGTTCTAAGTATGACTATGATTATTACAAAGTCAAGATCAAGGAATGGATTACGCTGATAATGGAACTGTTGGCGGTTCACTTAATTAAGATCAAAGGAGATGAGGGATTCTATCTTATCCATATGGAAGAGAAAGGACAAAGGTGGGTCCATGGTTATTATTTCGGGAAGGTTGAGGATTGATTTAATGAGTTACTTCGAACCGTCATTTTGGGGTAAAGGTAAATCGACATATTTTCGTAGAGTAAAATCAACACCTTAGCTGAGAAATACAAAGATATCCATAACTTTGTAAATCACGATAAATACTAAGGCTATGGATGCACAAGGAATCACGGGTCCGAAGAGGAAACTCGTAATGTGGTACAGAGTTAAGGAATTAAAATCAAAAGGACTAAACTGTGTGCGGATTGCCCACGAGTTGGGGCTGCATCGGCACACGGTTGAGTAGTATGGCCGGATGCGATGGATGAAGATTGGTGAAGCAGCTTCCCTTTGAACAAAGAGATGCCCGGGTTTGTCCCGGGCATCTCTTTCATTGATCCATCAAAAATTTCTTCATGGGCTCCTGAAGATAGCGGAACAGATCTCGTTTATCTTCAGGAACATCATCCTCAGTTATGGTGTAGAACAAAAGAAAAGCAACAGGAACTTCCAGCGATGTGCAAATCCTGTCGATAGTCTCTTTGGTAGGGAAGGACAGGTTATTCTCAATGTTGTAGAGTGCAGTTATCGAAAGGTGGCTGCGCTCTGCTAGTTTTACTCGGCTGATCTTCTTCTCTTTCCGAAGAGTCATTATTGCATTTCCTAAGTTCATATACATTTATTATTGGCTAGGGAGGAAACTTGCTTAAGAAGTTGACCCCAAGGTTCAGGGCGTCTATGATTATCTGAACGATTTGTCCCGGATTGGTTTTATGTTGTATCGCTTGCAGGATTTCCTGTTTTTGGTCAATGGGTATGTTGCTTTGCTTGATTGCTTTGATAATAGCTTGTTTATTCATAAGCATTCTATGTGAGTTGCCTAGGAGGCAAGCCCATAAGGCACGGCATTCCAAGGCGGATTAAACAATAGATCAGAAAACTCTACTTTTTCATCCGCATTGGAGTCGCTTTCGGTAATGAATATATGATACCGATGGCTTATTATGAATAAGATGATTGGTTTAGATAACCAGGAATAATTCGTTACGCGACATCTGGTATGAAATAGGTATGACGCATAAATAGCAGCGAAGAGTGTTTGCCTGCAATCATAATACGGTTCACTAGGGGCAGTGCCTTCGCACTCATCGCGGAAGGCTTGCAGAACACGTTCTTCGTCAATATCTTTCCAAGACTTAACGGATTTGCGTCCGGCTTTCTTGTATTTTCTGCAGAACTCGAGAAAAACGACCTTTTCTTTTCCATCTTCGGCAGAAAGCCCATTCCTCAGATATCGTCTGAGCTTTTTAAGATACCATTTCTCAAGCTTCTCCATCGCCTCGTATCCAATGTGTTTCCCATCGGCACTAAAGCCATGTTTGATCAAGAATGTATTAAGTTCGGCATAACTCATTCCAGAGGCCCGGCAAACTCGTTTTTTGTTATAGCTGATAGGCACAACAATAATGGAGATATCAAGAGCCATCCGGATTCGTAGAAAGGAACCTATGTGCTCGGACATCGCTTCTTCTACGATGGGCCCAAAAGAAAAGGGCATAAACTTATCTGGTTCTTGCGGCATGTTGCAAAGATGAGAAAAATAAATGAAAAACGCAAGTGGTACTTTATTTTTTGCACAAAAATGCCGTTTATTGATGTTTCCTCTGAAAATCTTGCAAGACTGCAAAAATAGACATACCTTTGTATATACAAAAGCACCGCCGAAGCGGTGCTAAACATAGGGAGGTGACTCATTCCGCGGAACAAAAGCTCTCTGTACAAGAACGATGCGCTCCCTTTATATTGCTCCCCCCAAGGGGCGGTTTTTCCTTTTAGATTACAAAATTACTATTTTTATAAGTAATTATCAAAAAATATTTGATGTTTTTACTGAAGAGATGAATAACGCAGATGTACAGAACTATGTGAAGAGTCGTGTGTTGGAGTTGTTGCATAAGGAGACTTTGGACACATATCGGGTGAGGAATAATAACGTGTTTACTTCTCTCATAGAAACGCGGAATATCATACAACGGTGCAGTGAGATGAAGGTAAAAACCTTTGAGACCGTCAAGGCACTGGCAGGAGAAACCATAGAATTGTTGAAAGCCGATACTTGTCTAAAGTTCGAATCGTATACGCGGGATCTGTTAGTACAGGAAATAGACGAGTTCCTCAAAAAGAATTCGGATAAGCTTCCTGCCAAGATGCCTGATGTGGATCGGATTCAGTTCTGCCTAAACAAGTGTATAGATGAAAATAAAGGATCCTATCTAACAGGTCTTCTTTCGGCCATGGATAAGATGCTTTTGGATTGTCCCAATTGGGATGAAAATGCTATGCCTGAACATGTTGGGAGGCTTGACGCGCTCGTATCAGCTTTGTGTGTTCAATTGATATATGAGGGATATAGCAAGCAGTTCCTCTTTCTTGAATTGAAATATCGAGCGGACCAATCTTTCGAGGACTTTTATAAGGCCATAAAAGAATTTGCAAAGAAGAAGATACATTGTTTTGAGGTAATCTGGAGATTGCGCATTGCAGAAGAAGACGTGGCAAAACTCAATTCTCTGGGCTTTAAATCAGAGGTGAATGAAGAGCACATTGATGAGTTGGCCAAAAGGAAGTATGCCAAGAAAATCGCCCCATCTAAGAATACCTTTTTTTACCAGGAAGAAGTTCGTGCTTTAGACCGTTTTTCGGCGGCAAGACGATCTCGCGAGAAACTGATGCAAATATTTGACTGCCTTCACCTAGGCGTGTATTCCAAGAAGCTCATTTTGCCTGATGTTGCACTAGTTCTAGAAAAGAGGTCGACTAGCTGGTATGCGCATATATGTGTTGCTGGCTATTTCTTGGATGGTTTGTTCGCCGAAGACTATGCACTTTCTTCCAAGCTTTTATCATCACTTGATAAAATCTACCAAAGCGAGAGCATCGACGCTTCGGCGAAGGACAGGATTCGATCCGCTATCCGGCATCTGAATTATGGTGACTTGGATTCTGAGATAGGGCAGCGTTTCATTAACTATTGGATTGCACTTGAATTCATCTTCGCTTCTCCACATACGAGCGAAAACACTTATACAAGATTAAAGATTTACCTTATTGATGTATTAGCGGTTTCTTATGTTCGGAGAAACGTGGATTATTTAAAGGAAAGACTTGTTGCAGAGGGAATTATAACTGAAGAATACAATCTGTGGGATACAGTTGGCACTTTAGATGCCATTGCGGAAAAAGCGGGTCTTCCTTTAATTTGGAAGTATAAATTGAAGACCATGAAGTCCCGGTTATTCACATTTGAGGACAAACTGAAGCATTATTATAACAATCATATTAAAAACCTGGAACGGCATATTGCTAGAATTTATAATCTTCGCAACGTGCTGGTCCATGAAGGAGCCATCAAGCAGGATGTTGAGAATCTAGCGAGCAACCTCCGTTACTATTTGGTTTTCCTTCTGGATCAGATGATAGTATACTTTGCGTCTCATTCAAATGATAAAGGAAGGAAGTATCAAATAGGAGACTTCTTCAATGAATACCGTAATTATCGTCGAATGATCGACGCTGATTTCACACTTAAAACACTGCTCTCCATACCAGTGAACAAAGAATTATGGTAATTCAATTCGTCATTCCCACTTGCCTGATTCGGTAAACGTCAGATTAGATAAGAATCGTATGATGAAGTGAGTTAAGGGAAGGCCTGAGGGAAAGTGCAACGATTTGAACGAGCAATTATTTGGGTTGTTTTATGGCATGAACACTTCGAAATCATATCAAGCGGAATGGTGGGCTCCCGAAGGCAGTCGATGCTTTAGCGGGGAGCGTTATCCAGGAATGCTTACTTATAACAGGGAGGAGAATTCCACACTCGAGATTATCCATGGTCCTGCAGGAGGGGTGTCTTTTCGCGTCTACGAGAAATATGATGTGATTTGGGGGAAGAGTGCTAATGGGCTGTGCTTTTCATTGTTTAATGTTGTCCTGGTTCGGCAGCAGGATTTTTCGAAATCGGAGTTTGTTGTCAACTATATTTTGGTTGGGATGCACGTGCTATCTCTGGATGAATGCCGTTTCGACCTTTGTGTAACCTGCTTCCCTCATTTAAGAGATTGGGCATATTGCTCCCGTATAATCGATGATGACCGGGAAGATGATGTGCTCGTGTGGAGCCTTGATATGAGGAAAAGAGAACCTATTGTTTCTGTCGAAATTGAAAAGGGTGTTCAAACATATTTATGGCCAACTCTCTCATATCATGTTTCAAGGTTTTTAAGGACAGTAGAGCAAACTACAACCTATAACATCGAGATTCGAGAAAAAGGGTCCATCCGGCGGTATCTTTCATTGGTTTCCGAGTTTTCAGAATTCCTCTCCATTGCATTGTTTGCTCAACAACGTCCAAATGAAATAAAGTTCAGAAACAAGCAGGATGGCCTTTATTATCAGTTCCTTTATAAAGTACGTCCTTTCACAAATCCAAGAGGTCTGTGCTTGATTGACTATACGGGAATAAGTGAAAAGGTCTCAAGTATGCTCACTGTTTGGCATTCACGGTATGAGCAGGTGTCGCCCATCGCCAATTACCTTATTCGTTCGTTGAAGAATGATTCGCCTTTTGATGCTCCCGGATTTCTGATTTTAGCCCATGCACTCGATGGCTATTTCAAGCGTTTCGTCAATAAACTAGATGGAAGGGATACGCAGCAGTATAAGCATGGGATTGATAAACTCTTGAGGCGCTACGAAGACATAGAAGCTATTCAGAAGTGCAAGATTGATAGTGAGGTCTTACGGGATAGCCGGGATAAGTATTCACATCTCCTGCCTGATGATGTGATTAATAAGGCGGTAAGTGGAGAGGACTTATACTGGCTAACTGAGAAGTGCAAGGTTCTCCTGACTTGCTGTATCTTAGAAATGCTGGGTCTAGACAAAAACGAGATAAATGATTGTTGCAATAGCTCGCCTATAAGAATGATTGTAAACTCCCTTCCAATTGAATAATGCTTCGGCAGGTGAAAATAGGGCAGTAGAAGCCGAAGAAGCGCGTCTTTATCGTTCTATTTCTGGGATTTTCTCACGGGCAAACAATTGCTTCTGCTTTCCTGCAAATATGGCCAGGATATTTCATGTCAACAGGATAAGGTCCTCTGGAGGCATACAATCAGTTAGCTGGTTATCTTAAGATTTCCATGGATCAGTATTCAGTATAAAGTTTACTCCCAAAATCGGAGATTTTTTTCCGAAATCGACTATTTCATTGTCTGAATCGCGCTTGAAACGTGTGTTTTGCCCGCTATCCCACTCTGTTTGCAATTTGCCTCATTATTTGTTTTTGTGTAAGTGCTTGATTATGAAATTGTTTTCTTCTTAGCGACTGGTTGTCCTTTCGTTCGGCGATTCTTTCTATATTTTTGTGGCTGCTTAAATTTTAGTAAAAGATGCTCATATTTAGTAGCACAATTCTGTCTCCCGAACGAGATGTTCAAAAGACAGGCCCCATGGCTAGGGAAATGAGCCGTCACTACTACAAGAAGGCAACCATCGAGAACCTTCATTTGTTTAACCCTAATGCTGTTGGCCCGTGTGACATGCCGACCATCGAGCCGTACAACGGGAAACTGCCACAATCCCTGGTTCCATTCCATCAGGCCAGAAGGGCGGTGAACCATCAGGCATTCGTCCACTTCTATATCGACGATTATTTCTTTGAATGTATGTGGAACAATCCGATGAGGTATCTTCCTTTGCTCAGCTCTTTTGAGGGTGTCATCGGCACGGACTATTCGCAGCTCGGTAACATGCCGGCACCTCTTAGACAGTGGAATTGCTTCCGAAACCGTCTATTGGGCCAGGTGATACAGGACTATGGGATCAACTACATCCACAACGTGACCTGGTCGCTTCCAGATAGCTATGACTATAGCTTCTCCGGCTTGCCCAAAGGCTCCGTCATCGCCATTAATTGCAATGGCATCGCCGGTACCGACTTCTCCAAATATCTTTGGTACAAGGGATATGAGGAGGCTCTCAAACGTCTCGAACCTTCAGCCATTGTTCGCTATGGGACCAAAATGTCTGGAGAAAATGAGGCGATCAGCGTGTATTTTCAAAATGAACGTTTAAATTTGCTGAGAAATGGGCGGTAACGGCTCTTTTGTCCGTGGCCTCACTAATTGTGAGGACGGACGGGCTTGGAGAACCATTGCCCAGTGCGGGAATGTGCAGATTATCCAGATGAAGGATTCCAGAAGGATGATTAAACTTCCGGAAGAAAGCCACACTCCTGGACGTGTTTACGCTATTTTCCGCCGAGATGGGAAGGATGTGAAATCGATTGCTCAGTATGGCAAGAACGGTCACAAGATATGGGAGATCCATACCGATGAGCATCACGGACTTCAACCGCATTACCACAAGTGGGAGGAGAAAGGACATGGAAAACGCGGGCAAGCGAGTGGTGCATATAAGCTTACAAAGCGGATGAAGAGCATTCTCCGTAAGGTTAGGAACTTTGAAAAAGAGTGAGATTATGAACTTGGATTACATCAAATACGATGAAAATGGATATCCCTATAACGGGATGTTCCCACCGACCGAAGATCTGCTCAACGGGAATGATGGGTATAACAGTGTCGGTAAGGGGATCTTCTTCTATGACTATGCCGTCCAGGGTTACAACATCGACTTTAACTACAAGGGCAAGCATTATGCCCTGATGGGGTGGATGGATGGTGTTCCGATTGCACTTCTGGATGCTGATAACAACGAGATTCAGCGTTTTGAAGACCCCATGGATGCCGTTCTTCACTGTGAGATCGATGGTCGGAAGCTTCTTGACATCATGGAGGTTTTTACAGACATTGAGTGTGGATAGTCTATAGACAGTATTCGGCAGACATCATTGAAAATACATCTCTAAGAATAGCCTGCGGCAGCACATACTGTCGCAGGTTTTTATTATATTTGCATAGGTTGCAGAACTGACTGCAAATCGAGGCGATTACCACTTTCTGCAGGATTGTGAAAGGGTAAGGGGAAGACATCCCGGCGCCGGTTGTAAACTCGTGTTTTGGGGATGCGGGGAATGGAGGTGTATACCTTTTATAGTTTGCGGAGCTATAATGGTTGGAGTGTGGATGTTGTGGGAGCGAGGAAGAGAGAATAGAGGTTCTGTATTATTGCTCACGCCAGAGTTCTCTATTATCCATGCATTCGTCTTCATGATTATATGCATTATTCTTTTTAGGGCTAGTTCTATTTGCAATTGGCCTAAAAGCAGCAGATTATATGTACATTTGTAAAAACAGAGATTATGATATCTGAGCTACATTTGAGGAATTGGAAGAGCTTTGCTGATGCCATTATCAACATTGACTCAATTATGTTCTTGATCGGGACAAATGCAAGTGGAAAGTCGAATGTCTTGGACGCTTTTGGCTTCTTAAAGGCAATCGCACAAGGAGAACAGGTTCGAGATGCAGTCGCCTCTATCCGAGGGGGTGAAGACTGGATTATTAGATATGGACAAAGCTCGTTCAGTCTTGAAGTTCTTATCAGAGAAGGAGAATATTCATTCAGGTACTCAATTCAAATTGGCCGTCAGAATAAAGGCTTCTCAATAATAAGCGAACGATTGGACCGTCAATTTAAGAAGTCCCCTTGGAAAGCATTATTTTATACAGGGGAGATAGAGGATTCTGCTGTGACTATCCCTACACGTTTTTATACAGCAAAACGTGGTAATGCGAGGAAAATAGAACTACTTCGCGGTATATCAATTCTTTCTCAAGTGGAGGTCCTTCAAGTATTAAAAGAAGTGAAAGAGTCTGCTAAGATAGTAAGTGAGACTCTTAAAAGCGTTTTTATCTTGAACCCGGATGCGAATTCTATGCGATCATACGTCCCTTTGTCCCAGGATCTTCACAACAATGGATCAAATATAGCAGGGGTGATAGCGGGAATGGATTCCGATTTGAAGGAAGATATCGAAAAAAAGTTAACTCGATTTGTCAAACCTTTACCTGAGCGAGATGTTGATAAAGTATGGGCAGAAAGAGTTGGGCGGTTTGGAAGTGATGCGATGCTTTATTGTGATGAGTCCTGGGCCCCAGATCGTTTGCTTCACTTAGATGCTCGTGGAATGTCGGATGGGACATTGCGTTTCATTGCCATAGTCGCGTCATTGCTTACCGTAAAGCCAGGGAGTTTGCTGATTATTGAAGAAATTGACAATGGCCTTCACCCTTCTCGGGCGAATGAGTTAGTGAAAGTATTGGAAGAGATAAACTTCAGTCGTTCCGTAGATGTATTATGTACTACGCATAATCCTGTTTTAATTGATGCTCTTGGTAATAAACTAATACCATTCATAAGTTATATTTCACGTGATTCTAATGGAGATAGCATAGTTTCTTTAGTTGAGGATGTACCAGATTTGGCTAGGTTGATGTCTAGTAGTAGTATTGGTGGGTTAATGATAAATGACCGCCTCAAGTAGATTGAAAGATGAGCAGAGTTATGATCATAGACACATCAATATTGTGTGTGTGGCTTAGAGTTCCTGATATGTCGCCTTGTGGCCCTCAAGATAACCAATGGGACTATGAAAGGGTGAATGCTAAGATTGAGGAAGAAAGACAACGTGGTACTCTATTCGTTTTACCTTTGGCGGCTATCATTGAGACCGGCAATCACATAACTCACGCGCGAGGTGATATTTATACATTGGTAAATGAGTTCGCAGATTTTATAATACAATCAGCAGATGGCACTATTCCTTGGGCTACGTTTACCGCGCAAAGTAGTCTTTGGAATGTGGATGGTATTAAGTCTTTGGCGCAAAGATGGAGAGCAACTGGAATTACAAGGCAATCCATTGGAGATGCGTCCATTGTCGATGTCGCTGAGTATTATGCAGAGGCGGGGAATGATGTTGAAATACTCACTGCCGATGAAGGCCTTCGGTCGTATCAGCCTGTTTCCACGATAAGAGTTCCGAGAAGGCGTAAATAACTCCAAATCTCTTGTCTTTTTTTTTATGCTAGTTTCCAATAAAAACAGAGAATTTGGGTGTATTTCATATCATGGAGGTCTTTTCTTCATGGAGCCATTGCTGAGTTTCTCCATCATTTTGGCTATGGTGGCATATGGTAGACAGATGCATTAATGGGGAAGCATTTTTACATAGATGGCAATATTGTCGCTACGACTGGGAATCTTTACACAAGATCGATTTCGGCAGGAGGCACTTGGCATCCTCATGATGCTGTACTCATAGTTCCTCCCGGCGGAGTGTTGGAGATAACCGAGGATTCGGGCTCTATCTTTGATTCGTATTATGTTAGTGGGCAGGTTGCTGCAGGTGGTATACTTGGCGTTTCGAAAGGGGCAATATGTGCATTTGCAGACATATATGAGTTTACCATAAAGGACTATAATGAGGGTTTAGAGTTAATCGAGAGCATGCTTGACTTCATCCCGTCCGGAGAGAAAGGAACTCTATATCTTCAGCAACAGTATGTCAGTGTTTTTAGTTTAATGGAGCGTTTTCTATCGTGCACCTTTGTAAAGCAAACATGCGATCGTGAGGATTCTTACTACAGGGTTTTAGAGTCGAGAGAATTGCTGAAAAGGTCTAATAAGGAAATAAAAGCTGTCCTTAAAGGCCCTGACGGACTAACGAAACAACTTGCGTATATTGATGCGGCAAATAGGATTATATATCATAATGCAAAAAGGGTACATCCCCTTTTCAAAGTAGCATTTGATATTGATGTTGATCTGTCTAAACTTAATGGACAATTAGAGATTAGAAATCACATTGTGCATAGGTTTGGGTATACGGAGGATGGTTCTGTGGTCTGTGTCTCAAAGAGTAGTGTTCTGGATCTTATTGCGTCAGTTGATATGATTGTAAAGCATATCATTGCTCAGATTCGTGCTTTACCTCAAAGTGAGAGAATGTCTTATCAGTAGTGCGTTTAATGATTGGCTGAATATGCGGAGTAGGATTTGGTCTTGTATAGGGACGATGGTTGAGACTTTCGGTTTGGTGAAGGAATGTAGCAATGAAGTATTATGGCTCTTAACTCTACTTTAATTGAGAAGTTAGCGATTGGACGCGTCACCCGTCTCTTCTTGACTGGGGGCAGGATTAATCCTTTTTTGGCGCAAGAAGATAAAGAGCCATTGTGGGATGGTTTTCTATATTTGTATTCTTCAGAAGAATGGTGCAACCGGGACATGAAAGGGCGAGTTGCCTGCCAAGTTAAGGGACGGGATGCGGGGGCTGATTCGGAAAAAGAGTCATATTCGGTTGACGTTTGCGATCTTGAGAATTATCTGCGAGATGGAGGTATTCTGTTTTTCTTGGTCCATGTGAGGACCGAACCGGAACCTTCGTCTGTATATTGGGCACGATTGGCTCCAGTTGATATTCGAGGTTATCTGAATAAAGCAAAAGACCAAAAATCAATAACAATTAGTTTGGAGAGAGTTCCGGAGGCAAAGGCTTTGGAACAAGAGGTATTTGCTTTTTATGAAGACTGTCAACGCCAGAGGAAAGAACCCGTTGACGTTTCGTGCATTGCGAACAAAATGAAGTTTAAGACTTCGTTTAATGTGAAGCCTGGAGAATTACCAATTTTAGCACTGACAAAAGGGTATCATTACCTATATACTAGTGATGAGCAGGATGGGTTTGGCAATCCGGTTGGCGATTCAAAATTCTCTTTCCGGATTGAAAAGAGTGTAGCTGAAAAGATAACAATTGGAGAGCAAGAGTTCAATGTTCCAGTGAAACTAAAAGCTAAAGATGGAGAAGCTTGTCTTGTTTTTGGTCGGTTCATGACAATGGACTTGAAAAGAGATGATGGCGATCCATGTCAACTTAATTATAAAGTGGACAAACTTTATGGGGTCAGGGAACGGGATATAGCATTGAAGGTTCTTTTAGCATTGTCTTCTGCGGAACGATTTGTCGTTGCCGGACAAGAGTACTCGTGTGCTGAGATAACGGTAGCACCCGAAATAAAAAAGAATATTGAAGAAGAACTTGCGGAGATTCAACGTGTCATCTTACTATTGGATCGCATGCATGTCAAGGAAGATTTGAGTCTAAGCAATCTGTCCGAGCATGAGATTCGCGAACTAAACACCCTCTATTCTTCTGTTATCAATAATCATTTGGTGAAGCCGGATTTGATTGACAGTGATTATCATATTTTGAATGTTAAGATTGGGCCGCTAATCATGAAGGTTTGGCTTGTAAAGGAAGGAGATGGTTATCGTGCATACGACTTCTTTACGGCCGATTTGGTCGTTGCTGTTGCTACCAGTGATGAGGAACCAAAGCATGAAGTTGCGAGGTTTGTATTAATGGAGAAGAAAGACTACATGCATATTTCGAACATTGACTGGTCATTGATTCCTAGCGAATATGCCCGTATCTATAAAGGGGATGTAGAGATGCTTCACCAAGCAAATCAGGATGTTCTCTCAATGTTGCTTGCTTTTGATGAATGCGGAAAGAAAGAATTGCTAGAAGCTTCTTTAAGATTGACAGATTGGTTGACCGGTATTTGCGGTGGAGATGAGGTTGGGATTTATAGGGTGAATCATCTACAATGTATCAAGCGACAGCGAGAGTTAACCACGGAAGAGCAGGAAGAAGTTATAAAGCTATCGGAATCCACAGGGGCCTCTCCAGAATTGAAATACTGTTGTTCGCTTCTCCTGAATGATATTCGGAGGGCTTCATTCCACTATCGTTCCATGCCGAAGAATCTCCAAGACTTCTATCGGAGTCTCCCAATCAACCGTTTCTATAAGAAGAAAACTAATTCCTAATACTATGAGATATCTTGAACTTTGCACTTTGACCGAGTCCCAGATCGAGGATCTGTTGGGACTGATGAAGGAGTTGAACGCCGAGCTGAATGTCACGCCGCTGCAGCAGCAGCGTTCGGTGGCGGCGCCGGGAACGCGGATTTTCATCGCGGAGAACGATGAGAAGCATATTGTCGGATGCGCCACGCTGTGTGTCTTTGAGTCCCCGACCGGCCGCAAGGCGAGTGTCGAGGATGTCGTGGTCCTGCCGGCCTATCGGGGCCAGGGCATCGGCCGCACCCTCCTGCAGCGCATCATCGACTTTGCCAAGAACAAGCTCGCTCCCATCGACCTTCGCCTCACCTCGAACCCTGCCCGCGTGGAGGCCATCGCCCTCTACGAGGCCCTCGGCTTCGAGAAGCGGGAAACGAATGTGTACAGGATGGTGATTGAGTAAGATTGCTTATCTTTGCAAGATTAAAGATAACGATATGAGTTTATTCAAAGACAAGGTCCTGTTGATCACGGGCGGGACGGGAAGTTTCGGGAATGCGGTGTTGAACCGTTTCCTCAGGACGGACATCGGCGAGATCCGGATTTTCTCGCGCGACGAGAAGAAGCAGGACGACATGCGGCACGATTTCCAGGCGCGGATGCCGGAGGTGGCGCATAAGGTCAAGTTCTACATCGGTGATGTGCGGAATCGGAGCACGTTGAAGTATGCGATGATGGGGGTCGATTACGTCTTCCATGCGGCGGCGCTGAAGCAGGTGCCGAGCTGCGAGTTCTTCCCGATGGAGGCCGTGAAGACCAATGTCATCGGCACGGACAATGTGCTGGATGCGGCCATCGACACGGGCGTGAAGTGCGTGATTTGCCTGTCCACGGACAAGGCCGCGTACCCGATCAATGCGATGGGCATCACCAAGGCCATCGAGGAGAAGATCGCGGTGGCGAAGAGCCGCCTGAGCGGTGATACGAAGATC
>Ga0247610_10004877_pt1 | contig 14236 bp, 12 predicted proteins | sample 174DNAGHGhighgp2_FD_193483 | JGI IMG/M metagenome (GOLD analysis project Ga0247610, IMG submission 193483) | Sheep rumen microbial communities from Palmerston North, Manawatu-Wanganui, New Zealand - 1742 DNA GHGhigh gp2 | ecosystem: Host-associated > Mammals > Digestive system > Stomach > Rumen... | reverse complement strand
GATCCGGGGCGATGACCACCATCTCGTCGAGACGCACGCCCTGTTTTAAAAGCAGGCATACTTGCGTATGCAAGTTTTCAACTTCGCGCAAAGATGACGGTGCCGCCGCAAGCGTCAACGAGGCATCCGTTTCGCTCAATTTGAGCTTGCCCACCTCGAATTCGTCAAAGTGGTTCAAACGGTGCGAAACAAGATATTGCACCTGATGCAAAAGCGAATCCGGCGTGTATTCGTAGCCAACAAAATCAAACGTGTAATCCGACGCCAGGCACCACAGGCGAATATTTTCTCGACCGGTACGTCCCCAGTTCTTGAGGAGCATGTTTTCGTTTTCGGCAAGGCCCTCTTCCGTCAAGGAATCCTTAGGCGCCGGGAGCGCAATTCGAGAAGGTTCATTCTTCTTGCTCCAACGAGTAACCGGTTTACTTCCGACATCTTCCCAGAATTCCATACATGGATTCTGAATAAAGGCGAAAATGTCGTGTTCCGCAGCAAACTGCTGCAAAATAACACGGTAAAACTGGCCCATACCCGAAAGGCCGAAAATAAACACGGGCTTTGTCCACTGCGAAGTATCAACACGTTGCGAGAACAAGTAAGGAATCGTCAAGAACGCAGTATTGCAGCCAGTACGCTTGCAAGTTGCCTCGAAAACTTGCGTCAACAAGGATTTGCCATCTGTATTGTGGAACAAGCGAGCATATATTTCACGCTGCCATTTTTCTTTAGGCAAGGGCCGATTTTCTTCCGAGAAAAAGTCACGCAAGGCCCCCTGCTTCCAATAGGCAAGCAAGCCCTCATGATGTTTGTTCTGCAAAGGCGAAATGAATCCACCCGGACGGCTCGTTTCATACTCCAAGAACAGACCCGCCAAGGTGCGCGCAAAATCAAATAGTTTCGATTCATCGATTTCGCCAGAATTTTTGTAAAGATATTTGCGAATTTCTTTAGGAATAGACGCCTTACCAGAATACGCCTCGTTCAAATAAGCAATCAGCACATTGCACAGAATATCTGCAGTCAACTTCTGCTTAGAAGAATCCCCTTGCGTCAAATACTTGAACAGGAATTTATCGAGAGTGACAATCTCTAAATTGGCAAGAACGCCACACTTGGCAATATAACGCAACCTGAACCATTGCTCAATTTTGGGATCCGGAAAAACGACAATAGGCGAATCAAAAGGATCCGTCCAAAGCTTGCCGAGAGCGTCGATCATCTCGTCGGCAAGGTTTTCCAGATTCAATGCAAATTTCAGGTGCAGCATAGCAATAATATAGTCAAATAATTTGTCACTTGACTGTCAAAATGCAATCCCATCTTTTACAATCCCATTCTCCGGCCTTCGCGACCGTCTTTGTAGGCGATTTCGGACTTGAGCGCATTCAAGATGGCATCTGCAGTGAGTTCGCTCTCATCATAAAAACGAAGCGAGCCATAGGCCGCGTTAAAGTCGCCCGGAGCGAGCATACGCAGGTTGCGAACCGCTTCGGGCATTTCGACCTGCGGGAAGAACGCCTGCCACATTTTTTCAACACCTTCCGGCTTGAGATACCCGAATTTCACCTTTAACGCAAAGCGTCTGCGCGACGCCATGTCAAGTTCGCCTTCGAAGTTAGTCGCCGCAATGAAAATTCCCTTGAAGTTTTCCATCTGAGTGAGCATTTCGTTCACCTGAGTCACTTCCCAACTGCGAGAAGCGCCGCTGCGATTGCGAATCAGGCTATCCGCCTCGTCAAGGAAAAGAATCGCCTTTTTCTCTTCGGCATCCTTGAACATTCTACGGATAGCCTTTTCCGTTTCCCCGACATAGCAATTCAACAAATCACTCGCTTTCTTGATAATAAGCTTGCGACCAAGGGTTCTTGCAACATGCTTCGCAAATTCCGTCTTGCCCGTACCCGGCGCACCATACAAAAGCATATTCAAACAATCCGGCCTATCACAGTCCCTCATTTCCTTCCATTTGCTATCGAAAGCATTCATAACCCTCAAAATTTTGGGCATGTCCGCATCGGTATTCAACGCATCCAGCAAATATCGGGGCGCGCGGCTTTCCTTATCACGGTTCGCATATTCCATATCCAATTTCAAAAGTTCCGCCTGCGCTTCTGCTATCGTACGAATCGTATCAACCGGATTAATTTTACAACCCGCATCAACAAGTTTTTTTGCTCCGGCTATCGCCTGAGTGATGCCACCCGCCGTAATCTGGAATTCCGCAGCGAAGCGCTTCACTTCTTCTGCAGAAACGATAGACTTGGCGCACTGTTCGCTTACGACCGATTCCCACACCTGTTCGCGCTTTTCCGCATCGGGGCGTTCAAAACGAATCGAATAGTCAAAGCGGCGCAGGGTGCTATTGTCAATCCACTGCACCGTATTCGAAATCCAGATAACCGGAACCTTGATTTGTTCCAAAAAGAAATTCAGCGCTCCCTTTTCACAGCTATTCAGAACGACGTCTGATTCATCCACCAACAGGATAGCCTTTTTCCGCTGGTATTTGGCGGCTGCATAAAGAATATTTCCCATACGGCTCCGAACAACCGAATTATCCTTATTTTCACGATGTACACCCTCAGTGCTAATATTGGTGAGCACTAAGGGACGGCGAAGTTCTTTCGCCATCGCCTTCGCGAGTTCCGTCTTACCAGTTCCCTCGACACCATAAAGGAATAAATTCAGGCCCTCGCCCACTTTTGCATACTTAAGCATATTGAGAGCCAATTCAACTTTACGATTGCCACGGCAAAGTTTTTTAAAAGGAACACATCCTCCTTCATAAACTCTAAAGTAGAGACTATCCAAATCGTTTCCCGAATGGCCGTCCAAAAACATCCCAATACGTTTAGAAATATCCAGGTCATCGCAAAGAATACCCATCTGCTTGAGAGTTCCCGTACTTGAAACCAATTTTTCAAAATTGATTTCCGGATAAAGTTGCGGAAAAATGTCCGGGAGAGCCGTCCCCCTAAACCGACGCGAACCAATCAAGTCCAAAAGCGAGCTACAAACCTCCTTATTGAAGAAGATCCACGAAAACATCACTATTTCCATTTCGTCATCACTTAAATTGAATGAATCTTGTACAATATTCAACCGACGGAAATATCCATCATCAACATTTCCGTTCTCTTTCAAGAAATTTTCTAGTTCACAGAAAATACTCTCGTAAAAAACTTTCTGTGAAGACGAATCGAAAATACCCTCACCACATAGATAATTTCGCACGAATTCCCTGATTTCATTGATAGAACAGGACCTATTGATAACATCGTTAAAGCGAACAACCGCCTTTTGGCGTCTCTGATAGGCAACTGTTTTGCCATCGTCATCGCAGTTGAGCCGCTTGCCGGCATAATTATCATTTGATTCTTGGATAAATGCTTCCCTTTGTGATGCCGGGAGGCTATCTTCTTCGGCATTGATTCTTTCAAAATGCTCCGAAAGATTTTTTAATACGCGAGAAGCACGTTCCTTCGGGAAAATGGCGATGCAGTCATCCGCGTCAGGATAACTTTTGCAAATACGCATCATGCGGATCCAATACTCATAACTTTTAAGCGTTATGAAGTCTAAAGAAATTTTCTTATTGGATTGTTCTGTCTGCAACGAGCGCAATACATCTTTAAAATATCCCCTTTTCACAACACCTCCTTACTAGCGACGCATAATACATCTATATATCGCTATTTAAATTAAAATCGTAAAGATGATATTTTAAATATAAAACGGCTATGCGACAAATATAGTCGCTTATTTTACGCAATCGGCCACCAGTTAAATACGTAATTATTTGTCGCATAGAACAATTATATTGTTATAGGAAACAATAAATTTCGTTAAAAAAGGGAAATTGCAAATGGCAAATCACCATTCTCAAGTCGATGTCATTCTCGGGACGAAAACAGATATTGACAAGCTATACAACCTGCTTAAGGATATGCCGGACAGCTTTGACTATTCCGGCACTATGATGAAGGCTTTCCCGGGCGAAGTGGGTTACTTTGACGCAAACCGAATTACTTATGGAACCGCAGCCAAAAAGAGCGTCGAATTTAAGGATTTGTACTTTTTGTCCATTCCCAGTTTCAGCTTTAAGGGACTTGGTTGGAAACCGCTCCATTTTTTGCAAGCAAATAGAATTAACTACCATTGGCTAGTAGAGGCAGCATGCAGCGAAGAGGATCCCAGCGAAACTTTCTGGACTGTTCGCAACAACGAAACCAACCAGCAAGAAACCGCCACTACTTACGATGAAGAAATGATGACCTTCCTAAATGGTAGAAAACCCCTCCCTGCCGATGACCCCAGGCTGCATATACAGCTCAGCGATTTCGTCAAGGAAGGGATTGAGATTTTTGAGATGTGTAGAAAAGGATTATAGGATAGAAGTTATTTTTTCTTTCGAGATGGAGGGAAAAGGGATGGATTTATTCTTTCAGCTTTTCTCCGAGCATTCTCTATTTTCTTTTTTGTGATTGTTCTAAATAGGTTATGCTCATTTTCTTTATAGTTTAAAATACGAAAATAATTATCACCATCATTATGGGGTTCATTTATAAAGAACTTTTCACGAACATTCAGTTCTTCGCCATTCTTTAAATATATCGGCTGCACCATAAAACGATTTATAAAATTTTTATTCACCAATTCTTCAGGATTTTCATAATACTCCATCAAGCAAGCAATCGTTTTACGCAATGTCGAAACTCGTACTCTGCCGAAAATATGTTTTTTCATAATCCTAACTCTAAGATTATTTTTCCTTCTTTTTCCCCAATCCGCTTTGCCAACATATACACAATAATAACGCTCATTTTCGTAATCAATGGTTTCGAAAAGAGACTTATTCTTTTCAAGTGTAAGATTCAATTTCTTTATCAATTTTTCAAATTCTTCTTCTTTTGCCCACCATTTATAACATCCAATTTCTTCATTTATGAATTTTGGATTATCTTTTAATTCTTTAATTTTAATAGGCTGTTCGTTTTCTCCATATGCCGGACAAATTTTTTCCTTACTCACATTTCACTCCTTCGTTGAAATTCTAAAATATTCCCAAATGCGGACCATAGACAAGGTGTCCAGTTCGCAGTATTTAAGCGAAGCCCTGCGAATCGCTTCCGTATGCAGCTTGTTAAAGCGGCCCGCCTGCAACAACACGTAGTCCAGCTTGCTGATCCCGCCACAGTTGATTTGCTTGTCGGCATTCCATACATCCGAATCGTCAAAGTCGGCAGGGAATTCGTCCTTGTTAACTCCGGCAGCAAATTCCTCTAGAGAAGGCAAATTGTGATAGGGATCCATGTCGTCGCCGTACTTTTCACGGAAAAACGGATCGCTCTGTAGAATAGCGGGCATTACCTGCTTAATAGAATTCGACGATCCCATACTCGGGTGGTAAAAATATTTCTGAGCAATTACCATCAAATCCTTCATATCTCGGGAACCCGCCACAAAAGAATTCTTACTACTTCCTGTCGGATGCGTAATAGTCTCTATAAACCGTATCAATTCCTCTTTGTCCGATACATTCGAATCCATCAGCTGTATTCGAATGGCATTGAGAATGCTGTTTTCATGATCTGCATAGCGGAAAATATCTCCGTTATCTTTTTCCAATTGACGCTTTAATTCACGAATGAATTTAAAGTTCGGGAATTTACCAGGCTCAAGCGAAATATATTCCCCGGCATGTTCATAGCGACCATCTTCATAGGCAATATGATGCGAGAATTGGTAGGCGATTTCTTCGTTGGGGTGATTCCCCTTGAATAGCGGAACAGCACCCAGGTATGTCTCGAAATCAATAAAATGAAGCGGATAATTCCACTTGCTCATTTCGGCCTTTACGGCCGCTTTCAGGAATGTCGGTTCGTTACTCCCTGTTTTTGCGCTATGCACGTGCAGGTAGCGGAGGTCATTATTCGATAGTTCCGCACGCTTTTGGAAGGCCTCAGGCGTTGCGTTTTCGGCAGGAACATATTCGTTTTCATCAATATCGGACAGAAGGAATTTCTTTTTTTCAACCCAAATATTCTTAAGGCTTGCGGGCAAGCCTCCATTTCCTATTCCGCCTTTAGTTTCATTAATTAGAGCCTTCCCGGCTATATCAACCCCAAACAGATTCTGAAAACATTCGGCACGACCATCTTGTTTTTGTTTATCTTCTTTGCATTTTGCTATGGTTCCGTCTTCTCTCTTTTCATACCTAACATAGTATGGGCATTTATTAAAACATTTTGCACTAAAGCGGCAGTTGCTATAATCCTTGTGATTGTTGACATACATACCTGCCACTTTTTCAACGAATTTTACAAAGCAGCCGTCAAAGAAATCATCTGCTATATTTCGGATTTCATCAGCGATAATCTTATCGCTGATTTCATCGACATCAATAATACGATCAATACGACTTTTGCCTTGCAATTTTTCGCGAATATCAGGAGCGCATTCTATTTCACAATGGTCGCCTTCAAGGAATTTTATTTGCAAAAGGGAGTTCAGCGAATCTACATCGCACACAGCATCGGAATTTACAAGCATCAGACTAGCATGCACTTTAAGACGCGAGAATTCTTTATGGGTCTTAATGAATTGCTGAATTACATATTTCTGGAAGGTCACATCCAGAATTTTTTCAATGTATTTGGAAGAGAATTCTCCATTTTTGTCAAACTCATATAACGGTTCATCAGCGCCAATGCACTTGGACTTGACTTCGATTATTTCAAGTTCGTCACCTCGCTTGTGGAGGATGTCCACATAGACTAGGTATTTGTCCGTCGCAAAGGCCGCTTCTCCGATATCTACGTTTTCTTCTCGCAAAAGCTTTAGTGTATCCGCAATTGATTTTGCTTGCGCCTTAATCGGATTCGCGCCACCTCTTTGGACGATATTTTCGTTAGGAACGTCCTCGTAAATGCAGGCAAGTGCGCCAAACTGGTCACCTACTTCGGCAATGCCATCCGGACCTTCATAATGGTAGGCATAATCCTTGCTGTTACGGTAATAATATGCGCGCATCGGACATTCTACGGCATGGTTAAAAGCAGATTTAGTGAAAAGTTTATTGGGCATAGCAGTTATTCCTTTTTAAGATCAGGAATTGGAAGCAAGTAATAGAAGCAATAATTGGTTTTGTGTTTCCATTTAATTTGGTATTCTCCTGCGATTGGGTACCTTGTAATTACCCCTTTTTTATTCTTCTTCTCAACCACCCAATTCTTTATAGGTTCAATCGGGTCATTACCCGATTCCCCCCTAAAGAATTTGAAGAACTCTTTTTCTTCTTTAGTTTCTTTGTTTGATTTTTTTCTTTTAGGTTCTTTGTTTATACGGAAAGCGTCTCCATTTTTATTATTAGGAACTAACGTCAAACAATATGTTTTGAACCCAAGTTCTCTGACAGCTTCCATAAACTGAACATCTTCTAAAAGATGAGGCATTCTCGTAGTCGTACATCCATTGGGTGGAAATTTCAATTCAATCGCATACTTCTCTGATTCCTTCTCAAATTTTTCGAAAATGACAACATCCATTTCTTTTTTTACGAATTCCTTCTTATTCCCTCCAAAATCTTCAACATTTCTCTCATATTGAACCTTAAAATTATTGAATCTTGAATACTTTGGATCATCCTTAAACTTCTTTTTCAAAAATTCTCCAAGTTCATGCTGTAAGGAGAACTCGTTGTAAACCTTTCCATTTTTTATATAATCTTTCTTTTCAAGTTCTTGGCGATCCTGAGGGAAAATTTTTCCAAAGATATCTTTCTCGAAAAGTTTATCTTCTTCGTTTTCTCTTTTATCTTCTAAAAATTCTTCAATAAGATTTACAATTGGATCATTTTCAGCCATTTTCCATACTCCTTTTTTGAAAAAAACATTACCTTCCAGAAATATATACTGTTTTTTACAAAAACGGTAAAAATTTATCCGCCGTAATTCTCCATCAGATATTCCGCATATTCCTTGAGCCATTTGCGTAGGGAAACAGGCTTGATAACGCGGGCCACATCCGAGAAAGATACCACCCAGTTGAACAGGAGCTTGTTTACTTCGGCTTTCAGCTTTACCGTGACCTTTCCATTTTTCGGTTTGCCGATTCGCATAGAACGGTTAAACGGATTTTCTTCGAGATAGAGGCTTGTCCGGCTTTTGAATTCAATTTCTATATCTTCGAGCTTCGGCTCCTGACTTCCCATCAACACCACCCCAGACATCACCTGTTTGCGGAGTTTGTCAAGGACCTTCGAATTTTCGACAAACGGTTCTTTGGACAATTTGACATTCTTGATTCGGCGGAACTTAAGCGTATAGGTCTCGCCACCCTGCCGCTGACAACCTACATACAGGTCATCTTCATAGATGATGATCATTAGCGGGATTCGGGTCGATTGTCTTTCACCTTCTTCCGTTTTGTAGGTCACATCAATTTTGCGATGTTCGTGAATGGCCTGCAAAATAATCCGGATTTTTTCACTGGAATCCTCTTCAAAATCCGGCGGAGCACCCATAAAAAGAATTTTGGTGTTTAGAGCATCACCAAGCAACTGGAGCGACTTCTGTTCACTATGCGGCAAACTTTTTTCGATGCGTTCCAGAAGTTGCGAGATGATTTCGCTAGTAGCCGGATAAATGTTCGCAATTCGTTTCAGAAATACGAAATGCAGCATCGTGTTTTCGAAGTTCGGGAACAGGAGCCTTTCTGCATTGCGGAGTGCCGAAGTATAATAAGCCGTGCGCCCCACCGTTTCAACAGCAATATAGCGACCGCCATCCATTTCCGAAAGGAACCTCATGTCACGCTGAACATTGCGACGTTCACCCTCGGGAATTTCAAACGAAGTCATCAAATCGCTAACGGTAAATTTCTTGTCGGGATTCGAAATCACCTTCGCAAAGAGTTGCACCGTCCTTTCGCCGCGAGTCATGTCAGCCATATTTTCTCCTGGATAAATCCTCTTTTAATATAAATAAAAAAGATTTACCGTTTACGGCCCTTGAGTCCTTTACTCGCATAAAAACGATGAACGCATTCCGCCAATTCCTCATTAGAAAGCAACAACATCGCTTGATTTCTGTCGCCACTGAATGTCGGGTCCCTCTGTTTTACACGATTTAGGACATCTTTATGAAAGGCGTTACTAGCAAACAGACAAGTGTCCCACGGCACAGTCCCATTCGTCACAGATTGTTTGACGGACAAGACCTTCTTTAAATAATCCGCTTCGCTTACGGTGGGATCAAGATAACCCGCGCTATAGGAATATCCAGGACGGCCTCGACGGCTATTTTCGAGAGAAAAATCTAAATCATCAGGATCCTGCATCTTTCTGATTTCATTTTTGGCGGCAGACCTAACTGCTTTAGCCTTGGCACGACCACCAGCATCCATATAGCGTACGCAAGGGCACTTATGCGTATGAACTTTTTCCGTTTTACTCATTTTTTCTCCTAAAATATTTTTATTAAAATCTAGCCTCAGTACGCGACAAATACATACGCAAAAAGATTGTCCTTATTTTATCAAAATCCACGCAAACCCCTATATATGAATCTTCGTATAAATATGAAAATCTTCTAATTTCATGCGCATGGCATCTTCGAGGGAGTATTTTCCATCGGCAAAGAACTTGTGCATCGCAAAGCAGATATATTCGTCCTTAAATTCAGGCAGATCAAGACATTCAATGTTCCAGCTCAGTTCCTCGTGAAAAGCGTTCAACTCCTTGTAATCGGCAGGTTCCCTGCCGGGAGCGTCGCTTAGGCCAACTTCAAAACGGTTTGCTTTGTCGTAGGAATCGTAAAGACCGGAGACTTTTCCTTCCCAATTTTCTTCTGATTCATATTCGATAAAGGTTTCGATGTAAAAGGTCTCATAATAGGTTTTACCCTGCGCCATGAGGGCCGACAGGTCTTTGTACATGTCAAAGGTAATTTTCGCACATTCGTCCTGAAGTTCATGGAGCCGCTTGTTCAGCCGCAGCAGATTGTCGATGTTTTCCTTACTGTGCTCAAAGCGGGCATTGGCCAGGACTTTCCTCGCCATAAGTTGCAAATGTTGATGGTTTTCATCATCACGTTCGCGACGTTTACGTTTGCCGATCCAAGCATCATCCCGAATCAGAAGCTCCATTATACTGTCTATGTATTCCTGACTTCTGCGTTCTTCGTATTTCATAGGCACTCCATTGCGTTGTATATAAATATACCGCGCTAATACGACAAATGATGTCGCATAATAAGTTCAACTATTTTCTGTGTACTTTTTCTATATACTTTTCTATGTACTTTTCTGTGTACTAGCCGTCAAAACATTCGCATTTTTAGGGTTGTATTGTAAGAAATGAGCATATAAATGCCTTATTCTGTAAATACAGAGGGATTGGACGGCTCATTGTACTAAGAATTGCTGTCAAAAATTTTGACCGCAATTTCTCGACTTCCCTTTTGGATAATTGGTAGCGAGCAACGCAGTGCGAGGGGATGGCTTGTCCCTCAAAATCGTTAAAATCATGTCACCCCAAAGAAATCAAACTATTCGGCTCCATCAAGAAATCAATGACGTTTATGGTTAAAATTCCATTTTCGTCATAGAAGGCCGGCACAAAATCCTTTGTGACAACAATTTTCTTGAAAGAATCTCGAACCGTCTTGAAGGGCCTAATTTCCTGGGCCCTCTTTTCGTTGTCGGGCAATGAAAATGCCGACTGAATGTAGTAACGCTGCGACCCTAGATTACAGACAAAATCTATTTCAAGGCTCTTTCGGGAAACAGACCCGCTCTCGTTCTTTTGCGACAGTTCCACCACGCCAACATCCACGTTAAAACCGCGATACAGCAGTTCATTGTATATGGCATTTTCCATCAAGTGCGTTTCCTCGAACTGCCTGAAATTAAGCCGAGCATTTCGCAAGCCCAAATCTGCAAAATAAAATTTCTTCGGAGCGCCGATATATCGTTTACCCTTGATGTCATAGCGCGAAGCCGAACTTATCAGGAATGCATCTTCTAGATAATCGATAAATTTTGCAACGGTATTACGGGTTATCTTAGATCTCTTTTCGCTATGGAAAGTGTTCGTTATCTTTTCCGCACTCGACAACAACCCCACCGACGAAGACAAGACATTAATCAAGTCCCTTAAATCGTTTTCGTTTCTAATCTTATTCCGTTTGACGACATCGCGAATATAGACTTCGTCAAAAAGACTCGACAAGATGCGGCGTTTCTTTTCGGCATCGCGCTCCTGCGCTACAAGAGGCAAGCCTCCATAAAGCAGATACTCCGCAAAGCCCTGATACTTGTCCCCAGAAAAATTTTCCATAAACTCGCTAAAAGATAGCGGCAGCAAATGAATCTGGTCACTCCTACCTGCAAACTCCGTAATCAAATCCTTCGACAGGAACTTCGCGTTACTTCCCGTTCCAAAAATTTCAAATTCCGGTTTCCGAAGATACGAATTCAAGACCGACTCGAACGCTCCCAGCTCCTGGATTTCGTCCAGCAGCAAGAAATACCGTTCACCTTCCTTGGTGCACGTTTTCAGATAGTCCATAAACTTTGTCGGATCCACCTGCCTTTTCTTCAACTGCAGTTCAATCGGATTTTCGCCGATTCGTTCAAGGTCCTCGGCGGAATCGAAAGCGAACCGGATTATATGCTCGTCATCCGTTACATTGTATTTCAGGTAGTCGTAAAAGAGGGTGTTCAACAAAAAGGACTTGCCGGAACGACGGATTCCGGTAACCACCTTGATAAAGCCATTCCCGATGGAATGGACCAATTTGTCCAGATAGGCCTGCCTTTTGTACATTTCGTTCTCTTCCTAGGAATTATTTTTGCATATTTTGTAGTTTTTCTTTAATTCACGGGAGCATTTCCCACCGAAAAAGCGAAAAAGCGCAAAACCGCCAATTTTAACGAAATTTCCAGAATTCAATCCAAACGCACAATTTTTTTTATAAATGTGTGATTTATTCTACGAAAAGCACTAAAAAAGTGTGATTTTCGACGTGAACGCACTTTTCCTACCGAATTATTGGCCCTTGACTGCACTTTTTCCACCGAAAAAGTGCATCCTTCTGTGCCACGCCGGATTGTGTCGCGTATTTTTGGAGTATTGCATTGCGTGTCTGCCAAACATTATGGACTCCCTTGCATGAACTTTCCAGCGGCGTTTTCAGGTATTCGCATAAAACCTCACTTTTGTACGCCCCTCAACAGAATCCACTTGCGGAACCATTCCGGTTCATTTTCGACATTGTCCACGAGGGCCTTGATTTTTCGTTTCCCTAGACGAGCATCAAGGACAGCAAGCAGGCGGATAAAATAGTTGTCGTGCGTTATGGCCTGATCGATAGAAAGTTCGTTCAGGTATTCGTGGATATACCCTATCGCGCTTGTTTCCCAGAAACCTCCTGCAACCAGCCCCGTTTCGCGGATAATATCATTATCGCTTTTTTCATCAAAACGGTAAAATCCATCACGATAACACTGACGGTAAAATTGCGGATTCGTACAAAACCAAGCTTCACCATCTACAATGATTGATAGCACATGCATCTCAGTCCACCAATCATGTTTCTCCTTGCAGCCCTTGGTGCGATAGACGTCATAATGATAGCTCACACGCCCCTTTAAATTTTCTGCAAGCCTGCTTTCTAAAATCTGTCTTGTCTTGCTCCACATAATTCACCTCAATACATTTTTTATATGTATATCTCCGTGTGCACATAAAAATCTTCCGGCTTCATGCGCATGGCATCTTCTAGGGAATAGCAACCATCGGCGAAGAACTTGTGCATGGCAAAACAGATATATTCATTCTTGAATTCAGGAAGTTCCAGGCACTCGATGTTCCAGCTCAGTTCCTCGTGCCAGGCATTCAACTCCTTGTAGTCGGCATGGACCTTTTCAGGAGCATCCCTAATATGGACTTCAAAACGGTTCCCCCGGTCGTAGGAATCGTACAGTCCGCCAACCTCGCTTTCCCAATCTTCATCGGATTCGTAAATGACTTTACTTTCTATGCAAAAAGTCTTGTAGTAGGCCTTGCCCTGCTCCATAAGCGCAGTCAAATCCTTGTACATATTAAATGCGGTTTTGGCGCATTCGTCCTGGAGTTCGTGAAGTCGCCGGTTCAGCCGCAACAGCTTAGCGATATTTTCCTTGCTGTGTTCGAACCGCGCATTGGCAATGACTTTGCGCGCCAGAAGTTGAATCTCCTGATGAAGCCTGCATTCCATTTCGGTTTCCTTTTGAGCCTTTATCCAGCAGGAATCCTCAATCAGATGGTCAATTACGTCGTTCACGTATTCAGGGCTTCTGCGATCTTCGTATTTCATGGATTTACCTTTTCATTGCTTTCATAAGGCTACGAATTTGCCTGTCGCTCATTTTTGGGGAGGGCTTGGCATTCGCCGCAGGTTTTTGCGGAGTAAAGTCCACAAGGTTGCGGGGCACCTTCGCAAAAGTCTTCGGGAAATCCAGCGCATCTGCAGCAGCTATCCCCGCCTCGTTCACCAGATACTTTTTGAGTCGCTTGAACCAATCGGGGTTCTTCATGTTGAACACCTTCGCGCCCTTGCGGTCAGCCATTTCGATTGCCTGGCCCGTGCCGCCCGAATCGCGCGAGCGCGTCGTTGCCGTCTCGCAGCCATCCTTGGTGTAGCACACCACAAAATCGATGGTGCAGGCGAGATTCCGCCCGAAAACCTGATTCGTATTCCGGGCGTACAAATCAAGCGCATGCCCCTGCAGGCGTTCGTGTGCGGGGTGCAGTTCCTGCGCGATGGAGCGGGTCGTTTCCGTCGCATCTGCAGGAGTGAAGATGTTCTTGTGGGCAGGCGACTTTACACCATATTCAAAAGCCGCATCGGCCCCCTTGGCGCCGCCACTGTTCAGCGTGTAGCCGAACTTTTCGAGTTCGCCCGCAATCCACGACATCACGTTTTCCACGGGCTCATTGGTGTTCGGCTCGCGAAAACCGCCCAGGTCGCGATGCCCGATCCCTGCGTAAGTCTTGCTGTTGCCCGTCGCTACGGGCAAATCCTTGAATTTTATCATGTCAATATCCTTTTCCCGTAAATATAAATCGCGCATGCGACAAATACTGTCGCAAAAAAATCATTTCAAGTCCAAGACAGGGCGGAGAGCAGCGCCCCAATAGTACACGGCACGCATAAAGCTCCCTAGCCGCTTCGGAACGCTCGCGTTTATGGGG
>Ga0247610_10004876_pt1 | contig 14238 bp, 16 predicted proteins | sample 174DNAGHGhighgp2_FD_193483 | JGI IMG/M metagenome (GOLD analysis project Ga0247610, IMG submission 193483) | Sheep rumen microbial communities from Palmerston North, Manawatu-Wanganui, New Zealand - 1742 DNA GHGhigh gp2 | ecosystem: Host-associated > Mammals > Digestive system > Stomach > Rumen... | reverse complement strand
AACGTCTAGACTGAAAAGTTTGACAGGTTTGTCCGAATTTGCAATTTGCAAAAAATGCAAATTGCTTTTCTTTTCCAGTTCGTGTTCTGCAAAAACATTGGCAATATGCCGTGAAATAACAGAAATGCTTTTAGAAAACAGCTCCGCCATTTGCACTACGTGCAATCGGCTGCAACTCGGTCATAAAATCAAGCAAGCTTGATTTTGCGACACTCGTTTTGCACGATTTTGTGCCTGCGTGAGCCAGACAGTCTCGTTTTCAACCCGAACCTCGATGTGGAATTCTCCGCCCTCCGGCTGGTACACGATGATCTCGTTCTTCTCGGCAACGCCTCTTTTTCGTTCATTTTTCACTCCTCCCCGCAAACAAGCTTGAAATTGCGGGTCTTCAATCGGTTTTCGCAAGTGCCATCTACTCACTTGTGCACTAAATATAATTTCTCAAGGCGACATTGTCAATAGGTCCGCGACATTTTTTTTCGAACAGCCCTCCCGGCAGTCCCTTTTAATCTATATTACTCAACAAAATGACCGCCAACGTCATTGCTCTTCGAGCCATGACGGCTTCGGTTCCCCTATGCAAATACAAGTATTTGCGCAGTTGAACCTAACACGTCATTGCGAGGCCGAAGGCCGTGGCAATCCAGGGCGGTTTATTAAAGACCTTGAAAAGACCATGACCGCGATTGAGTTGCAGAAATCCTCATCGCTCGGTCATGCCCACGCAAGCGTGGTCGCGACGCTCGCTCATAGGATTTTCGAGAACATCAGCAAGCAGTACCGCCTGGGGTTAGCGAGCTCCGGGACGCTCAGCCACGACCTGAACAGGTTCTGGCAAACCAAGGTGCTGCGCCGCGAGGACCCCTACCTCAAGGTGGGCGAAGTCAACGACCGCGCGCACAAGGGCGCAAGCGAACGAAGAACGGATAATAAAAAATTACACAATCCATCTTGACCTTCCCAAATCTCATTAGTATATTATAAGCAACTGATGAGCGTTTCATCAGCAAAATCTTAAGGAGTAAACAATGCCTCAAACAAGAGTAATTGTTCTGAATAGTACAGAAAAGGACATGGGCGAAGATTGGACTCTCTGCTTCCAATACTGCCGTTACCAATTTGCCGATCATGAACAAGAAGGCTACCGTTTTATTTGGAAAACGCCCCAAGGTCGATTACAACCTGCCCGTGGACAAGCGAGAATTCCATCAATAGCGGTAGCTCTTGAGTTGATTGCCCAAGCAATGCATTCAGGGTGGGGAAACAAAAATGGCGATCGAGCAGGTTTTGAATACGATGTCTAAAAGCACCCCAACAAAAGGGTGCGCAAATAAAAGTCTCCGACACAATGTCCGAGACTTTTTTCGTTAATTCAACGCCCTATCTTTTTCAACACTTCAACAATCCTCTCACTCGCCTTGCCGTCGCCGTAGGGGTTCACGGCGTGGGCCATGGCGTTATAGGCTTCTGGATTGTCGAATAGCGTTTTTGCGGCGCTATAAATAGCGCTCTCGTTAACTCCGACAACCTTCACGGTTCCTGCGTCAACGGCTTCGGGACGCTCCGTTTCCGTGCGCAATACCAGAACCGGTTTTCCGAAATGCGGGGCCTCTTCCTGAAGGCCGCCAGAATCCGTCATGACCATGAAACTCCGGGCGAGGAGATTGTGCATGTCGAGGACATCCACCGGATTGATTAAATGAACGTTGGACACGCTGGACAAGATATCAAAAACCGTTTCCCTAACAGCCGGGTTCAAATGGACCGGATAGACAAACGCCATATCAGGATATTCGTTCGCTAGGCGTTTGATTGCGTTGCAAATGTTACGCAGCGGCTCGCCAAGATTTTCTCGACGGTGAGCCGTCACAACAACTACGCGGCAACCCTTGAAGTCAATGTTCCGCAGATTTTCGGATGCGAATTGATAATCGTCCTTTACCGTATATTGGAATGCATCTATGACAGTATTGCCTGTCACATACACATTCTTTGAAATACCCTCTGCCAGAAGGTTGTTTCGGTTCTTCTCGGTCGGAGCGAAATAGTAGGTGCAAATCCGGTCAGTCAGCAAGCGGTTCATTTCTTCGGGGAAGGGGGAGTAGATATTGCCCGTGCGGAGCCCCGCCTCCACATGGCCCACGGGAATCTGCTGGTAGAATGCCGCAAGCGCTGCCGCGCAAGAGGTTGTCGTATCGCCATGAACCAGGACAATATCCGGCCGGATTTCCTTCAGCAAAGGCTCCATTGATTCTAAGATGGTCGTAGTAACGCTAGTGAGTGTCTGGCGGTCCTTCATGATACCAAGGTTATAATCCGCCTTAATTTCAAAGGCGTCCATGACCTGCTGAGCATTTCCTTGTGCTGACCGGTAAGACAGACGACGCAATCAATGCCTTCAGCCTCTTTCAACTTGTAAACCAGCGGGCACATCTTTATGGCTTCGGGCCTTGTGCCAAATACTACGAGAACATTCATACAAAAGAACTAAAATTCAAAATCAACGAATGTATTCACGGTCTTTCTATGCATTTCGCAACGTTTAATATATTCAATCAAGCTGCTCCAAGGAACGAAATCATTATCTTGTCTCCAAGGATAAGAAATTAAAGATTGGCACGTTGCTCCACAAGTCTTCGTCCACCATGCAGGCCTAACAATTCCATCAAAAAAATTACCATAAGATTTATTATCAATGCAACTTGTCAAATTTCCATCATAATTCACCGTGAAGAAATGTTTGCCAGCCTCACATTTCCTTCTTTTGGCGTTTCCTCTTAAAAATTTCCATTCTTCTGGCGAGATAAATTGTGTAATAAACTTCATGTACTCATCATGCCTTTCATAATTTTTGTCATTCGTATATGTAAAGTCGCCCGCGATATTCACAAATACACCAATTTTCCCAAACAACTCAATTAAATCATTAACATTCATATTATAATCTTGTCGAAGTTTCGTTAGATTATATTCACTTGCGACAAAATTCATCATTCCAACCATATCAAGCTCTTTCAATTTCTTTATTTTCTGATATTGCTGTTCCAATGTATGGTATCGCATATGGTAGCTGCAGTTCAGTTTTAATTTGTTACTTGGGCACCTCTCCGCAATTTTATCCGCAAAAAAGATGTTTGTATCTATTCTACATCCTGGCAAAAGATGATCCATTGCCAGCCATTCTTTTAAAATCGTATATGTTCCGTCAAGTAAAAAAGGCTCCCCTCCCCACATATATATTTCGATTTCACAATCAGAAAACTTTTTCATGGCGTCAATCCATTCATCAGGAGAATGCAAGTCAAACATCGTCTCTTTGGGTCTTTTTGAAGAATCTCCCACAAAACAATAAGAACAATTAAAATTGCATCTCATTGTTGGAACAAATCTAAACAGGTATCTTTTTTTCATATCGTTTACCTCTCCTTGATTGTTTTTTCTACCATTTCAAACATTCTATCTGCTTCTTTCCTCAAAAAAATAACATTTTCTTTGACTTTGTTTTTGTAAAATTCTTCGTTTGCCTTATATTGATTAATCATATCCTGCAATTTATTAGCCTCGTTATAATGCAAAATCAAGTCTTCGATTCCAAGTTGCATAGCCAATCTAGACACCTTCGGGCAATAATCTATTGGAATGCAAACTTTTCCACATATAGCCGAAATCAATATCACATGATAGCGCATAGCCAACCCAAAATTTATTTTAGATATCGCCTTTATTACGTTTTGTGGGGTATATTTGTACCTAAAATCAAGTGGGAAACATCCCAAGACATCGTGTTGATCAGGTATGCCAACAATTTTAGAGTTAATTGAAGCAGCAATAGCCTTGTTCCACAAGTTCCAATCAATATTTCCTGTCAAATCAGGATACGGCATCTCTCTAAAATTAATGCCAAAAAAACTTTCAGTACGACTATGATCAAAAACAAATTTATCGTAAGCAAACACGACGTCCACAGACGGAATAACACTATTTGCACCCGTAATACTATTTAATAGTTTTGCAGAATACGCATCTCTTGTATAGAAAAAAGATGCGTTTTTTACCCACGCATTTAATGATTCTTTTTTATCAGAATAATCAAAATCACCCACACTCAGCCCTGTAACGCCATAATATTTATGGTCCATTTCCTCATAAAAATCGGAAAAATGCTCTATAACATCGGGGAGCCATCTTTCAATTATTCCTCCTCCAGCAAACCACACCCAATCACTTTTTTTTGCTTTTTTTGCAATCAATTTGTATGGTTTTCCAATATCCATATCTTGAACATCATAGCCCCATTTAACTGCATAATTTCGGATAGTGTTGAACAAATAGTAATCACCTAAATTTTGACCATGTGTATACCAAAGAATAAGAATTTTTCTTTTTTTCTCTGTAAAAAAGATCATTTCAAACGCTCCTCATTTGAGGAATGACCGTACTACCATAAATAGAACTATTCCACATAGGATATTCTCCCATGTTATCACGGAATATCTGAAATCGTATTCTAGTTTTCGTTCTATCTAACGTAATATGACCTCCATTAGGAAGCAGCCTTAACGCCCCAATTTCAAAAAAATAATCCCCTTCAGCGAATATATTTAAGTCGCATTCAAAGCAATACTCGCCACCAATTGAGTCCATTCTTTCAGACATTATTAATGTTACGGGAGCTCCTGTTCTAGCATTAAATAGGTGTAAAAAAACTTCAACGTCGTCAAATTTTTTTTTACAATCAAAACCTATCGTAAAACGCATTCGTTCATTACTAGAATACACAGGTATTTCCTTGTTGAATTCGAGCCATTTTAAATGAAATTCCCTTCCAAGGCCATACACAGCTCTTTCTTCTTCATCCAAAGCGTACGAGCAATCTAATTTTTTTTCGTTATTATCTAAATACTCATCAATACCTTTTTCAACATCTCCGTCAAAAACAACTCGTCCCTTATCTAAAACAATACATCTTGTGCACAAATTCCTAATTGTAGCCATATTGTGGCTGACGTATAGCACAGTCTTTCCGCCTTTAGCTTCATCGCCCATTTTACCAAGGCATTTCTTTTGGAACTTCATGTCGCCAACGGCTAACACCTCGTCCATGACCATGATTTCGGCGTCAAGGTGCGAAGCTACAGCAAACGCAAGTTTGACGTACATGCCGGAGGAATAGCGCTTTACCGGAGTATCAATGAACTGGCGACACTCAGAGAAATCAATGATGGATTCAATCTTCGCATCCACTTCCTTTCGGGTCATGCCAAGAATAGCGCCGTTCATATAGATGTTTTCGCGACCGGTGAGTTCACCATGGAAGCCGGTTCCCACTTCCAGCATAGATGCAACTCGACCATCAATCCAGACATCGCCCTCTGTCGGGGCGGTCACTCTGGACAAAATTTTAAGCAGGGTAGATTTCCCAGCGCCATTGGCTCCGATAATGCCGACGGCCTCTCCTTTCTTTATTTCCAAGTTGATTCCATCTAGTGCCCAAAAGGTTTCTCCATAACGCGACGTGTCTTGACCAATCTGCGTATTGGGGTCATCTTTGCCTCTCTTGCGGGCCCACCAGGATTGAAGTTCTGCATTCAGAGTACGGCCACCAATGGCACCAAGCATGTACCTTTTTTTCAGGTTCTCTATCTTGATTGCGACATCCGACATATTACACCGTATCCATGAAGGTCTTTTCAATCCTGCTAAACAATATAACACCGATAAAAAGCACTACAAACGTCACGATCCAACTGATGCCCCAATACTGCCAGGCGTCCGTCGGGATTCCCAGGACTACGCTCCTAAAGCATTCAATAATCGATGCCATGGGGTTCAACATGTAAAGTCCAAGGTACTTCTGAGGGATAATTCCGGTCGTGTAAACAACCGGCGTCGCATACATCCAAAGTTGCACGCCGAAACCGACCAAAATCACCAAATCCCTATACTTGGTGGTAAGCGACGCGATGATAATGCCACAACCAAGCCCCAGCAGGCCAACTTGAAGTATCAATGCCGGAACAAGGAGAATTGACAAGTTTATTCCAAAATCATAGCCAACTACGCAATATCCAACTATGGCAAGAACGAGCATTGCCATTTGAATCAACAAGTCTAGCATTCCGGTAAGTACAGACGACATCGGCATCACAAGCCTTGGGAAATACACTTTGCCCATGATTGCCGCATTCGCCGTAAACGTATTCGACGTTTCCGTCAGGCATGTCGCAAAAAAAGCCCACAAAGCATTGCTGCACAAATAGAACAGAAACTGCGGAACCCCATTTGCAGACAGCCCGGCCAAGCGGCCAAAAATCAATGCGTAAAGCGAAACCGTTATCAGCGGATTGAAGATGAGCCACATCGGCCCGAGGATGGTCTGCTTGTAGCGTGTCGAATAATTTCTCTTAAAAAACAGCCAAACAAGGTCTCTGTATTGGTACAGTTCCCGCAGATTGATATCGAACCAGCCCGTCTTGGCTTTGATGTGAGTCGTCCAATGTTCCATACTATAGCTTTTTCTTCAATTTTAGTAACATCTGCCACAGGCGAGAGTACCAAATAAATACTTTGAGTTGGTTCCAGCGCAAGTGAAACCAATATTTCGGGTTCACCGACAGAAGTTTCTTTAGTGTTGCTTCACGGTGTGCGGAGGCCCTATTCAGCATATGATCAAAAAACTCGTTGCAAAGCCCGTTTTCTACCGATTTCGCATACGCAAACCGGAAATGTTTATCCAGGACCTTATAGGTCTGCTCATCCACTTGATTCTTTCTTGTTTCCGTGAGAGATTTTCCATGTATGCGATAGCAATAAAGGTCGTCCTCTATATGCAGGACCTTGCCAACTTCATACAGTCGAATCCAGTAATCGTAGTCTTCCGCAAGGAACAAATTCGCATCATACAGCCCCACTTTATGGGCAACATCTGCCCTGTACAAAAAGCAAGCGCCAATAATATTCCCTGTAAATATGTACTTTGGTCCAAGTTCGTTAACCAATTTTATGGTGGTACCACTAGAATCAATCGTCGTATAATCGGTATAAACCATTACTGCATCGGGATTTTTCTCCAAACACTCAACCATAACGCGCAATGCTTCTGGCTTATACTTATTATCGTCCGACGTCCAAGTGTAGTACTCCCCAGTCGCATGTTCAAATCCTGCATTAAGCGTATTAGGTAACTTTAGATTTTCTTTGTTGGAGAAGACCTTTATTCGGGCATCCTTGTTCGCAAAATCTGACGCAATAGCAAGCGTATTGTCTGTCGAGCAATCATTTACAATAATAAGTTCCCAATTAGCGTACGTCTGTGCCAGCACACTCTCTATTGATTCTGCCAAATATTCGGAGCCATTGTACACCGGCAGAACTATTGATATCTTCTTTTCTTCCATTAGAAATAAGGGTTCGTTTTATTCCCAAACATAACTTTTTCAAATAGAAAAAGACTATGATAGAGGCTAATTTCTCCTTTTTGAGCTTTTTTTTCGCCAATTCCCGCAAATATTCCCGTTCGGGAATATTTCATTCCATGCCGTCGTCGCCCCTATTGTTTTTCCCGTTCGGGAATATTATATTTAAGGTATGGAAATTCGCAAAATTGAAGACATCTCGACTTTAGTAAAAAAAAGACGGAAAGAACTAAACCTAACCCAAGCCGAATGCGCAACATTCTGTGGCGTGGGGCTCCGTTTCTTTTCTGAACTGGAAAACGGGAAGCAGTCTTTACATTTAGGGAAAGTCCTCCAAGTATTGCAAACATTTGGTTTGAAAGTCAATATTTCCACATCTGAGGCAGATAAATGAAGCTCTCCGTTTACTTTGGCGAATTTATAGCGGGTCATTTGTCCTCCACAGCGGAGAAAGGGATAGTCTTTTCTTATGACGCATCTTACCTTGGAGCGGGCTTGCCCCCTATATCCCTTTCGCTCCCTTTAAACGCATGCGAGTTTTCCCAAAAGCAATGTTTGCCCTTTTTTGAAGGATTGCTCCCCGAAGGTGACGTTAAAAGAAGGATTTCTGACTACCTCCATATCTCCGAAACCAGCACGCTCAAACTGCTAAATGAACTCGGAGGCGAATGCGCAGGAATGATTTCAATCCTGCCAGAAGGAGAACCAAATAAAACAAAAAACGTCTACGATTTTTCACCCGACAACTACGAGCTCGTTCCAATTCAAAAAATATCCGAGTACATCAAGAACATCGACTCCCGACCGCTACTCAAGGTCAGAGAAGAACTTCGCCTGTCGCTTGCCGGCGCTCAGGAAAAACTCCCCCTTCTATACAAAGACGGCGAATATTATCTGCCGCGCAACGGCGCCCCATCTACGCACATAATCAAGCCTACCGGTCACGGAGAGTTATCAACGCTTTCCGCCAACGAGTTTATATGCATCAAACTGGCCGAGCATTCCGGATTGCCGGTCCCAAATACAGAACTTAAACATGTTGACGATTCGGACTTTCTCTTGATCGAACGGTACGACCGAATTTTCAAAGACGGTAAATTGTCCCGAATTCATCAAGAAGATGTATGCCAGGCACTTGGCATATTGAGCGAGTACAAATACCAAAATGACGGAGGCCCCGGCATCGCGGACATATACAACTTCCTTAAAGAAAAAACGAGCATTCCGCTTTTGGAAATGCGCTCTTTCTTACAATACGTTCTGTTCAATTTTATTATCGGCAACTGCGACGCACATGGAAAGAACTATTCTATAATGTACAAGAATAATTCGATAAAACTTACCCCACTTTACGATACCATATGCACATTGGCTTATCCCAATCTTACAAACAAACTTTCCATGAAAATTGGCAAGCACGCCGAAATCAAGAAAGTCAATAAAGAAGACCTCGCAATTCTTGCCGAACAAATAGGACTAAAAGCCAAAGCGGTATGCGACACTTATTTTGAAATTTTTGAAAAAATCAGCAAAGCTTTCGAAATAATCAAAGACGATCCTGCACTTAAAAATTACAGCAATTTAATCAAGAACATTGAACAAATCATTTCAAAGCGAAGACTGAGTTAGCCGCATGCAAAATCCCTTAGTATCCATAATTGTCCCGATTTACAAGGTAGAGCCGTACCTACGACGGTGCTTAGATAGCATCGTTAATCAAACATACACCAATTTGGAAATCATCTTGGTGGATGATGGTTCGCCAGATGGTTGTCCGCAAATTTGTGATGAGTATGCGGCAAGGGACGAGCGTATTGTGGTAATTCATAAAGAAAACGGGGGACTCTCTGACGCTAGAAATGCAGGTTTAGATATATGCAAAGGAGAATACATTTCCTTCGTAGATAGCGATGATTGGGTTAATGAAAAATATATTGAAAAAATACTCAGCATCGCCCAAAAAAATCTTTCCGATATTACCATTTGCGAGAACATCAGAACAGACGGAATTATTCCCGTTTTCACACAAGCACCTCAAACCAAATTATATTCAGCCAAAGAAGCGTTACTTCACCTATTTAGCCAAAATCATGTCGCTTTCGTTATTTCTTGCGGAAAGTTCTACAAAAGAGATCTTTTTTCATCTCTTCGTTTTCCGATAGGGAAATATCATGAAGACGAATTCACGACATACATCCTTTTTTACAAGTCAAAAAAAATAGTCTACACATCCGAGATTCTTTATTACTATTACCAAAGAGCCGACAGCACCATGGGCACACCGCATCCTTATGATTTGCTAGAAGCAGAAGAAAAACAGTTTGATTTTATTTTAAAACACAATATGGCAAAAGTCATAGCGCCTCAAGCTCGACTCATATGCTGGCAAATTTTATACATTTTTAGCAGCAATCCAAACAAACTACTAAACACAAAGCTCCGCTACTACGCCAAATTTCTAAAAATACAGACAAACCCATTTGTTCACTATTTTTTGTTAAAAATTTTTTGTTTTGCGCCTAGTTTTTATTCCGTATATCGAAAAACTTCTCCACTCCTCATTAGAAAATGAACTCTTTAGTATCAATCATAGTTCCAGTTTACAACGCGGCTAAGTATCTAAACCGCTGTTTGAATTCCGTTGTAAACCAAACGTATTCTAATCTGGAAATAATCCTCATTAATGACGGATCTACTGACGCATCTTTGAATATATGCAAAGAGTATGCGAAAAATGATAAAAGAATTATTCTTGTTGACAAAATTAATGAAGGGGTTTCGATTGCTCGAAATACCGGAATTAAAGAATCTAGTGGAGATTTTATAGCATTCTTAGATGCAGATGATTGGATAGCGCCTAATTACATTGAACAATTGATGAAACCCTTTGAAAATGAAAATATCGACATATCCGTTTGCGATTATCAAATATGTAATGAATTTACCTCCTCATCAGTCGAGTCTGATCATCTTTATAGATATGAAGACGCCAAAAAGTATATGTTGGAAAAACAAAAAAAAGGCAATTTTTCCATAATTGTCCCTTGGGGAAAAATATTCAAAGCTAAAATTGTTGCAGGCATCTTCTTTCCGCCAAAGCTCCATTTTGAAGACGAAGCCACTATATATAAGTTCTTTTATGCTGCAAATCAGATAGCAGAAAGTAATTACAAAGCATATTATTATTTTCAATCAAGCGAAGGTTTGACAGCGTCTGTGTATCCTAAGCACCCCGAAGACGCAGTCGAGGTCTTTGAAATGCAATATGAATTTTTCAAAGAAAAGAATGACAGTGAGTTTTACCAGCAGGCCTTAGCAACATTGTTATGGAAATGTTTGACACTATACGTAACCAAAAAAGACAAAAAAGATTTTGCAAAAGCCAAAATAGACCAATATCTAAAAGATTTTAATGAATTTAATGTAAATTACAATCATTCAATTTCTTTAAACTTTTTTTGCCGTTTTCCATTTGCTTATCTTTTATACAAAAAAATCTTTTAGTAATTTATGCATTATACCACCATTTTCACCCCCACTTACAATCGACGGGAATTGATAGACAACCTCTATCATTCGCTTTTGGCGCAAACAGACAAGAATTTTGAGTGGCTGGTTGTTGACGATGGCAGCACCGATGATACAGAAACATATTTCTCTGATTTACTTTCCAAGCCTCAGCCATTCCCTATCCGCTACATAAAGCAAGAAAACGGCGGCAAGCACAGGGCCATCAACAAAGGCATTCAAAATGCAAACGGCGAATTATTTTTTATCGTCGATTCCGATGATTATCTAACCGAAAATGCTATTGAGAAAATCAATCAATGGACAACATCACTTGACAGCTCTCACAAATGGGCCGGTATTTCTGGGCTTAAAGGTTTCTCAAAAGATTCTATCGTAGGCCAGCATAACGAGTATCCATACGTTGACGCCAAAAATAACGAACGACGTAAATGTAATTTATTAGGTGACAAGGCCGAAATCTATTTCACAGACGTTTTGAAAAAATATCCGTTTCCTGAAATTCCCGGTGAAAATTTCATCTCCGAAGAAATTGTTTGGAACGCCATTGCTCGCGATGGCTTTTATATACGATGGTTTAACGAAATCATCTATATTTGCGATTACCTTGATGGCGGTTTAACAAAAGATAACTCTAAAGATAAAAACAACCCACAAGGCAGATTGCTTTGGGCCAAAGGCCAACTAAAAACATTCCCTAATTCATGGAGAGATCGATTTCTCGCCATCGGCACATACCGTCACGCAGTTGCCGGGATAAAATCCATAAACCTAACGGCAAAAGAACTCGGCGTTTCTGGAATATCCGTAATTTTAGCGTCAATGCTCTTGTCACTATATAACCATCTTTTCCCTGTTAAATACTAATATGATTCCTAAAGTTATACATTACTGCTGGTTTGGCCGTAGCGAATTACCTCCACTGGCCAAAAAATGCATCGCATCATGGCGCAATTTTCTACCCGATTACGAAATCAAGGAATGGAACGAGGACAACTACGACATCACAAAAAATGCCTACATGCAAGCTGCCTACAAAGAAAAAAAATTTGGTTTTGTTCCAGATTACATCCGTTCTGACTTAATTTATAAATATGGAGGCTTTTATTTCGATACAGATGTCGAAGTAATCAAGCCGTTAGATTCTTTGTTACAATACAAAGGCGTTATGGGTTTTGAATCCAAAGAGTTCGTTGCAGGAGGCCTAATTGTCGCAGGCGAAAAAGGTATGGAAATTTTTAAAGAGATGCGCGATATCTATGACAGCATTAGCTTCTATAACGAAGACGGTTCATTAAATCTTTTGCCCTCACCAGCATACAACACCAAAGTATTGCTTAAGCACGGGCTCAAAAAAAATGGGAAACTGCAAGAAGTTGCGGGTATTACAATTTTCCCGACAGATTATTTTTGTCCCAAGCCATCACAGTTTGGAAAAATCAATATTACCAAAAACACATTAACCATACACCATTATGCAGCATCTTGGATAGGTCCAAAACAACGCTTTGCAAATTTACTGATTCGAATTTTCGGAAAGAAACTGATTATGAAATTATGGAATCTGATAAAGTGATTCTAGCATTTTATAGCACTTTCTTACATCAAACCGTTCGCTTTTAATCTGCGGATTCCCGCGATCAATAACCACGTTCAGCGAACTTATTTTTTCGCACCAAGGCTTATTATCATCAACCGGCAATGGGAATACATTGTCTGTTATCGCAGTTTCCTTGGGCACTGCGGCACTCACTAGGCAAGGCAATCCATTATACTGAGCTTCTACCAAAGTCATCGGGAAGGCTTCGCGTGTAGATGGCAACAACAACACATCCATTGCGCCATAAAATCCGACCACATTTTTTTGCAATCCTGCGAAAATGACTTTATCTTCAAGACCTTTTTGCTTTACCAGATTCTGAATTTCAGTTTGTAATGGGCCATTTCCCACCAGCAACAATTTGCAGTGACTATGATGCCGTGAATATTCCGAAAACAGTTCAACAATGAACTTGTGGTTCTTCTCTGGGAAAAACCGTCCCACATTTCCAATCACAAAATCATTTTCCGCAAACCCATACTTTGCACGTATTTCTCGACGAGCTGATTCACTAAACCTAAAGCGTTCAGGATCAACAGCATTAGGTAAAATTGTTACTTCGCCCTTCTTCACAGCCCTATTTCCCCAGCCGTTGATGGCGGCGGCTTCGCCACAGGCTAGCCAGTGGGAAGCAAAAAACTTGCAAGGGATGCGCATTATAGCGCAAAGGAGGTTCCGGGGCAAAGCCCGGAATGACGTCTCTACGGTATATGCCTGATGGTGGTGGGCAATTCTTTTTTTGATTCCGGCGAGCATCGCCAAGAAGCACACGTAGCTGTTCATGTACCAGTCTAGGTGGCTGTGGACGACATCATAACGACCTTTTCTGAAAAATCGGAACATCGTCCACAGATGCTTCAGCGGATGGCGGACTTTGTCGGGAATCTGGATGCAGTTGATTCCGGCCTCGTTAAAGCGTTCCAAAATTTGCGGATTCGGTTCGTACTGGTACAGCAAATCAAAATGGATATCCGACATACGTGAACAATAGTTCAGAACCACCTGTTCCGAACCGCCGCCCACAATCCCGTGCAGCACCTGACAAACGCGAATGTTTTTACCCACAGCCATATTTTCATTAAAACGCAAAGTAAAATATACACCTTTTTTCAATAGTGTGCAGAGTATTTTCTTCTAAAAGAATCTAAAACACGCAATGAAGTTCTCTTGTGCAAAACGATATTTTTAATTTGAGCGCCCCCTTAAATAGGGATTTGTAAGACACTCATCTGGAGGAAACATGCTGTTCTTTGACGCAGCTCTCAAATACCTTGACCTTGAAAACTACAAGGAAAACTTGGCCCCCACTACAATGCGGACCTATTATTGGAACTTAAAGAAAGTCACGGACTTTGACTCAGAAGCCCACTGCGAAGACATCGATGAATCTTTTATTCGCAATTACAAAGCATTCTTGCAACAAAAGGGCGACAAACCGAATACCGTGGCCAAGGCCTTGTCTGTTTTTAGAATTTTTACAAGGAAAATGGTTGCAGACAAGCTGTTCGAAACGGATCCCTTTGAAAATATTAAAATCGGCCGAGTTTATTCTAAGCGAAGTTTCTTAACAATTAACGAGCTCAAACATCTATATCTAAACTACCTAGACAACAAGCAATTTCTCACAGAAACGGAACAGAATGTAATGTGCGTATTTCTATTTAGTTGCTTTACCGGTCTGCGATACAGCGACCT
>Ga0247610_10004875_pt1 | contig 14240 bp, 6 predicted proteins | sample 174DNAGHGhighgp2_FD_193483 | JGI IMG/M metagenome (GOLD analysis project Ga0247610, IMG submission 193483) | Sheep rumen microbial communities from Palmerston North, Manawatu-Wanganui, New Zealand - 1742 DNA GHGhigh gp2 | ecosystem: Host-associated > Mammals > Digestive system > Stomach > Rumen ... | reverse complement strand
CGTAGTAATCCTGGCGGAGCCTGGTGAGATTCGGATCGTGGTCTTCCCCGGGCGCATAGACTGCATTGATCGCGTCGATCTCAGATTCGCGGCGCGGAGGCGCGCAGTAGCTGCAGGGCTTCAGCTTTGCAAAACTGCCCTCATCCAGCTGCGAATACAGGAAAGGTGTGAAAACAATGCCTTTTTTTGCGCTTTTGCAGGTTTCCCGGGTATGGTAGTACTGGCCTTTGTTCGGGTTGTAATACAGGACAGTATCCCCCGCGGGAACGGGAAGCCGGCGCCCCTGCCAGTCCTCCCAGATCACGATTTTGACTTTGCCGCACAGGTTGTTATTCCGGATAAACCTGTAGATCCATTCCATATTGATGCCGTCGGGATTGGGGAGGCGCTGGACGCGAATGCAGCCATGGCTTTTCTTTTTCCCGAGGGACGGCTCGGTTGTGTTGTACTTCTTTGAGTTATCCCGTTTATCCACCTGGTGCGGAACTTCGTGGATCTCATCCCCCGCGTTGAACCGCATGGCATAATCACAGATCAGCCTGTCGCTTGTCAGCGCACCGGTCATGTTGATGATCAGGAATTCCCCGGAGCGGGTTTCGTTATACGGCTGCCATTTCCCGTCGTTGTTCTTCTGGACCAGGCCGGTGGAACAGAGGAGCTCAGCGATCATTTTACCTTCCTGGAACACATAGAGGCGCTGGGCCAGCTTGTCTACCACGAGGGCGATCTTTTCCGTCGGCTTGACCTGCTTCAGGTATTTGCTTTCAATATAGCCGCTGACCAGGATGTTCCACGCCTTGGTTTTCGTTGCCGGCTTGGAGGCAAAGGAACTGGAATAGCATTCCACGAGGGACCAGCCGTTTTCCAGATGCCTGATGATGCGCACCCCCTGGGAAAGGTTGGTGAGTTCGCCGATGATTTTTGAGCCTGCGTCCGGATCCTGGTAGATGTAGATATTCTGTTTGGTGGGATTCTGGATGTTTCCCCTGTCAATCACGTTAATGGGCTCCATCAGCATATTCCAGACGGTTTCTTCATCCGTAATGTCCATCGGCGTCGTCCAGTAGGAGGAGCCGAGGTCCTCTGTCCAGGGGCTGCCGTAGGAGGGCGTGAAGATTTCAGCCTCCGCTGCGGCCGGCTCAGCACTGCCGGAGTCGGAAAAAAGCCCATCCAGCGGGATTTCATCCACAGCGACTTCCGCTTCTTCCGCGCATGCAGCGGAGAAGAGGAACATGATGGCGGCAAGAAATGCCGCAAAACGGCGGAACCTGTCCATGAAAAATCTCCTTTGGTTTCCGAAATATATATCGGCGCGCATGAACAAACAAAACACACCAACTTTTATTATAACTCCGCAAAAGCCATTATTCAACCCGGCCGGCGGCAGCAGAAAAGCCGGGTGCATGAACACCGGTTCTTTAACGGTTTTACGCGAATCAGCGCTGCCGAAGAGAGTGCGCCAAGGAATATGGACATCATCCTGCAACCTTGTAAAATAAACACTTTTCGGATATAATAAAACGCGATTCAGCCGAGATCCATGAGGCGGAGCCGCCTTTTTGCAGCAATGCAGTCAGTGTCGGTTTTTACAATAATGCAAAAATAGGAATAGAAACGGTGGCTGCCAACGGGTCATGCACAATAGCAACTCAGCGGCGCGACCGATGGGAGGTTCAGCCATGCTCCGTAATGACGCGTCTATCGCAGGGAACAACGGCGAAGAGCGGACCGTTAAGATGTATCTGAAGCAGTGGCGCGCGATCCCGCGGCAAATGGGTATTGCAGCCGGCGGCCCGGAAACCGGCGGTTTTCCGGATCCCAACGGAGAATGGCGGAAGAACGATTTATGAGACACATTCAGCTTTCCGGCCATTTCAAATGCTCTACCCTGCTGCTTTTTGCCCTGCCCAGCATCGGTATGCAGATTGTGGATAATACCTACCAGATCGCAGACGGGTTTTTTATTTCCAATTACATCGGCGAGAAGGCTTTTGAAGCGGAGAACCTGATTTTTCCGGCGCTGCTGATCGTGATGTATGTGGGACTCATGTTCGGTACCGGAGCAAGCGCCCTGATTGCCAAGGAGCTTGGCGAAGGGAAAAAGGAACGGGCCAGGCAGATTTTCAGCATGGCAGTCTCCGCACTGGCAGCGACCGGCCTCATCCTGTCCGCGGCGCTCTATTTCCTGCTGCCCACCATCGCCCGGTGGGTTGGCGCTTCTGAGGCGCTGGCGCCGGATTGTATTGCCTACGGCCGGATCCTGGCTTTCTTTATGCCTTTCCAGATGCTGTCCATGGCTTTCCATCCGCTTCTGGTTACCGCGGAAAAGCCGGGGCTCGGCCTGGCAACGACCATCGCCAACGCCGCAGCGAACATCCTGCTTGACTGGCTTTTCGTAGCAGGCTTCGGCTGGAAAATGGAAGGCGCTGCCATCGCGACCGGCCTGGCCTGGCTGGTCAGCGCGATTATCCCGATGGTATATTTCACGAACAAAAAGCATTTGCTGCATTTTACCCGGCCCTGCCGGGATGCCGGCGTCCTTGGCAAAACGCTGTACAACGGTGCATCTGAGATGGTGGACGCTGTGTCCTACGCTGTTGTCGCGCTGATCTTTAACCTCCAGCTGCTCCGCTGGATGGGGGAGGACGGTGTCGGTGCTTACGCGGTCAGCGAGTACGTCAGCGGCGTATTCCTGGCGGTCTTTTACGGCATCAGCATGAGCATTGTACCGATCGTCGGATACCAGCTGGGAAAGAAAAACATCGCAGAGCTGCGAAACCTGCGGAAAAACGGGCTGGTCCTGATGGGCACCATCGGGACCCTGATGGCCGGCTTCGGCATCTTGCTGGCACAGCCGGTTTCCAGGATCTTTGTCGGGTACAGCGAACCACTGACCGCGCTGTCCGTGGCAGCCCTGCGGATTGTGGCCCTGTCCTACCTCCTGAGCGGAATTACAACCTTCGGTTCCTCCTATTTCACCGGACTGAACCTGGGTTCGGCCTCCCTTGCAGTCGCGGTGACGAAGGGTTTTATCGGTCCGCTGGCTATGCTCTTCCTGCTGCCGCTCCTGGTGGGCGCGGACGGAATCTGGTATTCCGCGCCGGCTGCGGAGATCCTCACGCTGGCTGTGACTGTCGCGCTGCTGCTGTGGTGGAGGAAAAGAGAAAACAGCGGAAAACTGCCGGAAGCGGATGATGAGTACACCGCGTAAGCGGGGTATTTCACGTCCGGCCGGGTATAAAGGAGAATCGCAGATGAAAAAAACGGTCATAAGTGAATTCCTGAAACAGGCGGAACGGCATCCGGAAAACATTGCCGTCCTGGATATCCAGGGCGCTGTCACCTATGACCGGATGAACGGCGCTTCAGCGTTCCTGGCGGAAAAAATCCTGGAGCGCCTCGGCGGAAAAGACCGCCGCGGGCGTATTGCGCTGCTCCTGCCGCGAACCAAGGCCTTCATCGTCGCCCAGTTCGCGGTACTGCGGGCAGGCTGCGCCGTGGTTCCGGTGGACACGGAATACCCCATGGAACGGGTACAGATGATCCTCGGGGATGTGGGCTGCGCCCTGTGCGTTACCACTGGCGCTTTCGCGGAAAAGGCCGCCGGTGTTCCGGTGCTGCTGCTTGAGGATTTTTTCCAGGCGGAAATGTCCGGCCCGGCAGGGGACAAGACCCTGGATCTTTCCGATCCGGACGCGGAGGGGTATATCCTCTATACCTCCGGCTCCACCGGAAAACCCAAGGGTGTTGTTCATCGGCAGGAAACGCTGAACTGCCCCGCGGAAACCCTGCGCGGGGTCATCCGAAGCCCGGAAACCGCCCGGTCCATGAGCATTGCCGGTTTCAGCTTTATTGCAGGTCTGACGGATATCATCCCGCTCCTAACCGCCGGCGGCAGCGTTTATGTCGCCAATGAAACAGAGCGCAAAAATGTCGATATGCTCTGGGAGATCATCGCCCGGCGCGGCATCAGCGGCATGTTCTGCCCCCCGCAGCTCTATACGGTTATGCGGCAGCTCTACGGGCCCCTTCCCCTGGACTGGGTCCTGCTGATGGGTGAAAAATACACGGCGGAGGGAGAGGCGGATCCCGGCGTTTTTGAAGGCTACGGCGCCAGCGAAGCCTGCCCGCCTGTGCTGCTTCACCCGGCCGGAGAAGGCGGGCCTGCCTGCCTGGGAAAACCATGCAGCAAAACGGAAGTCTATATCCTGGACAGTGAAGGAAAACAGATCACGGAGCCCGGCGTGACCGGGGAGCTGTGCGTAACCAGCCCCTGGCTGGCCCTGGGATACAACAATATGCCGGCGGAAACGGCGCAGCGGTTCACGGAAAACCCTTTCCGCCCCGGCACACGTATGTACCATACCGGCGACCGGATGGCCTGGGGGGAGGACGGGACGCTGATCTTCCACGGCCGGAATGACCGGATGGTCAAAGTCCGGGGATACCGGGTGGAACTGGGTGAAATCGACCAGGTGATGCGCGGCAGGGAAGGAATCACCGAGGCCGTGGCTATGAATGTACGCGTCCACGGCGGGGATGTGATTGCCTGCTACTACACCGGGGAGGCGCAGTCTCCCGCGGACCTGAAGGCATTTGCCGCCAATACCCTGCCGGATTATATGGTGCCCGGGTATTTTATCCATATGGATGCCATGCCCCGGAATGAGCGGGGAAAGGTGGACCTCCGGCTCCTGAAAGCCCTGGAGGTGAAAACAGACGAGGCGGAATACGAACCACCGAAAACCGAAACCGAGCAAAAGCTCTGCGAAGCCTTCGGCGCGGCACTGGGAATCGAAAAAGTCAGTGCGACCGCGGATTTCTTTGACTGCGGCGGCACCAGCCTGAGTGTCGCGATCCTCATCAGCCGCCTGGACGGCTGCACCCTGTCTTTCCAGGATGTTTCCGCCCATCCGACGCCCAGGGATCTCGGCGCCTTCCTGGAGGGGAAACAGAAGCAGTCCGTCCCGGCCATGGACCGGGAAGTGTATCCGCTGACAAGGACACAGATGGGCATCTATCTGGAAAGCGTGACCGGCGGGAACAAATCGACTTACACCCTGCCCTACATGGCCCGGGCAGCGGAAAGTGTCAGCGCGGAAGAACTGGCCGGCGCGGTGAAGAAGGTATTCGACGCGCATCCCGGCATGAAATACGAGATCCGGACGGATCAGAACGACATCCCCGGCATGGTGCCGGTACCGGGGGCGGAAGTGGAGGTTCCCATCTATGAAGGAACGGAAGAGGGACGCCTGGATTTCATAAAAAGCTTTATGCCGGTGGCACCCATGATGAACCAGCTGCTGATTCATCCGGCGGTATACCGGACGCCGGAACGCTGCTACCTGGCTATTGTGACCCACCTGATTTTCTTCGATGCCTCAGCGATCAGCCTGTTTATTGCGGAGATAAACAGGGCCCTGGCCGGCGGGGAACCGGCCGGGGAAAACTGCACGGTGCAGCAGGCGGCCCTGTATGAGGAGAGGCTGCTGAAGGACGGCTCCCACGAAAAAGCAAAGGAATACTACCTGAATCTGTTCAGGGGCGTGGAGGAGGTACCCGCCCTCGCCGGTGACCTGAACGGGATACCGACTCCCGGCGTCAGCAGGAATGTCCGCTTTGAGCCGGGATCCCTGGCGGTAAAAAAGGTCAAAGCTTTCTGCGAAAAAACGCATATCTCGGAGAGCACCTTCTTCATGGGTGCCATGGCCCTGATGCTGGGCAAATACCTGAACAGCAAACAGGTTTCTTTTTCCACGATCTATAACGGCCGGCCCCTGGCTGAGATGAGCAATACCATAGGTACGCTGATCAAGCGGATACCGGTCTGCGGCGATCTGAGCAAAGACAGGAGCGTGGCGGATTTCCTGCGGGAGACCGGCAGGCAGATCTTCAGCAGCATGGCCAACGACATCTTCTCGTTTGATGAGGTACTGAAGTGTTGTCCGGTGAACGAGGACGTGGAGTTCATCTACCAGGGGGATTTGTTTACCGACAGGATGGGCAATGTGCAGGGAGCCGGCGGAGCGGACAAATCCGCTGCCCCGGACCTTCTCCGGGGAGACCAATGGTTCATGGAGCATTACCACACCGGCATGGTGACCGGCTGCATGTCCATCCAGCTCTTCTCCGCCGGCGGCCTTTACAACATGACCATTGAGTACCGGAACGAGAAATTTTCTGAGGAATGGGTGCTCCGCTTTGCCCGGGACCTGTTTACCACGGCGGAAGGCCTGATGAACGCCGGAACAATCGGGGAGGTTTCCCTGCTGACGGAAGCGGATCGCAAACAGCTGGCGTCTTTCAACGACACAAAGGTACCCATGGATTTCATTCCCGTGCATGAGCAGATCCACCGCCATGCCCTCAGCGATCCGGATAAGCCCGCGGTGATTGCCGCCGGGAAACAGCTGTCCTTCCGGGATCTGGACCTGCTGAGCAACCTACTGGCGAGGGTGCTGGCGGATAAGGGCGCCGGAAGAAACCGGATGATCGGCGTGCTGTTCGACCGGGAAATCTGGGCTTATGTGGCGGAAAATGCTGTGCTGAAGGCCGGGTCAGCCTTCCTGCCTTTTATTCCGGAATACCCGGACGACCGGATTGATTTCTGTATGGCGGACGGCGCATGCCCGCTGCTGCTGACTACAGAGGAACAAAAAAAAGGCCGTTCCCTTTCAGAAAACGGATATGAGATCCTGACGCTGGAGGAAGCCTTCGGCGTATCCGTTCCGGACGAAATACAGCCGGATGAAAAGATGCAGGCTCCGGCGATTGCTGTCCGCCCGGAAGACCTGGCTTACTGCATCTACACCTCCGGCTCCACCGGCCGTCCCAAGGGCGTGATGATCGAACACCGGAATATCGCCAACTATGTACACCGGAACGAAAAATCCATTGAAATCATGCATTATGCTGCCCCGGGCCGGGTGAACCTGGCATTGGCCTCATTCTCCTTCGACGTGTCTGTGGTGGAGGAGTTTGTTCCGCTGTGCAACGGGAACACCGTGGTCATTGCCACCGAAGAAGAGATTCACGACCCGGTGCTGTTCGCGAAACTGGTGAAGGAAACCGGCGCAAACGGGATTACCTGCACGCCCACCTATCTGCTGAGCCTGCTGGAGATTCCGGAAAGCAGGGAGGCTGTCCGGCAGTTTACCTTCTTTGATATCGGTGCGGAAGCCTTCCCAAGGCAGCTGTATGACCGGCTGCGGGAACTGCGGGATGACAGCGTAATCCTGAATGTCTACGGCCCCACGGAATGCACCATGGGTTGCTCCGCTGCCCTGATGACCGGGGCAGAGCATGTAACAGTCGGTCCGCCGATTGCCAATACAGTGTTTTATGTGGCGGATCCGTTCGGTAACGAACTGCCTGCAGGTATGCGGGGCGAGCTGATCATCTGCGGGGACCAGGTGGGCCGCGGATATGTGAACCTGCCTGAGAAGAGCGCGGAAGCCTTCTTTATCCACGGGGGTATGCGGGCTTACCGCAGCGGTGACCTGGCGGCCTGGACGAAAGAAGGAGAGATCCGGATTTTCGGCCGGCTGGACAACCAGATCAAGCTGAGGGGCTTCCGGATTGAGCTGGATGAAATTGAGAAAGTAATTACTGAGTTCCCCGGGGTTTCCAGCAGCGCGGCCGCGGTGCGGAAAACCGGCGGAACGGAATACCTGGCCGGCTATTATACTGCGAAGGGAGCGGTTTCCACAGACGGACTGAAAGCATACCTCCAGGAGAAGCTGCCGGAATACATGGTGCCGAATGTGCTTATCCAGCTGGATGAGATGCCGATGACCACCAACGGCAAGGTGAACCGGAAGGCCCTGCCGGAGCCGGACATGTCTGAACTGAAAGCGGAATACATTCCGCCGGAAACGGAAACGGAAAAAGCCCTGTGTGCAGCCTTCGCGAAAACCCTGAAGCTGGATGAGAAACAAGTCGGCCTCATGGACAATTTCTTCGACCTGGGCGGCGATTCCCTGAAGGCAATGGCAGTGATGGCCGAGGCAAAACTGGACAACCTGACCGCAGCGGATGTGTTCCAGCTGCGTACACCGGGGGCGATCGCCAGGGAACTGAAGAAACGGGAAGGCCAGTCCGGCCTGGATGAGCGTGACGCGCAGGCACGCCTGGTACCCCACGATCCGTCACCCCTCCAGGTACAGATGATTGATTACCAGCTGTTCCGGCCGGGAAGCACCATGTGGAGTACGATGCATATCCTGGTTCGGTTTAAGGACGCGGACGCGGACCGGCTTTGCGATGCGGTAAACAAGGCACTGCGGAATCATCCGGCGCTGGCAACGGTTTTCTTCTTTGATGAGGATTACAGACTGAAAATGCAATACCGCCCTGAGTTCCTGCCGGAGGTGAAGGTGAAGGATATCAGCCCGGAAACGGAGGACGCGCTGGCTGACATCCTGCTGCTGCCCTTCTTTAAGCTCCTGAATGCCTGCCTGTGCAAGGTGAACGTCTTCCGCGGCCGGAAGGGCTGTTACCTGTTCCTGGACGTGCACCATGTGGTAATGGACGGCGGCTCCCTGGGTGTATTGCTCGGGGATATCATGAACGCCTATTTCGGCCGGGAAATGAAAAAGGATTATTTCTTTGCCATGCTGGGAGAGCAGGAGGAGCGCGCAAAGCAGGGACTTGTGCAGAAGGACCGGGAATATTTCATGGGGACCTACGGGGACGAAGACTGGTGTACCATGCTGCCGCCGGACGATCCGGACAGCCAGAATATCAACGAGGTCGGTACCAGCCGGCGCCTTGCGTTTGACGCGGACCAGGTTCGTGCGGCGGAGGAATACTGGGGCGTTTCCCATTCCGTCATGGCGATCAGCGCAGGGCTGCTGACACTGTCCCGCCTGACAGGGAAGAAGCATGTCATGATCAACTGGATCTTCAATAACCGGCTCGCGCCGGAAGCGGAGAACGTTGTCGGCATGCTGATCCGAAACATGCCGGCAGCGGTCCGCATGGAGGAAATCAGTTCCAGGAGGGAACTGCTGCAGCATGTGAAGGAACAGGTGGCGGAGGATATTGCCCATTGCGGATGGGACCTCATGAGTGAGAATCTCCAGGGTTATGTAAATGACTGGATGGAAGTCAACCTGCAGCTTGGGATCAATGCGGATGAACTGGACGAGCTGGAGAATGAAAAAATTGAACTGAACAATGCGTTCAACGCAGCTCCGGCGCGGCTGGAGTTTGAACTCATTGAAAACGAATACGGCGACGGCGGCTTCGACCTGGAGGTCGACTATGCGGAAGGAATGTTTGACAGGGACCGGATTGAAAGCGCCAAAGCGCTCTTCAGCGAATTCCTGGAAGGAATGATCCTCAGGCGGGATGACAGCCTGTAAGGAAACACGCGGGGACGGAGTGTTCAGCCGGCATAGAAGCTGGAGATTTTACTGGGGTCTTCAACAAGGGACAGGCCATAAAATACGACCGCCAGAGAAACAATCCAGATGAGGGTATAAACGACAATCCTCCTTGTTCCTTCCAGCCCGTTCAGGGTGAAGCGGATATACCGGGCATTCAGTTCGATGACCGCATAGCAGACGGCAGTAAGCAGGAGACTGATCAGGAATACCGCCCACTGGTTTTGGAAAACCCCGTTGCCGGCTGAACCAGGGACTGCCGAACGACAATGCCTGAAACATTGATGCTTTATTGAGCATACCACAACAGGCTTGTTTCCTCAATCGAAACAGCATATTTTCCAACAGGAACCGGCGGGCAACAGAAAAGCCTGGCACGAGGGCCAGACAGGATATCCGGATAATCAGTCCGCAGCGGGCAGGCTGGTAAGGGCCGGCGGGTTTACCAGGCTTTCACAGCGGTCAAACGCGTCCGGCGCGACATAGGAAAGGGCATCGGGCAGTTCGACTTTTTCAAGGGAAATGCAGCCGTAGAAGGCTTTTTCACCGATGGAACCAACTTTAGCAGGGATTTCGATTTCCGTGAGCTTCGTGCAGGCCAGGAATGCCTGGTTCCCGATAGCGTTCACGCGCGGGGGAAGCTCCAGTTCCTCAAAGCTGCAGCCGGCAAAAAGACCGTCATTGACCGTATTGAGCATTGCCGGCAGGGTCAGTTCCGACAGCGAAGTGCAGCCGTAGAACGCGAAGGCGCCGATATAGAAACAGGAATCCGGGATTTCCAGTGAACGGAGGCTGGAGCACTTATTGAAAGCGTTGCTGCCGATATAGGTGACGTCCTCGGGAATGTTGACCGTCTGCAGGGAACGGCAGTTCAGGAAAGCGCCGCCCCCGATATAGGTCACTTCCTCCGGCAGGACGATCTCCTGCAGGCTGGTGCATTCGGCAAAGGTATTCTGCCCGATGGTGGAGATGCCCTCCGGCAGGGTCAGCGACGTGAGGCTTGAGCAGCCGTAGAAAGCACGGTTGCCGATGGCGGTTGCGCCTTCGGGCAGAACCAGTTCCTCCAGGTTGACACATTTTTCAAAAGCGCTGTCTCCGATTTCGGTAATGCTGACGGGACAGGTCAGTGAGTGCAGCGCACGGCATCCGATAAACGCACCTTCGCCCAGGTAGGCGATGCTGTTCGGGAGGTTGATGCTTTTCAGGTTGTTGCATTCAAAGAAAGCCTGTTTACCGATGGAGGTTACTGTTTCCGGCAGCACGAGCCCAGTCAGCGAATCACACAGGTAAAACGCGGACGCACCGATGATCCGCAGCCCGTCAGGCGCGGTGAAATCCCCGCGCGGAACGGTCATAAGGTAGGTGACAAGGCGCGCATCTTCCAGGCTGTAAAGCACCCCGCTGCGCTGGGCGAGATACGGATGGTTTGCGGAAACCGTGATGTCCGTAAGGGATTCGCAGGCAGCGAAGGGATTGCGCCCGATCACGCGGACGCTGTCCGGCAGGTTGACGGAGGAAAGGCTGCGGCAATAGAAAAAAGCGTAATCCCCGATTTCGGTGACCGTATCCGGCAGTTCGACATAGAAAAGGGAACTGCAGCGCCTGAACGCATTTGGCCCGATGACCGTGAGCGGAGCGCCGCCGAGGGAGGCAGGCAGGGTCAGCGATTCGCCCTTGCCGGTATAGCTGACCAGCATGGCAGTTCCGTCCGGCTGCAGGCGGTATTCATAATCCCCGGATTTCAGGATATCCGGATCTTCCGAAACTGCATAGGAAAAAACCGTGCATGAAAAAAAGCACAGGAAAAGCAGAATCAGCACCGCTATCGCCGGCCAAAGCCGTTTCATTCCTATGTCACCTCACTCTGTCTGCTTAATCATATCCCCTTTTTGCTTCTGCGTCAATTGGGGTTTTCCCGCTTCCGGCCGCTTTCGGGGTTCAGGGTAGCCATCGGCAGGAAAATGTGCTATACTTTTTTCCGAGGTTTCAATCGCATACAAACCGAAAATGGGGCCGGCATCCAGGTACGACCGGCTTTTCCGGAAACGGCGGAAAACACTTGGGAAGGAGATTGTCCGATGAAAACGTACGGAACCGGCCGGAAAGGAAGGCCGGCCAGGATGCTTTGTGCATTGCTTTTCCTGATGCTGGTGTTTTCGCTTCCGGGCGGCATCCGGGCCGAGTCCGGGCTTGCGTGGGATCCGGACCTGATCCTGGCGGCTGACGCCGCTGTCCGCATGAAACTGCAAAAGCCGGACGGCAGCCCGCTGGAGGTGCGGAAAGACCCGTCTCTGCCGGGGCGCGGAGCAGCACCGGAGGGCGGTACGCCGGATTATACAGGGGTTGTCGGTTATGCTGCACTGCCCAACGACCCTGAAATCAGCAGGTCCTATGTTTTTGACCAGGCGTACTGGAGGGTGCCGCTTTACCGGAAAACGGGGGAAGGGTATACACAGGAAGGTTTCATTGCACACAAGATGCCCGTCCTGGTGACCGGACAGGCGCTGGAACCGGACGGGAGCGGCCGCTGCAGCGGATTCCTGGACGTGATCCGCCTGGATACCGGGAAAGCGGGCAGCCTCGATGTCAGCTGCTTCTGCACGGTACCGTACTGGAAGCTGCCGATCACCGAAATCCCCGCGTACGGATACAGCCTGGCCGTATACAGGGAGACACCCGGGGCAGCACCCCGGGATGAAGACGGGCAAAGCTGTTCCCTGCGGGACGGTACGATGGTGCTGATCCCGATTGAAGGCGCGTGGCCTGTGAACAATCCGGACCCGGCGCACCTGACGGTGCAGGGGGTTGTCTTCCGGGACGAAGCGGGAAACATTGTTCCGAAGGCTGTTTATTTCAGGGAAGCTGACCTGACCCTGCATTACTGAGACGGAGACCGGAAAAACATACCGGGAGGATGTTGCAACCATGAAAAGCAAATACCTGCTGACCGTTCTGGTCCTGCTTGCAGCGCTGCTTGCAGCGGTATCCCCTGCCGGGGCGGAGACAAAAGGAATCGGTGCATTCACCGTTGAGGTGCTCGATGAGGACGCGATGACGGTCCGTATTGTGGATTACCATGTGCCGAGGGAATTCAGGGACGAGGAAAGCTTTGTGCTGAATGTTCCGGGAGAGCTCGGCGGCTATACCGTCAAGGAAATCGGCGAGAATGCTTTCATCAACCAGCGGAAAATCAGCAGGGTGGTGATTCCGGAAGGCATCACTTCCATCGGCATCAAAGCCTTCAGCGGATGCGACGGAGTGGCGGAGGTGACGCTTCCGGCGTCGCTTGTTTCCATCGGGAACAAAGCATTTTCCAACTGCAAACAGCTGACCTCGGTGACCATTCCCGCTGCTGTTGCGTCGATCGGCGACAACCCCTTCGCCATGTGCGACAACCTGTCAGAGATTATCCTGGCTGACGGGCAGGAACTGTATGAGGTCAGGAACGGAATGCTGATCGCGAAGGCGGACAGCCGGATTATCACGTACATGCACGGCGCACAGGGTGAATCGGCCGTCATTCCGGAAGACATCCGGACCGTCGGCCGGATCGCATTCGTGGAATGCAAGGAACTGAAGGAGATCAGCCTGCCGGAGGGACTCGAGGCCATTGAGGAGAGCGCATTCAAATCATGCACGGGCATTGAACGGATCGAACTGCCTTCCAGCGTCCGTGTGATCGAAAACAAATCCTTTGCGGAGTGCACTTCCCTGACGGAGTTTGCGATTCCGGACAGCCTGATCGATGTGCAGGGAAATCCGTTCGTCGGGTGCAAGAGGCTGGCGTCGATCGGCCTGAGCGACAGCCATCCGGCCCTGATGCTGACGGACGGCCTGCTGATGGACAGGCGCACGATGACCCTGCTGTGCTATCCTTATGTACGGACGGACCGGGAAATCCGGATTCCGGAAGGTACGCGGGAAATCGGCATGAGCGCTTTTGAATCCACGGGCAAATGGGAGGCAAAAGACGAGCAGGACTACCTGCACGTGATCATCCCGGATTCCGTGACAAAAATCGGGGATTACGCGTTCAGCCACAGCCAGATCCGGAGTATTGAAGTGCCGGAGAGCGTTACGGAGATCGGTATGTGGGCATTTGAATCCTGCTTTGCCCTGCGCAAGGCTGTCCTGCCCGATTCTGTAAAGGAAATCAGGGAAATCACGTTCAGCAACTGTTCCGAACTGCAGGAGATCAGGATCCCGAAAGGGCTGACAGCGATCGGCGACGATGCTTTCGCGACATGTCCCAAGCTTACCTCTATCGAACTCCCGGAGACACTGGAACGCATCGGATCCGGCGTTTTCGAAAACTGCGAGGGCCTGCGGTCGGTAAAAATCCCGGATTCCGTGGAAGAGCTCGGGACGGGAATCTTCAACGGATGTGTGAACCTTGAGGAAGCAACGCTGCCTGAAGGGCTGAAAGTGCTGCCGGCCAAAACATTCCGCTGCTGCAGGAAGCTGCAGACGATCATCCTGCCTGAAAAACTGATGGCAGTTTCAGACAGTGCGTTCTACGGCTGCTATGAACTTCACGACGTCGAGATTCCCCAGCGGGTGCAGCGCATCGGCGAACACGCTTTTGAGGGCTGTCCGGCGCTGGCGGAACTGATCCTGCCGGCAAGCCTGCGGACCATCGGGGAATATGCGTTTGTCGGCTGCGCATCACTGAAAGGCGTTGCAATCCCGACCGGAACGAAACGCATCAGCAGGTATGCTTTCTCGAATTGTACTGCCCTCCGGACCGTTGTTCTTCCGGAAACGGTGACGTATATGGGAGAATCCGTCTTTTACCTTTGTGACCTGGATGTCGATTTCTGGGTCGAAGAGGGAAGCTACGCGGAAGAGTGGTGC
>Ga0247610_10004871_pt1 | contig 14241 bp, 5 predicted proteins | sample 174DNAGHGhighgp2_FD_193483 | JGI IMG/M metagenome (GOLD analysis project Ga0247610, IMG submission 193483) | Sheep rumen microbial communities from Palmerston North, Manawatu-Wanganui, New Zealand - 1742 DNA GHGhigh gp2 | ecosystem: Host-associated > Mammals > Digestive system > Stomach > Rumen ... | reverse complement strand
CATTTGCTCAACAAGCACAACTGGGAGTTTCTTATAAAGATTATGGAAGTGGTCGAGCGTTGCGTCTTGTGTCTCAGGATGATATGAGAGGCGGAGTGGTGTGGCCTCAAGGAAGCCGAAGTCTTTGGTATAGACCATGTTGGCATCGTGTCGCTTGAAGTCCTGAACAGCATTCTGTATGCGATAGAACTCGCCTTTCTCACCATTTGTGACAGCATAATCTACAGATGCGAATGTCACATCGATAGTTGCGCCCTTACTGCAGTCAATGCTTCCTAAGGCTATGACGGTCTCAAGATTTAAGCCGTCGTAGGTGAAGCTAACGTCTTTGCCATCTACTTTAACAGCGCTTGGTGCCTTTTGGCAAGGCAGGGCAAGCGTGTAGTTGCGGCGAGTTGGCATGTCTTTGTAGTTGCCTTTACGCTGGCCGATAACGACGGTAAGACGTTCGCCGTTACGTTGGTAGGAGAGTGGCGTAGTAGCATATTCGTTGACATAATTCTTGTCCTCGCCATTGTCTTCATATAGTGTGAACTCATCCTTCTCGGCTCCTGGGAAGACACGCACAATGATGGGTTGCTCCGTACCGCTCAGGTTCTTTACTTTCCCATAATAGGGAATGATGCTGCCTGCCTTGACGTAAACAGGATATTCATCCATCGAGAACTGTCGCTCGACGGTTTGTCCGCCCCTAAGCATCGTGCCAGTCTCATATTCAAGCCATTGCCCTTCTGGCAGCCAAGCCTTGACAGAGGCCAATCCACTCTCTTTGTTGACTTCTGTCGTGACTGGAGCGATGAGCATCTTATCGCCGAACATATACTGCTCCTTCATTTCGTAGGCTTCCTTAGCTTCAGGATAGTCGTAATACATCGGACGGCAAAGCGAGATGCCTGTCTCGTAGTCCTGGCGCGCCATAGTATATATGTAAGGTATGAGGGCATAGCGCCCGTTGATGACTGCCGCGAGTCGGCGCTGTATTGTCTGGTCGAAAGCCCAAGGCTCTTTGTTGAGGCTGGGGTCTTTAGCGCTGTGGCTGCGGAGGATGGGCAAGTACTGGCCCATCTGCATGGCTCGGGTATAGAGTTCTGGCTCAACGCCCATGCCATATCTTCTAACTTGGTGTCCGCCAATGTCGTGACTCCAATAACCATAGAGCACATTGGAGGAGGTGCTGTTGAAGTAGGGCAGGAAACGAAGGCTCTCCCATGTGGCGTACGAGTCTCCCGAGAAGCCTATCTGATAGCGATGATTTCCGAGACCGCCCCAACGATGGTAGAGCAAGGGACGCTTCGTGCCGTTCTTCTCCATGTCGCTAAACCAAATGTAGTTGCACCAAAAGACGTTGTCGAGGTTCTTCAGTGTCTTGTCCTTTTCCCATTGCTGCCAGTCGAGCCACCAGAAGTCGACACCCTCGTCGACATATTGATGCAGATAGGTGTCGAAAAGTGCCTTCACGTATTTCTTGTCGCTGCCCATCCACTCGTAGGTCTTGCCGTCGTTCTTGCCGTAGCGCTGCATGAACTCGTTGTACTTCTTTTCGTATGGACGAACGCCATCGGCAGGATGCAAGTTCATGGTTGTCTTTACGCCTTGCTCGTCAAGGTAGGAGAGGAACTTCTTGTAGTCAGGGAAGATGCTTTCGTTCCAGTCCCAACCTGTCCAGCCGCCTCCGCTCTCCGGTGTGTTGGGGTGCCAGTCCATATCGATGACAATCACGTCGAGCGGTAAGTCGAGACGATGGAAGTCGCTGATAAGGTCGCGCAACTCTTTGTCGCTGTAGCTCCAGTAGCGGCTCCACCAATAACCAAAGGCGTAACGTGGAGGCAAAGGCACCTTGCCTGCAAACTTTGTGAAGCTCTTCAAGGCAGCTTTGTAGTCGTGTCCATAAGCCATGAAGTACCAGTCCTGCGCTCCTTCGGCACAATTGCGTTCCGTTACCCAATCCCAGTCCTGAGCGCCATCGAAGAGAAAGTTCTTGGAGTCGTCGATGAGCGTCCAGCCGTCGGTTGCCAGTAAGCCGTCCTCGAGGGGCATGGGGTGCTTGGGGTTGCTGTATTGATACACGTCACCATCGTAGCCGTCTAGCGTGCGATAAGTGCCTTTCAAGTTGCCTTTCTGCTCTGTTCCGGGCATCCATGTGAACGTCTTGCCGAGCCCTTTGGCAGAGGCAATAGTGAGGTTCTTCTCGCTGAGCGGAGCCCCATCCTTTTTATAGGTAAGTTTGAATTTGCTAGTTGTAATGATAACTTTGCTGCCACTTGTTGATGCTTTGTGTGGCACTTTGTCGTATTCGCGAATCACAGCCACGAAGCTCTTGTTGTCGACGAACTTTCCGTCTGGAGCGTATTCAAGGCGTATTGTGCCTTCATCAATGAGTGTGAAGCGAACATGGTTGTCGCGATAGATTTCTTCTGCTTGTGCCTTTTCTGTTGCGAAGGCAGAAGCAAGGAGCGTAAGCAATGCTGTGCTGAGTGAGCGCAAGTTTGTTTTCATAGTTGCTATTTGTTAAAGTATTTCTTTCCGTTCTTGATGTAGATTCCCTTCGGAGCTGTCGGCCATTTGCGACCTTGCAGGTCATAAATCTCCTCACTATTATAGTGGTTGCTTATAGCCTCTATGCCAGTCAAATCACCAGCAAGGAATTGTTCGACGAAGACACGCATCCAATAGCCGCCCACGACACTGCGAGCCTGGAACATGGCTTGCCTGCCACTCTTGACGTCGTGGTTGTCGCTGACAGGAACACGCGAAGTGGTTTCGTTGATGTACTTCCAAAGTGTGTTGATGAGTGCTGTGCGTTGCGACTTTTGGTCAGCAAAGCCCATTGCCCACATCTGCCAATCGCTTTTGCAGTAATTGCCTCGGCTGTCAAGAGGCAGTCCAAAGTTTTGCATTTTGCTCATGTAAAAGGACATTTCTGTAGAGCGAACGTCTCTCATGAGGTTCCATTCCCATATTTTGTCCCATACAAGGTTGTACTTTGTGCTCCATGTCGCGCCGTCAGCACCGAAGTTGAGTAGGTAATGCCGGCTGCCGTTAGTGGAGAGGGCAGTCCTTTTCCAGAAGGTTACCATGTCCTGTGCCTTGGCTTTGTACTCGTCGGCCTTTTCGTTGTTGCCTAGCATGCGGCATATCTCGCTGTAGCTCATGACGCCCATGATGGCTTTGGCGGCAAGATTGGTGTTGCGTGCACTATGTCCCATGAAGTCGTCTGTGCAGAGTTGGTTGGCAGGATCTTTGCCATTCTCGACAAGGTAGTTTGCCCACTTTGTCATGTAGGGCATGTATTTGCGGAGATAATCCAGGTCGCCATCAAGTTTGGCGATGATGGCTGCAAGGGTGAGCATGTTGCCGCTTTGCTCGACAGGCATTGTGCTGCCACTGCCGTCAGCAGGATTGCCATAATGGTTGCCGTTAGCTTGCGGATAGTGTCCGAGGTCGTGATTGGGGAAGTCGTAATTCCACTTGCCTAGAGCACTGTACTCAAAGACAGGGGTAATCATGGCCTTGGCTAATGTCGGAGAATAAATCCAATAGAGTGGCTGCGAGGGATAAGTCACGTCGAGCGTGTTGATGAAGCCGCCTGAGTTGTTCTCACGACTCATGAACATGAGGTTTCCCTTGCTGTCAGTGAAAAGTTTGTGTGCGGCGTTGACTTGTCGATAGACGCTTGCCAGAATCTCTGCATACTTTACACCACCAACTTCGTAGCCGTCGAGATAGATTTGCCTGTCTGTGTTACGGCAGCGTTCCATGATGTCATAGTAGTTCTCGTAGAGGTCTTCGAAGCGTTTTGTGATAGTGTTTCTGCCGTTGCTTGCCCAGTAACCTTTCCTGTTATTCTTAAAGTATTGAATGGAGTATACGTCGTCGTATCCGAACATTGCAAAGGCGCGTTTGCCCTCGTCCGTTACGATGCCGATGCTGTCGTTATAGACTATGCTGTAATATGTCCCGCCTTGAGTCGTTATGGTTGACGTGGAACTTGTGACGGTGCCTTTGTCGGCGAACTCGTGCAGCAGCCTGTCATGCTTGCCGAGCTTGAGGTTGTGGCCTTTTGCTTTGTCGTTGAAAACGTAAACGTAGCCCCAGTCGATGAGGTCGCTGGTTTGCGACAAGACGTTTTGAGTTTCGTTGCCAGCATAGAGATATTCGTGGCCGTTCGACGTCTTGCGCTGTGTTTTTGTGCTTTGACTGGTGTTACGGACTGCCATCTCGGCACTTGTCTGCAGGTACATACGAACGTTGTGGGGCTGTCCGTCGTTTGATTTTGCTTGGTACGAGATGTAGGAGATGGGGGTGGAGAAGAGAATCAAGTCGCTCATCACTTGTGGTGTGGTGAAGACTACGTCGAGGTCTATACCGCCACATTGGAAAGTGTAGTAGGTGCTGGTTGCTGTGACTGTGCACGATTTCTGCTGAGCCTCTTCCAAAACACTTAGGTAGATTCCCATATCGACGTATGCGCCACCTGTCGTGTTGTGGCAGTGGCAAGCGAGGATGTTGTTGCCCGTCTGAAGCAGGTTCCTGTCGATTTTGACTGCAGTACCTGAGACGTCCCAAGTCTCGCCCGTAGAAACGACTCTTGTTCCGTTGATGTAAAGTTCGAAAACATCATCGTGCTTGTACATCAGATAATAGGAGGCATTGGGGTCTATCTCGTCGAGCGTGAAACTGCGTCGCACATAAATGTCCACGTTGCCACCAGACCAAGGAGTCTTTACCGTCTTGTTGTAGTTGTCGTCACCACCACCCCAAGGTGCTTCGCCGCTTTTCCAACTGCTGTCGTCGAAGTCGATACTTGTCCAAGAACCCGTTGGTTTGCTGGTGACGTATTTGCCTGTCCAAGCCTGCTCGGAAGCCAGCGGGCAGATGCCTTCCATGCTCTCGCCCATGAAACGGTAGGCTTTGTCGTCAACGAAAACGGCTCCGTTGAGGGGTTTCTTCGTGCCGCTCCAATGTGTGACGCTGCCGTCGTAGAGGTGATCGTACTTGCTCCAAAGGCAAAAGTACGGGTCAACCGTAATGAGAGGCACTGCTGGAAGTCGGAGCGAGTTTTGGTGAACGGGTGTGAAAAACTCGGCATCCTGTGCGTATCCGGCAAGGGAGAAAAGGCAGAGTATTGCTGTAAACAATCTTTTCATTAAGCTAACATCTTTGATTTTCCCTGCAAAGATACGTTTTTTTTCGTTCTCTTCCTAATGTTGAGGCGAAAAAGCACAAATTACCCTTCGCTAGATGCTTTCAAACGAGGCGTGTGACGATTGCAAACGTCACGTTAGTAAAATGCAAACGTCACGTGTGATGTTTCCCAACGTCACTGTAGGGGTGAACCATTATCGTGTTTTGCGTTGGTAATCGGCTAAGGCAATCTGATAGTTCGCTTTCGCCTGAGCGAGGTCGTTTTGCGCTTTGCGATTCAAGGTTTCAGCATCGAGCAAGTCGGTCAAAGTACAGGTGCTCATGCGATATTGGTCGGATGTCATTCGCAGATTCTCTGCTGCTTCCTCGCAACTGGCTTGTGCGATTTGTGTCTGACGGTAGGATTCTTGCAGATTTGTCCATGCTCTTTCAATGTCTATCTGCAACATCTGGCGAGCATTTTCACGGTCGCTTTGTGCCTCTTGAAGTTTAATTTTCTGCCGTTTCATCGCATAATTTCCACCCCACCAGTCGCTGATGGGAATGGATAGAGTTCCGAAAACGAGTCCGTTATTCATGCTCGAGTGCATGTACTTCTTTATATTGTCGGAGAAGTCGCCTATTCCTGTGTGATATCCGCCTATTCCTACAGCCAGATGAGGCAGGTATTTGCCGCGTTCCATCTTGACTTGCAGTTCTTGAGCTTCAACCGCTTTGCTCAACAACTGCAGTTCTTCTCGATAATCTGGCGAGAGGTTCAGCAGGTTTTCGCTGGCTTCGATGGGCTGTTCCAAAGCCTTGTCCTCGAGAACAATATCGAAATTCTTGTCTGCTTCGGCAGGTTCGATGCCAATCTCCTGTGCAAGCAAAAGGCGCAAAACATGGTCGGCATTCTCGAGTTTGAGACGGTTGCTGGACAATTCCTGCTGTCGCAATCGAACTTTCAGCAAAGAGTTGCGCGTAGTTACGCCAGCATTCAGGAAATTTTCCACCTGTTTCATCACCGCATCTACTTGCTTTTCAGCAGCATCGAGAGTGTTCAGGTTGTAACGCACACAAGCAAGTTGCCAGAAGCATTCAGTCACTTTTTGCAACACTTCCTTCTCTGTCAATTGTTGCTTGAGCGTCATCACATCCTGTTGCAGGCGAGCAAGTTTGTTTCCATAAACAATCTGTCCGCCATAGTAGAGTGGTTGAACGAGTGTGGCAGACACAGAATATGCTCTGTTGAACTCAGAAATGCTGAACGGAGTACCAATGAGTGGAATGAACTGTTCGCTGATGGCGGCAATCTCTTGGGGATAAGTGCCGTCCGCTTTCATCAGATCGTCAAAGAGACGGAAAGCTAGGACATTGGCACTGATGCGTGGAAAGTAGTTGGTAAAGGCTTCCTTCTTTTGCAAGGATGCCGCTTCAATCTCATAGGCGGCATTACGCAGTTCGTAATTGTTCTGCTTTGCTTTTTCAAGACATTGTTCTAGGGTCAGCCTCTGAGAGAATGAGCTGAGGCTGACAAGCAAACATATAGAGAAAATGTACGGTTTCATCGAGTTTTCTTTATGATTGAGGTAGAGGTTCTTAGCTTAATTTCCAGTATACAACAGGCAGCACCGTTACGACCAAAAGCAACGTGCCAATTCCACCTGCGAAAATGGTAATGCCAACGGGCATCCAGAACGATGAGCCACCCAATATCATGGGTATCACGCCGACAGCCGTAGTGGCAGTTGTCAGGAAGATAGGTACCATTCGGCGACGTCCTGCATCGAAAGCGGCATCGTGTACAGACATACCTTCTGCAATCTTTTGGTCTGCATGCTCGAAGATAAGAATCTCGTTGCGCATGATAATGCCCATCAATGTAATGAAGCCAAACAGACTGGTCAGGCCAAGCGTGATATCTGCAATGCCAAGACCAATCATCGCTCCAGGCAAGGAGAGTGCGATGGATGTCATACAAATGCCGGTCAAACCGAAACGGCGGAAGTTGAAGAGCAGGAAGAAGAAGATAATGACAAGCGCAATGCCAATGCCTAGGGCGACTTCGGGTACCGTCTCGAGGTTCTTTTCAGGTTCACCGCCTATTTCAGCACGTACACCGGCAGGCAGCGGGAAGTCCTTGTCGAGGATATCCTTGATGTGGTTCTGCACCTTTGCAGCCAAGACGCCGCGTTTATTCTCAGCAGTAACCGTGATGCAGCGTTCGCCGTTGCGATGGATGATGTTTGTCGGCACCCATTTCGTTTTGACGTCAGCAACCTGCCGCAAAGGGATGCTGCTGATGGGTTGAGCCGTCGGAGTGAGGTAGAGATTCTCGATGTCGCCTATTTGCATTTGTTCTGTTCGCTTGTCACGCAGCACGACAGGCACTTCGTAGTTGCCCTCCCAGATGGTTGCAACTTGTGTCTTCCCAGTCTGCAAGGCGAGTTGCAGTTCCGCCATAGTGCGAGTGATGCCAAGTTGAGGTGCTGTAATGGGATCGAGCGTAATGTCAACGACGGGCGAAGGCTGGTCATAGTCGGTGTGAACCCACTCCAACTCGGGCATCTCGCGCATCCTTTCCATGAGACGCTCTGCAGCAAGTTGGATGCTATCCAAGTCATTGCCATAGAAACGATACTCGTAAGTCGGCACAGGCAAGTAGTCCATTTGCTTGAAACGAACGTAAGCTCCAGGCCAGAAGTTGCTCAGGCGAGGTGCATACTCGTTGAGCATTTCAAAAGTTGTCTTGATGCTCGTGGTGTTGACAATGAGCTGGGCAAAGTTCTTTCCGCCAAGCTGCGGCTCATAGCAAGTGTGGAAACGGGGCGAAGAACAGCCCATGAAGGTCGTCACGCTTGTCACGCGCTCGTCCTTCGACAGCGAGTCGCGCAAAGCTTCCGTAATGCTTTTTGTCTCTTCCAAGCCTACGCCGGAGGGAAGGAACACTTCGCAAGCGAACTGGGCACGGTCGGCAAAGGGGAACTGTCGCATTTTAAGCGTGGGGAAGATAAGCGAAGTGAGCACGACAAGGACAATGCTGCTGACTATCGTTAGCCAGGGATGCTTGAATGTCCACTTCAGTGCTACTATATATATATCCTGCACCCAGTCCGTGATGTCGCGTTTGTCGGCCTTCTTCGTCTTGGTCTTCTTAATGAGCCGGACGTTGAGGGCGGGAATGATGCAAGCAGCCACGGCCAGGCTCACCATGAGGCAGATGGTGATGGTGGCTGGGAAAAAGCCAATCACATCGCCTGCCTCGCCCGTCATCGTGAAGAGGATGGGGTAGAAGATGGCGCAGATGCAGACCGTGGCGAGCAGCATCGGCATAAAGTACTGCTTGACTGACATCACAGCGGCCTCCTTTCTGTCCATCCCGTTTCCAAGGTATTCGAGGTAGCCATCAATGACGACGATGCTGTTGTCCACAATCATGCCAAGTACCACGATGAGCGAAGCCAACGTGATGATATTGAGGGGAATGCCCAGAATATACATGATGCCGACGCTTATGAACGTTGAAAGCGGAATGGTGATGGCGGCAACGATGGCGCTTCTGAGCGGGAAGAGTATCATCATGACAAGGATGATGACAATCATCGACTCGATAAGATTGACGAGAAAGTCCTGGACGCTTGCCTCCACCACTTTCGGCTGGTCAGTAATACGAAGTACATCAACGTCAGCAGGAAGGTATTCTTGGCGGAACTTCTCGATGACTTTATTGACTTCTTTGCCGTAATGAACGATGTTGTTGCCTTCTGTCATTTCGAGTGAAAGCAGAACGCATCGTTTCCCGTTGCTTTCGATATAGCTGTCGCTTGTGTCGTACTCTCGTTTCACTTCTGCAATGTCGCGCACACGAACAACTTTACCTGTAGCATCGGAATAGATGATGTGATCCATCACTTCCTGTTCAGAATGCCGAGTTGTGGCAAGATGAAGAGGAATGTTGGTCGAAGGTGTGCTGACGTTTCCACTCAGAGTCGTGAAACCTTCATTGGAGAGAGCAGACATGAGGGCAGCCTGTCCGATTCCATAGGCAGCAAGGCGTTCACGATCCACGTAGATGCTCAACTGCTCTTTCTTTTCTCCGTACTGCCTGACATTACTTACACTCTTGACGCGTCGCAGCCGATCAGCCAGTTCGTCGCTGTATTCTTGGAGTTCGCGATAAGAACGTTCGTTGCTTTCTAACGTGATAAGCAGGGCAGAAGCATCGCCGAAATCGTCCTTTACGATGAGTGCCACAACACCGCTTGGCAGTTGACTCTTGTAGGCATTGACACCGTGTTTCACCTTGTTCCAAATGGGTGCAAGGTTCGTGAGGCGAGGGTTGAAATAAACCTTCATAAAGCACAAGCCGTTCATGCTTTGCGTGGTTGTCTTCGAACGATCCACCTCTTTGAATGTGAAGATGTAGCGTTCTAGGGGACGAGCCACTTGTGTTTCGATTTCTTCGCTTGTCGCTCCAGGCATTACAGCTACCACAACTCCCATTCGTATTGTGAAAGGAGGGAACTCGTCTTTCGACATTTTTACGAGTCCGTAGAAGCCAAATGCAAGCAATATGATGGTGATGAGTGCCGTGATGCCTCTGTTATTGAGTGGCCAAGCAGACCAATGCTGCATCAGGACGCTTTGCTTTTTCTGTTCCATGTGTTCCTCTTGTTCTACTTTACTGTGCTTCCTTCACTCACTTTCTGATAGCCTTCGACAATTATCCTGTCGCCTTCATTCAGTCCTGAAAGGATGATGATGCGATCGCCTTGTGCTTGACCGACTTCGACGGGCTGCCTGTGTGCTTTGTTTTCCTTGACGACCCAAACGAATTGGTGTCCGTCTGCACTTTGCTGAACGCTTCGAACGGGAACAGTTATTGTTTGGTTGGTGCCGTCAATGCCTTCCTCGTCGGCATCTGCCGTTACGTTTACGACCATTCCTGGCAGCAGTTCAAGGCCAGGATTGTTTACTGAGAAGCGAACGTCGTAAGTGTGTGTCAGGACATCGCCTTGTATGTCGCGAACGAAGTAGTTGCTGTGGAAAGACTTCCCACCAAGGGCTTCGGCTGTGATTGTCACGCCTTTGCCTGCTCTTCCTTGACGCGGATTGAACGAGGCTATCTCTTTCTCTGGGATAGAGACCTTAACTTTTACCTTCGAGATGTTGAGGATTGTGCAAACGGGTTGTGAGGGAAGTGCTGTCATTCCGCTTTCTATCTCTTTCTTTCCGACGATTCCGCTGCATGGCGCTTTCAGGCGACAGTCGGCAAGAGCCTTGCCTGCCATTTGAAAGCTGGAACGTGCCTGTTGGACTTTTGTCTGAACGTTTATCCAGTCGATTTCTGAGATGGATTGTGATTGGTACAGCACTTCCATGCGTTTTTGTGTGTCGAGGGCCTGATCGTAGGCGGCTTTAGCGGCTTGAAGGGTGTTCTCGCATTGAACGGGATCCATTTCTGCGATGAGTTGGCCTCTTGTTACGTATTGTCCTTCCTGCACGTAAACTCTGGTGACTGTCCCCATTCCAGTGAAACTGACGGGTGTGCTGCTTTCCTCTTCCACTTTGCCTACGTAGTGTTTTCCCAGGGGTGTTGTGTTTGCGCAGACGGTTTCGGTAGTGACTTTCAGAGCCTCCACTTCATAGTTTTTCTCGCGTCTTCCGCAGGCAACCAGCAGAATGGTGATTGCCAGGATGGCGAATGTGTTGAGTTTATTCATAGTTTTATGTGATTTTTCTAATTCGGGTGCAAAGGTAGCAACTTTTTCCTCACATTATTATATTATTATGTCGCTAAGGTTGTCCTATTTCTCCACATTTGTCCCCTTTTGGAGAAAAAACGAACAAAAAGAGGGGAAAAAGGTTACACGATATGAAAGAAAAATCTTATCTTTGTGGTGAAAAAACGGAGGTAATATGGAAAAACTCGACTTTCAGGCTATCGTGGACAGTAAATTCAACTTCCACTGGAACGACCACATCGCGTTGTTCTGCGATTTCGAGGAGGTGAGAAACCTCTCTATCTCTGATGTTCTTGTCGAAGGTTTCCTGTTTGCTGTGGTGACTCACGGCCAGGCTCAGATTTCGGTTGACGATAAGACTTATCAGTTGAAAGAGGGTGATGTCATTACCTGCAAGCCTCGCAATATCTTCGAGCGAAGCATGATGAGTATGGACTTCAATGCCTTGTTGTTGTTCCTCTCGCCAGAATATGTGGCGCAGCTCTCGCAAATGGTTCGCATGGAATGGACTTATTCCACTTTCTCCACTTCCCACAAGATACTTCATGCCGATGAAATGGCGGTAAAACGCTTCCGTTACTACTTCGACCTGCTGCAGAATCACCTCTCTTGCCCCAATTCCCCACACAAGGAACTGAGTCTGCGTCTGCTCTTCGCTTCAATGGCTTACGACCTTCACGACTTGCATGATTTTCAGGGTGAAGAGCTTATGTATCAGACTTACAGTTCTGGCGAGAACATCTTGAGGCAGTTCATGCAGCATCTTCACGACCCGTCTCAGCCCTACCTCAACGTTAACGAATACGCAAGTCTGTTCAACATCACGCCAAAGTACTTTTCGAGTGTCTGCAAACGGCTTACCGGCAAGACTGCGAACCAACTGATCAGCGATGAAATCGTGCGTTCTGCTCAGATCACGCTTCGTGACAGCAGCAAGAGCATCAAACAGATAGCAGCCATGATGGGCTTCAAAAACCAGTCCCATTTCGGCAGATTTTTCCGTCAGCAGACAGGTGTTTCCCCACAACAATACAGGGAAGGGAAGACACTTTAGCAAGTCATTGAAAATCAGCTCGCCTGCGAAGTCCGAAAACGTGGCACGTGATGTTTGCAAACGTCACACTAGTAAAACGTAAACGTCACACTAGTAAATTGCAAATGTCACACTATACGTTTGCAATCATAACACTATACGTTTGCAATCTTCCCACGTTATGTTTTCCGACTTGACACACTAAAATCAGGTGTCGTCATCTTTCGTTTGTGTCGCAAAAGCGCGTCATTCTTTCCATTCAGGCAAAAAAAAGAGCTAAGGAAGTGCAACCTATCAAAAAAAATGCTAACTTTGCCCCGTTTTATGTGCGCAAATTTGCACGCGAGCTAGACAAATGACACAATTTAACATGATAAGACTGATGACTCGCAGGCTCATGCTCCTGCTCTCGATCCTGCTGACTCCAACCATACTTCGGGCATACGATCCGGCTGTAGATCAACTCCTTTCCGGTTCCATGATATACTCTGGAAATGAGACGAAGGCTGCTCTGGCTTTCGATGGAAGCGCGTTAACTTATTACAGCGCAAGTTCGAGCGCTTTTCAATGGGTTGGTCTCGACTTGGGAGAACCCCACGTCATCACTCGCATCCTCTACACTCCTGCACCAGGTTCTCAAGGTGCTGACCGCATGTTGCTCAGCCTTTTCGAGGGAGCCAACAGTCCTGACTTCATGGATGCGGTTCCCCTCTATCTCATCAGCACCAAGCCGAGTATCGGCACGGAGACTACGGCGGAAATCAACGTGAGTCGCGGTTTCCGCTATGTTCGTTACGTAGGCGGCACAGGTTCATACGGCAACGTGGCCGAGTTGAAGTTTTATGGGCATGTGGGAGAAGGCGATGACAGCCAGTTCTACCAGATAACAAACCTGCCCACACTCAGCATTCATGTGCAAGACAACATCCTACCGATGAATCGTGGCGAGGATTTCGAGTCGCAGTCAATGCTCATCTACGACGGAGGAACACTCATTCAGGAGTATCCCATCCTGTTCCGAGTTCGTGGCAACTATTCCGCATCGCACGAGAACAAAGCCTTCCGCATGAAATACAACGACGGAAAGAGCCACCATGTAATGCGAGGAAGCAAGAACGAATCACCCACAAAAGCCAAGAAATGGGTGCTTATCAACAGCTATCGCGACAAGACCTTGATGCGAAACCCTGTTGCTTGGATGATGTCGAGGCGCGGAGAGAGGGACTTCACACCTTGGTTCCAGGTCGTGGATCTCGTTGTTAATGGCGACTATCGAGGCACTTATACCTTGGCCGACGCAGTTTCTGTGGATGCGAAACGCATCAACATAACCGAAATGTTGGACACGGACCTCGATGAGGAAAGCATAACTGGCGGCTATCTTATCGAGTCGGATAACAATTATAGTCGTGAGACATATCATTTCCTGTCAGGTCACGGCAACCAGATGTCTGTGCATGAACCAGATGAAGACGTCATGCAACCTGAACAGTTCAACTACATCAGGAACACATGGAACAGCATGGAGAATGTTCTCTTTGGTTCGAACTATACTGACAGGGAGAGTGGACTGCGCTCAGTCCTCGATATGGAAACGTTCCTCAAATGGTTCCTCATAAGTGAGTTCAATGGCAATACCGACATGATTTGTCAGGTCTTCCATTACAAAGAGCGTGGTGACGACCACTTCTATACAGGCCCTATTTGGGATGCAGACCTCGCCCTCGAGAATGACCAAACCACATATCCTGCAAACGAACGCATGGATTGGACATACAAAGTACGTCAGGCTGGCAATTACGGACAACTTGTCAGCCGAGTTCTTTCCGACCCGTCTGTCTTTGCCAACCTGCAAGAGTTGTGGGCTAAACTTCGAAAAAAAGGCAACTTCGAGCCTGAAGATGTGGCGGCAGACGTTGATTCGCTTCGAAACGAGGTACGGGCATCTGCCAACCTCAACTTTATACGTTGGCCTTACCTCAATCAATGGCTCTCGCTCAACCCTGCAGTTCCCGGGTCTTGGGAAGCGGAGGTTGACCGTGTTCGCGACTACGTTCGTGACAGAGTCGCATGGATGGACGAGATGCTTTCTTATGGAACAATCCGACAGGAAAATGGTATCTATCAGATTGGCACAGCCCTCGATCTCTGTATCTTCAGCCAACTGGTCAACGAGAACGGTATGATAGATGCAAAAGCCGTACTTGTTGGCGACATAGATATGATGGACTATAATGAAGAGTTCAAGCCTATCGGATTGTCTTCTGCTGCTTTCGCTGGTAGTTTCGACGGCAAAGGGCACACCATTCGCAACCTCCATCTCAGTGGTGGCGAAGCAGT
>Ga0247610_10004870_pt1 | contig 14243 bp, 8 predicted proteins | sample 174DNAGHGhighgp2_FD_193483 | JGI IMG/M metagenome (GOLD analysis project Ga0247610, IMG submission 193483) | Sheep rumen microbial communities from Palmerston North, Manawatu-Wanganui, New Zealand - 1742 DNA GHGhigh gp2 | ecosystem: Host-associated > Mammals > Digestive system > Stomach > Rumen ... | reverse complement strand
CCGTCATGGAATCCACGCCCAAAAAGCGGCCGATCATCATGCTGTCCACCAGCATGCAGAGCATGACCGTCATGGCGGATAAAATTTGGGTCACCAGCATCTGCCGGAAAATCTTGCGTATCATACCACAGGTCCCACATCACGTATTTTTAACAGTATAGCATACTCATCCTATGGACACAACCCCGGCGAAGGCCGTCGCTCTAAAAGCATATCGTTTTGCCGCTACGACCGTATGGAACTTCCGTCCATGATGGGCGGATGTGAATAATGTGGACCAAGTTGGTCCACATTTCTCGCACCCGGAACTTAGGACCATGATGGTCCGAAATTGGAAATTCGTGCCAACTTGGCACGAATTATGGCCGTAAGCAAAAATGTGGGACGACTTGTCCCACATTTCTGACGGATGACCAACATCAGAGATTCCGAGCAACTTCCCGCCAAGTTGGCAGGAAGTTCAAGACAATCATAAATCAACTTTGTCGCAACTTGCGACGAAGTTACATACAGGGATCGAAAGCGAAATGTGAGCCAAGTTGGCCCACATTTTTTTGAAGAAAGGAGGTGAGGCCGAAAACTGTATGTTTCGCACCGCTGCGACAGGAAGGGGACCATGGACGAAGGAAAGGAGGTAATGACCCATGATCGAAGAGCTATTCTTCCAGTAAACAAGACGTGATGGAAAACACGCGTAAAGGCGTAGCGGTCCGTTGCCTGCCCAGAACGGAGTCTGCGTAACGGGCAAAAAGAAATCGAGTGGAGATAACTCGAGTCAGTTATCTCCACTCGAAATGGTAGCGGCGATTGGATTCGAACCAATGACAGGTCGGGTATGAAGGAGTCCACAGCGCCAAAAAGAAATGCCGATATTGTCCAAGGAAATTTGAAAAACGCCCATACTTAGGGATTTTTCTTTTGCTCGTTTGGATCAAAAAATACATTAATTCCATGTATTTGTGTTCAGGAGGGGGTCAGAAAAGGGGTCAATCAGGGGCCTCCCCAGGCGCATGCTGTCCGATAAATCAGCCTAATAAAGGTGTCGAGCACAAAGCAGATAGAGCGGTACCTGATCTGCCCCCACTTCAAAGGTGAGCTGTTTCCTTCAGTGCCTTGACGCTTCGGATCACATCTTCCCAAGCGAGTTCCCCTACGAAGAAATTGTTTCTGCGATATTTTGCCCACATCTCTTGCATGGAGGCGTCTGTCCGGACGGATTCCAGTATGGCCTCGAACTCAGGTAGCAGTCCAAGGGTCTCCCGCTTCTCGCTGGTAGCCAGAAAAGCGTCTTTGAGGGTCTTGTAGTCGATGCCGCCCTGTTTGGTCAGGATATGGATATCGTAGAAATCCCGCATGCGGGTATTGGCGGTTTGTCTTGCCATGATGGTCTCCAGCTTCTCCGCCAGCAGCGTTTCCACATTGTATGTCCAAAGGGAGATGGACCGATCCTCAAACATCAGCTTATAGGCATATTCGATGGCACCCGGCGTGATCACATCTCCCGTGGATATATCGACTTTGATGGCTTGACGCATCCTGTCCAGCGTGGCCTCCAGCATGAAACGGATGCCGGGGTAGTCGCTGTCCTCCATGATGTCGGAAACCTTCGTGATGACAAAGTGCGTTTCGTCCGGTACCTCTACTTGGATAATCTCTTCGACAATCTTCCGGGCATTTTCCATTGTCAAAGGAAGAGTCTTTACCGTCGTGTCGATGTCCATAGTGGCCCTGGTCTCCAGGCCCACCACGGCGGCCACCAGCATACCGCCTTTCAGAATGAAATTGTTTCGGTACTGGGACAGTGCCACCCTTTCCAGAAAGCGCTCCATGATATAGTTGCGAATGAGCACCCTCGCGCGATCATTGTCTCCGCCGGATAGATTGCGAATCTTTGCTTTCAGCTGTGTGGCTGTCTGGATCATAGCATGACCTCCGTATATGTTCTAACCTCGTCTTCGACGCCAAGCTCCTGAGAATACCGCATCAGATTCCCCAGATTCTTTCCTTTCCCGCTCATATATTCACGCATAGCCGTCTGAAAGGTCTGGATCTCGATCTCTTTTTTGTTACGAATGATGTCGCACAGGGTACGTTCCTTGTCATATACCGGCACTTCATGCCCCAAGCTGGTCTTGACCGTGGTGACGCCCATGTCGTACCATTGGGGCTTGACGTGGACCACTTTTACGCCCTGTTTTACGATGTGTGAGGCATTATATCCCGTGGGTACGGTCACTGTGGTCACCGACGGCTCCCGATCCGTCAGATTATGCAGGTACAGCGCGCTTTCATGGGAAAACACGATCCGCCGGTTGCGAAGCGACAGAAGATAGTAGCCATCCGGCCAGGCATTCTTCGCCGCATACACGCCCTGTGCGATCCGTTTCATCCCATGAGATTGAACATACTTAGCCAGGGTCTGCTTTGAGACGCCGCTTTCCAGCACGGCCGCCGTCTGCAGATAGCCGTTCCCGTCTTCGACCAGCCTATCCAGGATGTCCTGCTTGCTCATCATTCTCAAATCTCTTTCATGGAACTTTTTCGCTATCATTTATAACATAATATAGCGAGAAAGTAAACCCCTTCATGTTTGCTCTGCAAAAAAACGAGACACGAATTGAAGTCGAAAAATTAGTGTCAACAAACTGAAAGAGCTGCCCCCGAACGTTTTAGAATGTCCGGGGGCAGTATTTGTTTACAATGCTCCGGCCAGAGTTTCGGAAAAGTGCTGCTGAAGGGCATCCAGCGCCTTTCCCTTCTTCTTGGCAGACAGGTGTGTGTAGATGTTCATGGTTACGGTGGGATCGGCGTGGCCCAGCAGGTCCTGAGCCGTTTTCACATCCACCCCGGCGTCGTAAAGCATGGTGGCATAGGTATGCCGAAGCTGATGTGCGGTGAACCGATCTATGGCGACGACCTTGGGATGGCTGCGGCTGGCGTCCCGGCCGCCCGCCTGGATGTTCAGGTAGTGCATGTAGGAGTTCCAGGAGGTGGTCCAGGCCGTGCTGGACATCATGCTCCCGTCGGCGGCGGGACAGACATACAACGAGCCGCGGAGCTTGGCCTCCCTGAATGCGGGAACGAGTTGGGCTGGAAAAGGAACGATGCGGTTGCCTGCTTCCGTCTTAGGGCACTTAATGTCAGCCTGGTTGCAGCTGAAGGTGGCCGCCTTCGTGACGGAGATCGTCATGGCGTCCATATCCACATCGTTCCAGGTCAGGGCGATGATCTCTCCCCGGCGGAGCCCGCAGAACAGCATGACCAGAACGGCAACGCCCATTCGGTGCCTCTGCCAGGTACGGAGGATCAGCTCCTTTTGTTCCTCAGTTATCGGCAGCCTCTTCGCTTTTCCACGCTTTGGGACCGAAACATGGACGAATACGTTGCGGAACAGCAGGTCGTTGTCCATGGCAAAATCCAGGATTGCTGAAGCGATGATCTTGGCGTCGTTGACCGAATGGTCGGAGAGCCCTTTTGCATACATCCCGTTCAGCACTTCCTGGAGATGCATGGGCTTCAGCTTCTTCAGCTCGATCTCATGCAGAGGCGTCAGATGACGGTCGATCATCGTGTGATAGGTTTTCCTGGTGTGCGGCATGATGTCGGGATCCCATGTATTAAGTCGTTTCTTTCTTTACACCAGCCTTTAACATTCTGAATCATGTCGATGTTTTCATTTTTCAATGGTTCATATCCTGCTTTAACAAGGCGAACATAGCACTCAAGCTTGGTTGTGATCCCGATGATTCGCTTTTTGTCACGTTTATCTTTTGTGCATCCAGAACAAATCTTCTCCAATGTGCGATTGACGCGACTCTCAAAACAGGCATAGCAAAGCCAGCACACTTCAATCATGTTGCCGTGTTTATAAGCATCCTCAATTCTTTTCAGAACGGATTCATGCATTTCGGCCATCTTTTGTCTGATTTCAAGAGATTCTTTGGGTTCCATATATCACACTTCACTTTCCCAGCTTGCTCAGCCGGTTTCTGTCCGCGAGGGCGGAGGTCATGGCGGCGCAGGCGGACTTGATCTTGCCGGCGTCGGCGGCGTCCACGGCGGACTCGAGATCAATTAGGTACATGCGAAGGGTGTTCTCCGCTTCCCGGGTGGCCTCGGAGGAGACGGGATCGGCGTAGCGCAGGGCTTCGGCCAGCCTTTGGACGGGCTTCTTCAGCTCCGGGTCGGCGCAGCGGTCCGCGCAGGCGGCCGCGGCGCAGAAGACCAGGGTGACCGCCAACAGCACGCCGGCGAAGGATGTGTTCTGACTTTCGGATGCGGAGCCAGGCGCTTGCCGTTGGGTCAGGTTCGCCTGCAGGTCCCGAAGCCGCTTCTCACAGTCGGCGCGGGTCTTCCGGGCCTCCTCGATGAAGGAGATGGAATCCAGCTGGCGCAGCGCCTCCTCATACCCCTCGACGGAATTCAGCCTCATGGCGCGCTCGGCGGACCGATAGATTTCCCCAAATCGCTCCGCCTCCTGGGGACCGATCTTCATGACATTCCCGCAGGAATCGCAGACCACAAACTCCGTCCCGATCTTGATATTCAGTTTTCCCCCGCAGACGGGGCAGGTGAATGCCCGCATTTCGCTTCTCCTTAGTTGTCTGCGCCAAGATCAATCCACAAAGCGGGACGGACAGCGTCATTAACGTAGGTGACAAGGTCGCCGCTGCTGCGGACGGAGCCGTTATCGTAGACATAGGCAGCGTAGTCGGAAATACCGCCGGGCGACCGCAGCCACCACCAGCAATTGCCATTGTCAGTTTTATAGGCACCTTGTGCGTAGCAATATGCAGTTCCCTGACATTGGCGGGCACTGTACGAACTGAAATACTTGTTTATTTCCGTAATGCTCAGAAGGAACACCTTATCCGTTGTATTGTTGCCGGGAGACGTGCTGTATGATGGGTTCTTATCCGCTGTTACGGTTGTTGTTTGAATCATGTTCTGTTCGTCTGAGCTGAACGCATTGCTGATAAACGTTCCGTTCAGCCATTTGCGCAAAGAGCAGGTTTCCCATGTAACGTTTGTATGAGTAGTGTTGTATTGTTGGCAATCAAGAGCATATCGACTTATCACAAGCGCTTTATCGCCCTCTTTTGCAAGCACCAACCATTCAACGTCTTCTTTTCCGTTTGAAGTGTCATTATCCTGCTCGTAGCTGCCAAAGAAGACATAAGAGCCAACGTTCGCCTTTAAAAGCAGTTCTTCATGATATTTCGGTTTAATATCTTTAATCTTCGCAGCGCTGTCTTTATATCCGTTCAACGCTTCAAACGCCGTTATCGCTTCTTCGTACTGTCCGGCGTTGTAAAGCTCCACTGCTTTGTTATAGCGAATCGACGGTAGAATCACCGTAAACAGTACGATGACGAATGCAATGCAGACAACAATAATTGGAGTGACAATTGCTATCGTCCTTTTGCGCTTTTTAGCGGCTTGCTCTGCCGCGATACGCAGTTCTTCCGCCTTACGTTCGCGTTCGAGACAATCTGCTTCCTCTTTTGCCTTTATTTCTTCAATCTTCCTTTGGCATGCGAGGATCTGCTTATCGGCGTCCTTCCAGCCGGAGATCGTCCGGAAGGTTCTGATTGCCGATTCGTACCTGCCAACTTCTTCTCCGGTCATCTGAGTCCGCGCGTTTGCGTATACGGCATCCTTGCGGCAGATCTCGGCATGTTCAAGGCACTGTTCAGCAAGCACGTCGGCGTCTTTGAATCCGGGAATCGTTTTAAAGGCAGAGGCCGCCGCTTTATAAGCCGCCTCTGCTCTCGCGGAATTCATGGCGTTCACAGCGCTGTTGTAAATGCCGGTGAGTCGTGCGTTCTCGTTTCGCTCGTTGATATGCCTGATGTAACCATTCAAAGCGGCAGAAAGCGTTTCATCGCCGAAGCGAACTGCTTTTTGAAAACTGCTGCTTCTGTCGAAGGGCTGCTCGCAATCGGGCAGGTCTTCCTGGCGGCGAACATGGAGCTCCGCCATCAGCTTGCCGAGATACGCCTGGGCGTTTTCCGGCTCGATATCGAGCACCTTTTCGCAATACTCATCCGCACTGCCCCATTCGCCATCCTCCAGGAACATGAACGCACGCCTGAGAAGCGGCGCGGTCGCCGCAGTCGCGCCAGAGGTGACAACCGTCTCCTTTATGATCGGTTTCGGCTCGTCGGTCTTGATGATTTTTTTGATCCCGCGAATCAGGTCCTGCATGAAGCCGAGCTTCGCCATATCCTGCGCCTGCAGATGGGAAAATTCCTCCGGCAGGTCGTAGGGGTCCATGTCCCGATAGGCGGGGATCAGCGTCTTCTTCGCGCCGGCCTTGATCAGGGCGAGATAGCGGCTCCACTCGTTCTTCACCCAGACGGCGTTGAAGTATTCCGCCTTGGTGCCCAGGACCACCATGGCCTTGGCAGAGTTCAGGGCGGCGAAGATATAGGGCTCGTATTCCTGCCCGAGCTTGTCCTCAAGCGTGATGCGAGAGAAGAAGACCTTGAACCCCTCATTGGTTAGCTGGTGATAGAGGTCGGTGGCCAGCACGGAATCCGGCGTGCGGCGGCCGTTGGCGTCCGTCTCCTTGTAACAGATGAACACGTCAAAGGGTTCCTCCTTGGCGGAGATCTCCAAAATGCCCTTCTGGATCTCGTTGATCACCTTCGCCTCGTCCTCATAGATCAAGCGCTGCAGAGCGTCCGCATTTTTCAGCGCGGACTTATAGTCCTCGTCGTCGAAGATGGAGGTGAACTGGGCCCGGTTGACCGTGGGCACCCGGCGTCGGGTGGCCGGGTCCTCCACGTACTCGATGCCGTAGCGGCACAGCACGATCGACCAGTATGCCTCGGCGTCGGTGGGATCCTCGTTGAGGATGTTCTCGTAGATTGACATGGCCTTGTCGAACTCGTTGTTCCGGCGGAAATGGTTCGCCCGGTCGTACAGGTTCGCCTTCCGATCGGAATCCAGCCGCGGCAGGGTCTGCTTGGTCCCGCAGCTGTCGCACACGCCGATGGTGTCGCCCGGATTGAACTCTATCGTGCCCCCGCACATTTTGCATTTGAAGATGGACACTTTTTATCTCCTTCTTTATTATATGAGCTTAATTTCATCACGTTCCCACAGGAATCGCAGGTCGCAAACTCCGTTCCGATTTTGATATTCAGTTTTCCCCCGCAAATGGGGCAGGTCACCAGCCGCATAACGTTTCGATTACCTATTATTCACATCGTGCATTTATCATTGATTTATTCGAGGTCTATCCGCAGAAAAGGAAGGACTACGCCAACAGTTTTGACGACACTGTCAACAGCCAAAGGTCGCGATTTCTTCCTTACTACAGATTCTTCAATTGCGTGTTCAGATCTGCTATTTCCCGTTCCGCTTCGATAATCTTTGCTTCCAGTCCCTGGCGACGCAAACCTGCGAACATGCCCGAAAGGGATTTCAACTTTGTCTCTGTTTCCTGCTTTCGTTGTTCCATCACGTCAATCTCTTTTTGAAGTGCTTCTTTTTTCTTTTGAAGGATTTCTGCCTCTTTTCGATTCTGACGTTCCAATATGCCAAGCAAAGCATCAGCACCATTAAAAAGCGAAACATCGTTAGTGAAAAACGTGTCATTCCCAGAGGAAGTGATAGAGCTTCCAGCGCAAACAACAGTGCCATCCGCTTTTATCCCAGCGGTTTTCTTCGAACCCGCTGCGATAGAAATGATATTCTTCCATCCAGAGACATTGCATTCGCCGGAACCGTTTTCGCCAACAGCAACCACTGTACCATCCTTTCGCAGTCCTACCGTATGACCACCACTTGCTGCAATGGCGCAAATATCTGACCATTCGGACACACAGCATTGACCTTCATCATTGCGACCGACTGCGACCACCGTGCCATCCCTATGCAGTCCTACCGTATGAGCAGCCCCCGCTGAAATAGCAATGATATCTTTCCATCCAGAGACATCGCATTCTCCGCTACCATTATGGCCAACCGCGACCACAGTGCCGTCAACTTTTAGCCCCACCGTGTGATGATCATACGTGGAAATTGCTATAATTTGAGTCCAGCCGGAAACATCGCCATGAATTGATCTATCACCATCACAAAACGCTTTCACGGTACCGTTGGATTGTAAGCCTGCTGAATAATGTCCGGTAGTATCAACCGCAATCATATCTGTCCAATCGGATAAATCATAGTCACTGAAGTGATACTTATCTAATTCCCGTTCAACACGGACCTTCCCATCCGCCTTTAATCCCAATGCAAGGGAGTACCCTGCCGCAACAGCAACTATATCATCAAAAAAATGAGACGTACCATACACATTATCTATTACCGCATGCCCGTCTTCATGCAAAGCGATGGACACATTATTTCTACTACAAATCATGGGAATACAGATGCGAGCTCGCTTTCTTTCCCACAGACAAAGTCGATTTTTGGGGTACATGAGCTCTATGATACGGGCCACTTGATTCTGTATAGCATTGATACGTGCTTCACATTCAGCTCGCTTTTGATCGGCATCTTTATAGCCTTTGATCAGCGAAAACTGCTCCGCTGCATAACTTATGCTTTCTAAGAAGCCTTTAGCCATGGCTTTTTGAGCCATATAATACCGAGCAGCATTAGAGCAGGTTTGTATAAAAGTTGTTAATTCTTTGTCTCCAAAGCACATGATCTTTTGATAATCTTCCAACTCATCAAAAGATTGGTGCCATTCATGTATGTAATCTATGGTTTTTTCATCTAAAGACGCCAAATCTGTCTGTCGCCTAACCTTAAGCTGCATCATCAGCCGCCCTAAATACGCTCGGGCACATTCGGGATCAATGTTCAGGACATCCTCCAGGAGTTTATCCGCCTTAGCCCACTCGCCGTCTGCCAGCATCATGAACGCCCGTTTCAGCAGGGCGTCCTTGTTGGCGGAGGCGTCCACCTGAACGGTGCCACCCTCCACCTGGACCTTGCCGGTGACCTCCACGGTGCCTTCCACCTGCACCTTGCCGGTGATCTCCTGGATCTTCTCCTTGGCCCAGGCGGTGGAATACTCCGTGCCACAGTTCTCGCACTCAAAGATGCCGCCGGGTTTCCCCACCAGCTTCCCGCCGCAGATCTCACATTGCAATTTCGCAGCCATAGTCGGCTCCTTTCAGATGTTGATCATTTACCCAGCTTACTCAGCCGATTTCTGTCAGCGAGGGCGGCGGTCATGGCGGCGCAGGCGGATTTGACCTTGTCGGCGTTGGCGGCGTCCACGGCGGATTCGAGATCGACCAGGTACATGCGCAAGGTGTTCTCCGCTTCCCGGGTGGCCTCGGAGGAGACGGGGTCGGCGTAGCGCAGGGCCTCAGCCAGCTTTTGGACGGGCTTCTTCAGCTCGGGGTCGGCGCAGCGGTCCGCGCAGGCTGCCACGGCGGCATAGAGCTTCTTCATGCCCAAGGTGTCGGCCTTGCGCTTGCTGTCCTGCCGCTCCACCTCGTCCCGCACGGCGTCCGTGACGATCAGCCCCAGGGCCGCCGCGGCCAGCACGATCACCGACAGCACCACCGGTATCCAGGCGGGACACTTGACAAACGCCAAGCCCATGAAAAGGAAGGACAAGGCCAGCTGGACGCACAGGTAAGCCACGCCCACCCGAGCGACGGGGAAACCGTAGAACCTGCTTCGGACGCCCTCCCCACGCTGAAAAGCCAGCAGCAGGAAGGCCGCCTGGGCCAGAATGGCCACCACCCCGAAAGCCCAGGCGGTCCAGAAGCAGCCGTTCTTCGGGAATGGGATGGCGAAGGCCAGCACGTTGTACACCACCAGCACGATGGCCAGGGCGGCAAAAAAGCGGATCTTGTTCTTGTTCATGATGCGTCTCCTTATTATGTTGAATGGTTATCCAAGTTTCTTTAATTCCGCGTCGATCTCGGCCAACCGTTCCTCGATCTCCCTGCGCCGCTTGCCGGTGAACAAACCGCGGAGATTGGATAGCTCGGTCTGCAGATCGGCCTTTTCTTGATTTAGGGTAGCGATCCTCGCCCGGCGCTGGGCTTCAGCCTTCTCCGCATCAGCGCGGCGCTGCGCCTCGGCCCGCTCTTCGGCGACCTTACGCTCAGCTTCAGCCCTTTCTGCGGCGGCTTTACGCTCCGCCTCAACTTTTTCCGCAGCGGCTTTCGCTCGTTCTGCCGCAACTATCCGCTCAGTCTCCAGCGTATCTAATTGTTCAAACAATTTCCAACCGCCGACATTGGACTCATGTGCACTAACATTGAGCCCTAAGTACTTTGTAGCGAGTACCGTGCCGTCCTTTTTCAATCCCACGGTATGAAAACTGCCCGCGTATACGGCTACAATGTCACGCCAATTTCCCACATCGCATACGCCGTTATAACCATCACCGATATATTTTGTGGCGACGACCGTTCCGTCCGCTTTTAAACCTACAGCATAGGAGCCGCCCGCAGATACGGCTACAATGTCACGCCAATCTCCTACATCGCATTGACCGTGATAATATTTTTCCTCACCTATATATTTTGTGGCGACTACTGTGCCATCCGCTTTCAAGCCAATGGTATAGGAGCCGCCCGCAGATACGGCTACAATGTCGCGCCAATCTCCCACATCACATTGGCCGCAATAATACTTATCCTTGCCCAAATACTTAGTGGCAACTACTGTGCCGTCCGCTCTCAAGCCTACAGTATAGGAGCCGCCCGCAGATACGGCTACAATGTCGCGCCAATCTCCCACATCACATTGGCCGTAATAATACTTATCCTCACCCAAAAATTTTGTGGTGATGACCGTGCCGTCTGCTTTCAAACCCACAGTATGATCCTTGCCCGCAGATACGGCTACAATGTCGCGCCAGTCTCCCACATCATATTGGCCGTGATTCTTCTCATCAGTATTCAAATACTTTGCAGCAAGGACCGTACCATCTTTTTTCAAACCTACAACTTGAAGATTGCCCACAGATACCGCTACAATGTCGCGCCAATTATCGACATCGCACCCGCCGACAATATTGCTTCCGTCAGCGAGAACTGTACCGTCCGTTTTTACACCCACTGTATATCGCCAGACAGGTCGACCACCGGCTGACAATAAACCGGACGCGGTCTCGCATTGTTTTCGAATCTTTTCCAGTTCCCGTATTTTTATTTGATCAGCCTGATGTCCTTTCTTTTCTATCTCCGCAGACCACGTTTCCAACGTGGCGTTGTACATACGAGCACGGGCGACATTTTTACTGCCACGCAAAGGAGAACCAGCAACGATATAGGCAGCGGCAAACCTGTCCCGATCTCTGCACTTCGCCTCCGCCATAGCAAGGCCCAGATAAGCCTCGCCGCATTTGGCGTCCATGGAGAGGACCTGGTCGAAGTATTCTTTGGCCTTCTCCCACTCCTGGTCCTCCAGGGCCATATTGCCCCGTTCCAGCAGCGCCGCCACGTTGGGCCCGCCGCCCTGCACGATCTGCTGGACGATCTGCTGCGCTGGCTGTGTCGGTTCAGCCTTCTTTCCGATGATCTTCTCCACGCCCCGCAACAGGTCTTGCATAGCCCCCACCTTGCCCATGTCCTGGGCCTGGAGCCGCTGGAACTCCTTGGGCATATCGTAGGCGTCCAGGTCCTTGTAGCAGGGGATCAGGGTCTTCTTCTCGCCCCTGGCGATCAGGGACAGGAAGCGGCTCCACTCGTTCTTCACCCATACGGCGTCGTAGTTCTCATAGCTGGTGCCGAAGGCCAGCATGACCCGGGCGGAGTGGAGGGCGGCGAAGATATAGGGCTCGTACTCCTGCCCCAGCTTGTCCTCCAAGGAGATGCGGGAGAAGAACACCCGATAGCCCCTCTCCGTGAGGGCGGTATACACGTCCTGGGCGATCAGGCTGTCCACGGTGCGGTCGCCCTGTTCGTCAGTCTCCTTGTAGCAGATGAACACGTCGAAGGGCTCCTCCTGGGCGGACACCTCCAGAATGCCCTTGCGCAGGCGCTCGATTTCCTTGGCCTCGGCCCGGTACACGGGGCGGGCGATGGCGTCCGCATTCTCCATGACCAGATCGAAGTTGGCGTCGTCCAGCACACCGTCGAAGCTGGACCGGTGGCAGGTGGGGATCTTCTTCCCGGTGGCGGGGTCGTCCACATACTCGATGCCGTACTTGCACAGGATCAGCCCCCAATAGGCTTCGGCCTCCTGGTCGAAGTCGGCCACGATGGTCTCGTACACCCCTGCCGCCTTGTCGAACTCGCAGGCCCGCAGGAGCCTTCCCGCCCGGGCAAAGAGCTTCAGCTTCTTCTCGTCGTCCGCCTTGGGCACGGTCTGCCTGGTGCCGCAGTATTCGCATTCGCAGACGGTTTGTTCGTCGAGGACATTCAGATCCCCGCCGCACATCTTGCACTTTAGAACGGTCATTTTCTCCTCCTTGCCGTATCCCTTAGCCCAGATTCTTCAATTCCGCCTGTAATGCCGCCAGCTGTTCATCCGCTTTGGCGATCTGGGCTTCCAGCTCCCGGCGGCGTTTGCCACTAAACAGGCCTTTTAGGTTAGCCAATTCGTCTTCGGCTGCCTGTTTGTCCTCCTCCCAGGAGGCTATCCTGCGCTTCGCCGTTTCGATGGTCTCCTGCCGCTTTCGCTCCTGTAGGCGACGCTCGGCTTCCTCGGCTTCTATCCGTCTGCGCTCAGCTTCCTCCCGCCGACGACGCTCTGCTTCTTCGGCTTCTATACGATGACGCTCGGCTTCCTCCTGTCGAAGGCGGTCGGCTTCCGCTTTTTGCCGTTCTTGAGCTTCCAATTCCTCAATACTGTCAAAAATCTTCCAGCCGGAAACATCATATTTATCACTTCTGCTAACAACCATTCCTTCCTTTGTTATTCCAAAGGTTGGTCCGTAGATGTCTGGACTAACAGCAACAGCTATGATGTCTGTTCCGCTCCAAATACGTGAACCAGACCAACTCATGACTGCTCCATCCGATCTAAGATACACTGAAGAAAGACTGCTTGCTCCAATCGCTGTCGACACGATTATTTCCGAATCCGAAGAACGCAACGGCAAATTGGATGTATTCACAGCCGTTCCATCTTTTTTGAATCCAAAGGAGATGGATCCCCCTGCTTCTATTGCAACGATATTATCCCAACCACAAACATTGCATTGTCCGAGACGGTTGTTTCCGGTTGCAACAACAGTCCCATCCTTCTGTAAGCCAAGTGTATGATGATCTCCTGCTGCGATGGCAATAATATCTCTCCATGTCGACACTTCGCACTGTCGATCAAGATTATCACCAGTCGCAATGACAGTTCCGTCTCTTTTCAAACCGATTGTCTGGTTATACGCAGCTGCAATTGATGAAATGTCCTTCCACTCGGAAACATTGCATTGCCCCTCAGCATTGCTTCCCACGGCTATAACCGTCCCGTCAGTCCTTAATCCAACTGTATGATTCCATCCGGCTGTAACAGCTGTGATATCGCTCCAAGCAGACATCCAGTGCACGGTATTACCAGTGGTCAGCACTGTTCCGTCAGATTTCAATGCGACGACATGCTTATATCCAACAGCTATCCTGTGTTTTGTCAACTGATTCGCTTTGATCGTAAATGCTCGCTGTTCTGCTTTTAATGCTTCGGCTTTTGCCAGGCATTCCGTTCTCCGCTGCTCGGAATCTTTATAGGCGGATATGCTCTTGAACACATTCGCAGCTTCCAGCTGTGCGGAAACGGTGTTTTCTGCGGCAAGCTGCGTTGCTTTTTCGTAGGATTCTGCGGTATGTTTCTCTTTGTACCGCCGATTTTCTTCCTCAATGCGCGTGCGGACAGTTTTCCCTGTTTCCACCAGCCAGGTCTTCAGCTCTGGCGAGCCATACTCACATGCCTTTTTATAATTCTTGTCCTGGTCAATGAACCATCTGGAATCCTTCAATGTGTCGCGGGTCCTGACCTTCATCATGAGCATCAGCTTGCCGAGATAGGCTTCAGCACATTCCGGGTCCATGTTTAGGACTTGTTCCAGGAAGCTGTCCGCTTTCTCCTTTTCCCCTTCTTCCAGCATCATGAATGCTCGTTTGAGCAAGGCCTCTTTGTTGGCGGAGGTATCTACCTGAACAGTTCCGCCCTCCACCTGGACCTTGCCCGTGACCTCCACGGTGCCTTCCACCTGCACCTTGCCGGTGATCTCCTGGATCTTCTCCTTGGCCCAGGCGGTGGAATACTCCGTGCCACAGTTCTCGCACTCAAAGATGCCGCCGGGTTTCCCCACC
>Ga0247610_10004869_pt1 | contig 14244 bp, 7 predicted proteins | sample 174DNAGHGhighgp2_FD_193483 | JGI IMG/M metagenome (GOLD analysis project Ga0247610, IMG submission 193483) | Sheep rumen microbial communities from Palmerston North, Manawatu-Wanganui, New Zealand - 1742 DNA GHGhigh gp2 | ecosystem: Host-associated > Mammals > Digestive system > Stomach > Rumen ... | reverse complement strand
CTGTTTCTCCAACTCCCGACTGAACTGACGCCAGAACATTCGCTGGCGGTCCGGCAAACGAAGCACACGCCCCATTAGCATTACATATTCTCCTATGTGTTGTAAGATGTGCATTGTAGTCTTTTTACAAAAAGTATGCCGTGTATTACAAAAAGTGCGCAAAGGTACAAAAAAAAATCGACATACGCAAGAGCGATGCCGATTTTTTGAATATTTTCGTAAAATTATTTTACGATTGTGCCTTGTGCGTTGTACAGAACACCGTTCATTTCGATGAACAACTGACCGTTGCGAACCACTTTGACAGCCTTCTTCTCAACATTCATATTGTTGATAGCGGTCGGGTCTGTCAGACTGAACTCAACTTTCTGAACGCGTGCGTATTGACTGTCGTCGCTGTCAGCTTCGCTGAACCAAATCATAACTTCACCGGCGGCAACTTCCAGCCATTTGGATACAACAACAGTCTTCGTGTCGGTTAATTGTTGCTCTTCAATAAGGTCGTTCACACGAATAACGCGTGCTGCTTTGCTGCTGGAGGTATGGGTTGCGCTTACGCGAACAAAACCGGCAACAGTAGTGGTGAACTTAATGGACGAACCCTGGAAGAAGGAACCGCTGCGTACTGCGTATTCACCTTTGACAAGCAGAGCTTGTGAATTGAAATCTGCATTGTTGGCGATGCCCGAAACGTCAGACAAAAGAATCTCCTCGTCTTTGGTAGCAAATTTAATCTCCTCAGCACCGGCTTTCGTCCAGTCCCATACGGTTGCTTCGCTTACCTCTACTTGAGCCAACTCAGCTTTCTCGCTGGCTACCAATACGATTGCTTCAGAAGCAACGAAATCAGAGTTGTTGTCATTCTTTGCCTGACATACGATGCTATAGTTGCCTGCGGCCTCGGCTACGAAATCAAACTTGGCTGTTGTGGCACCTTCTTGCTCTGCCTCGTTTACAAACCATTTATATACGTTGGCCTTAACATCAGTTGTTGCGGTAAAAGATGCCTTCTGACCTACAAATGCCTCTGTCGGACCTGCAATCTCTACTTTGGCTACAGGATCATTTACTACAACAGGGGTAGAACCGGATACGGTGTACTCTAATTTCTTGAATTTGAAGTCATCAGAAGTGGTTAGTCTCAAGTATGGTTTCTCTTCTACTTCAACAATATCTGCTGGCGTGAAATCTGCTGACGCTCCGGCTTTTACCATCACCATTTTGCGCTCAGGATCTTCGTTTACATAGAGAAAACGGTCGTTCTTGTCGGAACTTCCGAAAACGGTAATGGTTCCGCTAACTTCGGCTGAGGGTACTTCTACCAATACAGGACCGCTTTTAGCTTTGATTTCACTTCCATCATAGGTGTAAACACCGTCAGATTCTACTACAGAAATGAATTGGTCTGCAGCCATTAAGCTAAAGCTTGCTAATACGGCAGCTGCTAATGTAAAAATTTTTTTCATTTGTGTTTTTGTGTTTTAAGTTAAACGAAAAATTGGATTGGTTATATAGTGTTTTGCTATATACATTTTGCAAAATTCGCTGCAAAGGTACTACTTTTCATGCATATACGCAAATAAAATGGTAGAAAAAGTGATTTTTTTGCAATTTGCGTCAATTATTCTACATCCGAACGGCTTATTTTGACTACAAAACAATTATTTTCAACAAAACATTTGCGTATGTCAGAAAAATATATTATCTTTGCACGCTTTTTGAAAAAAATACAACATAATTAATATTTTATCATGAGAAAAGTTGCAACATTTGTGCTATTTTGCGTTTTGGCAGTAGCCGCAAACGCTATTCCTGCTAAACGAGGATGGCAAACACGTACACAGGCGGACGGTACTACGATTGAGGTACAAGTCGTCGGCGATGAATTTTATCACTACACCATCAACCGTGATGGATTACAAGTTCGTGAGAATGAAAAGGGAATGTTCGAAATCGTAGGACAAGCACCTACTGCTTCTGAATTTAACGCCCGTCGCGCAAAAGCAAAAGCAAGACGCGCGCCTAAAGGAATAGGTACAGAACCTAATCTCGCCCCTAAAGGAGTCGTTATTCTGGTCAACTTTGCCGACAGTAAAATGAAATCCGGTCATACACAGGAGGTTTTTGATGAATTGTGCAACTCCGCTAATTGCACCGTGAATGACGGATACCCTTCTGCCGGACAGTATTTCGCTGACCAGTCCAATGGACAATACCATCCTGTCTTTGATGTGTTTGGACCTGTAACACTGGACAAGAATGTGGCCTATTATGGCGAAGACGCTTCTTCTAACCCGGATGATGAAGGCAACGACAAACATGCCACGGATGCCGTGGTAGAGGGTTGTATAAAAGCGGACCAACAATTTGATATCAACTGGTCGGACTACGACTCTGATTCGGATGGCAATATCGACTTTGTTTATGTCATTTACGCCGGTAAAGGACAGGCTGACGGAGGATCTGCCAATACCATTTGGCCGCATAACTGGGAAGTCAGTTCTGCCCGCTCGTATGGCAATTGTACGTACGAAGCGTCAGAATGTATCGTAGGTGGCAAGAAAATTGAAAACTATGCCATGTCCTCCGAACTTTCCGGAAATGCACTCGGAGGTATCGGAACGCTTTGCCATGAGTTTGGACATGTAATGGGTATGCCGGATTTTTATGACACCAATTATAAAACCAATTACGAAAACATGTTAACGCCCAACGATTGGGATGTCATGGACGGTGGTGCATATAATGGCAACGGACATTGTCCGCCTAACTTCAGCCCGTGGGAGAAAGATTTCTTTGGCTGGCACAAGCCTCTTAACTTGGGAACCGAAGGACAGAAACTGACCCTCTATGCCAACGGGGAGGAGAACTATCAGGCGTATCAAGTTAGTGCTTCCGGAACTTATATGGGACCGACTACTTCTGGCTTGAGATTTTATTTCGAAAACCGACAACTGCAAGGATGGGACAAGAATCTTCCGGCTGCCGGACTGCTCATATGGAGAGTTAATTTTAATGCTTCCAAATGGATCAATAATGAGCCGAACAATGTCGCCAATAATCCCTATTATACCATTGTCTGCTCTGATGGTACACAAATTGGTAGGGACGAATACAATGACCTGAATTTCGGTGAGCAGAATGTGTTCCCTTATAAAAATATCAATTCTTGGAGCGGAGTTACTGGCAAACCCCTCAAAGAGATTACAAGAGTCGGGAAAACGATTGAACTCGTTTATATTGAGGAACCGGAAATACCCGTGGATCCGTTCGAGATTGTTTGGTTCGCTAACGGTCAGGAATTTGCAAAAACAAACAGTACCGGCAAGGTCGTTTTGCCTGACGATGAGCCCGCCGCTTGTGGTGATGGACAGATATTCGTGGGATGGTGTAATTCTGCAAATTATAAACACGAAACAGCCGCTCCTGATTTCGTGAAAGCAGGCGACAAGGCAGAGCAAGGTGATAAGTTCTACGCAGTTTTTGCAACGCAGAATGGTGAAGGTGGAGGAGTTGCCTTCGATGGAAACAACGGCGGAACGTTCAAGATATTTGCACAAGTAGGTAATGACAAGTACTACGCAACGGCTACTGTCAGCAATAGCAAACTACAAAGCACAACCGAGGAAACAAATGCCGAAGACTTTGTGTTTGAGGCAGTTAGTGGTGGATTTACCATCAAATCAGGGAAGAACTATCTCGTACATAGCTCCAAAACCAATGTCAGCCTTTCCAATCAAGCGTTCACTTGGGGAGTGGAAGAAGGAACAAAAGGTTCTTGGCGACTCGTTTCTTCTACGGATGAAGCCAGAGCTTTGACTTTCCGGGCTGGTGAATATAATGTCTTCGGAGGCTACGCTATCTCGAATATCACGGATGAAAGCGAGTATTATGATTTGGAAATAGGAGACGGTAATGGCGTTACGTATAGTAACTATACCACTTCTTGCAGTAGCGAGACAGCTTTGGAAAATAACCCAGCTGACCACGTGGCTATCAAGACGGTAAACAATGGACAACTCGTAATTATTCGCGGTGGTGTTGTTTATTCCCTCACGGGCGCGCGCGTTCAATAATAGTAAAGAACATTTATGCGAAATATATCTGTATTATGTCTGTTTATTCTCAGCTCTGTCATCGGCAGAGCTGCGGATTTGGTTACAACGGAGGACTTTAATGTGATGACTGGCGCAGGGACAATAGCTTACTCCTCAGCCAATAAGGTGGGAACAACCGATTTTGTCACCTATACCTGCTCTGGTACAAGCGCGGAATTTGCAGGATATGGAGTGCAAGGCGTATGCCTTTGCCTCCCTAAGAATGTCAGCACGGTTACAACTTCGCTGATTAGTAATTTTAAACATCTGCAATTCAACTACTTCCCGAGTGCGAACTATCTCAGTACCATGATTATCTCCATTTCGGAGGACGGTAGCAGTTGGACGGACATTACGTCATCGGCAACAGGTAATAAAGGTTTGGTGAATGTGGATATGCCGACACCGGGTAGTTACTATCTCAAAATTCAAAACACCAACGGCACCTATCCATTTTATATCAGTCAAATACAATATACCACAGAGAGTTGTAACTGTTTCAAGGTACGCTGATGAGAATACCTAACGAAATATTGATTCCGGAGTTCCGGCAGTACATCGCCGAACGAAAAGAGGTTCTTTTTACCCCTTCCGGAGTCAGTATGAGACCGTTCATCGAAGGAGACAGAGACAGCGTAGTTCTGACCGCATTGGATGGAGAGCCTCGCATCGGAGATATTCTGTTGGCTGGTATTCCTGTTAATGGCGCTACTTCATATGTGCTTCATCGTCTCGTGAGACAGGAACACGATCAACAGGGGGAAACAACATATGTCTTACAAGGCGATGGAAACCTCTTGGGAGAAGAACGATGTGCACGCGAAGATATTATCGCTCGCATAACGGCTATCAAAACGCCGGACGGACGAATAAAACCACTTACAAGAGGGAGACTTTGGTTCTACTTGAAACCGTTACGAAAATGGCTCCTCAAATTATACCGCCACACATGGCTCAAATGGTGTTATAATTAATGTCGTAATTACGTAATAGCATTATACCGAAAAAAGTTATTTTTATGAAAACAATCAATGGTTTCCGCCTGCGCAAGTTAGGCAATGAATACATTTTGGTGGGCGAATCAATGGAACTCATCAATTTCAACAAAATGATTACGCTCAACGAAACAGCCGCTTTCCTCTGGGAACAAGCGGAAAAAGCATCCGTGGAACATGGAGGATTTGATGTTAATGGCTTGTGCAAGGCTCTATGTAATGAGTATGATGTAGCACCGGAGCAGGCAATGACAGATGTGGATGCCACGATTCACTCATGGCTTGACGCGGGTGTTGTTACGGCTGATTAATACGCACCTTTATCCGCCATACTTGGCGGATTTTTTTTCTCATTAATGTTTCTCATTAATGTTCTTCATTAATGTTTCTTATTAATGCTTTGTTCTAAAATTATTCGTTTAATTCGCGTAATTCGCCGTTCAATAATTGTTTTTAATAGTTGTCAATTGTTGACCTAAAAAACACGTTATTTTTATCATCTACCATTCTGTTGTCTCCCGTTTAAGTCTCATAAAAATGTTCTAAATAACCATCGAGACTAAAACGAGACTTAAACGACCTTTTAACGAGGTTTTGTCCTGCTTTTATGCAGAGCCAAATGTTTCATTTGTCTTCTCTCGGCACATTTGCCGAGCGAACTTTCGTACTTCGGGGTCTTGTGTTTGCGCTCTTTCTGCGTGAAAAATCAATACATAGCCCCTTTTCACTTTTCAATTTTTAAGATTATACATCATCCAAGGTAGGATTTTTCCATTCTAAAGATGCTGTTTTTTAAGAAACGGCTATACCTTGTTATTATTCGTACGCGTGATGGGGTTAAAATTTGCATATTCGAAAACAAAATATTAATTTTGCACTCGATTTTCGCGTTGTTTGTTTTGAAACGGCGCGTAAAAACTTAAAAATAGTAAATTTGCAAAATTGAGTTAGCAAAAGTGTCAAAGTGTCAAAGTGTCACGACAATTTTTTAATAGCAAAGCGACAAAGCGACACGCAAAAATAACAAACAGAAAGGTATTTAAGGTATGAAAAATATGTCTGAAAGTGCAATAAGTGCAAAAAGTGCAAAGCAAATTTTTGCCAACTTTGTCAAGTTTGTCAAGCCAAATTTCGGCACTACTCGTCGTTCTGAGGGTAGTGTGACGGAGGCTGAATATCCAACGAATTACCAACGTATCTCCAACTTATCACTAACGATTCGACCGTTCCGCGTGGCTATTTTGGCTGTGCTGCTGGTTTTCGTTGGCAGCTGGAATACGCAGGCTTTTGCTGCATGGAGTGGAAGCGGACAAGGAACTCTTAAAAATGGTACTTGGTATGTGCTGTATGAGGATGGTGAAACAAGCATTAATAACTGGAGTGCTGCAAGTCCAAAAACGTTAAGTGGACCTGGAGCAAAGTTGTCTTTTACCGCTAAGAGACAAGCTTCCGCTTCGGGAAATTTAAAGGTGACTGATAATAATGGGAATCAATATTATTACGGAAATCCGGGGCATAAAACAGGTTCATTTTTGGGCGTTGAAAGTAAGACGGATTATGACGACTACGGTACATATGATGTAAACATATCTGCAACCTCTCTGACTTTTGAGAATACAGGAACTCTTCATCAATATGTAAAAAAAATTCGTGTTACGATGGCGCAGTACATGGAGAATCCTATGAAGGACTCCAAGACGTGTACTAAATTGAATTGCGGAACGGAGGATATTAATAAAGATCCAACAAGTAACACATTTACTATTGCATGGTGTAACTTGCCTGCAATGAAATGTACAATCACGGGTACGGACAAAGACTTGTTCAGTGTGTCGATTTCGAATAACTCAGAGGCTGGAAAATATAATACAGCGACATTTACCGTAACATGTGATCATAAAAAACGTGCCGGTAGCCATTCTGCTACTTTAACTATCAAAGACGGGAACGGAAATAACACAAAGACAGTCACTCTTTCCGGAACGACGAATAAGTTGCAACCGGAGGTAACGTGGTCTCCGAACGATGAGACATTTAATGTGGATGATGTGTTGACTGCAACGAACAGCAATGGATTGACAGTAACGCTTTCTTCTACAGGCAATGAAAGTTATGTTGGATGCGCTGGAAATTCGGCAACTATGTTGGCGGCTACAACCGGAAAGATTACTATTACTGCGCATGTAACGGGTAATGATATTTACGCAGATAAAGATATTGCAAAAGAAATCACGATTACTAATCTGGAGAAACAGTATATTTCGTGGGATCAAGATTTCTCGCGTCTGAAAACGACTGATGGAACAAAATCCATTACGCTGAATGCTACTTCGTCAAGCAATCTGCCTGTGACATATGAGTTGGTGGGCGACAAGACCGGATTGTCGTTGACGCAGAGTGGCAGCGTTTGGACGCTGACGTATTCGGCTACGGAATGTAAGAACACTACGATTGTAGCCAAACAGGGAGGTAATAAAACATATGCACCGGCTTCTTCTGTTTCAAAAACGGTAAAAGTTATTGACCCGACGAAAGTATGTGATACAAATGAGACTTTGGTAAATTCAACGGTGACGCTGAAAGAAACGTCCACTACGTATAATATTGATATCCCTTCTACGATGACTATTCAAGTGTCAAGAACAAAGACGGGACTCCTTGACTGGTACCTCAACGGTTTCAAAGTAGAGATATATAACGGCAGAAATGGAACGGGAACAAAGTTGCATGAGTATTCGTACGATGCAAGTGATATAAACAACTCCAAGACGATTTCACTGTCTAATCTCAATATTGCTGCGAAGTCTGTGAAGTTGATTTCGGACGCAAGTAATGGCTATAATGTGAATTCTGTTACTTACACCAAGCAGAAAAAATGCACTATATCGCCCGCTTCTTTGTCCTTTGAGACTTATCCGAACACAAAGACTTCGGCGAAGACGTTTGATGTAACCTATGCCAACTATCCAATCTCGCTGGAATGCTCAAATCCGAAGTTTACGTTCTCTCCGGCAGAGTTTGGCGATTGCGATGCGTATGGTACTCAGACTATTTCGGTTACCTATACTGCCGGAGCAAATGAAGGCGAGGATGTCGGCTATTTGTACATTAAAGATAATACGGGAACAACATTGAAGACTTGCACGCTGAATGTGAGCATCAGCAAAGTGTCGCAGAGTATCACTTCTCATACGATAGCAAAGGCTTATAAGACTACCGATCGGGTAGAGTTGAGCGCTGTAGCAAACTCTAAGTTAACGGATTTTGTATATTCCGCAAGTCCGGAAGGTGTGGCTTCGTTTGACGGCAATGTGATGACTTTTAGTCAATCCGGAACAATTGCTATCACGGTTACTCAGCCCGGTTCGGATATCTACGCCGCAACTTCTACGACGGTAGAGAATGTGGTAGTAAGCAAAGCCACTCCTGATATAGCAACGAAGCCGACCGGAACGGCGGTAACGTATTTGCAGAATCTGAGCGCGAGCACGTTGAGCGGCGGTTCGGCTGATGTGACGCTGCGTGGTGTGGCAAACACAACTGTGGATGGTTCGTTTGCTTGGACTAATCCGAGTGCGCGAGTAGAAGAAGCTGCCGGAAACCGCAGTTACGAAGTAACATTCAAGCCGAGCGATACAGGCATGTACAATAATCAGACATGCCAAGTGGCTATCCAAGTGAACAAGGCTGACCAAACTTTAGCTATGAATGACGGTAGCGTGAAAGTAGCCGTTGAGGGTCTGGATGCAAATGCTGCTGACTCAAAATTGGATTTAAGTACATTGATTGCTTCGCAGACCACCGATCCGGTGAACAACAACCGTGTGGGAGCAGTTACTTATAAAGTTATCAGCGCCAACGCAAGCAACGCTACAATCAACGGAAATATCTTCTCCGCTACGGCTATAGGCGACTATACGATCCGTGCCACCAAAGCGCAAACGGATTATTACAATGCTGTAACGGACGAGTTTGTTGTAAAAGTCAACAAACGTGCCAACACAATGGCTATTGCCGGTACGGAGTATGAGAAATTTGTAGATGAGGAGATCGCTGATATTTGCTCCAAGAAAAACAGCGATGCTACGATTCAGACCAGCAGCACATATCCGACAGTGGCGCGCTATGATGTAGAGAACAACAAAATTGTTATTCCCAATAGTGAGAGCGATGTACAGATGTTCGGTGAATATATCATGGACACAATCAAGATCTGGCAGGAAGCTACCGAGCGTTTTGAAGCATGCGAGAAGACTATTGTCTTGACTGTGAAGAAGTATGTGACGGCATCCAATCGTGAAGATTATATTATCAAGGTAAACGAAACAAAGACAGCTAATTACGGTTTTGTAAATACCTCTGCGTTATACCCAAGCAATAATAGTGAGGATGATTTCTACTATACGATAGATAAGCCGAATTTTGAGAACGAGGCGCTTAATAACGGGACGGAGTTGATTACATACGACCCTGCAACCAACGAAATCACCGGACGCAATGCAGGTACTACGAAAATCACTTTCTTCCAGAAAGAGACCTACAAATATACCGGCGCAACGCTCATGTGCAATATTGCCGTAGAGAAACGCAGTAACCAAATTTCCAATTCATGGAATAATACATGGCAAAAAGCCATGAGCAAGAATGGAACGGCAAGTATCTCGTTTACTTCCACGCATGGCGATTACACCAATTATCCGATAGCTATAGAGCAGATTTATGGCGAGGATGTAGCTACTCTGACAGGAACTGCATCGGGAGCATCCATTGCGACCAATACGACTGATGGTTATGCAATATGGCATTTGTCCCAAGCAGAGAACTATGAGTATTATGCCGCAGAGGCAGACGTAATGGTCATGGTGGGTGTACCGGCTCCGCCTACATGCTATGTATATGAGGATAATAGTGAACATAAGTTCATGACCCATGCTACTGATGCAGAAGGTCATTTTGAAACACCGATACCTATCAATTCCCCGATAGACAAGATTTGGTTCAAAGCTAAACGGCAATTGGGCGGTTTCAACTACTTCACAGTACAGTATTCCACGGATAACTGTACAACGTGGAGCACGGTAATTTCTCCGGATCTTGGCACAGACTATGCGGAGTATTCTGCATCCTTCCCCACGCTAAGCGGCGACAAGCGGATTACCCATGTGCGTTTCGGCGCTAAGACAGGTGCAACACTGCATAAGTATTATAAAGATGTACGCATTTCACGTAAGGCATATCTCAATATACTGGATGCGGACAGCAAGAAGATTTCGAAACTGCCGACAATGACGTGTACCGTTGATACTGCCTCTACGGCAGAAGCCAAATTCTATATTGACTATAGTACATGTGCGGACAAGATTTATATTGAGTCCAGTGATACTGTGCATTTCACTGTCAGCCGCTCGGAGATTACAGCCAATGGCGATAACCTCACTTCTGCCAAAGAAGAGATAACGGTTACATATAGCAGTACGGAATTAGGTGAGCACAATGCCGTGATTACAGTACGTACTTCCTATCAGACACGCGCTTTGTCGGTAAGCGGCAAAACGGAAAAACGTACGCCGACCATAACATGGCAAGAAAACTTCACGAACAACCCATTGACACTGCCGGTTGGTTTGACTGTGAATGCCACCAAGCCGGCAGCCACTACTACGAGTACTGCTTTGATTAAGTATGAATCCAGTAACGAGAAAGTCATTGAAATCATAGAAGAAGGCTATGCATTCAAGGTAGTCGGTAAAGGTACCGCAACACTCACAGCAATAGTTCCGGAAAATGAGGTGTGGAAATCAACCAGTGATAGTCGTGAAATCAAAGCAACAGACAAAGTGGTGCAGGAAATTGTCTGGGACCAGACCTTCCCTCGTTTCATGGAGCCGGGCAATGTGATAGATTTGAATGCAAAAGTATACCTGCGCAACCTTTCGACAGATGCCTTGACATATAGCGAAGAGCGTACTCAATATATCACATACTCATGTCCGCTCAATAACGGTATTGTTACGATCAGCGGCAACAAGATGAATATATTGGATTATGGCGAGGTGAAAGTAACGGCATCTGTAGGTGGAAATGCAGATTACGAAGCAGCATCTATGACCGTATTGATAACAGTCCGTAAACCTTCAATAGGCTGTGAGACTCCGTTAGTACTCCATAAAGAGGATGTCATTGATATGTATGAGGTGAATGTAGATTTCTCGAATTATCTCGACCTGACAACGGAGGAGATGATTTCAGGAGAAATCAAGATTGACCATTCGAACGGAAAGCCAGACAAATTGTCATTCCAATATGAGGGTGAAGAATTCAATGCCATAATCAAGAAATACTTTGGAGGATATATTAAGTTCGAGCAACGCGTCAATTCGCAATGGATACCTGTTGAGGGTTCCCGCGTGGAGACAGTAAAGAATGAGTGGAACGCCAAATCCGGTCTGCAATTGGACGAGAGGGCTGATGCGTTGCGTATTATCCGTGAATCGGGTGCTACAGGACATCATTATATCAAAGACATTCAGGTGACACGCAAGCAATACCTGCGTGCAACACAGAATGAGATAAATCTGGGTGAGATAAAGATAGGTCAGACGACACCTGTAACAATCGGTTTTGATTATTCGGATATCAAGGGTGATTTGACGGCACGCACAATCAACAGCACTACCGATTTGACTATTAAAGATAATGGTATTATTGATTTGGAGTGTGGTAGTTTCGGACATTATAATCTGCAAGTTACGTTCACTCCGACCCACTTGGACGAATGGCAAGGTACCGTAGAGATATATGACAATATAGCCAATCTGAGTATCACCGTAGCACTCAAAGCTACCGTCGTTGCCAACGAGGAATACATCTTTAATGAGGAAGGTAACTGGAATGAAAACTCTCACTGGACTACAAACCTCGTGCCGGATGAAAATGCTGATATCACCGTAGCAAAAGATATGATTATCAATTCGTCTGCAAGTGTGAAGAGTATCACTATCAATGAAGGCGTTACAGTAACTGTAAAGAAGGGCGTTACACTGGTCGTAGGTGATGGTACTCCGAAGAGCCGTGAAATATATGGTAATCTTCATGTTGAAGATGGCGCACAAGTCAAACTCAAAGAGGGTGCAACTCTACCATTAAATGACTTTACCTTGGATGCGGCATTGGGAACTATCGGGACAAGTGCTTCCTCCGGTCAAGTGGAAGGCAGTAATATGACTGTTCATGGTGATGCCTACTTCCAACTGACCTTGAACCCAACAGGAAGCAACACTCTGGGTTGGTATGACTTTGTATTACCATTCGAAGCAAATGTAAGTAATGGTATTTCCGTTGTGGACAATGAAGGAAACGTGCTTCCTGCGCGTCACGGAGAAGACTACGTGGTAATGCGTTATAGCGAGGCAAAACGTGCGGAGAGAGGAAAAGACTGGATCAAGTTCAACGGAACTATGCAAGCGGGCAGAGTATATACTATAGCTGTCGATGCGAACCATTCTGAATGGAACACGGTCCTCTTTAAGAAGAATAAAGGCGCTGCATTAGGTGCTCCGGCTACCTTTGAGGCCGAATGCTCTACAGGAGAGGCAATAGATTGCGGATGGAACGGATTGGGTAATGGTACTCTCCAGCACATGAAACTGAGCGATGCATCTGTCAAAATCCAAGTTTATGACCATACGAACAATGTCTTTGAGACTCGGGATGATGTAAGTGGTCTCAAATTCGCAGTAGGAACATCATTCTTTATGCAGGTAGATGAGGCGAAAGCAATCAATTTTGTGGCTCCTACAAGTGCTCAGTCGTTCCTTGCTCCAGCACGCGAAAGACGCACTACTGACGAATTCCGGTTGGCTCTGACAGCGGAGAATACCGACTATCCTTCTGACCGCCTATGGGTGTCTGCAAGTGAAGAGGCAACCGGCGAGTATGTGGTTGGACATGACCTGTTGAAGATGGGAACGCCTTCGGAAGCCAAGGTGGCTCAGATGTGGGCGAAGAACGAAGCAAACCGTCTATGCGATATCGAAATGCCACTCGCAACAGGCAAGGCAAAGTGCGAATTGGGTATCTTTGCTCCGCAAGAGGCAAATTATACACTTTCTGTGGAAAAAATGCCGGATGACGCGATGCTCTATTTGACCTATAACGGCCGCCCTGTCTGGAACTTGACCTATGCTCCTTATACTTTCGATCTGACTCAGGGCTTCACCGAAGGATATGGACTGCAAATAAGTGTAACGAATGCACCACAAGTGACTACCGGTGTGGATGAGGTACAAGGCGATGACGTTCGGAATACAAAGGTAATAATTGACAATAAGATGTTTGTAATTACTCCGCAAGGCGCAATGTATGATGCTACGGGTAAAAAGATTCAATAAGAAAAATGACTGAAATGAATAAAATGAGCAAAATGGCAAAGAAAATATATATTGTGCCTCAAATCGTAGCAGAAACCATTACAGGAACGAGTCCGCTTTTAGGAGTATTTCCTGATAGTTTTCATGGTGACCCTGGAACCCAAAACATGCCTGCCCATCGTGGCACAGCGCATACCTCTCCGGTGTTCTAATAACTAAGGAATGGTATTCTCTTCCTTTGGAAAGGGGGAAAAAGCACGAAACTCATTTGAGTTTTTTTGCCCAGCGGCGCAGATAGTTGTACCACTCGGTTGCATTCCTTGCAACTGGGTGGTCTTCTTTGGTCGCTCCGCAGCATGTGAGATAAAAATGGGCTGTGTAGTGCGAATAGAAGAATTTCTTTCGGTCTAAGAAGTAGCGTTTCTTTTCCTGTTTCAGTAGGCAGAGGTTATTGCTCTTGTCGTGGACAAGGGCACCGGCAAACTCTTTGGGAATGAAGACAGCGATACCGACAGTCTCTTTGGCATATTTGGCAGAATCGTTCACTGGCCAATCGGTACCCCAAGAGGCAAGGAGAACTCCGTTCTCCAATTGACAATTGAGAATTGATAATTGAGAATCCTTTCCAAGCCCTATTGTCCCATCGGATAGAATGATGGTATCTGTAGGCCATCCTCCCTTAGCGGGAATGGTCTGCACGCCTGTGCAGAGGCCTTCCAGTGGATCAGTTGTATATACATCGCAGCGCATATGCCGGTCACCCGCCATTAGAGTATATTGTAC
>Ga0247610_10004868_pt1 | contig 14245 bp, 10 predicted proteins | sample 174DNAGHGhighgp2_FD_193483 | JGI IMG/M metagenome (GOLD analysis project Ga0247610, IMG submission 193483) | Sheep rumen microbial communities from Palmerston North, Manawatu-Wanganui, New Zealand - 1742 DNA GHGhigh gp2 | ecosystem: Host-associated > Mammals > Digestive system > Stomach > Rumen... | reverse complement strand
TAATTAACATGAAAAAACTCATGACTATTGCACTGGCTGCGACGATGCTCGCGGCATGCGGACAGAAGAAAGATGCACCAAAGGTGCTGGTGTTGTATTACTCGCAGACCTCGAACACCAAAATGGTGGCAGAGGAGATTGCTAATCGACTTAGTGCGGACATCGCGACGATTGAAGCTGTTGTGCCGTACAACGGCGATTTCCATGCGACGATTGAGCGTTGTATGAAAGAGCGCGAGATGGAGGTGCTACCAGACATCCAACCGCTGACGGTTGACTTGGCGAAGTATGATGTCATCTTCCTCGGCTACCCTGTATGGTTCGGAACTTATGCACCTCCAGTGGCTACGTTCCTGACGCAGACCGACCTGAGCGGTAAGACCATTGTGCCGTTCTGTACGTTCGGAAGTGGTGGTCTGGAATCGAGCACGAACGACTTGGCAAAGGCTCAGCCTAACGCAGACATCCGTCCGGGTTATGGCGTACGCGCTGCACGCTTGCAGGCTGTGCCGCAGGAAGTGGAGCGGTTCTTGATCGCCGAAGGATTCCTTGATGGCGAATTGGAGCCGTTGGCAGAGTTCCCCGAACAACATCCTGTAAGCGAAGAAGAGGCCGCTATTTTCGATGCCGCTGTGGACGGTTATCCGATGCTTCATGCCAAAGCTGTGACTGTGGCTTCGCGTGCCGGTTATGATGGAACGGAATATGTGTTTGTTGCCGAAGATCTCCCGCGTGAAGGCGCACCGGAAATGCCTAAGCACAAAGTGCAAGTGCAGGTATTGGTCACCGATGGCCAAGCACCGGTATTCACGAAAGTAGTGAGATAAATCGGATCATTTCAGTATGACAAACTTGAGGAGGAATGAGTATGGTACTACGAGTTACACCGGAGTATATCACGAGTCTCAAAGAGAATGAGATCTTCGTATTTGGCAGCAACCTCGCCGGAATGCACGGCGGAGGCGCAGCGCGTATTGCACATATGCTGTTTGGCGCAGAAATGGGTGTAGGTGTCGGTCCGACCGGACAATGCTATGCCATCCCGACCATGCGAGGCGGCGTCGAGACTATTCGTCCGTATGTGGATGAGTTCATCGGGTACGCCAAGCAGCATCCCGAACTGCTTTTCCGTGTCACCCGTATCGGATGCGGTATTGCCGGCTTCACCAACGAAGAGATTGCACCTTTGTTCAAAGCCGCATGCGAGATGGAGAATATCTCCCTGCCTAACGGTTGGAGAGAGATAAATAAATAATGTTCTGAAAAATTTATTTATTCTTGCACTGATGTTTTTTGATAAAAACGAAAAAAGTTCTACATAATCTTGCATATGTGGGATTTTTTTTGTACCTTTGCCGCCGCAATGGTATGCGAAATACTAAAATACAAACATATGAAACGTTTTTTTACTTTACTTTTTGTAGCGCTTTTGAGCGCTGGAACGATGTGGGCAAATGAAGTGACCAAGTTGGACAAAGTGCCGTATGAGACGTACATGAAGAACATCTCCTTCGACCAGAAGACCAAGAAAATCACATTTATCGACACCTACCAACAAGGTACGCAGATGGCTCGTAAGTATACCATCTGTTTTGCTTCCAATGATCCGGTAGCTGTTGCCGGATCTCCGGAATTAGAGTATTCATTCTTCAAAGATTATGGGAACTACTACTTCGGGATAGTAGGATGTAACCAGTTCAAATGTACTGCGAATAGCACGGCGACCATTGCTGATAGCACGGGACGCGGAAATCTAAAGGTAACAAAGGTCGCACCCTATGGAGCAGGAGGAGAGTTGACCTTTGATCTTAGCCAAGCAATCGATTATTGTTGTAGGATAGGCGAAGGCAAACTCCGTCTCTTCATCTCAGGTAGCAGAACGGTCGGAAAAGATAAGGAATATAGGCCTTACGAGGTAGAAGAAAATGCGAAAAGGATACCCGAAGGAACATTCCTCAATAACTACATCGACGTGAATTTCCCCGGTATATGCAAGAATAATCTGATAACCAATAAGATGTATGCAACCTGCGGCGAGGATTATAATGTGATGTTGGAGATTCAGGGGTCCGGCGTGCTCAAGTATAACTTGCAAATCCTCAGCAACGCAGAGACAAACAGCTGGAATACAGCCAAAGCGGGGATTCTGACTATGAAAGAAAGTAAGTATGGCAAAAATCTTAATTTCGTGTATCAGTTTAACAGAGACGGAATGCCGGAATCGCTCAAGTATCGCGCAATTGTGGAAGATACGATCTCACATCTCAAAGACACATCGAATGTGCTCGAAATACCGCTGTATTACACCACTACAATAAACGGGTCGTTGAATATCCACCACGGAGGAGACACCATTCGTCTGGCTAAACCCGCGGATTGCATGGATTATGTCATTAAGTCGAACGGCGTGTGCAAATATACCGAGAAAGAGGGCTACCGGTATTATGTTATGCCGGCAAGCAACGTAGAGATAAACCTTAAGAAGAAGAAATATGAAGTACGCTTTTTGGATGCAGACCGTACGGTCCTTAAAATAGACTCTGTCTTTTGTGGAATGGATGCCTTCGCTCCTGAAAATCCGAGCATGGAAGGCTATACCTTCAAAAAATGGGACAAGGACTTTACCAATGTCCATAAAGACCTCACGGTCATGGCGCGGTATAAGATGGGAGACGATTATTATTTCGAATCCGCGATCACCGGCCATACCAACAGCCTCTATCCCGTGCCTGGATTCGCAGCCACCGAAGATCGGGCGATGGTAGGCGACTCAATAACCTTTAAGGCGGAAGTCCGGACACCGGGGCCGGCAACCTTGTATTACCAAAAAGCAACTACACTGAAAACCAATGGTAAATGGAATTGGGAAGACAAGGTCTTTGTGGGCGATTTTACAGCCGAAGATGCAAGTAAGGGACAAATAAAAGAGTTCCGTATTACGGTGCCCGTTGCCTATGATTATCATAACGAAATAGCTTGGTGCGACGGCTATTCGTTCAGTTTCCGTCTTGAGAGCGCAGGAACAACGCTGTACTCCAAGATCTACAAACTGCAGGTATATTACCCCTTAACGATTCAGTCGCTTATCCCGGAAAGTGAGACGGTACAGGGCGACATCCTTTACGAAGGACTCCTCTTTGAGGACACGAACGGAGATATTTATGACGGTGTTTTCGCTAATGGTTTGATGCCTGCGCGCCACAAAGATACGATCCGTATCTATCGCATAAACGGAGGTCCCGGAGCGTGCATGGGATTCGAACGCGTCAATAAACCTCAGCCACAGTACGCGGTCACATCGGGACTGGACAAGCAAGGCGTTGCTTATTTCATCTGTCCCGGTGAGAAAGAAACCATCAAAGTGACATCCAGTAAGAAAGTGGTGTGGTTCAGCAATACCCAACAGACGCAGAGCTATGACTTCTCGGATCAGGGATTAGGCAAATACCCGCACGCGTACTATGCCGAAGTGGTCAGCTGCGGAGGAAGTATTCAGAAGATGCCGGAGGACCCCGTCTGGGAAGGACGAATTTTCGCAGGATGGTTCAATAACTCGACGGACCCTTATGCCGACGACGCGTATAATAATGTGCCTGCGTTGGAAAGCACCAATCTGGAGTTTGAAGCGCGGTGGATTGACCCCGAAGAAAAAGCACTCTATGATGTTGCCTTCTATGGAGGATTGGACGGACAGACAAAACTGGGTCCGGAATTTTACCAAGTCCATGAAGGCGAAGCTGCTGACCCGCCAGCTGTGCCTGCTATAGCAGGCTATAGCTTCATTAAATGGTCCGGAGACTATAGTTGTATTACTTCGGACACCGCTTTCTATGCACTCTATAGCAAGGATGACACCGAATGGACGGTTACTTATAAGCTCGACGCAGACTCTGTCCTCTGCGAAGAAAAAGTACAAGACGGCTATGATGCACTCGGAGCGACACCTATGAAAGCAGGGTATACCTTTATGGGATGGGACCAAGATCTCCGTCAAGTGCATAAAGATATAACGACGACCGCTCTGTTTGAACCAGCATTCTATACCGTCCAGTTCCGTGTCGAAGGCGTGGAGACTTATTCGACTCAAATTGCGCATGGAACGGATGTGACAACTATCCCTTACCCCAAAGAAACGCCGGTTAAAGAGAGTACGAATGCGACGGTTTATACCTTCAAGGAATGGGCACCTACGCCTGACATAGAGACCGTTATTGCAGATGTGGTTCTGGATGCTGTCTTCGACGAGGCGCCGCGCAAATATACGGTTCTATTCCAAGATTGGAATTATACGGAACTGTTCTCTACAGAAGTGGAATATGGCAAAACGACTGAGCAACCCGATGATCCGAAACGCGAGAATTTTAAGTTCGTGGGGTGGGATATCGATTTCTCGGAAGTCTATACCGACCTCACCATTACGGCTCTCTACAAGGAATGGCCTACCTATCATGTCACGCTTCTCACCGAGCCGCAAAACGAGATCGTAGGCGTTATGCTTAGCGAAGATAATATTGACTTGGATTATGTGCTGGAAGGTACATTATTGCATCTGATGGCAGTCACATATAGCGATGAGTATCTGTTCACCAAATGGTCGGACGGCAATACAGAAAGCAATCGAGAAGTGACCATCAACTCCAACGCCACTTTTACCGCAGTATTCGAGAAGGAAACCACAGTAGGATTGGACGACATCCAAAAGCAAGAGTCTGGCATCCAAAAAATTCTGCTCGATGGACAACTATACATCCTTCGTGAAGATAAGATATATACGGTGACAGGACAAAAAATCAAATAAATCGGCGAAGAATTGGATAGTGCTCATTGTGCTGGCTATCATCGCTATCGGCGTGTTGACCTATCACGCACCTAACTGGATCATCTTCGCAGATTTAGGATAATATGAACTGAAGTATGACACCCAAACTATTCTTACAAGCTCTAACGAAGTTCGTTCTTGGTCTACTGATGATTGGACTAGTGCTGTTTCTTCCTGCCGGGACATTTGACTTCTGGCAGGCATGGTTGTTTATCGGTATTCTTTTTGTGCCGATGTTCTTTGCCGGAATCGTGCTGATGATTCGTCAGCCTGAGTTACTGCGCAAACGGTTGGATGCCAAAGAGCAACAGCAGGAACAGAAATGGGTCGTCGCCTTGAGCGGCTTGATGTTTATCTCAGTTTTTGTCGTGGCAGGACTAAACCGCCGTTTTGGATGGTATATGCTGCCCGATTGGGCTGTATATATAGCGACGGCCATCTTCCTTGTTGCATATGCCATATATGCCGAAGTGATGCGTGAGAATGTGTGGCTGTCACGGACGGTCGAAGTGCAGGAGAACCAGCAAGTAGTGAGCACAGGCCTATATGGCATAGTTCGGCATCCCATGTACGCAGCCACATTGCTGCTGTTCCTCTCCATGCCGTTAGTCCTCGCTTCACCTTGGTCCTTCGTCATCATGCTGCTCTATATCCCCATCATCGCCCTCCGTATTCGCAACGAGGAGCAAGTGCTGGAGCGTGAACTGAAAGGTTACACGGAATACAAACAACGCGTTCGCTACAAAGTAATTCCGTTTATTTGGTAGTCAGCGGCATAAACCAGAACTCGGGAGAACCTGGGTTCGAGTCGGTATGACAACAAGAAAGAGACCCAAAAGGTCTCTTCTATGTTGCTCAACCAGGACTCTCGTTTGCTTCATCCTCGTACATGTACCTAAACTACGTTCAGGTAGTAAGTACTCGGATGAGCTGCACTCTCCCCACAAATTAAAATTTGCGGGGACCCCGAATGGTGGGTTCTCGTCCATAGATTAAGACAACAAAAAATGACCTCCACAAGGGAAGTCATATTTTTTGTTGCTCAACCAGGACTCGAACCCAGACAGACAGAACCAGAATCTGTAGTGCTACCATTACACCATTGAGCAGCTTGTATTGACACTTGCGTGACTGCGCGTTCCACGCTTGTATAACGCTCCGTGTCATGCTACGCTTTTCGGTCCGCAAACGCTCTGCCGGTTTACGTCCCGAAGGACTTGCAGGGTGTTTGTTTTCCGCGAGCGCTTAAGGCTCTTTTTCAAAAGCGGGTGCAAAGGTACTACATTTTTTTGACATGAGCAAATTTTTAGGCAAGAATTTTGCAAAAAAATGCATATTTGTCATTTTTTGAGCTTTTCACGGCATTGTTGGATGTACATTTGGGTTGCTTCACGTACCCAACAATACTCCCATTGAGGGTCTTTGAAAAGTGTATCGGCTTTGTCAAACCATTTCAATGCTTCGGCTTTGGAGCCAAACGGTTTGGGTGCATAAAAGAGACAGGTTGCGTAATAAGAAAGTGTCAGCGGGTCGTCTGGCGCTATCTGTACGGCATCTTTTGCCAGACTCATCGCTTTAACCGGATGAAAGGACTCGTGGAGTCTCAGTTCATAGACATAGACAGCGGACAAATACATCTCGTAATGTCCCGGCGGCAGACCCGTTTCCTTGTCCTTTGAATAGGGCAGGGCGTGTGCAGCTTCGATATGCTCTTTAAACCGCTTTACGTACGGTTTAGCGGCTTCTTTGTCCTTGTCAACAATATATCCGCAATAACCGTATTCGTAAATCAGTTCGTCGGTTGAAGGCAGTCGGTTTGAGTTAGAAAGCGAATCCACATGTGCTTTCCATACGGCCATATTCTCATGCAGATAGGCGTTGAGCATGTATGGCGTCCATTGCCGCTTTTGCGCATGAACAAAAACAAGGGTGTAAATGAGACATAACAGCATTAACATCTTTCTCACTATCAGTATTTTACGAATATGATTCATTTGCGTTTGACAATCCAGTCGGATATATTAAAATCGGCTTCCACCTTCTTCTCAATTGAATCAGGGAGGTTGCAGAAGAAGTCTATTCCGGACATTTTTTCCACCTCGTCCACCGGGCGCATATAGGTCATGAGCGGATGGTTTCCGGCAGTATTGGGCATGACAAAACCGATGGCAGTCCATCCGGATTCTGCTTTTTTGCGGAGGAGGACCTTAAAGAAAGCCTGCGGCACAACAATCTTCCGTGCGTCTCCGATTGTGTTGGAATGGTCCGTAACGATAGGTCCGCAGCAGATATAAACAGCTCCGTACTGAACCGCCAAATCGCGTACGAGTTCCTCCAAGTCCTTCCAGTCACCGGCGTTGTTGTTATGGTTTTGCGGGCAGATATTGGTCATGTAGAACGATTCTTTCATGGCTTGTTCGGACCATTTCATGTCTCCCGCAGGTGCCATATGCCCTCGGTCGTAACCGGAATTGCTATAATCTTTCGAGACGACAGGGTTTACTTTGACCATCGGGTCAGGCAGGAACTTGTCCGAGCGTGTGTTGTCTCCGTCCACCTCTTGCTTGGTTAATTCATAAGCGACCCAATAGGGTAGATTCCATTTGTGGTTATAACAGACGGTATAGCCTGTGTGTTCAATCAGTTGGCAGTTGTTAGTGTTTGCGGTTTGGGGAATTTCCCAACGTGGGTCGTTTGCGGTCCTTTTGCTTTCTTTGGCCTGAATCGAAATCGGAAAGCCGGAAGACAGGACAAAGGAGATAGCGGCTCCTATGCACGTCAACAACGTGACGATAAAAACCGTCAGGCGATAAAAAGCACTTTTCTTCTTTTTTCTACGCGCGGCCATGCTCGGAAGTATTCTAAAACGCGGCAAAGTTACAAATAAAATTTAACATATGCAAATTTTCGGGTGTTATTTGTTGTTTTTACTCCATTTTTCGATGTGTCGTTCTCCTGAGTGAAGATATGGAGAGGATAGGGTGTTGTTACGCTATGGTTACGCTGTGGTTACGCTGTGATATGCTGACGAACATAATACTATCATAATATAAGCTGTATAAAAATTTAATAAAATCATAATAATCACATAATAATAACATAATAATCACATAATAAAAGCAGGATGATAGCTGGATAATAGGCTAATGCTTTCTCGGAGCAAAATGTGCGTGGAAAGGGTGGTGGATGGGATGCTATTTGCTGCTTTTTCGTCGGTTGCAGTCACGGCAGAGCATCTGGCAGTTGGAGGCAATCGTCCGTCCGCCTTCCACCCACGGGGTGATATGGTCGGCTTCCATGACTTCGATGTCAAAGTGTTTGCCGCAGATAGCACATTTGCCTTCTTGGCGTTCATAGACTTCGCGGCGGGTGTTGGCATCAAAAGTGCGGATACCCAAATGATGGATGTCTCCATCGAGGATGTATGCAAAGATACCTGACTTCTTCTGTACGTCGGAGTCCGCCATGAGTTTAGCCATTTGTTCGCCGATAGCGGTAGCTGTGAGTTTGGTGTCTTTGTGCTTGTTGTAAAGCAATCCCCATTCCACGCCTTTCATTTCTTTTTTGTACTTGCGTCCGAAGAGCTTCTCGATCCAATGTATGACATCTTGGTAGTACTGCCATAACTCGTCGGCGTCCGTGTCGTGCTGATGGTCAGCCATGTATTGTTTGAGCGATTTTCCTTGCGCGTCTCCTATCCATTCGAGTGCGGTTTCGAAATAATCCTGCCTAATGGGCGAACCGGACATGAAGTCCGAGCCGATACGATACGCCACGCAGCCTGTTTTTGAGAAACGGCGTTTGGCTTGTGTTACCCACGGACCGGAATAAATAGCGTTTAGGATCTCTTGGTTCGTCAGTTTTTCACCGGCTATGTTGATACGCTGAAACCATTTGATTTTCTCGTCGTCTGAGCCTTCGCAGATATAGACTTGCAGTTTGTAATCGAGGATTCGGTTCTGCTGCTCGAAGGTCATGTTATTGAATCCCAGCAAGTTACCGTCAAAGTTCATCATGTACTCGCCTGCTATAAACGAACAGATAGAGATTGTCCGTTGTTGTCCGTCGAGGACTTCGTATTTTATGTTAGACGGCGAATTGAGCGAATTAGACGAATTATTTTCGCTTAAATCGTTTTCTACTTTAACCCAGTACATGACGTTTAGCGGGAAGTTCTGCCAGACGGTGTCCATGACGGCGTTTCGTTGTTTCTCGTCATAGACGAACTCCCGCTGGTATTTCGGGCGGATGTTGAGTTTGCCGCCGTAGCCGACGATACCTTCTTCCTGAATACTCAAGTCGTTGTACCCCGCGCACAACTCCCGCACGCGGATTTCATGCAATTCTATTTTCATGGCTTTTGTGTTTTTTTATTGCGAATTAAAATACGGAAATATGGAGACTTTCCGTTGATAGTTAAATCTTTATCATCGTCTCCTTTACGGAACTTGATAATTTCAAATTGCTCTGGATTGTATTTATCCAAAAATGTAACAGGAACTCCCATCGCACCTTCGTAATCACATGGAATTTCAGTATAGGTGTTAACATTTATACCATCATAGTTATCATACTTCGGATATTCTTCAGGGGAATAGTGTTTGTATAGTATCAAATCTTCATTGTGCTTTGCGACAGGCATATTTGTAAACCAGCAAGAAGTAGATACGCGGGCTATCTTTTTCCCATTTTCTATATGATGGAACTTTTCCCAACTATCGGGCACCTGAAAGAACATTCCGACATTAAAATTCGTATAGCCTGTACGGATTTTATCTTCTTGGAACATTCGGAATGTTTCTTTATAGGTTAGCGCGTTTGTGTTGCCAATAATAATAAATTGTTTGTTATATTTATCTAATAGGGCAAGGTATTCGCGGAATAAGGAGAAAGGTGGATTTGTTACTACAATGTCGGCCTCTTTGAGCAATTCGATACACTCCGGGCTGTCGAAAGAACCATTTCCTTTGAGTAAGGAGAGAGCGTTTTTATCGTTTTGGATGAGCCACTGAACATCAGCAAGATTTACAGCTCCATCGTTATTGTAGTCTTGTACTTCTGTTATTTCTACTTTGTAGGCTATCTTTTTAGGCTCGGCTTCTTCGATTTCAAACAACAGCGGTAGTTCGTCTCCTGCGACAGGCGAACCATCATAGCAAGTAGCGATTAGTTTCTTGAGACCTAATCGGTTAAAGTTGAGTGCAAAATACTTGAAGAAATTGCTTTCATACGGGTCGTCACAATTACACAACACAACTTTATCCTTAAAGTATTGTGCATAATATTTGAGTTCTTTGGCTATGTCATCTAATTTTGTGTAGAACTCATCTTTCTTTGCTCCTTGTGCAGCTGCTAAATCTGCCTTTGCCATAGATTGATAGTTGTTTTGTGCATACTATCAATCGTGGCGATAAGAAAAGTGCGAGTTTCTTATCGCGTACCAAGGCAACCCTGCAAGGAGACCTCATCCAACTTAAGAAACTCACACAGAAGTGTGAAGCATCTATATTAGTTGGATTAAGGCATCCTATATACGGAAACCTTTACTAATTATTTGCTGTTTATCTCCAGAAACTTTGCAGGGTTTTTCGGTAAACGCGAAATAATAGTAATGCTTATTATTTTAATATGTTATCGCGCGACGCTTCGCGCTTGTATTTCTAATCCGCCAAAATTGGCGGATACAGGGATTGCTTTTGTCGGTAATGGACATTTTGCGGTGCAAAATTACGCAAAAAAAATGACATATGCAAATTTATATGGCATTTTCTTTGTTTTTTGAACGATGTATCTATTATTCTTCGGAAAACAAGAGTGTGTGTCCACCGTTATGATGAAAAAGAGAGTGTGCCCATTGTTTTGACACACTCTCTTGAACGGTAGCCCGTTGTAGTTGGGTTAGCGGCAGATTATTTGCCTCTTTCGAGCAGCAACGTGCGTGTTGGTTGGTCGCACACCTCAGTCGGTCCGTAGTACTGAATCGGTCCGGGATAGATGTAACTGGTGTTGGCGTCACCCCATTCAGCGCGGTGGTCCTGGAGGTACTTGAACGGTTTACCGTTGAGGTCCACGAGTGCTTTCTGGATTACGGGTTTCATCTTACCGTTGCGTTTCTCCATATTCATCATCATCGTAATAGGCACGCCGCCGGCAATCCACTCGGCAGCAGGTTTGGTAAGGTTGCGTACGAGGGACATGTAGCCCGTTTTGCCCGCCGCGATGAGGTGCGTAGCGTTAATACCGATGGAGTAGCAGTAGTCTGCGTCGAAGTTCGAGGGGATGGCGCAACGTCCTTCGTATCCGAAGAAATGGTTGAGCGCGGAGAACTTGCCTTTGTACTCGCCGTTAGCCTTGAGAACTGCGAGGCGTTTCTGAACCATCTCGATGAGCAGTTTTTCTGTCTCAATCTGCGAAACCATGACGTTTCCGTGCGGGTCACGATCGAGTGTGAGTTGTCGTGCGATACCCTTCGGCAGCGAGCGGTAGAGGTCGCATGAAGCGGGTGTGAGCATGGACTTGACGTACTCGCGTTTGGCGTCGTCTCCGTCGAGTTGTGTGAACTCTTCGTTGTTGGCGAGCATGTCGTTGAGCTCCTGAATGAGTACTCGCATCGCGGGAATGAACTCGATAAGTCCTTCCGGAATGAGGATTGTACCGAAATTGAGTCCGTGGTTAGCGCGGTCCACGATGACTTTGATGATGTCCTCCACGATGTCGTTGAGCGTCATCTTCTTTGCCTCTACTTCCTCGGAAATGAGGCAGATGTTCGGCTGGCTCTGTAGTGCACATTCGAGAGCGATGTGGCTTGCCGAACGTCCCATGAGTCGGATGAAGTGCCAGTATTTCTTTGCGGAGTTCGCGTCGCGCTGTATGTTACCGATGAGCTCGGCGTAAGTCTTGCAAGCCGTGTCGAAACCGAACGAAGTCTCAATCATTTCGTTCTTGAGGTCACCGTCGATGGTCTTCGGGCAGCCGATGACCTGGATGCCGCATTGTTTCTGGAGGTAGTACTCAGCGAGGACGCACGCGTTGGTGTTCGAGTCGTCGCCGCCGATGATGACTATAGCCTTGATTCCCAGTTGTTTACAGATTTCGATACCATTGTCAAACTGCCAAGTTTCCTCCAGTTTGGTACGCCCGGATCCGATGATGTCGAAACCGCCGGTGTTGCGGTAGTCGTCGATGATGTCCCCCGTGAGGAGCTGGTACTTGCCGTCGATGAGTCCGGACGGTCCGCCGAGGAATCCGTAGAGTTTATTGTCCGGATTCAGCGCTTTGAGTCCGTCGTAAAGTCCGGAGATGACGTTGTGTCCGCCGGGAGCTTGTCCACCGGAGAGGATGACTCCGACGTTAAATGGCTCGTCGCAGTGGTTCTTGCCCGTTGTGGGCTCCATGGTAATAATAGGCATACCGTACGTGTTGGGGAAGAGTTTTTTGATTTCTTCCTGGTCCGCGACCGATTGTGTTTTCTCGCCTTCCACGAGGCGTACCGCGCCCTGCAATGCTACCGGCATTTTCGGCTGGTAAGCCTGACGGGCGATTTGTAAAGGAGATTTTTGCATAGTTGTAATATTTTTAGTTGTTAATTGTTGTCGTGATTGCGTAATTACGTTATTTTGTGTTTTTGTCGCTTTCAATGAGGGCGAGGAGTTGCTCGACGGCTTCTTCCTGCGGGATGTTTTTGAGGATACATTCCTTGCCTCGATAGAGGGAAATGCGGTCGCGGCCGGCTCCCACATAGCCGTAATCGGCGTCCGCCATCTCACCGGGACCGTTGACAATACAGCCCATGACGGCGATTTTGAGACCGCTTTGCTGTAAGACCGTTCCACTGTTGGATTGCTTCGCTGTAAGACCGGAATTTTCAATTCCTGCAAGACCTTTTTTGACATCGGCGACGGTTTTCTGGAGGTCGAACATCGTCCTTCCGCAGCCCGGACAGGAGATGAACTCCGTTTTATAAATACGCACGCGCGCGGCTTGGAGGATGTCCTTGCTGAGGAAATTGAGGCGTGTTTCCGAGAAATTGGGATTGACGAGCGTGAGTTCTCTTGCCTGGTATTCCCACAACAGCCGTCCTGTTTCGGCGGCAGCTTGGAGGCAGAACAAATCCCAGTCGTCCTCGTAGCTCGTATAGCGGATTTCTGCGTCTCCGCCTATGTTATCCAGTACTTCTGCGACCACGGAACCATCGTAACGCGGCGAGTCTTCGTCTGCAAAATAATCGACCAGTTCCTGCGCTACAGGTATCTCATTTTCAGGCGCTTCGCTCAAGCTGACGCGAATCGTGTCGCCAATACCATCTGCCAGAAGCGCACCTATTCCGACCGCCGATTTGATGCGTCCGTCCTCGCCTTCGCCGGCTTCGGTCACGCCCAAATGGAGCGGAAAAGCCATGTGCTCTTTTTTCATCGTTTTGACGAGGAGCCTTACCGTATCGACCATGACGCGCGTGTTGGAGGCCTTGACGGAGATGACGATGTCGGCGAAATTATGGTTGACGGCGATTCGGAGGAACTCCATGACGGACTCGACCATTCCTTGCGGCGTGTCGCCGTATTTGTCCATCATCCGCTCGGAGAGTGAACCGTGGTTGACGCCGATTCGTATGGCTGTTCCGTGCTCGCGGCATATGTCCAACAGGTGCACAAAGCGTCCTTCGAGTTTGGTCGGGTCTTTGCTGTAGTTACCGGGATTGATACGTACCGCCTCTACTACTTGAGCAGCTGCGTCCGCCACTTCGGAATTGAAATGCACATCCGCCACCAACGGAACAGCCGTCAATACTTGCGCGTGGATCTCTTTGAGCGATTCCACTTCGCGCAGACCCTGTGTCGTGAAACGCAACAACTCTGCTCCGGCTTCGATGCAGCGTCGAGACTGATCGACAGACGCGTCTATGTCGTTGGTCGAGGTGTTCGCCATCGTCTGGATGCGGATAGGGTAGTTGGAGCCTATAAAAATGTTGCCAACTTGGACATTTGAGGTCTTTCTTCGCTGATATGTTAGTTTAATTTCCATGTTTTATGGGCAAAAATGCCCTAAAATGCTATTTTTTGTAAAAAAAGTTCAAAAATATTTGGTCATGTCAAAAAAATGTAGTACCTTTGCACCCGCTTTTGAGAAAAAGGCATCAAAAACGGAGAATCAGTAGCTCAGCAGGTAGAGCACATCCCTTTTAAGGATGGGGTCCTGGGTTCGAGCCCCAGCTGGTTCACAGGAAAGAGAGTTTCGGCTCTCTTTTTTGTTTGTCTTTTCATTCTTTCAATTCGCGCGTTACAATTTTGCTTGCAAAATTACTGCTTTTTTTTTACATGTGCAAGCAACTGCGCAAAAAAGTATTCTTAAAGTGCTATTTTTTTCTTTGGCACGAAGTTTGTTATACTCTTTCTGCATATTTAAATTCACAGAACTATGAAAAAGTTA
>Ga0247610_10004867_pt1 | contig 14245 bp, 1 predicted proteins | sample 174DNAGHGhighgp2_FD_193483 | JGI IMG/M metagenome (GOLD analysis project Ga0247610, IMG submission 193483) | Sheep rumen microbial communities from Palmerston North, Manawatu-Wanganui, New Zealand - 1742 DNA GHGhigh gp2 | ecosystem: Host-associated > Mammals > Digestive system > Stomach > Rumen ... | reverse complement strand
TCCCCAATCCCCAATCCCCAATCCCCAATCCCCAATCCCCATATAATTATTACTTTTAGAAATAATTTATCTTTTTATTTCTTACCAATTAATAATATATAAATAAATAAAATAATAGATAAAAAAATGAAAACACAAAAGATATTTCATTTTTCTTTAATTTCTCTAATTATATTTATATTTCTCTTTTCAGACATACCAAAAGTAGAATCAGCTCTTAAATGTGCTCCAGATTACAAAAGTAAAGGGGATAATTATTCAAGTATAAACGATCCACAAGATAATTCTGAATATTTTTACGGCTATGAATTTGCTCATAGAGTCGGAGGAGAATATTATGATCATTGGAAAGGAATTTATTGGGATGATGTACCTTTTTGTTACGATGCATATGATAATTTTACAAGGCCAGAATCATTAACAAAGACTTATGATAATATCAAAGAATTTGATATCTTAAGTAAAGAAGAAGATATAGGTGATAAAGAATCATATGTATTAATTGATCACGATCAAACAAATTTAGTAAATTTTCATAAAAAAATGTGTATGACTAATACTCATAATATTACCAATTATAATCATGGAGAATATGAATTATTGGTTAAGATGGATAATTTATTTGAAGAAAAATATTTAGATGAACCTCATCATTTTGTTTTTACCATAGAAAATCCTTCGAATGAAACCGTAACATTTGCATTTAAATCCAGAAATTTTGTAAACACAACCGAATATATGAATGATACTATAATAGAAATGGGACCAAATATTTCTCAATGTATTGAAGAGGAAGAAGAAGAAGTTACTGATGTTCCAGAAAAAGAAAAAGAACAAGAAAAGGAAGATCAAGGAACAGATGGAACTCAAACACCTAATACTGATATTTCAAAAGATAATGAAGATATTGAAACTGATACAGAAAAACCAACAACAGAACCTTGCGAAAGAGAAATAATAGTAGTAAATGAAACATATCTTAATTGGACAGAAGAATATCCTATACCAGAAGTATTTTATTTTACAAATAATTATACAATACAACCTCATCAAAGTATGACTTTAAATATTACAATGACTTTCGAAAAAAATCCGAATACTTCTGAAGGTGGATATTTTATTATAACGGAAATGGGTAAAAGTCCTGAACCTTTTTATTGGCCGGAAATAGTAGAAGATAACGGAAAAATTGAAAAATTGACAAATATGGAAATTATTCTTGAATCGGATTTACCTGTGGGTCTTTCATCATTTTCTTTGATGAGAAGAAGAAAATTAGAAGAAGATTCATATTCAGGAGAAGAATGTAATGTGAAAAGTAGTGAAAATTCAGATGTATTAAATGGAAGATGTGGAGATGGATATTATTGTAATGCAGAAACTGATGGAAAATGCGAAAAATGTAAAAATAACAAATGTAAAAATTGTGATATAACTGGAAATAAATGCACAGAATGCTTTTTAATTGCTGTCGAAGGACAATGGAATCCACCAGGAGGGAAAGGTGAAGATCTTCAATGTGATTTCGATTATATAGATATAACAAAGGTCAAATTTAACGATCAAAAGAGAATAGAAGTTCCACCTGCTATACATTGGCGAGTAACAATGGATTTTTGGATATGGATTTCTGATACTTCTGTTTTAAGTGATTCAAATGTTAATTTGAATATAGTATATAAAGATTTTATTGCATTTACATTGAGATGTGTACCTGATGGATTAAATATATATGCAACACCTATTGAATGGCTTTATGAATATCCAACAAGTGATGAAGATGAAGAAACTCAAAATAAATATTATTATAAGACTTATGTAAAACCAAATAAAGATACAGATGTTCAACGTTTTTTAAAGGAAGTTGTTGGCTCTTTAGATGAAGTTACAATGAATGATAAAATAAAAGATGCAACATCTAATTGGGTATATGTACGATATGCATTTAATTTGGATTCGAGTAAGCATTATTTAAATGATTTACCTGAAAGTAATTTAAAAGTTCCTCAAATTTATTATGGACAAACTGGAATGCCTTTTCATATGAAAAAATTTTATGGTCTTAAGAATATGACATATTTATATTTTAATAATTTTTATCATCCTTGGACTGATGCACAAGCAGAAGATAAAAAAAATCTTACTATATTTTTAAGAAATTTAAATATTTTCAGAGAATATATACCACAAAATATCATCACTAAATATTATAATTTGCATAAAATTGATAATCCTAAAAAATTCCCTCAATTATTAGTAAGTTTTCCTTTTTCAGGTTTAAGTCTTTCAGGAGCTAATGCAAATAAAATAAAGGGATATAATTATTATATAAGACAAGATAACGGTAGAGTTAATGAAACCACAGTAGAAATAACAGATTATAACCTTGTTTATGATGATGATATAAAATCCTTTAGACCTCCAAGAAATTTTTGGCGTTTGAATTTTTTAGATTTAAATAAACAACCTGAAACTTGTGATTTTGATACATTGATAGATTTGAAATGTGATAATCCAAATGAAGTTTGCTTTGAAGATGATAAACCTTTTATATGTGCCAAAGGTACAGATGAAAAACCTAATTATTTAGATTTACAGAGGATAGAATGTAATTCTCATTGTGGATCTGGTTATATGCACCCTCCAAGATATAGTACATATAATCAAAGATTATATTGTAATCATTTTTGTGATATCGGAAATAAACAATGTCCTTCAGATGATGTAAAATATACTAATATTCATTCTAATTTTCTTTGTGCTAATGACTTCTTTAATTTATATTATAAATGTTTTAGCCAAAGTGAATCTGTAAATAAAGCTGATTTCTCTGGTATATTCTTCAGTGATTTTTTAAGAACTCCAACAATTTATATTGAATTGCCTGTTTATTATGACCAATTTGCAGTTGATTTTTGGTATTTCCCTGATTCATTATTAAGAAATAGAAGATATTTAGATAAAGATGATGAATTTGAAAAAGAATATAAACCAAAAGATCATAAAAAACCAATTTCTGAAAATCAAAGAGTTATCTTTTTTAGCGATGCATTTAAAGTTATGTATGGAGAAAATGATAAAAAAATAGTAGAATTTTTTCAAAATGGTGCTTCTTCTTTTAATTATTCAGAAACAATTGAAACCATGGTTGATAATAATTGGAATCATTTTGTTCTAACATTTTTTAAAAGTTGCCAAAGAAGTAAATATACCTATTATTTTACTTTTAGAAATAAGCATTATGAAAGATGTGGAAATAATGAGAATGTTATTCATATAAATTATGATAAATGGCTGACATCAAATACTAATATTAAACTCAACAAAATTGTATTTTGTAGTAAAGATGTAGGAAACAAACTAACTTATCCTCTTTTCAAAAGACAATGTGAATTCATTCAGTGGTTAGATGGTTATTATAGAAGACTTCAAATATTTGATATTACCTATAGTGCAAAACAACCGATATTTAATTCTGATGAGTATGAAGATGATGGACTTAATGGAATGTTAAAGCATAGATATATTTTTGGATTAAATAGTGTTTTAGATAATCACTTATTAGATACTGTGGGTACAGCACATGGATATATTCCATTTTTATTCGATCAATATGCAAATCAAAATCCAGATGGTGCTAATTATATATTATATGAGACAAATTTTGCTCCTTATGGAGGTATACCAGATTGGAGTGCTGTTCAATACTTAACAGATTATGATTATATAGCTCCAAGATTAAAACCAAAAATTGGAACTTGTACAGATAATAAATGTTTAATATGTCAATCAGAAAATATTTGTCTTCAATGTAAACCAGGCTATCATTTACATAGTAAAGAATGTAGAGGTGATGTTAATAAAAAAGAAAACAAAGCTACTTATTTTTATAAAAATCCAGGAAAAAATATGCCTGAAAGACTTAGTTTAAAAATGGATTTTAATAAAATAATAAATGAACCATATTTTACAATCTTTTTTTTCATAAAAATATATGGATTTGTTGGTGATGCTCCAAAACATGGTCCTGTAAAACTATTAATTTTCCATCAAGAGGAAAAAGAAGTAGGTCAATTTGAGGATGAATTTTATCTGGCTTGGGATCCTTCTACTGCTGCAAAACACCTGGAAAAATTATTTTTTCATATTAATGGACAAACAATGTTTTCTTATAACTATTTTCGTGAGTATAATTTTGGATTATGGGTTCCTATTTCTATTACTGCTTTTAGAGAAGAAGATAGAAGATTTAAAATGAATATGGTTCAATGCTCAATTCTTTATGAAAATGTAAAATTTGATGAAGATTATATCCACACACAAGAATTATTTCCTTATGTAAAATTTACTCAATTCACAATTACTAATAAATGGGTTGGATTATTGAGTGATGTAAAAATATATACCAAATTTATTGTTAATGCTTGGGGAATAATTAAACATCAATATCAAACTACACAAGAAGCAGGCGATGATATTCCGGATAGTCTCATAGAGGAGTTTACTTTAAGATCAGAAACTTCTACTGATTGTCTTAAAACCAATCAAATATTGAATCAACCTGCATCGAGTTATAAAGTCGAATGTGTTATAGATTATAATCCTCATTTATATACAGGTTGTGGTAGTATGGAAAAGCAAACTGTTAGATATTACCAAGATGATAGAGATGGGTATTATAGATTATGTGGTGCCTGTTGTCCTTCTGATGTAGCTCCTCATAGATGTCTTGGTGGACATCAAAATGGTTGTGGTACTTGGAGTGCGGATCATAGTTGTGAAAATCAAACACCAATTTGGAAACCATATTATGTCGCTTTTAGTGATAATAGAATTGTTTGCCCGCGTATTTATTATATAGATTATAATAGATATAAATATGCACATTCCACTGTTGAATCACCACAAGATGTTTGGGCTGTGGATTTTTGGTATAAAACCTCTACTAATCAAGCTGTTAAAGAAAGAACAAACTACAATGGTTATAATTATAATGGAAATAATAATAATTTTAATGAATTTATTATTGAATGGAATTATCATCTTAAAGTAAGAGTACGTAAAATAGTAAAAAGTGAAATAGATAATCTATTTTCATATGTAGTAGAATGTACACCTTTAGTTGTACTCGAGCACCCTGATTTAAATAGTCCGGAAACAATAGAAAATGATATAGGTGATGTTCATTATAAATGGAAATATATCACTTGCGGAGTTAATTTCCAAGAAAAAGTTTTTTATTTGACACATAATAATAAATTTACTCATGATGTTCCTTTCTCTTCAAAATTAGTTTTAATACCAGCCGGAAAAACAAATTTTCAAATAACTGAAAATAGTAGAACAGGATATGGATTCACTTTTATATATCAATTAAGGCTTTGGCATTGTTATAATTGTGCCCATGCTTTTAGAAATCTTGATTATGATAAAGATGATAAAAATTTCAATGCAGTTTATCATAACTTTGATGGCAGAGGTACAGAAACTGGTGCAGGTCAAAGTTTTTCAGATCAAGCAAAAAGAACAGATCCAACCACTATGTATCAAGCTGCGGATTTTCCAGGATATACACTTAATTATAGCCCAGGTGAACCAGTTCTTTGTGATGAAACTATATATAGATATTATAATGAGGAAAAGGATATTTGTGAAAGGCATTATAATATTGCTCGTATGCCTGATGATTATAAAATGGAAATTCCTTCTTCAAGAAATGCAAGATATACAATGGATTTCTGGTTTTTCGTCGAAAATAGTGCAGAATTATCACCTGGTGTTAATCTTCTTTGGGAATATCATATGAGTATTACATTATTAAGAGATACTTCTAATAAAAATACTATTAATGCTATTTGCTTTCCGCAAAGTTACAGAGATAATGTAGATTTAAAAGGTGGACAAGAGATTATTGAACTATATGACAAAGCTTTAAATAAAGATAAATATGCATTTTATCAAGGTTCATCTCAATGGAATTTTGTTAGATGTGCTGTTGATCAAACACGAAAAAGATTTTTTATTAATGATAATTTAGAATTAGACTTAGAAGGAGAAGTATTATATGGAACAACAAGAAATTATAGACCTTTTAGATTCTTTAAAATAAATGCTAAACATGATCTTAAATTTCAGAATGCTCGTTTTAATCCAACAAGAATTTTTTTAAGACAAATAAAAACTTATAGAGATTATATTGATTTTAGATTAATGGAAATGAAATATAAAGCTTGTGGAACAAGGGATAATTATTGTGATAATGGATATTGGAATCATTGTCAATTTTATCCAATTACATTTTGTTTCGATTATGGTGAAATTCTTAATCCAAATTGGCCATGTACACACACAAGAAAATGTTTTTCAGGAAGATGGGATAGTAATCCAAATAGAGGTCTTGTTTATCATATATTTGAAGAAAATTCAGATCAAGGTTTATCTGCATATAATGCTCATTGGAGATTTTTATTAGAATTTGATAATGATGTATATTATCCAACATTTCCAGATATATATATGCCTCAATTTTGTTGCCATGGAAGAGCTGGTGGAGATCATGAAAATTGTAGTGGAGCTATTTATGGATGTCGTTTAAGAAATGACACGGCTTATCTATGGCCTGATAGAACTGGTTATTTAGAACTTGAAACTTTAACAATAGTAAGTAAATGTGCTAGTGCATGCAGACCTCCTGATAGCTATTATAAAAGAAATTACTGCCTTATAGAAAAATTTACAAATAATATGATAAATTGCGCCTATAATATTTCACAAACTCTAAATTATTATGATAAATATGAATGTAAACTTGGATATGTAAGAGTATATTATGAATGTATAGAGCCAGAAGTAGTATCAAAAAGTGCTATGTATTTTTCTAATTTTTATTCTTTTCCAAATGTAATTTTTAACGCTGCTGATAAAGCCAGAGAAAATGTTGATTATCTTGATTGGAATCAAGAAACAAGATTAGCATCATATTATGTAGAAATATGGATGAAATTTGACGCTCTTAATTATAGAGAAGAAATAGAAGATATAGAATATTATTTATATGCTCATCCACATCAAATAATTAAAGATCCTATTGATCAAAAATATAAATATTCAAATAAACTTATATCACAAGGATCATATTATTATACATTAAATTCAATGCATAATTATGAATGGAATAAAATTATTATAGAAAATTATTATGATCAAGATACTAAAAAATTCTCTATTAAATTATATTTAAATTACGAATTTGAAAATCCTGAATTAAGTATTCCTAATTTAGATTCTGAAATATATAAATTACATTTTAGAGGATTTGGATTTTGTGATAAAACTGATAGTTATTGCAGAGTTAATGATGATCCTGTTTATCTTAGATGGGGTGTTGCTTGGTATAGGAATTTTAGAGTTTGGGATGCTGATATAACCTCTTTGCAAACAATTCAAGCATGCGAATATGGATATACACAATTAATTAATGCTCAGAAATATTATTTCTCTTTAACTGTTGATATGATAGAAAGAAATACAATTAAAGACAGAATTGATCCTGATAAAAACAAAATGGTATTGAATTACTGGGTTTTCCATCAAGAAAATAATTTCAAAGAGGCTTTTGATAATGCAATGAGAGAAAATTATAGTACAGATAATTTCGATAAAACATTTGTTTATGAAAATAATTATATTAGTGGATTAAACGAAGACGGTACAGATTATTTAATTTCAGCATGTTCAAATGAATGTAAAAGATGTTATTCATCAGCTAATACAGATTGTTATGAATGTAAATTAGGATATTCTATATATGGTAAACAATGCAAAGTTAGAACTGGATATTTCTTGAAAACTCCTCCAAATAATACAGCAATTACTGAAATAGGAATAAAAATAGATGACTATGATAAATATTTTGATTTAAGAAATGAAACTAATTTCACAATGACTTTATATATAAAATTCTTTGGAATTGAATTATCAAAAGCTAATCAAGGATTAGCCGAAGGTAAAATTCATTATGTTTTAGTATGCTTTTATAAAAATGTTGATGGTAATTGTTTAACATTTATTGGATATAATTATTTTGATAAAACAATTGTTTTTGTAGTTAATGGAGATGAAATATATTCATCAAGAGCAAAAAATTATGTTGGTATTTGGACACATTTTGGTATTTCTATACATAGAAGATTGGAAGGTAATACCTATTTCCCTCATATGTTAAATTTCATGATAGATCAAAAAGAATTAATTCCTAAACCTGGATTTGATCCTACTAAAAATGAAGTTAATATAAATTGCTTTTCAATATATACGGAGCCTATTGCATATTATTCTTCTTTTAAAGTATTTTCTACTTTTTATTATGGTCCTTATGGACATGTTAACGCTGTAGCATCAACAAGAGGAAGTAAATTATTATATCAAGTAAATCTTTATGGTTCTTCTGATATTAATTGCATAACAAATGCTGATTTAGCTGGTTATCCCGATGAAATAAATATAAAAATATTAATACCAGTATGTGTTCCGGATTATTTACCATATGAAGATACTAATAATATATGTTCGGATGATAATCATTTTATGGATGTTATATATAAGGTATCTCCTCCATGTGAATTATGCGATTCATATTGCACAACTAATTGTTATAGTTTAGAAAAAAATGAATGTACTTGTGATTATTATGAAGGTTTATATTGGGTTAAAACTGATGATGATTATCAATCTTATGAATGTGAAAGAGTTGATAGTATAAATTTTGCCTTTTATGAATCTGTTACTATATATGGATTAAATGTGGTAAAAAATGATGAAATGACAATTGCATTTTGGTTAGATATATATGAATATAGAGATAATAATTTTGATTCACTGGAAATAATTTGGAATCAACATTTGGCTTTAAAAATATATGGTAATAGAAAACAAGGAAATGATAAATATTTGGAAATGGAATGTCATAGTGATTATGATATAACAAATACAACTATGGAACATACAATTATATATGATACAGGTAGATTAAGATTCAATCGTTGGAATTATATAGTTTGCCAAGTTGATAAATTCCATAATGTAACAAGATTAAATGGTCTTGCTGAAGAAGAATATCAAAGAGTAAAATATAATCAAAAATTACTTACAAGTACTTTAACTATAGTTGATAAAACAACAAATTTTAATTATGGATTTAGTTTTATAAGAGAATTAAAACTTTTTAGTTCATATAATTTTGATTTCTGGGATGAATCTCATCATAATTTAAAAAAAGAACATTTTGAATATTTATTCCATTATTTTAAAAATGATTTCACTCAAGATAAATTATCCGAGGCAAAAATAGTAGATAAAGTTGAAGGTTTAGTTACTAAATTAACAGTGAAACCTAAAAGAATAGGATATAATTATGTTAAACATTATGAAAATTTAGTAATATGTGAAGAAGGATATGTTTTTAATCCTGATTCGAAAAGGTGTGATATATTTGATTCTATAAATTGTATTGTGCCGAAAACTTCGGAAGATGAATGTCTTTTATGTGCATCGAATAAACCTTATTTAAAAGATGATAATGAATGCCATAATGATTGTAATCCTTTATATTATGCTGATGAATATTTTAAGCAATGTAGAAAATGTGATGAAACTTGCTATACTTGCTTTGGTAAAAGATATGATAATTGTTTATCATGTACAGGAATATTCTATTACATAGCATCATTACATAGATGTGTTACAAATTGTCAAGAATATGGTCTAGTCATTTCATTGGTTTTACCAAATACATGTGAAGAGCTTTTAACCCAATCATATATAAATATTCCTGTTTATTTAAATAATAGTTATGATTACAATCCTCAAAATGAAGATTTCGTTTCAAAAATAATAAATAGAGATATATTCAATAAAATAGAAGGTCATTTAGGTGATGTATCAACTACTGTTGAAACATTATGGAAATATAATAGAGATGAAACTATAAAAAAAAATCATGATTATAGATATTATGAAATAGCTGATATTCCTGATACAAATCCTATAATATCTGATCCTACTCAATTAACAATAGATTTAAATAATGATTATTTCAAATATGGATATAAATATGTATTTGATTTGGAAATTTATTCACAAAATGGCTTTTTTTCAACTAATCATACCCATACCTATATTTTGATGATGAATGATTATCCAATTGTTGGACCTATTAATATTTTACCAGCTGAAGGATACATTACTAATCTATTTTTAATGACTATAAACAAATGTGAAGATGACGTATCTGACAAAAGTTTATTAAAATATAAATTTTCCTACTTCAAAAAAAGATCAGACACAATCTTTGGTTTCAAAGATCAAAGTGAGGAAGAAATTGTAATTCAAGGCTGGTCCAAAAAATCCGAGGCTTTATTCCAATTTCCCGAATTAAATCCAGAAGAAGGCAATAAATATTATATAAGAGGATATTGCATGGATGAATTTAATTTATTTTATAGTGAAATTCAAGAAATGAAAGTTGTAGATATTCCAACAAATAGTGGTATTGATATGGCTTTAGAAGAAACAATAGAAACAATTGATATCGAGGAAGATTTAACCACAGAGCAACTATTAAATCGTGCTGAATTTTTAGCAACGACAACAGTCGATTTTGATAAAGGCGTTGAATTACAAAATAGAACAAATATTACTATATATAATAAAAAAGGGATATTACAAGAAAAATTACTTTTGGATGATCCACATGGAAGTAAAAGGGATTTATATTGTAATTATAGAGGAGATTCTTATATGATATATCAATATTTAGTATGTGATTGTACTGGATATGATGGTAATATGTGCCAAGTAGATCATGCTTCTTATGATTATATGAAAGGTGTTTATAATCAATTATTCCTTAAAGTAAAACGAATGCAAACTGGGAAATATAATAATGATTTGATTAAATCAGTAAATTTATTGATGAAATCAGCTGCGGCTTTTATGGATATAGATAATATGGATTTTATGTTAGAATCTATCGAATTTATTAATTTATATAGAAATAAATTCGCTGATAAAATGATGGAAGAAGATAATTATAAATTATATTTTGATATTTATAATTCACTTATTGAATACGGTTTATCAATAGTAAATAAATTAAAATATAGAAACTTTATATCCAAAAATTCAAAAAACGCAGAAAATATGTATAACGAAGAAAAATTCAGAAATGCAACTTTAGCCAAAGGTGAACCTGCGATAGTTCAAGATTATTTTAATAAAATAAAAGTCTCTCTCCAGAATTTATTAGAATTTTATGCTACAAATAAAAAAAAAGTTCATTTTATTAATAACAATGTTAATGTATATGCTGCACTTATAGACGAAAATTTCGATTTTGATGGATTTTTTGAAGAGGAGAAAAAACAATATCAACCTTATATGAGTTTTCAACGTTGTTTAGAAAAAACAATGATACAAAGTCAAGGTAATCCTTCTTATAGAGTTTATTTATCTGCTATTGTATGGAAAGTATCACCTTTTATGTCAAAAGAAGAATTATATTGGAATGCGTCAAGTCCCGTTATATCTTTTAAATTTTTAGATTATGATACTGGTGAAAAAGTTTATTTAAGTGATTGTGGTGGTACAGATGATCAAATACAATTATATTTCCCTGTTATGAATTATAGATTAGTTGATAGAATAAATGAAAAAAAAGAATTTTTATCACCAGAAAATCAATTTGATTTAAATGATGATATATTTTGTGATCCTGTATATATAAATAAATCAGGTGCTGTATTTAATTCAACTCCGGAAGAAAGAAGAAATAAATACTTTTTAGGATTTAATTTTAGTTGTGAATATTATAAAGTAAAATCTGAAGATCAAAGTAATATTAAATTAACAAAAGAAACTTTAGATTATCATAAATATACAAAAGAAAATTATATACAATGTCTTAGTAATAAATTAATACAAGAAGCTTATGGAGAATTTGTTGTCGATTCTTATGAAATCCCTGCTGAATTTCATTTAAATTCAAGATTCTTTTATTTAAAACATTATATGTTATTAGCCTGGAAAGATAATTTTACGGCGAATCAAGCTTTTTATTATTATTTGATTTTATCTATTACTTATGCTGGATTAAGTTTGGCTTATATTTATTTTGAAAAATTAAATTATGTTTATATGCAAAAAATGGGATCATTAAAAACTGAAATTACGAAGATGAATTTACCTTATAGAGATGAATATATTTTTAATAATGATTTAAATGTGGAAGAAGAAATAAAAGGAAAGCTAAATGATAAAAGGAACCCGAATATGCCAGAAATGAATTTAGATACAAATAATGTAGATGTAGATATAATGGCAGATGAAATAGCCAAATATAATAAGGGTTTCAAAAGTAAAGAAAATGCTCTAAATTTCAATCCAGATTATTTCGGAATAAAGAATAAAAAACAGGTTAACTTTAATACAAAATTTTTCCCAGGTGAAGTCGACGTTCGAAAGCATCCAGATCTTGACGATGAAATATCCCCAGAAAAATTAGAAAAAATGAAAAATTTTTATAATGTAGGATTTAAAGGTTTAGACTCTGCAGAAAATACTCAAAAAGAAATGCAATTAAGTAAAGATAAAAAACATATTTTAATTAAAAAAAAAGAAAAATTAGGAAAAATTATGGAAATTGATGAAGATGATGCTTTAGAAGTTGATACAGGAAAAAATGATTTTTTTAAAGAAGATGAAGAAGATGAAAAAGAAGTCGAAACAACATTACAAAGAGGCAGAAATAAAAAAACTAAATTTAGAAATGATATGGATAAATATAAAGATTTTGTTAGTAGTACAAATGAACCATTAGATGCAGAATCACAAAGAAGAAGTTCTAAAAGAGAAACTGCTACAAAAAAATTTTTTGGATCAAATCCACCAAAGAAAGAAAAACCTACAATTAATTCATTAATCTTTACTGAAAAAGATCAACAAAAAATAGGTAAAAGTGATTCCAAATTTTTCGGAACAGATAATCTTCAAACAACTATTAAAAATCGTCGTAATAAAAAAAATTTATTCCAAAATGATTATGATGATTTATATAAACCAACTTTCAAAGGACCGAAAGTAGTTAGTGAAAATTTAGGATTTTATAGTAAAGATACTTTAGACTTTGAACAAGATAATGATACTGGGAATAAAAATCCTCCTTATTTTGGAAGAAGATTCCGAAAAACAAAATCAAAAAAAGAAGATGAAAAAGGTCAAGGTCAAAATGCAGGATTAAGAGTCGGATTTTATTTTAAAAATAAACAAATAGATTTAATTGATGATGATGAATTAATGCCACCACTTAAAGAAAATTTAACCTTTGAACAAAAAATGGAAGAATTTCATGAATATGCTGTACCTTTTAAAGGATTTTTATTAAAAAATATAAAATCGAGATATATTTTAATGACCACTTTTGATAGAATGAGTATTGTATATAAAAGATATATGAGAGCTGGTAATTTCGTGGCGCAATTATCTATGTTTGCTTTATGCTTATCAATATTCTTCACCGCAGATGAAAAACAAACACTATTTGTCTCAAGACAAAAATCACAAATATCAAGTTTCATTTTATATTGTTTCGTTTCTGATATTTTTGGATGTATTACTGCGCATTTACCTGCTTATTGTTTTTGGGTTAATGATAAAAAATTCAGAAAATTATATACTACTGTAAGAGTAGATGGAGGAATAAATGTTTTGAAACAAACTCAAGATATTATTGAGAAAGGAAGATTATTTTGGAATATTTTGGGAATTATTATACAAGTAATTTATATTGTTGTCGGATTTTATTTCGCTTTTGGTTTTTGCGCGACTTATTATTATCAAAGAAGTACTTTTACTTTAGCTTTGATTTGTACTTGTGGATTTGATTTCCTTGTGGCTGAATTTTTGTGGGAAATTATTATAGGATTATTATTTTATATAAGAGATTGGGGAAGAGTCATTGTATTTTTCGGAACTTTATTCAATACTCTAAGAAATATCAAGCATTTAGTATAATTTTGCTGTAAATTTATATTAGCATAATTAATATATAAGAATTTTGAAAAATATATAATTTATTATTAGAAATATTATATAAAGAAAAATATTTTTATAATTATTATATATGAATAATATTTTTAAATAATTATTTTAATATTAATATATAATATATATTTAATGGGGATTGTGGATT
>Ga0247610_10004864_pt1 | contig 14247 bp, 8 predicted proteins | sample 174DNAGHGhighgp2_FD_193483 | JGI IMG/M metagenome (GOLD analysis project Ga0247610, IMG submission 193483) | Sheep rumen microbial communities from Palmerston North, Manawatu-Wanganui, New Zealand - 1742 DNA GHGhigh gp2 | ecosystem: Host-associated > Mammals > Digestive system > Stomach > Rumen ... | reverse complement strand
CAACCGTATTGATAACATCTATGATTTAGCTCAAATCTGGGGTGTTCAAGGTTTAGATGGTGAAAATGGTAACTTCTATATCGGTGGTGATGGTAAGGTTCATGCATTAGAGACTACTCAAGCTTCATATGATGCATTAGAATATTTATCACAAATCTATGATGAAGGATTAATCCTAAAGGATTTCTATACTGATGCTAATAACCCTAATGGTAATAATACAGGATTCTTAGATAAGTTCTATAAGAAGACATTATCTGATTCAGCTTATGGCTTTATGATGTATGATTATGCTGCTGCAACTACAGCTGCAAATGATTTAAAGGATGGTATTGGTACAAGATCAACTGCTCGTAAGAATGGTTTTGAAACTGACTATCAATCAATGAGTTTAACTGGCGTTTTAGCTCCACTTACTTATTGGGCAACTGAATCTACTTGGAAGCCAACTGATTCAATTACATCTAAGACTGGTAAGACATTAACTAGATATTATGAATCTAACCGTGCTTTAAAGGGTAATTCTTGGGCAATTCCTGCTAACGCAGAAAATCCTGATGGCGCAGTAAGATTAATGGATATTATGTTCTCTGAATTAGGTCAAATGGTTAATAACTATGGTCCAACAGAGTATTGGCAAAAGCCAGATACAACTTCTGGTGATTCAGTTACTGGTGCTTATGATGTAACAAAGGCATATGTATCAACAGATATGGTATATGGAGAAAAGAACCCAATTGTTTCTAATCAAGTAAAGGCATCTTTAGGTTCTCAATCTGGTGACTTCTGGTCATATTTTAGAGGCTACTTAGGTGCTACTCATGGTATTGGTAACGTTCGTCCTAAGGGTGTTAACTTACAAGCTACAAATGCTTATGCTCAAGCAGGTATAGCTTATGTTCAATCTGCATTCACTGTTGGTAATAATGGTGTTGCTGGTGATGGTACAGTATTAAAGTTAGCTACAATTTCTAAGATTAAAGATTCTAATAATAACACTATTTACACATGGAATACTTCAGTTCCTTCAGGATTCACAAAGTCTTATAAGGATAATGATAATAAGTATTCTGCAATTACTGGTTTCTGGGCTTCTGATAAGAAGAACACAAATGCTGGTTGGGTAAATGCTGTAACTCGTGGTCATACTAATGACATTAAATCAATCAAGATCTTCAATTCTCAAAAGGATACAGTTACTTTTGATCAAGTATTAGGTCAAAAGGAAGAGTTCAATAAGAATGCTTTATATACATATGCATTCTCTATTAACAACGATAATACATATGTTCCTTCATATGCATTAACAGCTTAAATATAATTAAATTGAGTTGTATCAATCGATACAGCTCTTTTTTGCGCTTAAATACCTTAAGATTGGCTCAATTTTAGATTTTTTAGTAATAAATGAGTATTTGATGGTAATTGATTTATAAATGAAATATAAAGGAAATTTGACCCATTTTTGAATAAATATGCTATTTGAATGTTAATGTAATTTTATAAAATTTAACTATTCGTATTCAGATATGGATTAATTCTTTAATATTTTCTTTCTAGATTAGTAATAATACTACATATATTTCATGTTAATGATAAATACAATGATTTATTAGCTGACACATTAATGAATCAGAGCTAATTTAGTTAATCTTTTTATTTTAGATAAGTGAGATAATCAATGATTATTTAGTGAATTTCAACTAGAATCTATGGGAAATATTAATTAAATGATTAAATCTAATCCCTATATAGTAGAAAAAGTAGTAGAATTAAATATGATTTCACACGCTTATCTAATAATCAAAACAAAATAATATATAAAATAATAACAAATCAAATACTTTTTAATATTAGTTTAAATTTGAAATTATTTTTTTATTAAAAAATATGTGTTATAATATGATTAATACAACGTTTTAGGAAGTGATTTTAATATGATTGTAGAGATTTTAGGTAAAAAAATCGAGGTAGCTAAGCCAACTAGAGTAATTGATCTATATGAGGACAAAGATAAAAAGTATCTATGCTGCTACGTAAATAATAAGCTAAAGGATTTAACCTATGTAGTTAGTGATGATGCTAAAATTGATTTATTAGATATAACATCAATTGATGGAGCTAATACTTATCAGGCTACACTAAGATATGTAATTGCTATGGCAGTAAAAAATATCTATCCAAAGGCAAGAATAAGCTTTAATTATAGTATTTCAAGAAGTATTTTTGCATCAGTTAGTGGTATTGGAAAAGCTTTTTCTTTAAAAAATTTAGAGGCTATAAAAAATGAAGTCGATAGAATTATTAAGGCTGATTATCCAATCAATTATGGTAAGATTTCAAAAGATGAGGCAATTAAGTATTTTGAAAGTATAGGCTATAAAGACAAAATAGAGGGTATAAAGTACCGTGTTCCTGATTGGGTTCATATAAATGAATGCAATGGATATATGGATTATCTTTATACATATTTGATGCCAAGAACAAGCTATTTAAATAACTATGAATTTAGCCTTTATTCACCTGGCTTTTTAATTAAATATCCACGTGTAGAATTGGATGGAAATATGCCTGAATTAGTTGATGAAAGAGTCTTTAGAGAAGCATTAAAAGAAGCTAATGCATGGGCTCATAATGCTAAATGTGAGGCAGTATATCAGGTCAATAAAATTATTGAATCTAAGAAAGCCTTAGAGTTTATTAATATGTGTGAAACAAGACATAATAATCAGCTAACTCATTTAGGTGATGAGATAATCAAAAATATCGATAATATTAAGATTATTTGTGTCGCAGGACCATCATCAAGTGGTAAAACAACATTTACAAATAGACTTAAAATTGAGCTTAAAACAAGAGGCTATGAGCCTTTGATGATTAGTATGGATGATTATTATATGCTTGATTATGATAAATACCCTAAGGATAGATATGGAAATCCAGATTATGAAAATATTCATTCTCTTGATTTAAAGCTTTTTGATGAGACTATTTTTAGCTTGATTCAAGGCTTTGAAACAAAGCTTCCAAAGTACAATTTTAAGGCTAGGAAAAGGACTTTTTCAAAACAAAAGCTCGGAGAAAATCAACCAATTATTGTTGAAGGAATACATGGCTTGAATAAGCTTATAGCTCCATCAATTCCTGAAGAAAATAAATTTAAAATTTATATAGCTCCAATTGCTCAAAATAGAATTGATGCGCATACACCAATATCAATTTCTGATATTAGATTACTAAGAAGAATAGTAAGAGATAATGTAACAAGAGGTAATGCTCCAATTGATACAATTAGGCAATGGAAATCAGTCAGAGATGGAGAATTTAAATGGATTTATCCTCATCAAAATAATGCCGATTTTGTATTTAATTCAGAGTTGTCATATGAAATATGTGTCTTAAGAAAGCATGCCTTACCATTACTTGAGGCAATTAGCCCTGAAAGTGATTGCTATAGTACAGCAAGAAGACTAATAAAATTTTTAAGATACTATAACGAAATTAGTGATAAATGGGTTCCTTGCAATTCAATTTTAAGAGAATTTATAGGTGAATCTATATTTTACACTGACGATATCAAATAACGGACTAAAAAGTCCGTTTTTTAACGTCTTAAAATATAGAATTTTAAAATTGATTTTGATATAATTAAAATGATGTATTGTGAGGTGAACAAGGTGAAATGTTTATCAAACTTGAGCAGATTAAATTATCCATCAGATTTAGTATTTGATATAGGAAAATTATATTCATTTAAGGGTAAGGATTTTTATTATGAGGATATCCTAAAAAGTGAATTAGATTCTAGAATAAAAAATACAATTGAGAAGGATACTTTGTATGCTGCAAAATTATTGAATCTAGATATTACTGATAGTAGATTAAAGCTAATTATAAAGAACGATTCTGAGCCTAGAGAAAAGGATGGCAAGAGGGATGAATTTATAGTTGTAAATCTAAAAAATGTTTTTAAAACAATCCAATCTAGAGGTACTAATCTAATTATCGATGATAATGAATTTTTACACTTAGCTGTAAAAATTTTTGAAGGATATAAGGATGTAAGATTTAGAACTGAAACAGTAGATGTACAGGTTAATCTTTTAAAAGAGAAAAAGGTTATCTCTAAGAGAGATATAATGAGCGAATGTATGAAGCTTTATATTAAGAGCTCTACAGATTTAAAAATAGAACCAACAATGGTTGCGGTAAATACTTATATTGATTTACTTCATGAGAATTGCTTTGATTACGCAAATGAATTTTTATCATTAATGATAATGTATTGTTTACTTGTAAGTGAAAGATTTAATGTTTTTAAGTATGTAAGTTTTTTTGAAAAATATACTGAAATGAAGAGTGAATTTGACAATGCTACAGTAGCAGCTGGCTTCAATTGGGAGCATGGATATTCACAAACTGAGCTATTAACAAGAACGTTAATGAAGCTTATGCTTGAGGGCTATCAAGAGGTTGACAACATAGTTTCTGACAAGTTCTACGATAAGGGATTAAGAAAAATTGATGAAGTTCAGGGTATTATTATTCATTTCGAAAGTGATACTTTTACAAGAGCAGATATTAAAAAAGCAGCTCCATATCTATCTGATTCAACTATCAATAGAGCGCTTGAAAAGCTAAAGGATGAGAATAAAATTGAGTCAATGGGAACTGGTAGATCAGCTAAATGGATTAAGAAAAACACTTCAGAAATCATTAATTCTCGTTCTATGCAGATGAATATATTCTCATTACTAAACGACGAAAAATAACAAAATTAGAGGTTAAAAATGCTAAAAATTAACCTCTTTTTTTATTGCCAAAACTAGTACTGATTAAGGGGCTTAAAAGGGTAAAAAAATAAATTTCAAATTATATCTAGTGTATAAAACTAGATAAAAGAATAAAGATAAATAGAATATGCATAAATCGAAACTAGATAAATTTTGAAAGAAAATTAAAGCAAAAATTAAGATAAAAATAGGCCAAAAAAATTGAAAAAAAAAGATGATGAAATGGAATCTAAAAAGGACTAAAAATGAATTTTTAAAGAGTATAAAATAAAAAATCTGAAAGAGGCATAAACACCAAAATTAGGAAAACAATATCTCAAAATGAGAAAAATATCAGATTAATTTTTAGTCAAAAATAATAGATAGATTTTAATCTATAAATCTAAAGATTAGAAGAAATATGTCAGGCTCATCAATCAAAGGGAAAATAGGAATCATATTTTTAGTACTTCGAATATGACATAAATAATGTATGAGAATTTGGTCATGGATTAGCATATGAAAAAATCTTTGATTCACAAATTTATGCTAAAAAAATCAAAAATCGGCTTAAAAATAGTGTTAATTTTTCATAATTATAGAAAGCTTTAAAAACTATAGGTGAATGATCAAAAAATGCAAAAAACGGGCAAAAATAGCCTAAAAAATAACCTATTTTCTCTATGAACAAAAAGAGGTTAAATTGCGCCTATATAAGAGCAAAAAACAAAAAATTTCAAAACACAACTAGATTTAAAAACTAGATAAGCAGTTGAATATAAAAAGAATAAAGGTATATAAAAACTAGATTATTTTTGAAATAAATTAGTTTTAAAACGAGACGGTTAATTAACCGAAAACTTAAATCTCGATGCGTCAAAATTAAGACTAAAAATCTAATTATAGAAATTCATAATCATAAAAAATAGTGTTAATTATTGTTTTTAATAATAAGGTTAATATAAATCACTAGATCATATAAAAATGATAGAAAAAAATATTTCAAAACATAACTAGTTTTAATTATTAGATTTTAGAGTTAACGAAATTACACAAAAATACAAGTTAAAACGATAACATAAATAATGTATTAATATTAATAAAAATTAGCAAAAAATTAAAGACCAATAATAAAGATATGATTTGTATTATTATTGAAATTAATAATGAACAAAAATCAATTCAATTATTAAAATACTTATTTTTAAACATTTTAATAAAGAAATATACATTATTTTTGTTGCGATTGAAAACAAAATGAAAACGATTTCTTTCGTATATTTAGCATGCAAATAGCTATATTTTGACACTTATATATAGAAGAGAAGAAGAAGTGAAAAGCATCATTTTCATACAAGACATAAATAATGTATATATAGATATGACTAGTTTTCGGTCGTTTTAATAGAAAATAGCCCTGATTCTAAACATATTCATTCATGCCAGAAGATATACCTCACGCGCGTAAGAATGGATCAGGTAGATTACATAAAGCAAGTGAAAAAGGCTGAAAATGTGGATAAATTATCCTAAAAACCCCCTCATCTGAGCATGAAAAGAAGAAGAAAGCCAAAATAAGCTAAAGAAGCCGATGTAAAATGGCCTATAGGGACTTTTAGAAGCCGATGTTGGATTTAGTGGCACTTACAGAAAAGAACCAATCGAAACGGGTGAATGTTCGTTTTGAGTAAATTCGTTGTTTTAAAAAAATAGGGTATTTTCCTTAATCATATTCAAAATTATATTCATGGAGGTGTTTAACAAGAAGTATAGCCCAAAAATCGCCCTATAATCACCTTCAAACACATCAAACCATCTTCTATCTTTATGTTTTTAGCTATTTTTAGAAATATAATTAAGTTATCATAATATATATTATGTTAACCAATTAATAATAACGTAACTAAGCCGTTTTTATACTTTTAGTGAATTGTGTTAATAAATTATATTGATTAAAACGCTTAAAAAGCCTTTTCTTTCGTAAATTTTTGCCCAGAACGAATCGAAAATTGATAAATGGGCAATTGGAGGCTGATTTTGCGTTTTTAAATGTTGATTCCCGCGTTGCTAATTTCGTATATTTCCTAGATGGACGCGTTCGTTGATCTATAAATATCTAAAAAGATGCTCAAAAAACGAAAATGAGTATGTTTAAGAAAATGAGCGTTTTTGATGACTTTTCAGCTTGTTATTGTCTTAAACAGACATGATTTTTCGTTCTGAACCAAATGAATGGACTCTTGTCTATATTTTTGAAAGATGGTTTCATTGCATAAAATCTAATGTAAGCGTTTGCAACTTTACATAGTTTTTAAAACTAGATACATTATGAAAATAAATATTTTTCCGGTAATCTGATCCTGTTCTTTTATACGAATCGAACTGTGTAATTGCCTTAATTTTGGTATTTCGATTCGTATAAATTTACATAAATATTTTCATTATTTGTCTAGTTATTAATACTAGATTATTACTCAAAATTGTTTATGCCCATTTCTATATTATTTATATTTATAATTTTGAAATTTATTCTTTATTATTCGAAACATATAATCGCTATTTCTTGTTTGTAAATTATGGTTTTGTTTCTTGTTTTCAAAACTAGATTATGAACAAAAAATATTTTTGTGTATCTCTTCTATTTAACTTTTAACTCCATGAACAGCTTTGAATCTGGTGATTTGGTTGACCTTTAGACTTGCGATTTTTTTAACTTTAATAATCGTGTTTTTAAAATTTTATTATTGAATTTTATAATTGCATTTTGAAAATCTTATTTTTATACCTTTAAAATTGACCAAAAATTCATCTCTTATCTAATACTTATAACCATAATTTCTTATTCGCAACTATCTTTTATCTTATTTTGAATACTAGATAGAATTTGAAATTTTTCTTTTTGGCCGATTGAGTCTACTTAAGCTTCATAATTACAAAAACGGCAATAAAAAAAGACAAATCGAGATGTAGGATTATCTGTTTTCCTATTTCTCGATTTGTCTATATTTTTAGCCCAAATTTTGCGTTTTTTGATGTTTTGAGTACATCGATATTGGATAGTTATAAACGCTTAAAATTAGCCTGTTTTTTATCAGATTTTTTATCATCTATTTAGTTTTTGATAATCTTTTATCTTTTTGAATTATATATGTTATCTAGTTTTTAACTCTAGTTTGGTTTTGAAATTTTTTATTTTGCTGCCCTCTAGCTACTAGCTAGTTTTGGTGTCAAAAATACATTAAAAAAAGACAAATTGAGATGGGTATTTGCCCGTTTTTTAATTTCTCGATTTGTCTTAAATTTTGAGCTAGAATGATGCTTTTAAAATCTTGAGTGCAACTTCATAGTCAACTGTTATAATGTCGTTTAAAACTCTTTTTCCTTTGAACATTGTGTTGTATGCTAGGGCTTCTAATGAATCCTCTTTTACGCCTAGATCTCTTAACCTAACAGGCATTCCAATCTCTTCAAAATAGCTCTTTAGCTTTTGAATAGCATCCTCGATATCCTTATTTTTGCTTTTTGTAGGCTTGATATCCATTACCTCGTATGCGAATCTTAAAAAGCGATTTTGGGCATTTTTGTATGCTTCCATAGCCCATTGTGGCCATAGGCATGCAAGTCCTGCTCCATGAGCAATTTCAGGGTACATTCCTGAAACCTCATGCTCAAGCTGATGAACACTCATTACGAAATTTCTTCCCATTCCTGTAAGGCCATTATGAGAAAGGCTATTAGCCCACATCAATTCCGCTCTTGCATCATAATCGTTTGGATTTTCTATTGCTACCCTACCTGCTTTTAATACTGCCTTTAAAAGTCCTAATGCGATGTTATCTGTAAGATAAGTCTCGCTTCCTTCTGAAAAATATCTTTCTAGAGTATGCATCATAATATCTACGATTCCACATCCAGTTTGAAATTTACTTACTGAGTAAGTTAATTCAGGATTTAAAATTGAGAATAAGCATCTGTTACATTCAGATGTAAAACCTCTTTTTTCTTTAGTCTCGTCGTTTGTTATAACGCATGAATTTGACATATCAGAACCAGCTGCTGAAATTGTTAGAATTGAAGCTACAGGTAAATGCTCCTTTGGTGTTTGATTTTTAATACTGAATTCCCAAGGAGAAAAATCTACCTTTGCGCCTACAGCGATAGCCTTAGATGAATCTATTACAGAGCCTCCGCCTACGGCGATTATTAATTCTACATTTTCCTTTTTAGCTAATTCAACGCCCTTTAGCACTAAAGAAAGCTTTGGGTTAGGTTCAACTCCGCCTAGCTCGATATGAGAAATATTATTTTCGTCTAATGATTTTAAAACTCTATCTAGAAGTCCAGATTTTATTACAGAGCCCTTTCCGTAATGAACTAGTACCTTTTTAAACCCATATGAGGCTGTAATTGCCCCTATTTTTGATTCTTCGCCCTTACCAAAGAAAACCTTCGTTGGCGTATTATAAATGAAATTTTCCATGCTTTTATTTAATCTCCTTTAAAAATGATTTTCCTATTTTTGTTGATTCTAAATTGAAGTTTTCTGCGATAGTTTCACCTATATCAGAAAATGATTTTCTAGTACCTAAATTTCCTTTACCTAAGCCATTATACACGATTAATGGCACATATTCTCTAGTGTGATCTGTACCCCTCCAAGTAGGGTCATTTCCATGGTCAGCAGTAATTATTATTAGGTCATCTTGCTTTAAATACTTTATCATCTCGTTTAAATCTCTATCAAACTCCTCCAAAGCATCCTTATATCCTATACTATTTCTTCTATGACCATAGAGTGCATCGAAGTCTACGAGGTTTAAAAAGCATAATCCTTTAAAATCTCTATTTTTAATAAAATCAATAATTTTTTCCATTCCATCATGGTTAGAAATAGTTCTATTAGATTCTGTTAATCCCATACCATTAAAAATATCAAATATCTTTCCAATAGATATAACATCATAATTATTTTCTTTTAGGCTATCTAAAACAGTTTTTCCTGTTGGAGATAGGGCATAATCATGTCTATTAGCAGTTCTTTTAAAATCTAAGCTATTTTCACCTATAAATGGTCTAGCTATAACACGGCCAACCTTATATTCATCCTTCATACAAATTTCTCTTGCTATTTTGCATACACGATATAATTCATCCAAACCAAAATATTTTTCATGACAAGCAATTTGTAAAACTGAATCTGCAGATGTATATACAATCATAGCCTTAGTTTTAATATGCTCTTCTCCTAATTCCTTTATAATTTCAGTACCAGATGCTGCCTTATTACCAATAACCTTATAGCCAGTCTTTGATTCTAATTCATCTATTAGTTTTTTTGGAAACCCTGTATCAGTAAATGTTACAAATGGAGTTTTTGTTTCAATCCCCATCATTTCCCAGTGGCCTGCCATAGTATCCTTAGCATTAGATAGCTCATCCATCTTCCCATAAAAGGCAATTGGATTATCTCTCTTTTTAACACCCTTTATATCAGTTATATTTCCATAACCCATAGATTCTAATCTAGGTAAATTAATGCCATTACATACCTCACTAATATGTCCGATAGTATTCGCACCATCATCTCCAAATTTATAGGATAATGGAGCTGTACCACAGCCAACCGAATCAGCAACTATCAAAAATATTCTTTTATACATTTTTTATTTTTTTACCTCCTTCTTTTCAAAATTATTATTTGCCATAGGGTGAGCCCTATCATATTCAGCTTTAATTTTAGATTTATCTAAATGAGTATATATTTGAGTTGTAGATATATCCTCATGCCCAAGCATCTCCTGAATTACCCTTAAATCAGTTCCATTTTCAAGTAAATGAGTCGCAAATGAATGCCTAATAGTATGAGGTGAAATCTCTTTAGTTATTCCATTATCTAAGGCAAGCTTTTTAATGAATTTAAAGAATCCTTGTCTAGACATCATATCACCCTTGTAATTAAAGAATAATAAATTAGATTTTTTTCCATTTAAAAGGCTATCTCTAGCCTCACCCATATATTTTCTTAAGGCTATAACAGCATAATCACCTAAAGGCACAATTCTTTCCTTATCACCCTTACCAGTAATACTTAAGTATTGATCCTTATAATGGACCTCCTCATTAGTTAAAGATAAAAGCTCAGATATTCTTAATCCAGAAGAATATAAAACCTCCATCATAGCTCTATTTCTTAATGATAGAGGATCATCTCCATCAATTGAATTAATCATTTTAGAAATTTCTTCGATAGATAAAACACTAGGAAGCTTTTTATCTACCTTAGGAGAATCAATGTTTTCAGCAACATTTTCTCTTGTTACATTTTCTTTATATAAGAATTTATGAAATTCCTTTATAGCAATAATCTTTCTAGAAATAGATTGCTTCGAAAGCTTCTTTCTTTTTAAGGATTGAATATATTTTTCAATATCCTCTCTTTCTATATCAGCCTCATCCTCATATTTTTCATACTTAACCATGAATTCCTCATATTGATATAAATCAGTCATATAGGCATTAATAGTATTTTCGGATAATCTTAAATTATCCTCTAAATAATATTTAAATTCAGCTAAACGATAAAAAATAGTATCATTATTATCCCTTCTTTTAGCTATTCCCTCTTCCTTCACACAAAGCACCTCCAAACCATATTGCCTAAGAATATCTTTTCCTCAGGTATTTTAATTCGGTTATTTTCAATTATTAATAATCCCCTAGACACCAAATCAAAAATTACAGGAAAATCGATTGTAGGGTCAATTTTGTACCTTTTAACGTAGGAATCAATGCTTACTCCATCAAGCATTCTTAATCCTAGCATCATAAATTCCTTTTTTTCTTCATCAATAGATATTTCATTTTTCTCTCTAATGAATTCATTCAAATATGAATCAATACCTAAATTATTTAAATATCTATATCCATTAATAAATCCAGATGCACCTAAGCCTACGCCAATATATTCCTCTTCCTGCCAATATAATTTATTATGAATGGATTCATATCCATCTAAAGCATAATTAGAAACCTCATAATGCTTATATCCATTTTTCCTTAATTCCTGATTAATATATTCATACATATCAGCTTCTAAATCATCATCAGGCTCTTCAATTTTTTTATTTTTAATATCTAAACAAAGCTTAGTATGCTCCTCAATAATTAAAGAATAATAGGAAATATGAGTAGGATTAAATGATAAAACATATTCAATATCGCGTTTTAATGATGTTAAATCAGTTTTAGGCATTCCAAACATCATATCACAGTTAATATTTGTTATATTATTTCCTCTTAAATAATTAAACGCATTCTTTATATCTAAAAGATTATGATGTCTATTCAATAATTTAATTGAATTAGGATCAAATGATTGAATACCTAATGAAACTCTATTAAATTTATATTCATTTAAAAGATGGCATAATTCATCTGTAATTAATTCTGGATTTAATTCAATACTATTTTCAATAGAATTATCTAGATATGGCTTTATCTCATCAAATATCTTTTTTAATATTTCTAAAGGTAATACATTAGGAGTTCCTCCTCCTATATATACAGATGTGATATCTTTTAATTCATTCTTATATGATTTAATCTCCTCAATTAAGCGATTTGAATATATTTCAAATAATTTTGAATCAGCTAATCGCTTTGGAAAGTCACAATATGAACAAATTGTTTTACAAAATGGTATATGAATATATAATCCTCGCATAATTATGTATTAAACACTATCTTTTATTAAAAAAAGATATGTTTATTCTCCTTATGATTTAATTTTAACATATTTTGGTTAACATAAGTATATATTTATATATGAATTTTAAATAAAGAAAAAGCTGCTAGAAATAAATCTAACAGCATTAATATTAGGCATTCTTCTTATCTTTATTAATGAAATATAGCATAACACCACAAGCGAATAATAAAACGCCTGCTAAACCAAATAAGAAATACCAAGTTGAAAATTCTTGATTCTTAGCAATTTCTTTGAAGAATTTGCCGTAGCAATATGCTAAATCAACAAATCCTGTAATTAGTAATACAAAAATTGAATTCTTAATAAATAGCTTATTATCAGAATCATATTTTAGGAATGTGTAAACACCAAATATTGTATAAATAATTCCAATAATTAAAAATACTAAATAATCATTATCAGCCCAAAATTCTCTTCCATATTCACCATAGTCCTCAGCACCAAAGCTTTTAATAAAGAAGATTAATGATAATACGGAAATAACTAAGCCTACGATTGCAGTAATAGAACCGATTATCTTCTTGTTCATAATTACTTAACCTCCTCATGAGACTTATTATTCTCTGTTGTTTCAGCCTTAGCAACTAAAAGAGTATCTTTATCGATATCCTCTTCTTTAGCCACTTCTTTTTCTTCTGGATTTAAGAAGATAGGATAGAATCTAGCAATTAAAACCATTATTGCAGTACAAATTAAAATGTTAGGGATGCAATAAGCTCCGTTATATACGAATGTATAAATCCAAGAACCACCATTAACACCCATAAATTCAATACTAGGATCTAACCAGAAGAATCCTCCTGATAATACATGGCATGTAAATTTAGCTAAACCACCAATAACTGTACCAATTACAATCCATAAAAGCTTTCTACTCATTTCAGTACTATTTCTATACTTAGATGCAAAAGCTCCAGCAAATCCAACTACAGTATAGCCAAGTACATAATCAAGTGCAATTTGGAAGAATGGTGCAAAGAATTTCATAGCGCCTGTATATGATGCACTACTAATAACATATACTCCTCCAAGCATTTGGATTACACTTAAGATAAGTCCACATACTATACCTGGAATTAATCCTCTTCTATAGGCAATAATAAATACAGGTACCATGGCAAAGCCTATTCCACCGCCATTAACGAATACACCCTTAAAGATTCCACCTTCAAGAGCGTCAAGTGCAAAGCCTAATGCAGCAAAGATTGCTATTTCAGCAAGCACTCTAACTGAAATTTTTTTATTCATTTTTCTCTCTCCTTCTTTTAAAATAAAAAAATGTCCGCTAGGACATGCATTACAAAAAAGAATAGTTTTTGAGTTTTTGTTATAACTCTCACATTATTCCCTACGCTAGCATTACCTAGATCAGGTCAAGGGTCGAATATTAATTCCTCTCAGCCTAAAGGCTCCCCTTAATATGACAAAATTATTATAATACTATAATGGTTTTGATTCAAGAAAAAATGAGAGATAAAATTCAAATTTATCCCTCAAATTTATTAAGCCTTGTAATTCTTTTTGATGTTTTCAATTACTTCATTGATTTCTTCATCTGATGCATACTTATCAGCACCATGATTCATAACGAACATACCACCAAATGAATCTCCACCCTCATACTTAGGTACGATATGGAAATGTAGATGTCCTAATGTATCACCAAATGCACCATAATTGATTCTATATGGCTTATAAGCCTTATCA
>Ga0247610_10004863_pt1 | contig 14250 bp, 12 predicted proteins | sample 174DNAGHGhighgp2_FD_193483 | JGI IMG/M metagenome (GOLD analysis project Ga0247610, IMG submission 193483) | Sheep rumen microbial communities from Palmerston North, Manawatu-Wanganui, New Zealand - 1742 DNA GHGhigh gp2 | ecosystem: Host-associated > Mammals > Digestive system > Stomach > Rumen... | reverse complement strand
ATAGGACGTTCTTCTGATGGAAGTACTATCCCCTGCATATTTTTCTTGATACTGACAAGCGAACCCGTTTCTATATAGTCATACCTACGGTCGGCCACCAAGAACTTGATGGCAGCCCTTGCCCTTGGGCACAACTGTACCTCGTCTAGAATAATGAGTGATTTACGCTCATGGAGTCTAACCTTATAATGCTGACTGAGGTAGAGGAACAATGTATCAAGGTCTTCCATATAGAGATCGAACCAGTCTCTGACCATCTGTGGAGCCTTATTGAAGTCGATGAGGATATATGATTCGTATTCATTTTTAGCGAACTCCTCTACGATATAACTTTTACCGATGCGTCGCGCACCCTCTACGAGCAGTGCCACTTCACCGTTCCTTTTCTCCTTCCAGTCAAGGAGTTGCTGATAGACTTTCCGCTTCATTACGATGCCGCTTGCACCTTTTTGAGATTTTTGCCCTACCATATCATACACCTTTTTGAGATTTTACACGATGCAAATATACACCTTTTTGAGATTTTTCCCAAATATTTCCATTAAAAACATTCGAAAAAAGCATTTTTTAGTCGCCCATTACCTGACCATCCTTGATGATATAATAGGAGAATTTGTCGTTTCCTAAACTGATGCCAGCCTCTTTGTCAGTACAATCAATCAGCAATGTGCCATTTGTTTCAGGAAATATCGTCAGCCCTACCAACAGTTGCTTATCGATAACCTCAAGCAGGTGATTGAAATTCATAACCACCTGTGGTGTCAGGGGGACGGCATCCTCGCCATCCCATCCTACAGGATATGCTTGATATGTCTTCAACTTATCGAGCATGACAACATAAGCCTTCTGAGCTTCATCAGTCACATATGAACTAACAGCTGCCATATTATCTCTAACATTAAAGTTTCGGGTACAAATATACGATTATTTTCCTAAACCTCCAAACTTTTCCGATTCTTATTGCACAATCAAGATTCATCTCGGCATACAGTTTTCCGACTTCAGGCCTCTTCCATCAGCCTTCAGCCATCATACATCAGCCATCTATTCGTACTGATTCTTCCTCCTGTACTGTTCCATCAGGGCAAGAAACTCCTTAAACCGCTCCACCCTCTCCGTCTTCATCTTCCCCGCATTCAGGACTTTACGATTCGCCTTCACCCAGTTCAACATGTCATGCTCCTCAATCCGGTGTTTCGACGGATTCCTATGATTTGTTTCAATGAAAGTAATCACCTCCTCATATTTGTTTAGCCATCTCGTATCTTGATCCATAACCATTAACCTTTAACCATGAACCTAACTTCGTTTCTGATAATTCCTCTCCTGCCTTGGCATTGCTCAACTATTGATTATTACTAACTTAGTTTTTCTGTGAAACAGTACCCGTCCCCCCGTTCCTCATGTGCAAACAGCCCCAGCGTCTGCTTCAGCAGTTCCTTTGAGTCAAGTTCAGCATCTTTCGCTTTTGAGCGCATATGATTAAAAGCTATAAATACGAAGAAGGGGTTTGAGACCATAGAATATTTCCAGTCAATTTTATTAGTAGCCATATATCTTCTGTCTCTGCTTGAAGGCGGATTCTCCACCTTCCAAAATTTGGCAACACAGTTTAACAGTATTAGCATCATCAATAGAACCTGGGGACATAATCATCGCCTTGCTATTAGTACTTTTCAATGGAATGATTAATTCCGCATCACCAAGGACGGCTATGTTAGGATTATGCGTAACAACAATCACTTGCCTATGTTCCTTTATCTTTCGCAACGTCGATACGATTGTCTTGTAGATAAACTCACTGTCAAGATTATCCTCAGGCTGATCTATTAACAACGGACGGCTACTGTCTGAGAGTAGCAGAATCCCAAGCAATACCGACTGTTGCTGTCCTAATGATAATTGCGAAATTCTTTTCGTCACAGAGACTCTTGTACCACCATTGTCCATATATTTTGTAACAACAATCTGAGGAAAATCATCAAACCTTAAACATTCTAAACTCTCATATTGATTATCCTGTCGTAAAGTCTGAAAGATTATAGCGATTTCTGAATCATTCAGAAGGCGTGAACCATCATATTGTATCGCCTGCAATGGTGAAAAATCGTTTTTTACAACAGCATTAACGAAGTCAGTTATTGTGATGCTTTGAGCAATAATGCTTGCTTTGGGCACTTGCGATGTACGCCACCCCATCATCTGTTTCAAACTATCCGCAAATTCAGGAGAATAAAAACCCTCTTGATATTTGACTGTTATAAAGAAGTCGTCAACAGAATTCCTTAAGTCCTTGTTTATTTTGTTAGCAAAAATAAGGTGCTTTCTAGTTATCTCCTTTTTGTTATCTAAACGTGCCGTTATAAGCCCCCTCCGAGCCGCCTGCAGCTCTTTCAACTTCTTCTGGTCTTCAAGTAGTTTCTTAACGGTTTTTTCGTAATCCACAATATCCTTCGAGATTTGGTTGATTTGCCCCAAATCAAACGGGATTCCCTGCTTTGTCAGTTCTTCTTTCTTAGCATCAATTTTATCTTGTATCTCCTTTTCTTTATTATTCCAGGCCTTTAGTTGCACATTTAATTCATCAACTTTTTGTTTCAGAGCATCCTTAAGTTCTTGTGATTTCGTTGCAACAATACCAGCAAAGGAATCCACAATAGCCTTAACATTGGCAAAGAAATCCTTACCTACGACAATATTGTCTTCACTTATTGCAGCCACCTTATCAAAGACGTCTCTATTAGTCAAAATATCCGAATAGGTTTTTACAAGTTGTTTCAAGTCGCCAATCAAAGATGTCCGCAATTCTCGCTCCTGAATCAACGCATTGTGATACTTCACAATATCTGCAGCCTTAGTCTGTTCTAACTTTTTTAATTTAGCCTTTTCATTTTCCAAATTCTTTTGAGCAGCAGGTAACGCAATTAAGTTAATTCTGAGTTTGTTCATTTCACTCTGATTGCTACGCAATTGCTCAACATATTGGTCATCCTGGAGTTTAAGCGCGCTAAGGTTGAGAAACGAGTCAAGAAAATCAATAATTACCTGAGGGTTTTCGTCACTGTGTTGGATGGTATTTGCGGTATCGCCTTGTCCATAACTCTCTATCGGGATAACAGTAATACCCTGTGCAGGGTCTGTTCTGTTTACGACCATACTATTTTTATCCCTCTGCAATTGAATATGTTGCCCAGTCTCATCAATATAGTCAAGCGTTATTGACTGAGGCCAAACCTCAGAATCTCTCAGTTTTGACCTCGACTCATTGCCTGTGGATTCACGAATCGATTCAAGTAATGTTGATTTACCAGCGCCCCTACTTCCGATAATACAAGTAAGATTAGGGCTCAATTCCACATCTACACCATCCAGCAATTCACCTTCCAATTTTACGTGTGTAATAATCGGACGCATTTCGGGCAGATAATCTTCAAGCCTGACACGTGACTCACTGCTCATCAAAGCAAGTTTAAAAGAGCGAAAAGTCAAGGATGACATCTTTATTCGGGTCAATCTGTTATTCCCATCAATATTACTACCAAGTTTTGCCAACTCATGAGAATCAGATGACATTAATTTTGCAAAATCCCTATGCAATTTATTATCATTAACCCCGCGCCAGATCTCCAACAAATGCTTGTGTTCCGAATTCACATCTGCATCCGTATATAAAAAAGCGTCTTCTTTTCTTGTTATCTCAAGCCCCATCAGGCAGCGGGACTGAAAAATAGCCTCCATATGAGGTCCAAAACGACCAATGGTTTTCTCAAAGCCAGAGTCAAGCGTTATGTGAGCCAAGACACCTATGCCTCCTAATTGTTCCGCTCTTTGGAGACACTCAACAATACTTTGGTTACAAATAGACTTATCCGCATCAAACGTTAGTGAGCCATAAAACTGTTGCAATAGTTCCGCCGTCTCAAAATACAACAAAAGATGTCCTTGCGTCGTACTCACCTCTATTCCTGGTACTACCAAGATCTCTTTACCCACAGCATATTGAATTGCGACCAAACTATTAAGCCACTGGTTATGATCAGTAATGCTAATTAACTTTAGTCCCTTTGTTATAGCCAAATCAACTATGGCCTGAGGGGTGTTTGTCGTATCATTTACATCAAATGACCCTGTGCCTACTCCATATGAATGGATGTGTAAATCTGCTTTATAGAATAATGCGCCTTTACTCATCGTTAATTCTACCTTATTATTAATATCTTCATTCGTACTTATAAAATCCTCATCTACCTCAACATATCTGCCGTCAGCTTTGAAAAACAGCGGTGGTTGTCTTTCAGGTATTTCTTGTGAAACAAATCCTCTCTTACTTCCGCTTCTGTCTTTCCGAGCAGTCTGGCTATTTTTCGTCTTGCACTCATAGGGTATTGAGCCTTCAACTGCTTCAGCCGCATCGCTTCCATCTTATGGAATTCATAACGCTCTTCAAGATGAAAGAAATCCACTTCTTTCCTGAAACCATTCTTACATCGGAAATAGATATAATACTCACCCTTCTTCTTGAAAGTCGTATCAGGCCCCCTATGCATCCGCAAACGGATTTTCACATTATCCTCAAAACCGTAGTTTTCACCCACCGGGCTAAACTGAATCCATTCGCCCATCATAGTTCCGACGGTTCTGCTCGATTTGATCCTGGAGTTGCACACCTGACAGCTCGGAATGAAATTGAACAGCGACAGCCCGATAATGGGACATTTGGTCTTTGGAAGATAATGGTCCACGTCAAAATGCTGATACGACGTTGCCGTACTGCCCGTTACAACTCTATATACATTCACATAAGCCAGTTCGCAATAGTGACAACTGCTTATGTGCAGTTCTTCCGCATTATCACAAAAGAACCTGGCTATTTTAGTGTCATAATGTCGCGTATATTCAAATATGGCATCCAACTCATTCATTTCAGTACTTCTGACAGCCCTACCATTTTTACCGGGCATCTTCCTGCGAATGGTCAATGCTGAAAAACGCTCATAGACATCCGCCAACACGTCCACATCTGCCAGCATCAAGGTTTCAACTGTTTCCGGAATGGTTGTCACACCATTCCGCCTCTTCCAGTCATCCCACTCCGTCTGCATCCTGCTCAACTCAGTCGTCGTATAAATCTGCTTATACGCAGTTTTGATGGCATCAAACTCGGGTGTTCCCCGCTTTGGATATTCAACTCTCCTCATCGTGCTGTCTCCTTTCCGTCAGTTCTCCCATTTCTTCCAGCATATCTGTTATCTCCCCCTGCAAATACTCATCCCCGACAACACCGGCGATGTACTTCATCTTTGCCCATTTACGTTGAGTCATTCCCTCTAACTCTTGATTACTGACAAGCCAACGCCTGTTTTCCGATTCGTGCCTATCACCCCCCGACCTGTTACTGCGCCAAATCTGATACAATCCTACTATTTCACTAATCTCTTTTCTGGCCAGTTCCCCAACCGTATAGGGTAAGAAAAAGGTGTTGTTAAACAAATCATGAATATTGGCAGCAAAGGTATTCCCCTGCATAACATCATCTTCGTTTCTTGACAAAAACATGATGTTCTCGGAAGGGATGTCGCTCAGCACAAACGGAGAATGAGTTATCAGTGTCACGTTAATTCCACTCATACCGTCTAAATTCAACCCTTTGATAGCATCCAACAACAGACTGACAAACCTCCGCTGCAAGTCGGGGTGGAAATAAAGTTCCACTTCGTCCAGCATGACATTCACATAGTCATACTTCAGCGATTCCAGATGATGGGTGTCAATATTCAAATCTTGTTTGGCAGACTCAATGTTCTTCAGATGATAGACAATATTGCCCAGCGTGTACGCTATTTGTCGTTCACCTGCACTCAAACCCGCAAAGGGAATAATGTTCAGGCTCTTGTTCTTTATAGCCTTATATTCCTCCAGATGTTCATTATCCACCAATTGCAGCACCACATCTGCTATGGGGTATGGTGGCGGCAACAAGTCGTCAATCGTAATCTTATGGTAATCCTGTCCTGGATATAGTTGACCTCCAACCTTCTGCGACATCCAAGCGTATATGTCATCCAAATCCACAACCGCCCCCTTGTTCATATAATAGTCTTTCTCACCACGAAAGCGGAGGAAAGCCAACGCCTGCCTGAGTTTTTGCGTTCTATGAGAAGAGTCCTTCAAGATAGTTTTCAGATGTTCCTCAAATTTATTTAGGTCACACTCGCCCTCCAGATTCTCCCATGCGGTCTCATAGTGCTTGTAATTCCAGAATATCTTGATAGTCTTATAAGCCACATAGTCCCATGCCCGCCTTTCTGCTCTGTCCATAGGCGAACAAGTATTGTTTGCACCTATGGCTTTAGCCCAGAAATCCTTGATTGTTTTTTCAAGTTCTCCAAACAGTTTTTTCTGCGCATCGGTGAGGTCGAACTTCACCTTCATTATCCCGTCAATGAAACCATCATACTCGTTGGCATCAGGCGGATAGAAATAGAATGCCACCAAATGGTGTGTCTTGTTAATGATTCGAAACGGGAACTTTCCACCACCTCTTTCCGGATGTGCATTCTCCTCGAAAGTAAGTGCGATGAGGTTCTGTTTCCCCAGATAGTTCACCTGCGCCGCATTCACATATCCCTTGTTACGCATCGGGTGGATAACAACAGGAGTCTGGTAGCCGTCATTCTTGTGGAACACACCTTTCAGCCAGTATTCATCCTCTTCCTTATTGTCTTCCGGTCTTATCTTTCTTAGCAACGACAACTTCGCATCCGACGTTCTCTCTTCAGAGTAATCCCTGTAATTATAAGCATATAGCGAATAGTTGCCCACCATCGTATAGAACCATTCCTTAAGCACATAGCGTAAGCCATTCTGCGGCGGTAGTAGTTGGTTTTTCGGTTCATTCCCTGTAAGTACATCCGTGGTAATGGTGTGATGATACCGTTCCACTTTCACATCTTCCTCTGCTAACTGCCTTAAATCCGTTTCGTATGTTGAGACATACAAAACTCCACCTTTACATGTCAGAATTCTGACTTTAGTATCCATATACACAGCCAGCGATGCATATACATTGTCTATATAGTGAAGATGCTGAGCACTTGAATAGACATATCCTTCGCCAATGATGGCCGCAGCAAGATTATTGACCAGTCTGACTACCGTATCCACTATTGTACTCTTACCCGTACCGTTTTGCCCGATGATGGCGCTTACGCCTATATTCATCTTCAGCTCGTCTGAGTATAGCAGGAAGGTAGAGTCAAAAGCACCTTCCTCCACATCTATGGATATGGCATTTGGATTGTCAGGCTCATTTTCCGTAATCGAGAATCCCTTATTGAAATAAAACCAGTCCGGGCTGCCATACAGGCTTTTCTGTATGCATCTGACCTTTCTTTCCTGAATTCTGTCATGACCAGGATAAGGATAGAAGCGAATACCTATCAGTTTGAGACCTCGACAAGGTAGCACATAGTTATCCCTTGTCCCTTCGGGCTCTTCAACACCTAAACTGATAGGCTTCATCCACGGTCTTTCTATTCTTGTCATATTTTCATCCTATATGCTTCAAGATATATATGAAAAGCCTCTGTAAATATCTTGTCTAATAGTAGAAGAATTGCAAAATAAGAGAAATAATTGCTGTTTATCATCTGGCTATCTTGCATCTCAATAAAAGTAATGGTATCTTGCTGGTAAGACAGTGTATTATGGGCACATCTGTTTCTTTGTTTATACAAGGCCTCATATACTTTTTCAAGCGTTCCTCCCAGTAGTTGACCTCCACTTGCAAAATGTTCTTTCTTCCAAGACTTAACAAAAACCCCATATTGATGATAGTCAGCCGGAAACGAGTTTGAGATTAACGAATCTTTCATTACGGTTTCCATTTCCGTCTTTACCTCATCCAGCATAACCACTTTCTTCGTGTCAAGAGCAAAATCCGCTCCAAAAGCCCTTGTTTTCTCTCTTAACAAATCATAAACCTTCTTCTTATCCTCCAATGATGAATATTCTCCATAGCTCACACGCCCTTGGATCATTTGATACCTATAATCTAGATCCATCGTGGCCACTTCCCAACAAATGTTACGCAGTTTTTGCTCCTCATAACCTGTCATTCGCAAGAAGACGGACTGTAACAGATAGCCTAATATAGGATAAGTATCAACACCCTCCTGCTGAATACATTCAGCGGCGGCTACACCTTCTTGCAATATTTCAAATACCGAGGTTGAAATAAAGTCTGTCCTTACACTCATTCTGCAATATCAAATAACGTTTTATAGGCATTTATTGACTCATCAATTCTTTTCCTAAGGTATTGTAGTTGACCGGGATGATTCTTATGTGCCTCGTCTGCGCTACCAACAAGAGTCTCAATAGCCGTCTTGGTTTCGTCCCATTTTGCCGGATTATAATCTTTCCCCAAAATCAACTGGTAATAGATCAAGCCTGCATAATAATAGTCAAGTTCTATAATCGTTGCACATTTTCTGTCTTTCAAACCAAGTTGTTCAAAAGCATTTTTCAACTTGTCAAGGTTCGCAAGATAGTTGTTCCTGTCAAAATCAAACTTCTCATGTATATTTTCCCTTAATACATACCATAATACGAACTCCTCATAAAGCGTTTCCCTGTTTCCCACATTACTGAATCCTGCGGCCACATGCTTAGAACCGACTTTTTTATAATTCGATAGCAGAGCCAGAAAACGCACAAAATCCATTGATGAATTGTTTGCAGTAATGCCCTTACAGAAATCAGGTTCCAATTCCGCCTGATAATTACCGCCTTGGTAATATAATGCGGCTCGACTTTCTTGAGCTGTTAGTTTCGTTCCTTCTCTATTGATGCTATGAAACACATTAGCCAGGTATTTACTTTTTTCCAAGTCTGAACTTGTTGAGTCTGGTACTAAATAGGCGAAATGAATAAAGTGCTTTAAAAGGAACGAATCATTGATTTTAACGCCATCTACAACAAAGTCAGTATAGCTACCAGCAAAATCTGCATTGATTTTTGCCAAGATTGAATCCTTATCATTACCCATTTGCAGTAAGTCCTTGAAAGTCCATTCTGACAACAAATCATCATCTGCATCCACTACAGTTGGCAGGTCATTCTCATCAGCATACTTCTTTTTCCCGACAGGTATCTTCCTTTTCGGGAATTTCCCAAGATAAGCCAAAAGCACCGATGTAAGCCTTTGCTGTCCGTCAAGAATCATATTCTCCTTCTTCCCTGTTATTGGATTTCTTCCAATCCCTATAGTAACAGCTGGAAGATAGTAGTATTCTTTGATGGATTTTATGAGTCTTTTTGCCTGTTCTTCTTTCCAAACAAAATATCTTTGGTATGGAGGTAACACAATTCCTCCATTCAGGATGAGGTCAATCCATCTTTTTAACGAATACTCACCGTAATATACTTTATTATTTGATTGTGCCATATCCTTAACTGTGAACCATTAACCATGAACCATAAGCCTTGAACCTAACTTCGTTTCTGATAATTCCTCGCCTGCCTTGGCATTGCTCAACTATTGATTATTACTAACTTAGTTTTTCTGTGAAACCCGTCCCCCCGTTCCCTCCAATGAAATCCTTTACCTCATTATATCGTGCAATCCACTTTTCGTCTTGCGTCATATTTCAGTCAGCTTATTACCACCCAATTCCTTCCAAAGTATTTACCGAACACCTGATCATAATATACCTCTTGTTCCTCTATAAAATGCCATAGTCGGATAAATGGGTCTGGAATTTGATACTGAAGCTTATGAACGCCACCAGCCTTACACATCGGGAACAGCCGTCTAACTTGAACTAGAAAAGTTTCTGAATTCTGAATTCGCATCAGTATATCCATACATTCACTGTCCAGATATGCCGACACGTTCAGCATCATGTCCGTATTCCTATCTATAATCCCAACTTGGTATATGCAATATTCCAGCCAGTTTGCCCTATGATCGCCCTTGGGACTACCAATCGTCAGAGGTGCCTCTGTATACAAGTCTATGCGCTGAGCCTTATCTTTAATTGCTTCATCAGACATCTCTTTCATTTTCAATCCCAACAGTTGCGTCAAGATATCAGTCTCTGCTCTCAATATCGAGTTAAACATCTTTGCTATCGAAGGATATATTCGTTCTCTCTCCTTAATCTTTGGCATATGCACCTGCACAAAATAAAATATAAACGAAGCGATGAACGATACCGCCAGTGTTACCATCAAGTCACCGATTCTAACAAAAATGGTGAATGGTGCCGGTATCTTCATCAACACTAGCTCCATAACAAGAAGGAATATAGCATCAACTATCAAAAGACACACAAAATCCCTTCTTATGCTCATTACATATGTCTTAAACCATTTATTCATACCCTAAGTCAATCTTCTTTGTCCTTTTTCTCTCCATCGTCCTCTCCCTTTGTCATTTCCCTTGTTAGCTCAATTTGATTAAGCTCACCTTGTGATTTGGGGAGTTCGCCATTGTTAGCTTTATAAATAGCCGACTTAATCAGATTTTTTATACGCATTTGTTCAGGTTCGTCCAAATCTCCATTTTGAAGAACAGAAAGCATAAGTTCTAATAGCGTACCAAGATAATAAGAATTTTTTCCTATGGTATCCATATAAGACATCAAAGCCTTCCCCCATCCTTCAGGTTGTTTATAAACCAAAAGAGAAGCCAACAAATGACGTTTTACCTTGTCCTTTTCTATTTTTAATGCTGAAATGAAAACTGGGGATAGTTTTGAAGAAAAAATGTCTTCTTTAAACATCATTGTCAGATTATAGGGAATGGTAACAAGTATCCGGATAGTGCGCTCTTTCTCATCAAGTTTAGAGAATGCTTTGGATAGTTTAAATCCATAATCAGTAAGCTGAATAAAGCCCTGTTTGGCAAATAAAGGCGATACGAGATAGATTATATTGGATAGTACCTTCATAGCAGAAACTAATTCTGCCAACAATTTTTGTTTGATATCTGCATCCAATTTGACACTGTTTCTCAAAACTTTACTACCTATCCGAATAATGTTTACCAAATAACCAACAGAGAAGTCGGAATAAACCTTAAATATCTCTTGGTGGAATGCTGCAGATGGATTGAATTGCAAATCTGCAGTTTGATCTTTAATGGCTTGTGGCAAATTTGATTGCATCACTCGCGATTCTATCTGATTAATAATGGCATCCTCTCTTTCCTTATTTTGGTTAAATCGAAGGAATGCAAAAGGATCGTCTTGTTCTTTCATACCAGTCTTCGCCTGAACCGACTGTGAAGCGAAGCCTAAATCCTTGATTAATGTTTCTACAGCATTCTTGCGTCTTCGGTCTTTTCCTGTATAAAACTCCAACACCTCAGGATAGTGGAGATATTTCTGATTGAGCAACATCTCATCAGCATAGTCATCGTTGGATATCATCCATGAAGCAACAAAATAATAAACCCAGAATGTAAAGTGGAACTTGTAACAGCCATGGTCTTCTACAATTATTTTATTATAAGCCAAAATATCAAAGAGTTGCTCCACGTCCACATCATAGTCTTTCTTCTTGCAGAAAGCCCCTATCTCATCATTGAAAGATCTGCGAGTAAAGAAATGGCTATCGACCTTCTTTATTAATTGAGAACAGAAGTAACCAAGACAAAAATCACAATCCTTAGCATCTGGCTTGTTTGACTTATAATGAGGCAAGCGCGTGTTATCAAAAATGATGCTGAGAATATTTTCCAGCACATCAGTTCTATTAACAGGATTTCTGTCGAACGAGTCCTTGAATACCGTTAATAACGTTGCGCAACTATGAGGAGATCGATGTAGATTGAAATTCTTTATGTCTTCGTCCAGTTTCATCAACACCTCATCACTGTCGTCAATAAATTTTTCCTTATTATACGCATCAACCATCATACGTTCTTGAGCTCGTTTTATAGGTGTCAGATAAAGAGTCTTTGATTCTATAACCGTTTCATCAAAAGATTTTCCATCAACGAACTCGCTCTCGTGATAAATGGTCATCATTAATACATGAGCATCTGGGAAATTCTGTTTGATGTAGGCACTGATTCCCTTCTGATCTTTCCTATAAGGCTTCCAGTTGTCAATAACAATCCACTTGACATCACTTGCGTTCTTTCCATAATGCTCTAATTCCTCTTCAACAAGTCTCTCAAACTTTTTGACCCTTACACCTTCAGCATCTATCTTAATGCCAAACTGACGTTGGGTCTCCCATAATGTCAAAAGAAAATGACTGCCATAGCAGGTTAAGCCATACTGCGACGGGGCTACAGCATGAATGTTCTCGCCATTTTTGATGATATCAAGTTCTGAAAACATTGTAGACTCCTGCATCTTAAAAACCTGGTCTATTCGGTCATCGCTCAGATAACGCTCTACCCAGATATAAGGTTGCCCTGCATAGGACTGCATCTCTCTGCGCAAACGTTCTTGCATCATGATGGATATCCTATCTGTCCGATCCGCCGTCTGGTTATCGGGAACAACATCAACAAATGATATAATTCCTGGCGTTTCATCATCGTCTGTAAATGCAGATCCTGGTCTGAAACGGTTTCTCTTTTCAAGCCATTCTCGATAAGTAATTCTTATGACTTGGTCATTTTCAATTTCAATGAAATTATAGCCCAAAATATCATCATACTTGTCTGTGAATAATTGAGGAGCTTCACATCTAATATATCCATTTCTACTATCACAAAACAAATCTTGATCATGGGTATGACCAGAAAGAACAAGGGCATACTCGCTACCATACAATTTCCTCAACTCATGTTTCACCCAGTCCATACAGAAATATTCAGGGTGATGCATCAGCAGAATTTTCTTTGGGTGTTTATCCTGACATATAAAAGCATGTAGACTACGAGAATCTATACCAAGACATCCTCGGTCATCTATCTCCTTATAGGCCCCACATGAGAGCACTGCCGTATTCAGGGTATGAATACTCCAAGTGTCATTGATGGCATACATATTCGCAGATAAAGAATAGTCAGACCATCCCATTTCGTCATTCATGTACTTCTTAAATGCAGAGAATTTGCCAAAAACAATATCATGTTGAGCAGACTTCCTTATAAGGTCATTAAACTTGTTTTCTTCGTATTTGCTGTTGAATATAGGCGAAAAAGAATCCTCTACATCCTTAACACAATTCTGCATTACATCATGATTACCTGGTACTATAAGAAAGTGTGTCCTATCTATATTAAAGATACGCATCAATTCCTGCACTATTACCTTGTCAAATTTTGAATAGCTCTCATCTGAAGCAGCAAACACCAAATCACCACCTATCAACACATATACATCATCGTACACAAACTTCTTATTTTGTTCTTCGACATCCACAATGAATTTACTCAAAACAAGCCCTTCATTTTCCGGTTTGTCTTGTGATAACACATGAATATCTGATATGTTTAGTAGTAATGTTTTCATCTTTATTTCGTTTTATAAATGTACAAGTTCAAATTAGACATACTGATTTTTTCTTTTATTTTCTCATTCAACACGAGCAAATCCTTAAACATCCCCAGCCTTAGTTCCTTCAATTCCCCCGCATTCATGAGCTTTCGCCCCCCGCTTCAGGAAATGAACCATCAACTTCTCTTCTGGAGCATACTTCGACGGATTCCTGTAGTTCTCCTCTAAAAAAACCTCGTTTCATCATACTTTATCTTCCATCTTTCATCTCGTGTCATGTAATATTCACCCCAACAACTAATTGTTAATATATTTGCTATTACTATTCTTGAATATAGTATCAATGATAGTATTATCCAATCCCAAATCAGAAAGCACACAACAGATAACCAAACGTCTAACTTTTTGTGTCAAGTCATGAAGTTCAAAACCATCAAGGACATGTTTTTTTCCTTTCCGTGGCATAAAATGAGCATAGTAGTCTCTTGAATCCACGAGCTCTTCAACTTTGATATTATCCTTCCTTATGTGTAATATATCTGAGAAGTTCTCTATGACAGTCTTCATGCGATTAGTAAAACTACCCTTATATTTCGACCTGATGCAGTACCCATCAAGCGCTCTTGCTAAAATCAAGAAATCCATGTTGCTAAACATTCTCTTTTTTTCCAAACTATCAACAAGATTACTTCTCACAGGATACATATCATTCTTGTCCGCATACCATAACCTCATCATCTCGCCTAACCGGTCTTTTATATCATCATACCCAAAGAGAAACTTTAAA
>Ga0247610_10004862_pt1 | contig 14252 bp, 12 predicted proteins | sample 174DNAGHGhighgp2_FD_193483 | JGI IMG/M metagenome (GOLD analysis project Ga0247610, IMG submission 193483) | Sheep rumen microbial communities from Palmerston North, Manawatu-Wanganui, New Zealand - 1742 DNA GHGhigh gp2 | ecosystem: Host-associated > Mammals > Digestive system > Stomach > Rumen... | reverse complement strand
AATACTTCAAATTCTTCTTTGGTCATAATACAATAACAGTTGTAGTTGTGTGCACTATTGCGACTGCAAAGGTACAACGAAACTACAACTGCTACAACGTGTATTTCAACGAATGCTTACGCTCAGATAATACGTAATATTACTCTTGAAGTTCAGCATGGCGAAGAGAGGCTTTGAAGCAGGCTGGTGACAGCCGCCAGATTATTACTGTTGATATCTATGAACCCGCCATCAGGACTCTCCAGACGCAGATGTGACACCTGCCATGTCTGCCGGGGCTGCTCTTTCTCTTCCTCAATGACCAGGGGGATGAAAGACTGAGGCTCCGATTCCGACTTCTGAGAGGGCTTTGACTCATGGGGATACGTCTTCTTGTACTCTTGCAGCCATTTGTAGTCGATGCCTTCATCCTGGCAGTACTTGCGGAGGCTGCGCCCGTTGCGATGCTGGTTATAGTCCTGCATCACCTTCTCAAAATATTCCTTTGTCTCCATATACATAAAATTAAGTCGGAGGCAAAGGTACTAACTTATCTCAACATCGCCTTACGCTCTAATGGTGGGTTACTTTTTATTTTTCGACATCCCAAATCATATATCAGCTTTAACGCTAAGAATAGCATTAAAGGACTGCTGTTCTTAAATATAATCGTTATGTTCCTTAAAGCAGAATTGATACTATATCCTTTCAAAAAAGATAGATATGTACTATATATTATTTCTAAAGCTAATAGATTCCCTTTCGCTACATTTTCTTCTTTGAAAAAGTGATGGAATTCATTTCTCACCACGTTTTTGTCGAATTCCATGTTATGCTGGACAGTCATTGCAAAAAACAAATTCAGAAAAGAGTCCGTCGGATGAAAGCCTAAAACTTGAAAAGCACGTTTCTGTATTATCTTAGCACACGCCTCCTGCTCTGATTTTTTGTTGCTTGTAATCTGTTGATTACTGGTCCTATAGCAGAAAAGCACTTCTGGAATATTTGCAATCTCTCCGTATGGCAATATACTCACCCACAGCGCATAGTCCTGTGCATAACGGATAGACTCATCATATTTGACATTGTAGCCTTTCACCGTCTTACGGAACATGGCAGAAGGATGGCAAACCTGAGAGTTTTGAAGCAATTGTGCCCGAATCCAACGAGGATCAGTTTCATACCTTGCAACTTCCACCTCATTACCATTCTCATCAATATGTGAAATCCATGAGCCAACAGCGGCAATTTCCGGGTGATAATCCAGATAAGCCAATTGAGTCTTCAGTCGATGCGGCAGACTGATATCATCGGCATCCATACGCGCAATGTATTCTCCCTTTGAAATATCCAAAGCCCTGTTTAACGACTTTGTTAATCCTATGTTTTCTTCGTTAACAACAATAACGACACGAGAATCTTGCTGCTTGTATTCTTCAAGGATACGCATATTCTCCTCCCTGTCAGGACAATCATTGACAACAATGAACTCAAAGTCAACAAACGTCTGGCCAAGGATGGAGTCAATAGACTGCCTCATCCAATCCACTGGCTCCTTATAGACAGCCATTATAACAGAGACTCTCGGCATACTTTTCAAATTCTCTTTTGAGGCAGTTTGATTTCCTTTCCGAAAGATAGCCCAATTTTATCATGGTTTTTGTTTCTTTACCTTCCTTGAAATGGCTCTATTCTAATAATTTTTATTTCTCACCTCTCAAAGACATAACTCATCAATGAATAGTAGTTTCTCTTAATCAACACAATCATTAATGTTTTTAAAACCATAAACTGGTGGAATTCCTGTTCGGAATAGGACAGACATATCGGGGCTATCTATAATCAAATGATTATTCTCGTCAATCAATTGCTCGTCTCTCATCATCTGTGCCCACCTAAGAATATCATCTATAGTTGGTGTTTCAACCCCTAATTGTTCGGCCATCCATTTTGCGATGCAATTACCATAGAAAATATCATCAAGAAAAAATCTGTGTGTCTTGTCTATTTCCCACCTACCATTTTTATTCTTGACAATCGGAGTTGCTATAGCATCCAATGTCCCAAAATCAGTGAAAGACGACTTTATGTCCGTTATGGCAGACTTATATCCAAATTGTTCCAGTTCCATATAATCACGCATATAACTGAAATCCTTCTCGGAGAATAGTTCCTTCATTTTAGAACGAATTTTAGTGTACTCAGAATCTACCATTTGCAGTATATCAGCGGATAAGTCATCCCAATCCTTATAAAACAAAGGTACATCTTCTTTAGTGTCCCACTCTTTTCCATAAACCTTGTAAAGGCCGAAACATCTTGACGTATGGATAATCTGATTGTCTGCTGAGAGGGTTAGCGAAATGAAGTTAGGACTTTTTTCAACTCTTTCATTCACAATGGTATTATTGCAAATGGGATCAATAAGTTCCTTAGACACTTGTTCGAAGAAACAAGCAGGATAAGATGCAGCGAAATTAGCCACCTTGGAAACACCATACACCACCCCAGAATGGCCATAAACTTTAATACGGCAAATCCACGGTATAAGTCCAAAAGAAAAGGTGACAATATTGCTCAGCCCATATTTCCCCTTTATTTCATCTACCATCCAGTTCCACCCACCCTGACCATATAAGGCACATAAGAAAACTTTTTTTTCTCTGTTCAAATAAGGGGCTATCTCATGTAAAGCAACACGATATTTATGTACTGGCATACAAAAAACCACATAATCTGCGTCGGGGAACAACTCTGCTGCTGAATCCGAAGCTGTAACAATATTTCCGCTACACTTCCCAAGCAAATTACCAGAAGAAGCATCCTGCCATTCTAATTCAATTGTTTTGGACCATTTTGTAGGACGAGATGTATATACATACACATCGAAAACAGAATCCTTTAAAAAAGGAATTAAAGCGTGTGAAGTGTTGCCACCGCCACAAACAATTAGTTTTTTTTTCCCCATTATTATAAATTGAATTGCTTAGTATTTCTTTTTCTTTGAAAGTTCATGAGGTTCTTGGAGGTAACTTAATCATCGAGCCATACAATTGTTCTGTCTCTGGTAACAAGTTTACGTCAACTCCACTGCATGGGAAAAAGGTTATTTCTCCAAAATATGGATGATTATTAACAGCATATAAATCAATACGTGCGTATGGTAACCCTTTTGATAGTTTCTCTGCTATACAAAACATTTCATCCATACAGTTCGGTTTTGGCAATGTAAAACCATTAGGAGCATTTTTCCCACGAATGTTAAGTCGAAGTAAATTCCAATTTTTGTCGAAGAAATAGAATTTTGTATCACCACTACCTCTGTCATAACAGACCATGACATCATTCGCCCTGCCATCAAAACATGAGAACTTGTAATCGTTGAGAGAACCATATTCGTCCTCCATGTACTTTTCTGCTATTATCCGAGGCTTAATGTTTTTATACGGCCATTCACGCCAACACACATAGATGTCTTCTTGCAGAGATTGCTCCAATTTTCCTTTTGCTTCATCTTTGTTAAACGTCATTTTGTCACGACAAATAACTACGCCATGCCCACCACCACCATTTGTCGTTTTCAGTACAAATTGATTAGGCAGGCTGTCAAAGTCAATCTCATCAAAAGTATTCCAAACGCCTAATGTTGGAATGATATATTGTTCCCCTATGATCTTAGCTACATACTCTTTTACTGCGTATTTGTCTACCATTGTTGTATACTCAGGCTTTCGATTATATAGCTTTAGCCATTGTATCTTTTCACTAAATAATGTTGGATGACTCAGATTAGGCCATTTCTTCATTTGAAGCCTATAGACAATCTGCAAATAAAGTCTATCTGGGATATGCTTCCCATGAGCCATCACAAAACTGCAAGTCCTACTATTTAACCAGAGTGGTATTCTTTGAAATAATGCTTTGATTCTCATTGTAAAACCATATTAGCCTCGATTATTCATTCTTCTAAGTATGATTAATACATTTAGTTTCTTCCTGAAAGAGACCGTAATTTGTTGATAACATATTGTATGACTATTTTACGCTCATTTGAATAAATACCAATTGAATATATCAACAAGATTCCAATAATTCCAGTAATTATCAAACCCAAGAAATGGCTTAACGTATTTCCTACATCCAAACTTATATAAAAAAGTAAATATAAAGACATAATGCATAGAATCGTAAATGATTTAGAATATGCATTTTTGCAGAATTCTAATACGTCATAATCGTAAATAATCTTCATCAGGGTCAGCTGGCAAAATCTATTCAAAATATCTGCTATGACATATAATATAAGTATTGTATTGGGAGGATAACCCAACTTAAACATGATATAACCAATTGGTAAGGGAAGAATGTACCAAAAGGAGTATTGAATCATAAACCACTTAATCTTACCCATAGCATCTTTCAACCTCAAAAAACCTCCACCCGTAGATGCGACAAAAACAGATATCAGTAATATTCGGCAAAAAGATACCGTTTGCTCAGGTACAGTCCCAAGCCATAAACCGAGGACTATTTCCATCTCTGCATAAAGAGGGAATACAACCATCAAGCACAACAACTGACACATTCTGCAAGAACGGGATGCTATAGCTGATGCTTCTGAAATGTTACCACTTCCAACATTTTGAGTAATTTGAGGTGCTGCAGCAGAATCGAAGTTCACCATGAAAGTTCCCACAAAAGATTCTACTGTACGAGCAATTCCGTATGCTCCATTTACTATTGTTCCATAGAAAAAATTGATAAGCAGGTTTGAGCCTTGAGAACGCCCTAAATATGCCACAGAAGCCAAGAGTATGTAATTATTATACACCAACAATTCTTTATATTCACGAAACTTGTTGAAGTATTTCCATTTCACTAATTCCGGCCAATATCGGAAGCACAGATAATGATAGACGATAAAGGAAACGAATGTCGTTACACTCATGATGATGGCATATAGGCGCAGTGCGTTCCCCTTGTAATAAAGTAATAACAATATCAGACCCAGTTTTATCAGAGCATTAACAGTATCGATGACAGCTATATGAAAGAACTTTTCCTTTGCAACGAATACGCTCTGATAAGGTACGTTAATGATGCCGATACAGGCAACTACCGTCGAAACCTGAAAGACAAACATCGCGTCTGCCTCCTTGCCAGGTGCCACCTTCAGATAGTTGAGGATATAAAAGATGCCTATGCTCTCTGCTAATAGCAAGACAATAATGGCAAAGGCAATATGTGTGATTTGGCATATATTGAATATCTTGTTTGGATTACCATCTTGTTTGCCTATCTCTATGTTCAGAAATCTTATCGTCGTCGAAGACATGGAGCCTGCGAGAACTGAGAACAGCGCAATGACACCGCCAACCACATTATACAGTCCATAGTCGGAAATGCCAAGTGCCTGCAGAACAAATCGTGAGGTCAGGAGCCCCACGACTGTAACCACAAACAACCGAATATACACTATCAGCGTGTTTTTGGCTATGCGTTTGTTGTTGGACACCTTATTATTTTCTATTTTTAATATAGTTTTTTCAATATTGGTAGTTTTCTTGACATACCAATAATAAGCCCGGCAACAGCAATTGACTCAAATAGTGTAACAAAGAACAACGTCAAGCCACTATCAAGGTCAAATAGCTTAGGATTTATAGAAACAAAGATAGCATGAAGGATATACACGAGAATACTCATTGAACGTAATAGGCGTGATACCGATGTGGATAGATTCACTTCCGTTTGTAGGACCAATAAAAAAGATAGTGTTGTAAAAAAAGGAAGAAGCAAGAATGCATCGTTAATGACAACTGACCATCTAAGAAAATGAATTTCCAATATGCCCAGTGCTCCCACCAATAAGAGCAGCATCAAGTTCAAAGACTTATTGAGGTGTATGTTACCTGTCCGATGCAGATTCTCAACAATAATCTTGCCAATAACAATATATATCAAAGCCACAACAAAGGAATTGGCTGGCACAAAAAAATAAGAAAAAGCAGCATGATAGTACGTGAACCTATCGTTGAGGAAAACATCAAGTACGCCAGAGTAACTGCTACATGCAAGAGCGACAAAATATCCCCCCCACCCCATCAAAAGCAGCTGTTTGTTATTTAATCTGCGTGACAGATAATAGATGATATTAACGGATAAAATAGAGGCCATGATAAACCATGAGGCAAACCATGTATTACTAAACACCAAACAACGAAAGAAATTGAAGAGTTGAGACGGAAGGGGATGATCATAATCAACAAAAAACCTCTCATAGACAAAGGGCAATTCTATGACGAACCATACAACATAAAGCAATGCCAGTCGCTTGGTGTATTTTTTTATGTCGGGCTGTTCTTTACTGAAGAAAAAGAAACTGGTAGCTATGAAGAAGTACGGAACTGCAATCCTACAAAAACATGTGAAATAATAGTTCAAATCATCGTTGCTTGCGAATGGCATAGCATGAATAGCCACAACCAGAATGGCCGCCAAAAACTTAAACAGGTCTATAGAAGTGTATACTTTCTTTTCCATTATTTAATTCAGCCAAATATGATGAATGACCGGATGGAGGGTCTACTCTTTCTTTATCTTCCACCTGATGTCATTCAACCATTTCAGCAGTCCCAAGGGATTGCCAAAGCGTCCGACAATGGCGGTAAGCGTTAAAACAATAGAGACATACCAGCAATTAAATTGTTTGGATTTTGTCTTATATAGCTTTAGAGTATCTTTGAATGCAGGTACAATCTTCACGTAAGAGACATACCTCAGAATAAAGTAGTAGAGGAAGCCTCTGAGCTCTTGCTGTTCTCGTCCAGTGGTCAGATGATGAAATATCTCGTCAAAGATAGCGGCATAGCATCCTACTGATTCGGGTTTAGCTGCAGTGGATATAGACCCTGGTCTAATATAATAATAATGTGTGATGGTTTCACACAAATATGCCTTTTCCAAATCTTTCAAAAGATAGAACACCCAAAGCAGATCCTCAAACACGATGCCTTCGCGACAGTAAAGCTGACATTTCTCTACAAATGATTTCTTCAGCAACTTATTCCATACGCTGATATAGATATTTCGGTTCTGGAAGAACTCTCTTCGCGTCTCATCATTGTTCTATGTTTTAATGGAATGATTCTTTCTATATAATGGAATCTCTTTGCCATTACAGCTCATCAGGCTGTTCCCCTGCACCATTTCTATTTCAGGATTGTCTGTTGCTGCCGATGCTAACCTCTCAATACAGTCAGGAGAGATGTAGTCGTCGCTGTCAAGATAATAGATATAGTCGCCAGTTGCGGCGTCAGTGCCTGTATTGCGAGAAGCAGACAAGCCCCGGTTATGGTCGTGATGAAGTATACGGAACTGTATCGGACCATTATATGTCCTGACGAGCTGCTCACATTCATCTTTATATGTGAAACTATCCATATAAGAGCATAGCTTCATGTTTGAATAATAGAAATCAGTGAGGCGATTCCTATATTTCAAACACAGTTCTTTGTCAAGAAGTACTGGCTCCGCAAACATCATGCTACTGCGCTATCTTCCATTCATTGACACGGCGTGTCTCCGACGAGAAGCTGACACCTATTTTATATAGCTTGCGATGGTCGTCGGTCAGGGCTGAGGCATAGCGTTTCTGGTCAATCTGCTGCAAGGCTGCGTCGGCGCTCTGGTCGATCTTCAGCTCCAGGATGTAGACGTAGTCCTGCGTCTGCATCAGGATGTCCATCCGACCGTCGGTCGTATGCCGCTCTACGTCGACATAGAAGCCTAAAAGCCTGAACAGTACCCACAGCGTGTTCTGGAAATACAACTCGGCACGCCCTGCCACCTGATAGTCGCCACCGGCGAAGAAACGCTCCACCCGCTGCATGAAGCCCTCGGCATTGCCGCTGCGGACATCCTTGACGAACTGGCCGATAAACATTTGCGGCTTGTCGGTCTTGTTGGGACTATAGAACGGCACCAGATACTTCACGAATCCCTCTTCTACCTCCCTATTGGGAAATCCTAACTGATAGGTGTGGAACTCCCGGTCGTAGCCCTTGATGGTGAGATAGCCGCTCTGATACAGCAGGGGCAGCGGATTCTCGTCCATGATGTCGATGCTGTTGAGGGTGTCTTCGTACAGCTCCTCACGGGTCATGTTCTCCAGCGGGTAGTTCGTCTTCTGCAGCTGATAGACGAGGAACGATGGGGTGCCCGTCTCAAACCAATAGTCACGGAAATGACTGCTGGCCAGCGTATTCAGGACACTGAAGGGATTATACATGCCCTCGGAGTCGTAACAGAAGTGATAACCGTCAAAGTCATGCTGCAGCCGTTCGTAGGCCTCCTCTTTTGTCAGGCCGTTCATGTCGGCCAGCTGCTGCACACTCTCATCGAAGTAATGATGCAGTTCTTTTTCTGAAATGCCGCAAATATCTGTGTAACGATAATCCAGCGACAAGTCGGTCAGGTTGTTCAGGTCGCTGAACACGCTCACCTTGCCGAACTTCGTCACGCCCGTCAGGAAGGCGAACTTGATATAGCGGTCGCACGACTTCAGCGCACCGTAGAAAGCCTTCAGCGTGCCGCGGTATTCCTGCTGCAGCTCGGGTTTCCCGATGGCCTGCAACATAGGCTTGTCGTACTCATCGACCAAGACCACCACGTGTAATCCCGTCTTCTCAAAGGCCCTGCGCAGCACACCCTGGAACCGCAGGCCAAAGGAGCGTTCGCTCTCATTACGCCCATAAAGTGCCTCCTGACGTGAGAGGAACTCTTCCAGCATATTGTCCAGCGCCTCCGCACAGTCATACTTGGCCGTGTTCAGATCCAGGTGCATGATAGGATACTCTTGCCAGTCCCACTCCACGCCATCCACAAAGAGCCCCTTGAACAGGTCACGCTGTCCGGAGAAGAAGGCCTCGAGCGTGCTCACCATCAGCGACTTGCCGAAACGACGTGGACGGGAGAGGAAGTAATAGCTCCCCTCGGAAACCATCTTCCACATCTGCCGGGTCTTGTCTACGTAGACGTAGCCTTCGCGCCGCAGCTTCTCAAAGTTCTGTATGCCTATCGGATATTTCATCGTCGATTGCTGTTGTTGAGCTAATTTGTGTGCAAATCTACATACGTGCTGCAAAGGTAAGGATTTTATTGTAAAAACCCAAATTTTCCGCACACAAAATTTTATTTTTAGTTTTTGCCTACACAACCTACACTGGCGTGCTTGTCACTGTGTACTTGCGAGTTACGCCGTGCAGGTTGGCGTGTAGGTAGTGTAGGTTCTGCCGGTTTTGTGTATGTAGACGACTGATTTTTTGTATGAAAGGAGCTATTTTTCGCGGACGAGATAGACCCGGCCTGTGTTGACTCGCTTCTGCCGGAGGCCAGGCATGTGGCTGAGATAACGGCCGAAGGCGAAAACGCCGTTGGCCTTCAGTCCGCTGCCGGCCTGACGGCGCAGGTGCTCATAGATGGCGGTGGGCGACTTCCACTCGCCACAGCTCTCGTCGTCGACGGGCTCGAAATACTCGTTGAAGTACTGCACGGCGGAAGGCAGGAGCTCAAACTGGCGGTTGTGTGCCATGATGGCCTTGATCTCGTCGGGCGTGAACCACCACTGCTCCTCATGGTTCATGATGAGGGTGTAAGCCTGACCGTAGAGCCCCTCGTAGTTGGGTTTATAGCTGGTGTCGACGGGGGCCGTCAGTTGCACGCAGATGAAGCGGCGGTTGCCGGTGGCATCGCTCAGCACGCTGCTCTCATTGGTGGTGGCGATGAACGAGGCGTAGCGCTTGAACTCCTCGACATGCTTGCCGTAGGGGCGCTTGATCTTCACGCTGGGCAGCTGACAAAGCCACGGGCCATGCGCACGGGCCCGGCCTCCCGAAAATAAGGGCAGGCCCCGTCGGCCCAGGCGTTGGGCAGCATACACTTCCAGTTGGTCACCTTCGCAGGCGCCTGCTGACAGGCCAGATAGCGCAGACAACGCTCTGCCCGGGGCAGCCGCCGTTCTGACAGAGCGCCCACCACTCGGGAATATCGTCGAAATTGATCGTCTTTGCCATTGAAAACACACGTTTTGGGGCAGAACCTACACTTCCTACACCACTACCTACACCAGCTATTCACCTCGTCATGAGCACGTTACAAAACTGTGTAGGTTGTGTAGGCAGAAACAAGACTTTATTTTTTCTTGTGATGACCGTCGCTGCCATAATAGCCGTAGCCGTAGCGCTTGCCGTAGCCGTAGCGGCCATAGCCGTAGCCGTAACGGTGGTAGCCGTAATGGTGCTCGGCATCGGTGCCGTTGAGCAGCAGGGCCATGTTGTTGTACTTCTTCTCGTCGTAGTTCTTCTGCAGCTCGGGCAACATGGAACGCTCGAGCAGACCGGCACGGACGACGAAGAGGGTGACGTCGGCCTCGCGACTGATGATGGTGGCGTCGGCCACGATCTCCACGGGGGGACAGTCGACGAAGATGTAGTCGTAGTGCTGGCGCAACTCGTCGAGCATGGGCTTCAGCTTGGGCGAGTAGAGCAGCTCGGTGGGGTTGGGGGGCGTCTTACCCATCGGCAGGATGTCGAACGCCGGCTGGCCCTTGGTGGCTTCGGCGCCGCCCTCGCCGGTGCTATTGGCGGTGATGGGATGGCTGACGATGAGGTCCTGATAGGTGTCCACCTGTCCGCTGAGGTAGTTGGTGAGGCCCTTCTTCGGCTTGCCGACATACTGCGACAGCGAGCCGCGGCGCAGGTCGAGGTCGATGCAGATGACGCGGCTGTTGCGGATGGCGAACGAGGCGCCGAGGTTGGCGGTGATGAACGTCTTGCCGCTGCCCGGATTGAACGAGGTGAGCATGATGATCTTGCACGTCTTCTCCTCGTTGGTCATGAACTCGAGGTTGGTGCGCACCACGCGGTAGGCCTCGTTGGTGATGTCGCGACTGTGGGGCCGCACCACCAGGTCGCACTCGGTGTCGACGTGCTCCTCGCCCTTCTTGGACTTCCACAGCGGCAGTTCGCCGACATAGGGTATGGTGAGGTTCTCGAGGTCCTTACGCCCACGTACCTTCGTATTGCTGACCTCGCGAAGGATGAACCAGACAGCGGGGATGGCCAGGGCAATGGCGAAGGCGATGAGGAGGATGCGCTTGCGGTCGGGCGAGATGGGACTGTTGCTGCCCCACGGCTCGGCGATGGTGCGGGTGTTGTAGGCGGTGAAAGCCTGGCTGAGCTCGTTCTCCTCACGCTTCTGCAGGAGGAAGAGGTAGAGCGACTCCTTCACCTTCTGCTGGCGCTCGATGCTGAGCAGGTGGTTGGCCTGCTGCGGGTTGGCCGTCAGCTTGCCGATGGCCATGCTGTGGATGGTCTGCACGGAGCTGAGCTGAGCGTTGAGGGTGGTCTGGGCGTTGTCGAGGGAGTTGATGATGGCACCGCGCAGGTTGTCGAGGGCCACGTCGAGGTCGGTCACGATGGGGTTCTGCTCACTGCTGTTAGCCACGAGATTGTTGCGTTGCAGCAGCTTCTCGTTGTAGGCGGCAATCTGTCCCTCGACGGCGCTGTTGCCGATGCCGCTGCCTGCGGGTAGCAGCTGGCGGGCATGGGCAGGGTCGGAGACATAGTTGCGCACGTAACGTACCATATAGAGCTGGTTGCTCAGGGCCTGACGCTCCTGGTCGGCGGCGCTCTCCTGGGCCATGGCCTGTCCGGCGACAGCCTCGACGCTGGGCATGGCATGGGCACTCTTGAAGCCGGCAATGTCCTGGTCGACATTGCCCAGCTCCTCCTCGATGACGGCCAGTCGCTCCTTGATGAACTCGTTGGTGGAGACACTGATCTGATTGCGGTTCTTCACCCACTGCTCGCCGTAGATGCTGACGATGGTGCGCAGGATGTTCTCGGCACGCGAGATGGAGTTGTCGTAGCAGCGGATGTCGATGATGCTCTTGGTGTCCTCCTGCTGCGAGGCACTGATCTTGCTGCCGTAAATCTGGGCGGCGGCGGTGTAGCTGGTGCGCTGTACCAGGATGTCGCCTCGCATTTCCTTTTTATAATATAAGGTGGGCTTGATGGTCATCAGGCCGAAGGGCGTCTTGCTCTTCTTGCCGATGCGCAGGCGGAAGGACTGGTCGATGGGTGTGCCCCGGAGCACAATGTCGGAAAGCGTGGCGGTGGAGTCGCCATTAAGCTTCATAGTGAACGACGCAGCGGCATTGTCGTCGAGTTCATGAAGCTCTACTTCCACGGGCAGCGACTCGGCATAGAGGGGCTCGTCGCGGAAGAAGCCAGGGCGCGAATAGCTCAGGTCGAGATGCAGACGCTTCACCAGGTCGAGGATGACGGCGGGGGAATGGATGGCCGCTATCTCGTCGTAGATGTGCGACGTGATGTTGTTGACGCCCAGCTCTTCCATCATCAAGATGTCGTTAGACTTCTCGCCGCCGGTGGTCTTCACCAGGATGGAGGCCGTGCGCGAGTAGGTCTTGGGGGTGCGGAGCAGATAGAGGGTGGCCAAGCTCATGCAGATGATGAGCGAGAGGATGAACCAGGGCCAGTGGCGCAGGCATATCAGCAGCATGTCGGTGATGCTCAGTGAGCTGTCGGCCTGCTGTCGGCGGTTGTTGGTTGTGGTCTTTGTGGTTGCCATGATTTCTTGTTGTGGGGGTTACTTGACGAAAATGAGGGCCATGGTGGTGAGGAACGAGCAGAGCGACATCCAGAAGGTGGGACGGAAGGCATCGTTGGCCATGACGGTGCTGTTGCGCTTGAACTTGTCGTTAGGCTCGACATAGATGACGTCGTTCTGGCGGATGTAATAGGCGGGAGAGTTGTAGACGCTCTCGGCACTGGTAAGATCCACACGATAGGGCACCTGATGGTCGCCCTCCTGACGGAGCACAAGGACGTTCGTGCGCAGACCGTCAATCTGCAGGTCGCTGGCCATGGCGATGGCCTCGAAGAGCGTGATCTTGTCTTTGGTAATCTCTTTCACACCTGCACCGGCATTGCCCAGCACGGAGAACTTCATGTCGCAGAACGTGACGGTGACGACGGGGTCCTTGCAGAGGTTCTCACTGATGAGGCGCTGCTTGATGGTCTGGGCCACCTCGGTACGGGTGAGTCCCTGCACATGCACTGCACCCAGGACGGGGAAGTCTATGTTGCCTGCGGTATCGACGGTGTAGGCGAACATGCCGCCGCTGTTCTGCGTCGAGATGTTGCTGGCGCCCTGGAACAGGTTGAACAGGTTCATCAGCTGCTCATCGCGGCTGTGGACGTAGATGCTGAACTTGTCGCCCGGCAGGAAACGGATGCTGCCGTCGACCTGCGTCTGAATGGGCATGTTGGTGTTGATGTCCTGCAGGTAAGCAATGTCCTGCGGTGTCTTGCAAGAGGTGAACAGGAGTACACCCAACAAAAAGAGAAATGCAATTTTCTTCATTTTCGTATTCTTTTTTTGTTTTTCTTTTTTCGGGATAACGCGTTATTCGCCATTGACCTTCTCTAAGCAGTGGGAAGGAATGTAGGCGGTACAGATGCCGGCCTGCAAGCCCTTGATGTAGACGACCACACGCTGCTGACGGTTGATGCGAGCCACTCGTCCCGTGACGCCCTCAAAGGGGCCGTAGGTGACACACACGGTGTCGCCAGAGGTGAAGCGGCACTTCGTTACATCGACCTCCATGACATGGACGTCGCGCAAGGCCGTGGCCAGCACTAAGGGCTCCATGTCCCTATGGGCGACGGTCAGCGGTGGGTTCTTGCCGAAGTCATCGGTCTCGAAGTGATTATAATAATAGGTGATGTATTTCGACAACGGGCCTTCCTTCACGTATCTGTCGGCCTGCTCTGGGGTGACGTATGCAAACAGCAGGTTCATGAACGGCACCAGCACGCGGTGGCGCTTTCCATCCCTACGGATGTCCTTCCATATCATGGCCAGATAGGCATACACCTGATCTTCTATCAAAAGGTCGGCCACCTGACGGGCTTGACCATACAGTATACGGAACACGTACCATGACTTATCTGGCGACGGGACATACTTTACCGACACCCCTGATTGTGAGCTCTTCGCCTCGGGGAACGCAAAGGGGGCAGGCCCTCTGCTGTGTGCTGAATCACAGATTTTAACGTTATCCAACGCGTTCAAATCCTATTATCTTTACGTCTAAAAAGCGCTGTATAAAGGAAGTTTTGCTATTCAGACGGTTTTTCGCGACAAAGGTACTAACTATTTACGACTTAACGCCCAATTCACGCGTTAAA
>Ga0247610_10004861_pt1 | contig 14254 bp, 10 predicted proteins | sample 174DNAGHGhighgp2_FD_193483 | JGI IMG/M metagenome (GOLD analysis project Ga0247610, IMG submission 193483) | Sheep rumen microbial communities from Palmerston North, Manawatu-Wanganui, New Zealand - 1742 DNA GHGhigh gp2 | ecosystem: Host-associated > Mammals > Digestive system > Stomach > Rumen... | reverse complement strand
ATTATTTACTAATCCAGCGATACTTCCAGGTGCTGTTAATGCAGTTCCATCATATACTTTACTTGCACTCTCAGTTGTTACTGTTGCTGGTGCTTTTGTAATATCATAAGTTACTTCTCTTGAACCTTCATAATTTCCTTTTCCTGTTATTGTTACAGTTACAGTTCCTACATTTGTAGTATCTTTACTATAACTTACCTCATAATCAGTATCTTTAACTAATGTCTTTTCGCCATCAGTTACTGTAGGTTCTTGTTCTTGAGCTTTACCACTATAAACTACATTATCTAATGGTGCTACCTCAATAACATATTCTTCTGTGTCAGGATCTTTTTCTTCAAATGATTTAGCTGTTACTTTTAATGTTCCAAGGTTTTCTTCTACTATTTCATAGTTTGATTCCTTAGCAGTCTTATCCCAAGTAATGCTATATGTATTTGAAGTTTCTCCTACATCTGTAATTGTTCCTGTAGTCTCAAATGTAACAGTTTCATCATTAACTAATCCAGTTAATGTTCCTTCCTTAGTTAAAGCTTCTCCATCATATACTTTTTCAGCATCTGGTGTATTAACTTTTAAAGGAGCTTTAGTGATGGCAATATCAATAGTGATTTCGCCTTCATAATCATTTTCACCTTTAACAGTTACTACCTTGTTTCCAGCATTTACTGTATCCTCTGGATAAACAATTGTATAATCGTTTCCTTCAACTAAAGTCTTTCCTGTTTCTTTATCCTTAACAACAGGCTTCATTAAGTCTTTTTTATCTTTGCCATCGTAAACTGTATTTTCAAGTTTGCTTACTTCAATATTAGGATTAATCTTAGTATCTGGGTCTTTATCAACATCATCTTTATCATTTAGATTTGTTGTATATATAGCAGTTACTTCTTCATCCTTAGTTACGTTAGTATAATTTCCATCCCAACGTTTAAATGTTTTATTTTCATGTTTTGGTGCTGTAGGTGCAGTTGCACTTAAGCCTTCTTCAACAGTTGAAACAGCAATAACTTTACCATTTACTCCATCAATGAATGTTACTGTATATGTAATTACTTCTGGTTCTTCTTCTTGTTCTTGATTTTCATTTCTGTATACAGTATTTACATTGCTATTAGCTTTAACTTTTGTATATTTTCCAGCCCAACCTGTGAAAACATATCCGTCATGCTTTGGAGCATTTGGTGCAGTTGCATCCATTCCGACTAACACTTTTTGAGTACTTATTACATTTTTAGCAATAGTATCTGTGAATGTTACAGTATAATAAGTATCTTCATCATCAGGTATACCATTGTTATTAATATCAGCGGCATACTTAGCGATTACATGTAAGTCTTCAAGAATCGATTTGAAATTAGTGATTTTTACATCTCTTTTTTCAAATAAATACCAACCTGTAAATACAAAATTGCGATGGTAAGGTGACTCCGGTACTACAGCATCTTTACCAACTTCAACTTCTTGTTTAGAAATTGTTGAGTTATCATATCCGTCAGTAAATGTTACAGTACGAGTCGCTACCGGCGTTGTTTGTGCAGGTGATCCAGCAAATGTCATTAAAAAGAACATTAATATTACGAACACCACAAAAACAACAAAACGCTTTTTGTTAAACATAATACTCTCTCCCTCCCTTTCTATCATATTTATCAAAAATCTACCGATTCCTGGTACACCTATATTATACATATTAAAAAGCAAAAATCAACACATTAGCGACAAATTTCGACAATAAAAAATAAGCGTAAATACCGCTTATTCGACTACATTTTTTTTAGTGAATCCAAAGGCCAAATATTAAATATAACTTTACCTTCGATTTCAGACTTATCAACCAAACCAAAAGTTCTACTATCAGTAGAGTTTTTTCTATTATCACCTAATACTAAATATTTATTCTCAGGTATTTTACCATCTGGACAATCTGTTTCATTACATATATCAACAAACATGAAGTTTGATGTTTCTACATTATCTGGCAAAAATTGTTCCTTGTTCTTTTTTCCGTCTATATATAAATAACCATCTAAATAATGAATTTCTTCACCAGGTAAACCTATAATTCTTTTAATATATGATTCTTTAATTCCATCATTATTTTTTTTCTTCAATACAACTATTTCATTTCTTTCAATAGATGCATATTTATATCGCAAATGTGATAATATAACAACACTACCACTTGATAAAGATGGTTCCATAGAATTACCAGAAACTGGAACAAAAGAATAAACAAAAAGCATAATTATAATCATTGCTATAATCGGAATAATATAAGCAATAGTATCTTTAAAGAATTCAGTTATTTCTCTTAAATCTATCATATAAACTATCCCTCCAACATTGCGACTATATTATATCATTATTAAGTTTTATTAACAATTAGAATCATAATTATTTTACATATTAATAAGTTGTTACTTTTTATAAAATATGGTAAAATGTTTGTGGTGATTAAATGAATACAATGGCAACAATGATACAATATGGAATAATTGCAGTAGTAATTATTTTAATATTGTTAATAGTATTAAAACTAAATAAAAAAGGATTTAGTATTGAAGCAAATAAACTTATCACTTACCTAGGGGGTAAAGATAATATTATTAATGCTGAATATAATATGTCTAGATTTAAAGTTATTTTAAGGGATGTATCTAAAGCAGACAAAGAAGCAATTAAAAGATTAGGTGCTAAAGGTGTTGTTGAAGTAGACAATCAATTAAAAATAATATTTGGAAAACATTCTAAAAAATTAAAAGTATACATTGAGGATATCTTATAAAGATATCTTTTTTTATAAATAAAAAATGCTAAATTATTTTTAGCATTATTTTATATAACCAATATAATATTTTTTCTTTCCTTTTTTAAGAATTAATACTTTATTATCAATTAAGTAATCTTTATTAATTACTGTATTCTCATCAGTAATTTTTTTATTATTAATAGATATAGCTCCGGCTGTTAAAAACTCTCTAGCTTCTCTTCTAGAAGAACATAGATTATTATTTACTAAAACATTAAGTATTGTATCTTCTGAAAACTCAAAGCTTGCAACACCCTTCATATTTTCAATAATTTCATCAGCTGTTAATTCGTTAATCTTTTCAGTAAATAAAGCTTCACTAATTCTTACAGCTTTATTAAATTCTTCTTCGCCATGTAAGAAAGTAATTATCTCTTTAGCTAATCTTTTTTGAGCAGTTCTTAATTCTCTAGCTTTATCATGTTCACGCTCTACTTCTTCAATTTCTTTCTTAGATAAGAAAGTTAATTTTTTTAAGTAATCAATAACCATAGAATCATCAGTGTTAACAAGATATTGATATAACTCATAACTTGAAGTTTTTGTTTTATCTAACCATAAAGCATTACCCTCTGTCTTACCAAACTTAACACCATTTGCATCAAGTATTAATGGCATTGTCATACCATATAATTCTTTGTCTTCCATTTTACGAGCCATTTCAATTCCAGTAGTTATATTACCCCATTGATCAGAGCCCGCAACTTGAAGAGTAACTCCCTTAGTTTTATTTAAAACCAAGAAATCCATTCCTTGAAGCAATGTATATGCAAACTCACAGAATGTAATACCAGTTTCAAGTCTTCTACTAATTATATCTTTATCTAACATATAATTAACATTAATATATTTACCATAATCTCTTAAAAAATCTAGAACAGTTAAATCCTTTGTCCAATCATAGTTATTAACAACTTCAAATCCAAATATTTCTTTAGCTTGTTTAGTTAATCCTTCAACATTTTTCATAACTTGTTCTTTAGAAATCATTTGTCTTTCCTTACTAGGTTTTGGATCTCCAATTAAGCCAGTTGCTCCACCAATTAGTAGTATTGGTTTATGACCATATTTAGCTAATCTAGAAGCAATAAGAAAAGATGAAAAATGACCAATATGCATTGAATCAGCAGTCGGATCTGTTCCTATATAAAAAGTTAATTTTTCTTCATTTATTTTTTTTTCTAATTCAGGACTACTAACATCTTTAACTAGTCCTCTCCATTTTAAGTCTTCAAATAATGTCATGTATAATTCCTCCAAATGTTTATAACTTAAGGCTTTATTGCCATCACTAATTAACAAAAAGTATAGCAAACATTTAATTCTTAATCAATACTCTAATCATGTATGCAAGCTATTTTATTAAGATCAATGCTTCCGATGAATTGTTTTCCTGCATTATCGTCTTGAACTGAATCTAAATTTTTCATTTTAATAATTGTTTTGTAATACTTATGTTCAGTCTGTCCACTTGCAGCTGAAATATTTTCATATGGAATTAATGTTTGCACAGTAGTTTTAGTTGTCAAATCACGTTCATCGACAATCAAAGTTGCATTAGATAAATCATCATCTTGAAAAGGTTCATCGCTACCATATAATGATAACACTAATTCAGGAGTGTTATCCGTAGTGGTATATTCAAAATTGTTTTCTAATATATTTAAATCCATTGAATAGCAATAATTACTCGTACTATTTGAATTTCCAGCAGTTAATTCCACACTAGAATATGCAATACCAACTACATCGCCATCACCATATCCAAAATTATCTTGAGATACATCAAGGATAACTTGTTCATCTGATGAGAAAACTAATGAATCCATTGTTGCTGTTTGAACAAGCATCTCCGTAGAAACTGTTCCTCCATTTACAGCAGTAAAGTATGCAAAAGATATAGCAACAACAGCAACAAATAACGTTGCTACTGAAATAATCATAATAACTAATTTATCATTTCTAACTCTATCCATTACTATCACCTATTTAACTAACTTACATTCTAAGTTTTCAGGAGTAATTTCATACTCAAAACTTTGTCCAGAAGCATTTGTCTGAGAAAAAGCCAAGTTATAATATCTTGGAATCAAATCCCATCTTATTTCTGCTTCTTTATTCGAACCATTTAAATATATTTTTAAATTTCTATATATTTCAATATTATCAAATTTATCTGTTAAATCTATTTCTTTATTTGATCCTGTATAAGTAACAAATTTAGCTGAACCTTTTACTAGATTAACCCTAGTATTCAAAGTTAATTCTTTTAAGTTATCTAAATTCTCCGGAGATCTAGCATAACCCTTCTTTACTTTTACAAATAAACTATATGTACACTCAACTTTTTTACTTTTTTCACTAGTTTGAATATTTATTTTTATATAGCCAGGTTCATTAGAATCAATATATTGATCAAAATTATTACTTCCAAGAGTTTCGTTCATATCTTCTGATAAAACATGTAAGGAAATATTTTTACTAGACAAAGTAACTAACCCTACACTGTCACGTGATGAAACATTCGTATTTTTATACGAACCCACAACAATAGTAGTCCCATATGCAAATGAAACTGCTAAAATACTAGAAAGAAAAATTACTAGTATAATCAATAAATATATATCTCTAGGTTTGTTTGCATTCTTAATTCTTTTCATTTTTTTACCCTATAAATATATTATCAAAATTTAGCAAGATATACAATTCTTTAAAAGAAAAAAGTGAACTTTCGTTCACTTAATAATTATCAACTTCTTCGATTGAAGTACTCTCTCCAAGTTCATCTTCTTCAATAGTGCTATCAGTTGGAGTTTGAGTTCCATTTACTGGATCATTAAATCCAAAATCGCTGTCAGATTGCGAATCAAAATCTGAATCGAATCCTGAATTGAAATCAGTATCATAATCTGGTTCATATTGATATGGATCTTCATAAGTTGGTTGACTTGGCATAACACTTTGCATTTTTTCCATTATTTCAGCAATAACTTCATTATTAGTCATATTTTCTTGCATCTTCATAGCATCTTCTTCAGTTAACGCATCCATAGAAACTGCACTACTTACATCAGGAGCAGTAAATTTTTCTGTAACTTTTTCAAGATTTAATGAAATTGTAGCAATATTATTAATTGTTAATGAGAAATATGTTGTTTTAGGAGTAGTCTTAAGAGTTCCTGAAGCAACTTCAGATTCTTTACCATCTTGTTTAGCTTTTACTGTGAAGTTAAGTTCTTCTTCGCTAGCTTTAGTTCCATTAATAGTGAATCCGTTATTGTCATCAATTATTAATTCAGCATCAACTTTTTGAACTTTATTATTTTTTAATGTAGTTTTGATTGATAACTTTCCAGCGTCAGTTTCATTAAACTCTTCATCAGTCATTTTTGAAATATCATAATCTTCATTAGTTATTTCTTTATATGCTCTTTTGAATTCAGCATCATTATTTAAAGCTGTAAGAACATCTTTAGATAATTTAGTAATTTTAGCAGAATCTAATTCAAAAGCAAATACTACAGATCCATCATCATTAGGAGTCTTTGTAAAATATTCATCTGTTAAACTACTTGTAATTGCATTTAACATAGAATTTTCAATAACAAGCATATTGCTTTCCATCTTAGATAAATCTGGAGTTTCAACTGGAGCAGGTATTTCTCCCATAGTGCTCTTTATATCAACTTTAACCCATTTATCTAATAAACTTCCAAAATGAGCATATCCTTCTTCGCCTTTAACGAATACAGTAATACCTTTATCAAAAATTTGTTTTGAATCATATTTTCCGTTTACAACTAAATAAATGATTTTATCAGTAATATTATAGTATTCATCTAAATCTAATTCAATTTTCTTATCTATTAATGTAGGAGCATCAACAGTTAAATTCACTTTATAATGTGCTTCATTTGCATCATTAGCACTAATTGTTTTGAATGTTTCTTTTAACTTACTTGTATAGAATTCTTTTGGAGATGTATAATTAACTTTCGTACTACCAAATAATTTATCTTTAAATAAGAATACAACAATTCCGATTAATAATACTACCACAACACCTACAATTATTGGTAGTTTTCCACCTAATCCCTTTTTAGCCTTTCCATCAGCTGCTGGTGCAGCAGGAATTGGAGCTACATTATCAGCACCAAATGTTGTTCCTGGAAGCGGAGGTGTAACTGGTTCTTCAGCTACAGGTGCTGCAGGAGTCTCGATTGGAGCTGGTGCTACAGGAGCATCTACCGGCGCTGCTGGAGCTACTACTGGTTCAGGCATTACTGGTGCCCCAACTGGTGCTGGCTCTACAGGAGCTTCTACTGGTGCTGCTGGAGCTACTACTGGTTCAGGCATTACTGGTGCCCCAACCGGTGCTGGCTCTACAGGAGCTACTACTGGTGCTGCTGGAGCTACTATTGGTTCAGGCATTACTGGTGCATCAACTGGAGCTGGCTCTACAGGAGCTTCTACTGGAACTTCTGGAGCTACTACTGGTTCAGGCATTACCGGTGCCTCAACTGGAGCTGGCTCTACAGGAGTTTCAATTGGAGCAGGTTCAACTGATGCAACTGGAATATCAACAGGTGTTGATTCTGGCTCAACAGTAGGAACTGAAGTTTCAACTGGAGCTGGTGCAGCAGCAGGAGCATCGACTGCTATAGGAACATCAACTGGTGTAGGTTCAGTTGGTGTAACTGTTGGTATTTGATTATCAAATCCATTTTGATCATTATTCATATATCACACGTCCTTTACTTTATATATAATATCATTAATTTTAAATATTTTCATTAATTTTTTGTAAAAAAATGAAAAAAAGATGAAATTTTTCATCTTTTTTATTAATTTTGATATATTTTTATAAATTAACGTTATGATAAATTTCAGAAACATCTTCAACTTTATTTAATAAATCAAGTAATAAATTGAATTTTTCCAAATCTTCACCTTCAAGTGAAATTTTTTCGTTTGGATACATACCAGTTTCTTCAATTTCAAATTCATAATTTGGATTTAATTTATCTAAACAGTCTCTTAAAGCATTATAATCTTCAAATTTAACTGTAATTGAAGTTTCCCCATTTTCTGTTTCAAATTCTTCTGGATCAATTCCAGCATCAATTAAAGCATTAAATACTTTTTCTTCATCTGCCTCATTAAATACTACAACGCCAAGATGTTGATAGTTATATGATACAGAATTAGTAACACCTAAACTCTTATGAACCTTATTAAAGCACGCTCTTACTTCTCCAACAGTTCTATTTACATTATCAGTTAAGGTCTTAATAATTAAAGTAGATGCTCCAGGACCAAATCCTTCATAAATAACTTCCTTGTATTCATCTTGTCCTACACCTTTAGCTTTATCTATTGCTCTATTTATAATGTCATTAGGTACTTCTTGTTTTTTTGCCTTTTCAATTATTCTTTTTAATACAACATTTTCATCAGGATTAGGGATTCCTTTTTTTGCTGCTAAATATATTTCTTTTGCAAAGTTTGTATAAATTTTACCACGAGCAGCTCCTGTTTTTTGAATACTATACTTTCTTACTTCATATGCTCTTCCCATATTATCTCCTCTTTTCGCTCAATTATTTTATCATATATGTATTATATTAGACAATAACTATCTATTGAATAAAAATAAATATATTTTACCAAAGAATTTTTTAACAAATCTTTTTCTACTTATATATGAAATTCTATTTAAATAATTATCATATTTATCAAATGAATAATCATCAATTTTTGAATATTCTTCTCCATCCTTACAAATTGGTGAATAATACTTTTTAAAAACAAATAATTTATAAACAATCATTCTCTTTGAAATGCCATATCTTTTAATAACGTCTTTTACTAAATCTTTAAACAAGAAATGAAATGATTCACCACAATCTATATTATATATTTTATTATTTATTTCTTTTAAATGTTCAACAGAATTAGCAAATAATCTTCCAGCATCACAATCTGTAATACATGAGATTATATCTTTCTTATTTACATTAAACATAAATGGTTCATTCTTTATTGAAGATAGAACAAACGGTAAACGGAATATTGTGTAGTTTTTGATTTTTGATTTAATTAATTTTTCACATTTAATTTTTGTATTGTTATAATAGTATTCATCATCCAATTCAACTTTAGATTTAACAGTAAATTTATCTTTTTCATTACTTTTATATATAGTTGTATCAGAACAATATATAAGATGGCATTCAGGTCTATACTTATTTATATTTTTTTCAATTTCTTTAATAGATCCTAACTCAATTGCGTCTGAAATATTTGCATTAATATTTGAAAATGGTGGCATTATAGAAACTAAATAAATAATAACATCATTAGTTGTTACTAATTTTTCTAAAAGATTATTATCCATGACATCGCCATATATAACATTAGCCTTCTTTTCAAACTTCCTTAATCTTTTTTTACTACTTTTATTATTAAGATCAACAAGTGTTACTTCATATTTATCAGAATTAATCAAATTTTTGGATGTTTCTAGACCAACAGCTCCAGCCGCGCCTAATACTACTATTTTTTTCAAAATTACACTTCCTTAACTTATTTAATTGTACAAAAAACTAGAGCTTTATTCAAGTTCTAGTTTCTCAGCCTTAATTAAAAAATCTATATTATCTATACTTAATCCATTAGATTTTAAATCATAATAAACTATTAATGATTCTATTTTAGCTATTATTGTTTCAATATTATCTTTTGATAAATCATCTACGTTAACATTAATATTTGTAAGTAAGAATCTATCAGCAAGTATATATGCTAAGTTTTTGTTCTCTGTAATACTTACATTACGTAATATATCGTTTTCATTACCAAAGATAAAACAATATAATTCTTTAATAGTGTTTTGAACTTCCTCAATAGTAATATCTTCATTTTGTTCTTTTAACAATTTCATTAAATAATTAAAATTGAAACATACTATTTTTAAAGCATCAAGAATACTTGTCTCATTAGTCATATGATTATATATTGATTCACCAATAATACACGAATCCAATTCATCATATAAAGTATTTAATTCTCCAACTAAATTATTTCTCTTTAACTTAAGCTCTTTAGCTTTCTTTTCATTAACTCTAAACATTCCTGTACTATTTAATTTCTTATCAATTTTAAATACTTCAGATTCTTTCTTAGTTATTTCTTTTAACTTATTTTTATAAACACCTTTATAAGAATCTTTTGCTTCAAACAATTTCTTAATATCGTCAAGCAAATATTCATATTGTAAGAATGTTTGATAACTTTTTAAAGATGCATCAAGCTTAATTAAATTATCATAATTAGATTGTTCACTTGGATCTTTTATTATTTCTTCAAAAGTTACACTAATACCCTTTTCAGTAAAATCACCAGGAGAATAAGTTTTATTAGTAAATAAATTAAGTAAATACTTTTTATTTTGATGTATACTTGCGGATATTTGATTTTTACTATCCATATATTCTTTCAAATATGTATCTATACTTAAATCTTTATATTGTTCTTGAAAAAACTTTTCTATTTTTTTCTCATTAGCAAAATACAATTGTCTAAAACTTAATTCGATTTGAGTAATTAAATCAGGATTTGCCCAATACAAAGAATCAAATACTTCTTGAGTATTACCTTTATTATCAATTACTGCGTTAATGTAAGTTCTAACACTTTCCGAATATTTAAAATCTTTTTCGGTAGGAGTAATTCCCACATTTTTAAATACCGCCATTATTTGATTAATTATTTCATTTATTTTAACTAAATCATGTTTATAAAAATGACTTAACTCATAGAAATAATAATGTAAATTCATTCTTTCAGAAGAATCTACTCGAGAGTCTAAACATTTTATTAAACCAATTTTAATGTCAGGAAGAGGACTAACCTCTTCACCAACATTATATTTTTCTCTTATAGATTTCATTCTATTTATAATTTCTTGTTTATCATCATTAAATAATGCATTTAATTTGGCAATTTCCGAAAGAATATAATCATTATGCTTTTGTATTTCGTCTTTATTGCCTTTAGGTAATACAGCAAGATTTTCTTTAATTACTTCAATTCTCTTAGCTATTTCATCTTTCATTTTTCTTCACCAATCAATTCATTATCTAAATATGAAATAGCGTCTTTTAATAAAGCATATATTGCTAATAAATCTTCATTTGATAGACTTTCCATAATTTGACCTCCTTTATTTAATGATAATATATTTATCAACACTGCCTATTGCAGTTATTCCATCATATAATATAAATTCTACTTTATATGTTCCAGTTTGTAAATTCGGTTTAAACAATAAGTTTAATTCGGTATTTTCTCTTGGATTATTTACAACCAGATACTCATTCTCATCAGTTTCAGAGAACAGATTAGTAACATAATCAGTTAAATTTACTATTTCAAAATCAGTATCATATACTTCATCGTAGCTTCTTCTAAATAGTTTAATATGTAATTTAGGATCAGTTAATCCAGAATTATACTCAATATTATATTTAACTAAATTAGTGTTATTTAATGTGTTGCCTGTTACTGAATCAATAATCATTTCATTTGGTGTTGTATCAACATCAAGACCATATATTTCGTTAATTATATATAATGGAATATCAACATAATCTGATGAATCAAGTCCATAATAGATACCATCTGGAGAACCAAATACTTCTACTCTCATTTTATAATTACCAGTTGCTACATTGGCACTTCCCATGACTACACGTACCCATGCTTCAATATTACCAACTTTTTCTGAAACCTTAATTCTTGTAGTACCATCAATATTAGGATAATAATTAACTCCATCAATTATATAATGTAATCCGAGTAAAGAAGTACCAGAAACAATATTATCATCTTCATCTAATAATGATATTTTAATACCCATTTTAGAATCAAAATATCTTGTATTATAAATTGTTGCATAGTTAATTTGTTCTTGAGAATAACTTGTTTGTAAATCAAGAAGGAATTCCTGACCACTATAAACAGTTGATTTATCAGATGTACCAGTTATATCAATTCCAGAAGAAGATAATTCATATAAACTAAATTGCATCTTATCATATTGGTTAGCTAACACCTTATATGCCACTTCATTTTGTCCATCAATAGATAAGCCTGTAAGTAATTCTAACGTTAAGTGTTTATTTAAAACTTGACCTGTAATATTTGCTTCTTTGAAATCTATTATGAAAATGAACTCTTCACTAGATATATTTTGTGTAGCATTATAATATGCCACATTCATGGCTGCATCATCATAATAAACATTAGAATTTTGAGCACCCATTATTTCAAACATCGATAATTTATATTCAACTAATCCATTATTATTAAACTGAGTTTGAGCATTAGTCACATCTGTTTGATTAATTATATGATAATAATATGTTGGTTCAGTACCACTTAAATCAATCATTGTGATTTTTGTATTTTCTGGGAATACATATTCACTAACTAAAGCTCTATTATATCCAGTTCTATAAATATTTCTATTTGGAATAAATAATGAATAGTATGCACTTAGTATTGATTTAGATTCAATATTAGTTGTTGTGGATGCAAACATTGCATATTTTCTACCAGGAGAAATTGCAGCTTCATAATCTTCATCAACATATACCTTACGAGATAAATGAACAGTAACAACTAATCTTTGAGTGGTTACTCTAATTTCACTTAACTTTGTTTCTGCCTGAATTACTATAGTAACAGTTCCCATGTCACCCTCAGTTTCAAGATTTCTTGAGTGCAATAAATAGAATAACATAGTTGGAACTTGGTTACTATTTTCACCGACATATGTTGTAGTTCCAGTAAATTGTGTTTCATTTGATAAGAAGTTAGTTGAACCATTTGTTAACCATCCAGTTTTACCAGATTCAAGAACTAAAGCCATAGTGTTATCAGCAATAGTAGGTGTTGAAGCAACTCTTGGAATATTATTTTTATCAACTAGTGATACACCACTTTCTAGTCCTGAATAGTCAAATCCCAAAATACGGAATGATGTATTTGATGCACTATTCATTTCGAATGGTAACTCAGTTGCACCTAATGTAGAATATTTTGATGCGACTAAGTCAATTGAATACTCAAGCATTACTTCACCAACGATCCATCTATAGAATGGATCATTTTTATTTGCAGGGTCTATATACATAATTGATGCAAGACCACTTTCTTCATCCTCAATATTTGTATAGAATCCATCTACCTCAATATCATGAGCTTCTTTATGTAAACCTTGAACATATGAACCTTTAGTAAATATAGCATTATAACTAACTTGATCATCAAAATCCAAGTCATCATATAATCCTAATACAACTCCACCATTTCCGGTTTCATTAAATAATCCATAGAATGTCATACCATTTACTTCACCATAAATAGTATTATTTTCATCTTTAGCAATATTAAGCTGCATGTTTTCTAATGTATAAATACGATTATTAACATTTCTTGTAATTGTTTTATTATCAGTATCAATATTAACTTCAGCCAAAGCCCCACTTGCAGTTAAACTGTTAAATGATTCAACTAAGTTAAATCCAGATTTCAAATATAAAGTTGTATTATCTTTAAGATACAAATTTTTGATGATTGATAGTGAGAATAGTTCTTCATCAAATTTATTTGTTTTATCTTTTGCACCAAACAATTTAATACTTGAATTAACAATATTTAAATACGTAGTTCTTTGAATAGATAAAATATCTTTTGGATTCATTCTTGAACCATAATTTTTAATAGTAATAGTACTTTCACCTTGAGAACTTGAAGCGTTACCACTACCAAAAATAGATCCATCAATATTTAAATTATTATAATTTTGTCCGTCTACTAATATATTAATACCGTCTGTAACGCTTATGGCACTATAATCGTAATCCGGTGATCCAGATGCATTTGATTCTCCACCACCAAAGACAGTTCCGCCAATATGAATAGCAGCAGAATTAACTGTTGATGAAGAAGTACCATAACCTATTCTTACATCTGTACTTCCATTTACAACGGATGTATTAGCTCCACCATAAACGTTTCCATAGATATTTCCACCAGCGATATTTACACGAGTTTGAGCTTTTGCAGTAGGTAAACCTGTAACAGCATTATTACCTCCTCCAAATACGCCACATTGATTTAAAACAGTACATGAAGTTGAACCAATAATTGTTGTTCCACCAATATTAATTGTAGTATTTCCATTTACAGCAGCTAAGTTTCCAGCAGCATAAGCACTACCCAAAACATTACCATTGTTAATTGTTACTGTTGTTGTTCCACGAACTATTCCTTGGTCTCCACCACCATATAAGTTTTCATGAACAACACCACCGGTTTGCGTAACAACTGTATTAGTTGTTACTTCAGCATTATTTCCACCACCATATAAATCTT
>Ga0247610_10004859_pt1 | contig 14257 bp, 11 predicted proteins | sample 174DNAGHGhighgp2_FD_193483 | JGI IMG/M metagenome (GOLD analysis project Ga0247610, IMG submission 193483) | Sheep rumen microbial communities from Palmerston North, Manawatu-Wanganui, New Zealand - 1742 DNA GHGhigh gp2 | ecosystem: Host-associated > Mammals > Digestive system > Stomach > Rumen... | reverse complement strand
GCAGTTCGGCTCCTTTGAGTGTTTGGGGCACAATAATATCTTTGCTTAGGGCGCGCGCCGTGACCTCCACTTCCTCGATTTGGAACTGGCGGTACAACGAATCCAGCTCTGCCTCGTTCATCGCGAAAGCAGAGGGGGCACAAAGTGCCAAACTAAGTATGAGAAATATTTTTTTTACCATTGTTAGTCCTATTACAGGAGGACTTCTCAATTAGCGCAAATGGTAAGCGATCTGACTTAGGCGTTACGCCATCACAGTAGCCTGTCTGTCCGGGATTCTCACCCGAGTTCTCTTACTTTTTCGCGGGATCAGTTGTTAAATCTATTCCTAATTTTTTAAATGTTCTCCAGTCCACCTCTTTGAGCATGACAGTCGAATGCGCCTGACATCCTTTGAGAAGCGGGAGTGTTTCCAACGCCCGCCGGCAATTATCGTCCTGCAAGGAAAGGACTGAGAGGGCTACGAGCACTTCGTCGGTATGCAGTCTCGGATTTTGACCATGCAGGTAATTGATCTTCGTTTGTTGGATCGGTTCGATGATTTTCTCTGGAATGAGGCGGACGGCGTGGTCAATGCCCGCGAGTTCCTTCATGGCATTGAGTAACATCGCCGCCGAAGAGCCTAAGAGGGGTCCCGCCTCTGCTGTTATGATACGTCCGTCCGGCAGTTCGATTGCCGCGGCGTGGGCAAAGGCTCCATCGTGCAAAGCCCCAGTCAAGGCACGTCTTTCGCGGGCAGCTACGGTCGTACGGCGATAGGCGGTATTGATACCCACCTGTTGCTGCAAGAGTGCCAGTTTCTTGATCTCGGCATCATTGCATTTCCCGTTCGCCAGATGACACAAAGCTTGGAAGTAACGTCGGATGATCTCCTGCTTGCTGGCTTCACGAACCGCTTCATCATCGCTAATACAAAAGCCCACCATATTGACGCCCATATCGGTCGGAGACTTATAGGGGCTGGTACCATAGATGGAAGTAAAGAGCGCTTCGAGGACCGGATAGATCTCCACATCGCGGTTGTAGTTAACGGCAGTCTTGCCGTACGCCTCGAGGTGGAAGGGGTCAATCATATTGACATCCTGCAGATCTGCGGTCGCCGCTTCGTATGCCACATTGAGCGGATGTTTGAGCGGTAAGTTCCAAACGGGGAAGGTCTCAAACTTCGCATATCCGGCTTCATGTCCTCTTGTTTGCTCATTGTATAACTGGCTAAGACAAACCGCCATTTTACCGCTTCCCGGTCCGGGAGCAGTCACCACGACCAAGGGGCGCGTAGTCTCGATGTAATCATTTCGTCCGAAGCCATCTTCGCTGGCAATCAGATCCACATTATGCGGATATCCATCAATGATATAATGATAATAAACACGTATTCCTTTCCGCTCCAACCGTTGGCGATAAGCATCCGCCGAGCGCTGTCCGGTATAGTGGGTAATAACAACTGAAGAGACCATGAATCCGCGCGTCATAAACTCTTCGCGGAGGCGGAGTACGTCTTCATCGTACGTAATTCCCAAATCCTGACGCACTTTATTGCGCTCAATATCTTCGGCAGAAATGACAATAACGATTTCGAGAGAATCACGTAACTGAGTGAACATGCGCAGTTTGCTGTCGGGCATAAAACCCGGCAGCACACGGCTTGCATGCATGTCATCGAACAATTTGCCTCCTAACTCGAGATAAAGCTTATTGCCAAACTGCGCAATCCTCTCCCGGATATGCTCCGATTGAATCCGGATATACTTATCGCTATCAAAAGCAGTTGTCATAATACTATGTATTCTTTATGCTTTGTTTGTCGATTTTCCAGAATTTTCATTATCCTGAGCTTCCTCATCATCCTCGTCATGGTGGTAGTAATAGTAAGAGCGGTACGCTTTATCGTCCTTAACGAACTTACCATAGAGTTTGCCATAGAGACGTCCATAGCGTTTGGAGCTGCTACGATTTCCATAACCGTAACCATATCCGCCGTAACCACCGTAACCGAGGTGTCCGTAACCGTAACCGCCGTAACCACCATATCCGTAACCATAACCGGAACCATAGGAGTGACGACCTACGGTCGGAATATCAGACAATACCATTTGGATTTTCTCCATATTGTCCACTACCTCCATCATCTGCTGAACGGTTTGCTTACAGAAGGATTTATTGGTCTGCATACAACGGATGACGAACAAGCAAAGGTCACTTTGCTCTATAACTGAATAACAGTCAGGCACCAAACCGATAGGCGATGTATCGATGACGATGAAGTCATATTGCTCTTTGAGCGAATTCATCAACTCAACCAGTTTGGTGGAGTGGATCAACTCACCCGGGTTAGGCGGAATCGTACCGGCACGCATGAAGTCAAATCCGAAAGGTGTGTCTTTGACCAAGATGTCCTCCAGGTTACAATCTCCGATGAGGTAGTTGGACATACCGTCACCACCCTCCAAACCTAACTTGGTGTGGATGTTCGGTTTACGAAGGTCCAAGTCAACCAACAAAACTTTCTTTCCGGTCATGCCATAGAGGGCCGCCAAGTTGGTAGATAAGAAGGTTTTACCATCACCAGACTCGGTAGAAGTGATACAGATGGTCATCTTATCTTTCCGTTTGAGGACAAATTCTATACGCGTACGTATTGAACGTAGCATCTCGGCATAACTGGATCGCGGCGAAGCACGAACAAGCGTCGGGTTTTGGTTCTTGGCGTGACGAAGCGTACCGATGAGTCGGAAGGATTTGAGTTTAACCACATCCTTCGGCGAACGGATTTTATTATTGAGCAACTCACTTAAAATGATGAGAACCAGCGGGATAAGGAATCCTACAACCAGATAGGTGGTAGTTGTTTTTTTCTTATCCTTGGCATTCATGATATAAAGCGTGCGAGCTTTATCCATAATGGAGTTATCCGGCGTGTTGGATGCTTTTTGGATTTCCGCCTCGGCACGTTTTTGGAGGAAGAAGGTATAGTAGTTATCATCGATGCGGTAATTACGCTCGATGGCCACCATTTGCAATTCTTTCTCGGGGAGGGTTCGTAACATCGCCTCTGCCTCGTCAATACGTCTTTGCAAGTCGGCTTTCTCGATGTCCATTGCGGCGCGCATGGAGTTGACTAACTCTTCGATGGAAGCTTTGATCGTTTCCATGTCTTTGGTATACTTGGCATAGTACACATTTTTCTCCGTCAGTTCGCCACGTTGTACCCTGAGATCGTTCAATTGCTGCACCAAAGTGACCAGAGAAGCGTCGGTTACGCCCATCGTAGTAGGCATAATGACGGCATCTCCTTCGATATTGGTGTGGATATAATTGATGAGGTAATCAAAATAAGTCTCCCGCAAGCGGAGTTCCATCTTCTGCTGGTCATAGGTAGAGAGATATCCCATGATCTGGCCGGCATAGGAGTTGACGTCGATGATCTTGTTCTCCTGACGGAAATCGGTCATGGCTCCTTCGGAAACCTGCAAAGAAGCCTGCAAAGCCTCCAACTGCTTGTTAATGAAGATGATGGAGTTCTCCGCTACCTCATTTTTCTGCTCCAAGTTCTGCAGCAAGTAAATTTGCGCGAGTTTATCGAGGTATTCGCAGTCACGTTGCGGCGTTTCGCTGGTAAGTGAAAGCGCCAGTACGGTAGATCCTTCCGTCACGAAAGAGAGTGACAAACGGCTCATGAACTCGTTGACCAGATCCTCGTGTGCGCGGAACCGGAAGTATATCTTACCACTATTGGACATCAGTTCGGTCGGCCAAACCGTTATGTCAAAATGCGACGATTTAACGGGTTCTCCATATCGAACGTCCAACTCGAGGGGATGGGTATCATCAGTAGATGATATATGCATCGTACCATCATTTCTGAAGGACAACTGATAGAGGATCGAGTACGCAAGCGGTTCCAGATGGGTGTATTCAATAACTACCGGCGTTTGGCGGTAAAGCTGACGTGTTTTGAAACGTCCTTGGGTGATATACTCCACTTTCAAGAAAGGCAGCGAGTCCACAACGCGGCTGGTGAGGTCGAAGGATTGAAGCATGATCATCTGGTTGTTGACGTTCTTATAGCCAGCATCGACACCAAAGCCCTGCATCAAAGCCAAGTTCGCTCCTCCGTAACCGGTATTCTCCTTGATCACAATGGAGCCTTGCGAGAAGTAGGAAGGAATCCAACGGCGGTTTTTGAGCATCGCCATACCCATAGCAATCGCGATTGCTATGACGAAGAGATACCAATAGTGCAGGAATGTAAACAACCACTCCAGGGGGTTGAAGTTGAGCGAACTCTCCTCATCATCTCCTCCTTGTTGCGGATCAGCCTGATAATACTGCTGATTTCCCCCGTGCTGATAATACGCATTTCCTCCGGGTTGGTAATACTGGTTATTACCTCCGGGCTGATAGTAAGCATTGTTGCCTCCGGGTTGGTAATACGCATTGTTCCCCCCGGATGTGTAATATTGATTATTTGCCATATTCGTTATTTATAAAGATAAGCAACATAATTCAAAACAGTAGTCAAGAGCGCCACACTACTGGTAATCAATCCGATAAATCCGGAGTAGTTCGGCACGGTATAGAAGCTATCCTTCGTACGGGCGACATAAATGACGTCGTTTGGATAGATATAATAGTATTTCGAATCGATAATACTATTGGTACGCATATCGAACTCGAGGATCTCGGGTTCCTGTCCATTATCCCTGGGTCGGATGATGCGGATATGGCGTCTGTCACCACTATTCATCACATCTCCTGTCATCGCCAGAGCCTGGAAGATATTCATTTTCTCCTTGTAGATATAGAACTGTCCGGCGTTGGCATCTCCGATGACGGAGAAATACTTGTTATAGAGCGCGAGTTTGACATCCGCATCGGGAATGATCTCTCGGAACGCAGCCCTCAAAGTATCTTGCGCCTCGACTTCGGTCAGACCTTGCAGTTTGATCGGTTTGAGGAAAGGAATATCAATCGTACCATCGGAATAAACGCGGTACGAGTTAGCGTACTGGCCACCAACATTCATATTATTCGTTCCGAGCATTTTGCTCATGGTCTCATCCAAGGTAATCAAACGATAAATGATCTCATCGTTGACCCGAATGCGGTAAGGCTCATATGGAACGGAGTCGTATTGGGGCAGTTTGTTCATCTTCGTCGGTTCTTGGAGGTAGCCGATCACACGATGGCTATAACAACTCGACATCAACACGGCAACGAAGCCAAGCAGTATGATATAAATCTTTTTCATATTATTTGCCTCCTCCCGTTGTGTTAGTTCCTGAATTGCCACCCGGATTGGTTTTCGGATAGTATTTATTGACGTGGTTGATACCCGTCTGTACGATCGAATAAACGAAGACGCCGAAGGAAATTGTAGCCGCTGTGACACCAATAACGGTGGTCACGTGGTTGATACCAAAGCTATATCCCGGTATTTGACGGATGTAGATGATATCGTTCGGTTCGATATAGTAGAACTCTGAGTTCACGAGGTCTTTACTACGTGCATCGAATGTTTTGATGGTTGTCACTCCGTTGACTTCTCGTACCAGTTTGATCTCACTACGGCTGTTAAACTCCTTCAAGTCCCCCGCCAAGGCGAGCGCCTCGAAGATAGTCATTTTCTCCTTGTTGATCATATATCGACCACTTTGCGCTCCGATGATGGAGAAAGAACGGTTGACGATATTCACCTCGCAAGAGATGGTGGTATATCCCGGCATATCTTTGAGGAGGGTACCTAACTCCTGCTCGAGTTTGAGTTTGACCTCGCGGGTAGTGCTACCTTGCACATAGATCTTTCCGATGGTTGGAAAATCGATGTTTCCCTCTTCGTCCACCAGGTAAGTATAAAGGTCATAGGAGCCGTACATCCCACCACCATTACCCATTTGTTGGCGCATTTGAGAAGCGCTACCGCCACCGGCGTTGTACATTTTTTGCACCTCTTCGTTTAACGAATAGACATATATATACAACCTATCGCCAATTCGCAACACATAATCCTCATAACTAAGTGTGTCCGCGTAAGACGGTATATGCTTGTCGGGATCCTGCATATAGTTCACTTTGCGCGCCGTCACACAGGACGAGAGCGCAATACCCACTAACGCAGAAATTAATATATATTGTATTTTTTTCATTTTTCACATTTTCACATTTTCGGAAGGGTTTTACCTTTTCTCATCCCAACCGACGGGGTGTGGGCTTAAAGGTAATTTCGCTAACGGGTGATAGTCTCCCACGAGCCCAATCGGCTCGGCGTGACGGATCTGCGAAACGATCTCAATACAGGGGCGTGCTTCCGAGATACGGAACCCATTTCCTGCGAGGATCTGTTTGTAACTCTCAGTATGTAACTCGGTAAATCCTGCGCTGAACTCAAACTCCTCGCCGTCGATCGAGAGGGTTCGATAGGTGCGCTTTTCGCCTTGCACGGCATTCTCCGGCAGACAGTCTGCATTTATACTAAGGAAATAACGCACGCGTGCGCGCTCGAGTTCGAGGTATCCCGCCACGCGGTCAAAAGACATAACATGAACGATGTTCTGCTTCACGGGTCCGAAGATCCATTGGAGCATATCGTAGAAATGCACTCCGATATTGGTTGCAATACCGCCGGATTTATGCACATTGCCTTTCCAAGAACTGTAATACCATTTGCCACGAGAAGTGATATAGGTTAGATCCACGTCGTAGATCTTATCTTTCGGTCCGGCCGCCACTTTCTCGCGCAAGGCACGAATCTTATCGTGCAGACGGAGTTGGAGGATGGTATAAGCCTGGTGTCCCGTCTCCGCCTCCAATTCCACCAGGTTATCAATATTATAGGGATTGAGGACAAGCGGTTTTTCGCAAATCACATTGCATCCTATACGCAGACCATAGCGAATAAAGGCATCGTGGGTGTAGTTCGGCGTGCAGATAGAGAGCCAATGAAGGGGATTGTCCGTACGCATTTGTTTGGAACAGAAACGGTCAAACTGCTCATTCTCAGTAAAGAACGAACAATCCGGAAAGGAGCTGTCCAAACGTCCCACACTATCAAACTTATCATACGCCACGAGCAGATTATTTCCCGTATCTGCGATTGCCTTAATATGGCGAGGAGCAATATATCCCGCTGCTCCAATCAATCCAAAATTCAATTTTTTATCCATTATTGTTGTTTTACGATTATTCGTTTTACTATGTTTTTTGCGGTTTGCAACAAATATTCTTTATACCAAGCCGCATTATTGTTGGTCCAACGTTGCGGATGAGTGGTGATCATGACATGTTTCGGCAAATTGCCTGCCACTATCGCGGCTATGAGTTCTTGCGTCGTGTGCCAAACCAATCCTTTTGCGGTCCATTCATCCTGATAGCGCTCTATCTTGTCCCGAACGCTCACTTTGTATCCATCCCAACAGCGCCCCGTGTCAGTCAAGTAGAACACATCGCTGAAATCCGTGTCCAAATAGGGTTCGCCGATGATGCCGAGCGTCTTATAGTCATATTTCCGCCACAAATCTTTGCTGTCAAACTTACTGGTAGGCGCGCCATGCATACAGACGGTCTCGACGGCATAGTACTGCCTAAAATAGTTCAGCCATGTTTGGAAATGCGACCACGCCTGATCGATATTGCCGTTACAGAGACTCATATCCTCGTAATGATAGCCTATTTCGTGCCCGAGTTGCGCGATAGAGCGGATGATTTCAGGCTGGTTGCTCTCCGGTATGATGCGGAAGTAATAACTTGCCCGTGCGCCGAGAGAGTGTTCTATCTGGGCTGTTTTCAGGCTATTGGGGGCTTTCAAATCCACATCGTGACGAAGGATGACGAACTTTCTTTCGTTATTCCGTAATGACGTAATTACGTGATTACGACAATAATCGCTGTACGAAATCAAGGCATAACCTTGTTGTTGCAAGGTTTCCAAAAGTTCACGATATATGTCCAACGTAAAATCTCTCATCGTTCCTTTCTCCTCCCCTTGAGGGGGAGGTCGGGAGGGGGTTATTATCTTTCCGCCCTCATGGGGTTCTCTAAAAAGTCTTTGTATGCGAGACGGATTCCATCCTCCAGTTCCGTTTTGTATGTCCATCCGAGCGCGGTCGCTTTGCTGACATCGAGCAGTTTGCGCGGCGTGCCGTCCGGACGGGTACTATCCCATAAAATCTCTCCCTCATAACCGATCACTTTTGCTACGAGTTCGGTTAGAGCTTTGATAGTCAGCTCTTTGCCGGTTCCGGCATTCACAGTTTCGTTGCCGGAGTAGTTATTCATGAGGAACACGCAGAGGTTCGCCAGATCGTCCACGTACAGGAACTCGCGTAACGGCGAACCCGTTCCCCAGCAGGTTACGGACTTAGCACCGCTCACTTTCGCTTCGTGGAAACGGCGGATCAGAGCCGGTAAGACATGGCTGTGCTCCGGATGATAGTTATCGTTCGGTCCGTAGAGGTTGGTGGGCATGACGGAGATATAATCCGTTCCGTACTGGCGGTTAAGGAACTCGCAGTATTTGAGTCCGCTGATTTTCGCGAGGGCGTAGGCTTCGTTGGTTTTCTCCAACTCGCCGGTGAGGAGACAAGACTCTGTCATCGGTTGCGGAGCCATGCGAGGATAGATACAGGAGGAACCTAAGAACTCGAGTTTCTTACAGCCGTTTTTCCACGCTGCATGAATGACGTTCATCTCGAGAATCATGTTATCGTACATAAAATCCGCCAAATGCCGTTCATTCGCGATGATGCCACCTACCTTAGCAGCAGCAAGGAATACATATTCCGGTTTCTCCGTTTCAAAGAAACGCTCTACATCCTCCTGCCGGCACAGATCCAATTCCTTATGTGTCCGCGTCACAATATTCGTATAGCCCTGCCGTTCCAATTCCCGCACAATAGCACTTCCCACCATTCCGCGGTGCCCGGCTACATATATCTTACTGTCTTTTTCCATATTCATTACCTATGCAACACCTATGCATTGCCTATTCATTACCTATGCATTACCTGGTAATCCTAGACCATTGCCCTTATCTTTACCTTATTTCACAATACCCTTTTCGAGGTATTCCGCTGCATTGAAATGCTCGCGCGTCACCTTCTGCATATCGTGCTTTACCATCAACTCCACGAGCTCTTCAAACGAAGTACTCTGCGGGTTCCAGCCCAACTCTCTTTTTGCTTTCGAAGGATCACCCAACAGATTCACCACATCGGTCGGTCTGTAAAAGTCCGGGCTTACAGCCACAAGCACTTTACCGGTCTTAACGTCGATACCCTTCTCCTCTACTCCTTCGCCCTCCCAGCGCAGTTCGATACCGGCATGGTGGAATGCGAGGGTTGCAAACTCACGAACGGTATGTTGTACGCCGGTAGCGATAACGAAATCTTCCGGCGTTTCGTGCTGCAGGATCAACCACATGCACTCCACATAATCCTTGGCGTACCCCCAATCGCGGAGCGAATCGAGGTTTCCGAGATAGAGACAATCCTGCTTGCCCTGCGCAATACGTGAGGCAGCGAGGGTGATCTTACGAGTCACAAACGTCTCTCCGCGGCGCTCGGATTCATGATTAAAGAGGATGCCGGAACAGCAGAACATATTGTACGCCTCGCGGTACTCCTTGATAATCCAGTAGCCGTACAGTTTAGCGACCGCATAGGGACTATAGGGGTGGAAAGGCGTGGTCTCAGATTGCGGGACCTCCTCCACTTTTCCGTAGAGTTCGGAAGTAGAAGCCTGATAAATGCGGCATGTTTTCTCCAGATGGTTCGTGCGAACCGCTTCGAGAACACGCAGAACGCCCACAGCGTCCACATCTGCCGTGAACTCAGGCGCATCAAAAGAAACCTGTACATGGCTTTGCGCCGCCAAGTTATAGATCTCATCCGGTTGCACTTTGCCAACCAATTTCACCAAGGACATGGAGTCGCTCATATCGGCATAATGCAAGTGAAAATGCGGTGTGCCTTCCAGATGAGCTATGCGCTCACGATAGTCCACCGAGGACCGACGGATGATTCCATGAACCTCGTATCCTTTCCTCAATAAAAACTCCGACAGATAACTTCCATCCTGTCCGGTAACTCCGGTAATTAACGCTGTTTTAGCCATATTTTTTTTGATATTTTTACACAATTAGTCAAAATCGGGCACAAAGGTACAATTTTTTTTTCATATACACAAGCGTGCGCGTGTTTTTTCTATATTTTTTTAATAAATTGCTCATTTCGTTCGATAGAAGTTGCATATATGTCAAATTTATTGTATCTTTGCAAAAATTTTATGCAATTATGGGAAAGAAGAAAAATTTACCGATATTAGAGCACATTGAGATTACCGGCGTCGCCGCGGAAGGCAAAGCTTTGGCGAAGGTACAAAGGGACGATGTACAAAGGACAAAGGAGGAAGGACAAGGGATGGTGGTGTTTGTGCCGAACTGCGTGCCGGGCGATATTGTGGATTTGCAAGTAACCAAAAAGAAACATTCTTTTATGGAGGCTAAAGTGCTGCGCATCGTTCAGCCGAGTGCGGTTCGTTGCGAAGCGAAATGCAAGCATTTTGGCGTGTGTGGAGGCTGTAAATGGCAGATTCTGCCGTACGAAGAGCAACTGAAATACAAGCAACAACAGATCGTCGATAATCTTACCCGTATCGGAAAAATTGAACTTCCGGAGATTAGTCCTATTTTAGGATCCAAACATATCTTTGAGTACCGAAACAAGTTGGAGTTTACTTGTGCGGATCGCAAATGGCTGCCTTGGGAAACGATTGAAGCCGCCGGAGGATTAGACAAAATAGACAGTACGTATGGTCTTGGTTTTCATATCCCGAATTGCTTTGACAAAGTGTTGGATATCGAGGAATGTCATCTGATGCCGGAGATCAACAACCGGATCCGAAACGGCGTTCGTCAGTACGCTCGCGAGCATGGACTGAGTTTCTATAATGAACATACGCATGAGGGATTGCTACGAACGTTGATCTTGCGGAACAACCACAAAGGCGAGTTGATGCTGATCGTCTCCTTTGGAGAACGCATCACCCCTACTCTCTCCAATAGAGAGAGAGCATTCGGTCTTTTAGAATGGCTGCACTCGGAGTTTCCGGAGATCATCTCCCTATTATATGTAGAGAACCTGAAATTCAACGACACCATCAGCGACCAGGAGGTACATGTCTATTTCGGTCAAGATCATATCATGGAAGAGATGGAGGGGCTGCAATTCAAAGTAGGTCCCAAATCGTTTTACCAGACGAATACAGAGCAAGCGTACGAGTTGTACAAAGTAGCCCGTTCGTTCGCTGAGTTGAGCGGCGATGAGTTGGTGTACGACCTCTATACCGGAACCGGAACGATCGCCAATTTTGTGTCTCGCCAGGCACGTCAGGTGATCGGCATCGAATATGTGCCGGAAGCGATCGAGGATGCAAAAGTCAATTCGAAGATCAATCACATCGAAAACACATTATTCTTCGCGGGTGATATGAAGGATATTTTGAATGATCAGTTCGTGGCAAAACATGGTCGTCCGGACGTCATCATAACGGATCCTCCCCGCGCAGGAATGCACGAAGATGTGGTCAATGTGATTTTGAATGCTGCTCCGAAACGCATCGTTTATGTGAGTTGCAATCCGGCAACCCAGGCACGCGATTTGGCGTTGTTAGACGGACAATACAAAGTGACGAAAGTGCAGCCGGTAGATATGTTCCCTCACACGCAACATGTTGAAAATGTGGTACAATTAGAGTTAAGATAAATCGCCGTATGATTAATTTATTCATTCTTCTATACGTTTATTTCGTGTCGTTTACGGACAAGCCGGAAAAGACGGCTCCTCAGTTGTCACCTCGTGCGATTGAGCAACGTCAGAAATGGAATATTCCCACGGACCAGATGGATTATCCGGTTAGCGGGTTGTATATGGATAGTTTGCGTCGTATGGGCGTGCATATTTATCATAAAAGCCGTTGGTTTAACGGGGTGACGTGCGAGATGAGCGAAACGACGGCCAACAAAGTAGCGGCGTTGCGGTTTGTAGCGGGTGTTGAGATGACTCGTGACGACAGCGAACCAATCTACGCGCCTCGTAAAAGAGCGAAATGGCTTTCTCCTTCCGTTTCGGACGCCGAGACACCGGCGCAAATCGCCAATTACACGGATGACCAACTTGCTTTGTACAACTTGCCTCCTTTGCATGCAGCAGGGTTTGAAGGACAAGGGATTTTGATGAGTATTTGCGACGGAGGATTCAATAGAGCCAATACGATGAGTTGTTTCCGGCAAGAACAATTATTGGGGTATTTCGATTTGACAGACGATTCGTACGATTTCTTCGGTTCGACGGGCACGCATGGAACAGAGTGTTTGAGCGTCATTTCAGGCATCACGAGTGGATTTTACGGGTCAGCGACGCAGGCCGATTACTATCTGATGCGCAGCGAAGAGTACGAAACGGAGTCGCCGAAAGAGATGGATAACTTAGTGGCGGCATTGGAAAAAGCGGACTCGTTAGGTGTGAATGTCTTCTCGGTATCGTTAGGTTACGCCTCTTTTGACAACAGCAGTTGGTCTCTTGATAAAACGACCGATTTAGACGGTCAAACGACTCGTGTGAGCCGTGCAGCTACGATCGCAGCGCGCAAAGGGATGCTCGTTTGTGTAGCGGCGGGTAATGATGGAACGTCCGCATGGAGGACAATCAGCGCACCAGCCGACGCGGACAGTGTTCTTACGATCGGAGCAGTTGGCACGGATAGCGTGGTGGGCGGTTTCTCCAGTTACGGTCCGAGTTCGGACGGTCGCATCAAACCGGAAGTGTGCGCAGTAGGCGTACAAACGACGCTTATTCATCCCAACGGAACGGTGGTTACATCCAACGGCACCAGTTTTGCGACGCCATTATTAGCCGGCTTGGCAGCCTCGTTATGGTCGGCGTTGCCAAACGAGAACGCTATGCAGATCCGCGAACGCATCATTCGTTCGGCGCATCGCTATGAACATCCGGACAGAAGTAATCATATCGGATATGGCATTCCGGACGCATGGCTGGCTTATACCATGAGCCTGACAACCGGGTTGGAAGTACAAAGAGACAATGTACAAGGTATAAAGGTAATGGAGAATGGCGTTCTCTATTTGATGTATAACGGGCAGAAATACGATGTGCAAGGCCGCAGAATAGAATAAAAAAAAGAGCAAGCTTACTACATCGCACCGCTACAACCTCCTACCCTTGCTTCGGTCAAGACCTGGGGGAGTTCAGAGGGAGCTGGTCGTATAGGACTTGCTCTATAAATTCAGATTCACTATGAAGATTTTTCTCGACGGGAAACCCCTTTCGATCAAAATCGGGTGCAAAGGTACTGCTTTTTTGCGACATGTGCAAATTTTAGAGCAAAAAAATGCATAATTTTTAATTTTTTATCTTGTTTTGGTTTGTTATCGGACTTTATAGTTGGCAGAATTAAGGCAGAATTGCCGTTCGAACCGAATGCTGAAAAAGACGGATTGTTAGCAGCGTTGGGCGCGTTTATTGTGTCCCGAGACGAACGCAAAGCATTCATTTTAAGGGGTTACGCCGGAACCGGCAAAACGAGCGTCATGAGTGCGTTAGTGCGGGCGTTGAGCCAACTTCGTCAACCTTGTGTGCTTTTGGCTCCGACCGGCCGTGCCGCTAAAGTGCTGAGCCGTTATTCAGGCACTCAGGCGTACACTATTCATAAGAAGATTTACCGTCAGAACCAATTGGGAACCGAGTCGTTTTCGCTGAACGACAATCTGCATCGAAACACGCTTTTCATCATAGATGAAGCATCGATGCTCTCGGGCAATCGTGATAACAGCACGTTTGGCAGCGGATGTCTGTTAGACGATTTGGTACGATATGTGTATAACCGGCAGGGATGCAGTCTTTTGATGGTGGGCGATGATGCACAATTACCACCCGTAGGAAGCACACAAAGCCCCGCTTTAGATGCGGATTATATGGAGTTATCCTTTCACCTTTCACTTTTCACCTTTCAACTTTCTCAGGTTGCCCGTCAAGCCTTAGACAGCGGTATTTTGAGCGAAGCCACACGGTTACGCGAAGCCTTGCCTACCATTCGGGACGAATACACCCTCATCCGCCTGGAACCCAACAAAAACGACATTATTCGCGTGGCGCCGGAAGAGGCTCTTGAGCGAATAGAGAGCAGTTGGCGGGAAGTGGGCCCGGAAGAAACACTCATCATTACTCGCAGCAACAAAATGACC
>Ga0247610_10004857_pt1 | contig 14261 bp, 1 predicted proteins | sample 174DNAGHGhighgp2_FD_193483 | JGI IMG/M metagenome (GOLD analysis project Ga0247610, IMG submission 193483) | Sheep rumen microbial communities from Palmerston North, Manawatu-Wanganui, New Zealand - 1742 DNA GHGhigh gp2 | ecosystem: Host-associated > Mammals > Digestive system > Stomach > Rumen ... | reverse complement strand
GGGGATGGGGGATTGGGGATTGGGGATTGGGTATTGGGCCCAATCCCCAATCCCCAATCCCCAATCCCCAATCCCCAATCCCCAATCCCCATTAATTTTTTATATATTTAATTTTGAAATTATTTAATTACTAAATTAATAATTTTAATTATATAATTTTTTCAAACAAATTTTAATAAACAGATTACTAAATAAATTATTTAATTTCATTAACCAAATTATATAAATCATTTATATTTTCCATTTTTAAATTAAATTCACTAAAATTCTCGTTTAAAATTTCTTTTATTCTATTTAAATCTAATTTATCCTTCAGCTCCCATAAATCAGATTTATATAATTCTGAAATTAAATCAAAATTAATTTTTATATTATTGTTATACCCTATTAAATATCTTATTTGATATCTTCTCAAAGCTAAAGATAAATTATCTTGAATTTCTAAGCCTTTGATGATTTTTTTAATTTTCTCTCTTTTTTCTTTTTCTATTTTTATTTTGAATTTCTTATCAAGTTGATCAATTAATTGTTTATAATATAAATCTTCTAAATATAAGAAAATGCTTAATAATTGATTTAGTTGAAGCTCCTTTAATTTTTTATCTTCAACAAGCAATTTTTTGCATTGTTCTGATAATTCAAGTCCCTTTGAATTGTTAATTATTTCAGCTATTTTTTCTGTTGCATTTTTTTTGTTATTAATTAAATAAAAAATCAGTGACAATAATGAATCAAAAATACTTTTTAAATTATGATTTTCTTCACCTTTATTAAAATAATCTTTTATAGATTTTTGATCTTCTTCAGATAGTTCTGAAGATGAATATATCTGATTAAAAGTTGTAAATATTTCAGAATTATTCTCATTTAAAAATGAAACAAATGTTAAATCATTTTCATCAAATAAGCATTTACCAGATAATATTAGACTACCTAATTCTTTCTCAATAGAATCAAAATCATAAATAAAAGAATTATAATTAATATAATCTATCTTTTCTTTATCTATGAAAATATTTCTTCTAGAAAATTTCATAATAATATTCTCTAAGTTTATATCTTTTAAAGATAAAATATTTCTTTCTTCAGCTTTTTGGATTGGAATTTTATGTTTTAAATTATTCACATAAAACTGAAGTATTCCACCATTTAAATTTGAATCAATAATAGGATATATGAATTCATTTTGCCAAGAGATAAAACTTTGGTAAAGTGCTGCTATATAAATTCCATAATTAAATTCAGTTTCATCAATTAAGAAATTTATTAATTTATCTTTTTCAGAAATTTCTTTAACTTTCATTTTTTTCAAATTTTTATAAAAAATAGCATTTTCTTTCAAAGTATTAAAAGCTTTACAAAAATCATTGAATTCTTTTTTATTTTCATCTCCATTCATTATATCAATTTCTTTTATTAAAGTCATTTTTTTTGCTTCTTCCCTTGATATTTTAAAGGAATAATTTTTAATCATATTATTACTAAATCTATTAATAATAGGAATATATTTCAAATTTTCAATATGAGAATTATTTAATAATAATTGATTTATTAATGGATATTTCTTCTCATAATTTTCTATATTTTGAAGTTGCCTCCAAAAATTATGTTTATTTGGATATTCTGTTAGCATAAAATGTTTAAACATTGGATATTCTTCTTCTGGATATTTTTCTGGATGAACTAACTCATTAACTATTATTTCAGGGTTATTTTTGTCTAAATTTAATTGCTCATCATTTTCTTTAATATATCTTCTTTTATAATTATTATAATTATTTAAACTGTCTTTAATTATTAATTCAATTTTATCTTCTAATTTATTTCTTTCATCAGGAGTTTCTATCGATTTTATATTTGCCAAAAATTCTGCCAATTTAGGAGAAATTAAATTCATAAAAATTTCAATAGGTGAAATGTATTCTTCTTTTAGGGCCTCATTTAGTTTATTCCAATTTTCCTCTATCATTTTATTTATTGTCATTTCTTCAATTTGAAATTCTTTAAGTTCTAAATCCGAAATAAATTCTAAGCATTTAGCAAAAAATAAATGACTATAAAATATGAAATTTAACAACCTATAACCAATTTTGCTTAATTTTCTTGTTTTTCTTTCTTTTAAAAATTCATCTTTTTTTTCAAAACCTATTTTTCCATTGCATGAGCATGTTTTCATTTTTATATTATCATCATTGGGAAAATCTTTTATATTGATAGCTTCATCTGTAATATTTTCATTAAAATGAATTTCGTTTTTACCATGTGAATTTATATGAGATTCTTTTGGATCATTATCATTTCCAAGAATATAATTTTTCTTAATTTTAGCAGAACAATCGTTACTTATTAAAGATGCATATAAAAATTCATTGTTTTTTTGTAATGAAATAACACAATAGAAAAAGCCATATAATAGGATATAATATAATCTTTCTTCATTATTATAATTTTTTATCTGATCACATAATTTTTCATAATTTTTTTCATTTAAATATAAAAGTAATAATTTCATCAAACTATCATTTTTTAAATCAATTTTCTGGAATATATCTTTTATAAAATTGCAAAGATTATAAATTTGGTCTTTATTTTCAAAATATTTATTGTATTTTAAATTGGATATAAATTGATTTATTATTATTGAGATAAAATAATCTAATCCATATTCTGTTATATTAGCACTAAAAGAAATATGAAAATTATCTTTCTTTAAATTTAAATTTATTAAATCTTTGATGTTTTGAGAATCTTCTAAATACATTTTATACTTTTTTTCCAGTTGTAAAGGAAGAAAATAATTATAAAATTTTTCTTCTCTTTTTTCATAATCTGAATATTCATTATAAAAGTTAGATATTATTTGAGGAATTTTTTCTAATAAAATTTTTTTATTGTTAGCCAATGAAAATAATAATTTAAAGATATATAAATGAAGAACTTTTGCTAAATTATTTTTTACATTTAAAGCTTTATTTATATTGTCTGCATTTATACTATCTTGAAAATTAAATAATTGATGATAATAAAAATATCTTAAATATATTTTAATATATGATATTGAAAATAATTGATATAAATTACATTTTTCATTTGCATTTGAAAATCCATTTAAATAAGTTACAGAAAGGTTAAAAATTTTTAAAGGCTTTTCCTGTTCCAGAATAGATCTAACATCTCTTATAATATTGGAAAGATCATTATTTCCTTTATTTTCACTTTTTTTATTATTATTATTTATAATAATAGTTTTAAAATATAAATTTATTTTCGATTCAAAATAATTTAATAAAATTTCATCTAAAAAAGGTTTATTTTGCTCATTTGAAATTTCAAAAATATTAATATCATTAAAAATATCCAAATCATCCATTTCATTGAAATCAATTACTATTAAATTATCTAAAACTAATCTTATTAAATTTGAACTATAGACTATAAATTCATTTTTTGATAATATTGTTTTTAAAATATAATTATTAATAATTTCATTTTTTTCATCAGCAAATTTGTTAAATTCACTTTCTAATACTAAATTTATAAGAATAGGAAAATTATTGGTTTGTCCAAAAGTTTCTGACAATAAATTATATAATTCTTCTAGGCAACTAGGTATTTTTTCTTGTTCTTGTTTATCTTCTTTAATAATTAAATCAACTATAAATTTTATTTTATCTTGATTATCAATTTTATTCACTTCGAATGAATTTATTATTTCAATTATTTCTTGAAAAGAAAATAATTCAAATGAATGAAGATTCAAACTTTCATTTATTTTTAATGATTCATGAATTATTTCTTTACAATAATTTATTATTTCTGCTTTATTTTCTTTACTATATAATGCGATAATATTTGTTATTAATCTTCTAAGTAAATACTCTATAGAATAAAAAAAAATGTCATTGACAATATGCTTTGAATCTTTATTTACATCTTTATCTATATCTTTATCTGCATCTTTATCTACATTTTCATCTTTATCTTTATACATATTTTCAAAATTATCAAATAAATTTTCTATTTTCATTTTTGATTCTAAAATAAAATAAATTTTTAAAAGAGATGAAATCTCATTTACATAGCATTCTAACCAATTAATTGTATTTGCTACAGTTTTAATTTTGCTCTCCTTTAATTCTTTTAATTTTTTATTATTTAAATCTATCATGAATAATAACATTTTTTTAACTGATTTTATATTAATTTGTTCTTTCAATTCATTTTTTTGATTACTATTAATATAAATTTTTAAGTTATTTAAGATAAATGATGTATAATAATTGTCCAATAATAAATCATATATTTCAATAGAAATTTCTTCTTTATTTATATTTTCATTTATTTTAGCTATAAAGTTTTCTTTTTTTAATTCTAATGTAGTTTCATTACAATATTCTTTTAAATTTTCAAGATAGATATCTAATTCTTCATCTGATTTAAATCTTAAATTAAATTCATTATTTCTAAATTTAAAAATAACATTATTTTTTACAAATTTAGATATTTTTTCTATAATATTAGTTTTACCTTCATTATTTATAAACATTTTGAAATATATGATTTTTATTTTTTTAATATTATCTTTTTTTTGTTCTGTATTTAATTTATCATTCATGAAATTATTTTCATCTATTGATAATATAAAAGAAAGCAATTTATCATTATGAATATTAATTAGAAATTCATTAAATTTTTTTGAGAATAAATTAGAAACATATTTTTTAATTACATTTATCATATCAATGTCATAATCTGAAATAAATTCATTTTCTTCATTTGGTTCTTCATCATTTACAATTTGTTGCTTTCTAAATAAATCTTTGAATGGACAATATAATTGCTTTTTAATATATTCATATAATTCTTTTTTAATATCATCATTTTCTTCTAAAAGCTTGTATAAGTCTTTGACAATATTATTTTCTAATTTTGAAATATTGTTATTTATAATAGAATCTATTGATAAATATGATATTTTTTGTAATTGGTTAAATTGATCCTCCAAGAATAAGTCAAAAATATCGTTCTTATTTAATATAATTTTATTTATAGAATATTCCTCATCTCCATTTAGATCATCTATAAAAACTTGAAAGTAATCTGATAAAAGAGGAATAGTTTCTTTCAATATTTTATCATTTATTTTTCCTTGTTCTTCTGTACTTTTATTTTGTATATCTTTTAATTCATAATTAAATACTCTCTCTATATGAACAATAAATATGAACATTTTTGATTTATTATTATTTACTTCTTTTTCTTTATTTTCAATAAAGAATTTTATATAATTAATCATTTTACATTCTTCTGTCTTGAATTGTATTAAGCAAACTTCAAGATTTTCATCGCTGAAAAATTCGTCTAAGTTTTTCTCTAATTCAATTTCTGATTTTATTCCTGAAATTTGAATTATTTTTATATTTTCTTTATTTATTTCAAATTTTACTTTTGCATTTTTAATATTATTATTAATATTAATTGTATCAAAAATTTTACTAAAAGTATATATAATATTTTTATTATTATGTATTGTTTCTAAGAAATTGGAGAAATTTGAATGTTCATATTTTGCATATGACTTTATTAATAAATCTTTATATTCAAAATCATCATTAAAAAAAAGGGGAATTATTATATCTTGAGGAAGTATAGGTGCTATTTTTGAAATAACTATGTCTTTCATATTTTCTTTTTTGATACCCTTTTTATCTGCATTATAAATTATTCCTTGTATTTCTTCTAAATTACAATTAATTAATAATTTAGTTATATTATAATTAAAAAATTTATTTCCTTTACTAAATGAAATCAAATTATATAAAATTTTTTCTATATTATGCGATTCATTAATTAAATCTTCATTCAAAAGATTTTCATAACTCACCAAATGTTTTTCAAACCTATTTAAGAAGGGTGCTTCTTGATTATCGATTGCATCAACATCAATATTTACTATACATTTAAAATTATCATTAACATATGAATAAATGTTTAATTTTGAGCCTATTGAAATACGTGCGAAATTTCTATTACTCATAACTGTGAAATTTTGGTTAAATAAATCATAAAGAGCAGGATAAATAGATTCTAAACCTTTTAAAATAATTGTACATTCTTTTTCCATATATATCTTAAATTTATTTAAAATTTTTAATTGATATTCTTCACTTATCATGTCTTCTTTAAATTGGCTTCCAATAAAGAAAATATATTCTTTATCTTTCTTTTCTTTTAAAATAGATGATAATAAATAACAGCTTTCTGATGATTTTGAAATTAGCATTAAATATCTACTATCTTTTCTATTTTCTCTTAATAAAGAAATTAAATTCGTTTTTTTTTTGATATTACAATTAGGATAAAATTCTTTATAAATGCTTTTAACCTTTTCAATAGATGAAATTTTATTTCCTTCATTAAATTGTATTCCTCCAAAATTTCTTTCAATACTATCAATTCCTATTTTTGGTAATTCCTTTTCAATATTTTTATTATTCAATTTAATATACAAAAGTAATTTTGAAGATGCATATTTAATAAAATGATAAAAATCTCTACTCCCATGAAAATTTTCTTTTCCATCTAATGAATGATAATTTTTAAGATATTCTTTATAATTATTATATGTAATTCCTAATTCAGTAAAAAACAATGAATATTTGTTTTTCATTTCCTCATCATATGATTCAGCAATTGACAATGCAGTGAATTGATCATCTTTTTCATCAGGCTCAGATATTGAAATATGTATTCCTCTATTCATTTTAGATGCATCTAAAGACCAATTTGATATGCCAACAAATGCAATTTTGCTATCATCTTCAATTTTATCATCATATTCTAACCTAGAATGTATAACTTTCAAAGGATTATTTGGTGAGTGTTCTGCCAATCCCATTTCATCAAAAAATATCATAGATATATTTTCACTTTTTCCTTCTTTCTTTAATTTTTCAAGTGATTTGGAGGCTTTTTCAAAAATTTCAACAACTTCCTCTGAAGTACTACATAATGAACCTTGAAAACAATGCAAAATAATTTTTGGAAATATTTTAAAGAGTTCATTCTTAGAAGAAGAACCTTTCATAGAATTATAAATTAATTGAACACTCAATGATTTACTGAATCCTGGCTTACCAACAATAAATAGTGGAATTTTAGTGTTTATTGCACAAAATAAAGAGAATAAATTATCTAATAATGCCTTATTTTTTGCTATTCCTTTTTTTAATTGAATATTATTAGCAATAAATCTTTCTTCTATTTCAGGTAATTCAAGAAAATTTCCATATATAAATATTTTATTTAACTTATCCAATAAATCCTTTCTTAGTTTTTTTTTTGATACTCTTAGATAATAACAAATAAAAATAGATAGATTTATTGAATAAATAAAATACTCAAATTCAGTTAATTCTTCATATTTAAAAGTATATACTTTATCTTCAAATTGCTTTTTTACCAATTCCATTAAATTTTCTTTTTTGTTTTTTAAATATTTATAAAAAAAATTAAGTAGAGCAATAAATCTTCTAATATCTCTTAAAGAAACTGAGGAAACATCGTTATGCTCTCTTATAAAATTTTGTGATTCAACAATCATATCTCTTGCTAATTGCTTTATTTTAAATAATTGTTCTTCATTTAATTTTTTTTCTTTTTCATTTTGCTGATTTATATTTTCAATTTCTGGGTCTATCATTTTTTCAATATATTTTTCTTCATCTTCTTTTTTCAGATTACCAAAATCAAATACAAAATTAAGTAGTGAATGAGGGAGTGGATTAACAGTGTAGACTAATTTATTATTGTTTTGTAGTGATAGATATTCTATATCTTTTCTCTCTTTTTCATTTAATTTGTTTTTTTGGGAATGAGCTTCTTTTACATCTAAACCAATTTTATCTTTATTTAATTTTGCTTCTCTATAAGGATTACAAGCTCCAATAAATATAATATTTTTTGGTATTTTATTTCCTTGATATGAATGTTTACACATTAATTCACTAATAATTCCCATTGATTTACATGTATTTATTTCATCTAAAAATACCCATAATTTTTTCTCATTGTATAAAAAGCCTTTTTCAGTATATAATTCCTTTGTGATTTTTTCTGAATCTTCTAAATTTTTAGCCAATGGAATAATTTTTTCTATAAAATCAATTATATCTTTATCCGTTGTTCCTGCATGAATGTTCAGAATTTTCATTGAATCACTTTTTCCATTATTTTTCAGTTCAGCTAATTTTTTAATAAGAGCTGTTTTTCCGCATCCTGTTTCTCCCATCATTATTACAGGAATATTTGATCTTATTCTTAATAAAATTAATATCATCTTAATGAAATTATCAGGAGTTATAGCATAGTTTTTTGTAATTTCTTTCAAAGATAAATATTTATCATCTTCTTTCTTTTCTTCATCTGTAATAGGATTATTTATGTTTAAAATTTCTTTTAATTCTTTTAGAAAATATATTGTATTATTTTTTTCATCTTTAAAATCTGGCAAAGTAATTTTTTCTTTCCCTGTTTTTTGGCTATTTAATAATTGTATAAATGTTTGATATTCTAGATCTTCGGGGGTTTTATTTGTTATAATAGTAAAGCTTTCTTTATTTCCTTCATGAAAAAAAAATAATGAATGTTTAATTTTATCAAAAGAGATGATAAAATGATTATCATTTGCTAAAGAATTTATTGCTTTTTTTATATCTTCTTTTTCATTATATTTTCCAAATAATATATTATGTGTTAAATTTTGTGTATTAATTAAATGAGTAAAAGCACCTTCAGTAAAATAACTTGAAAGCTTTATAAAATTATCTATAATAGATGTCCTAACTTTGCTTAAATTTTTTACTCCATATTTTAATTGAGCAGCATTAATAACATAACTTTGATTAAATTTTTTAAACTGTTCAGCTAATACATCAATAAATGTTGTCAATTGATAATAAGAAGGAAATAGATTTTCATTTTCTTTATTAAATGCTTCTAAAATTAAACGCTGGCATTCATCTTGAGAAATAATTTTGGCATTATATAATGTTTTTTCTTGTTCTGAAATTAATTTTATATCATCTTGGGTAACATTTGGAATATATAAATCTTTAGTATCTATTTTTCCTTCTTCCATTAATTTAAGATAATTACTCACTATTTGTATGTTAGAATCGAGTTTATTATCAACAATTAGAGGTTCTTTTTGTTTTATTAATAATTTATATTGCAAGTTTTTAGGAATTAAATCTAGGATTTGGAATTTAGCAAAAAAATTAATAAAGCCATTAGGAATTTCTATATATATTTGAGTATCTTCTAATAAATAAACAATATCTTCATTGACTTTATATAATCTTGTAATTAATATCCAAAATAGAAAATCCAGCATCAAATCAATATTATCAGTATCAAATAAATCTAAATGAATTGCAGCATTTTTCTGATTTTCAAACTTCTTTAATCTTTGAATAATTTCTTTTCTAGTAAATACTCCTCCTAATGGGAAATATATATAAAGCTTTTCATTTTTTATAATCTCATTTTTAATTTTTGTAGATTTCCCAATTCCTGATTTATCAGAGCTAATAATTTTAATATTATTTATATTATCTAATGTTTGCTTTTGTAATTCCTTTTCAATTTGAGAATAAAAAGTTTTTTTATATTTCATAGAACAAAGACTTTTATATATTTCAGTAGATTTATTTATGCTTAAAATAATTAAACATGATTTAAAAATTCCATTATTTTCGAATAAAAGTTTGTTTAATACTGAAAGAAAAATATTTTTTTGTTCAAATTCTAATGATTCAATTCCTCCTATTATAAAACATGAATGAAATTGACACAAAATAGCCCTATATAAAAATGCAATTATTTCTTCTTTAGATGAATCTTTATTACAAATTAAAATATTTTGGGCTATTGGAATATTATTTGTTAAATATTTATATAATTGAAATATTTCTTTTTCAAGTACAGAGCATGAATATATATATAACCCATAAATTTCTTTAAATTTATCTAAGATCAAACTATTCATATAAATATTTTCTAATCTAATATTATTTATAATTAATATTTTTTCAATATAATTATTGCAATTATCAATAATACTTTCAAATTCATCATCTTTTTCTTCCCATTGAAAATCAGTTTCTGCACTTTTCAATTCATTATTTGTAATGTATTTCAAAAATGGAATAATATTATTATTCATTTCATTTTCGTTTTTTTTTAAATGATTATAAATATAATTAAATTGCCTTCCATAAATATATCTAAGATATATTTTACTATTATAGCCTTCAGTTTGCTTTGATTTTATATTTTTTATAAGATATTTTAAATTTAATAATAATTGTTCCAAACCTTTTTCATCATATTCATTTTGAATATTTAAGTATTTTGAATTTGAAATTAATTTAAAATTATATGAACAATTATTTACTTTTATTTCAATACAAATTTCTTCTGTATATCCAATTCTGTAAATATCATTTAATAAATCATATAACTTAACCATCTCACAAACTAATTTTATTAAAAATTTGTATTTTTTTGTCATATTTTCAATTTCAATTTTATTTATTGTTTCTTTTAAACTTTTTGATATAAGAACACGATCTCTTAATTCTAATAGACTATTCAAATTAATTTCTTCATTATCTATTTTTCCTTCAAAATAATTTTTTTCTTTATTTGATAATTTAAAGCAAGAATAATGACAAAAATTTTCAATTATTTTATTTGAAGATTCTGATTTATCAAATTCTTTTTTTATAAGTTTTTTAATTTGTTCAAAATGTTCAATGAAATTATTTAGATATATTTCTAATTCAATATAATTTTCAGTTAAAGAAATTGTTTTTTGAACTAAGTCACAATCAGTCATATTTTTTATTTCTTCTAGACTTCCTATCTTATTCATAAATTCCACACATTTTTCGAAATCAATAATATCTGCTGTTGTTAAAAAACTATTATCATTATTATTTGCTATTTCTTGGAGTAATCTGCAATCTTCATAATTTTTATTTAATAGAAATTGAATTATTTCAGGTTTTTGGGTTAATTTCAATAAAATATTAGGGAAGCAATTCTCTTTTCTTTTGTCATTTAAATCAATACCTAATGCTTTAAGGACATCTAAACACATATTTATGAATTCTATTTCTAAATTTTCATTAGATGATTCAATGATGACATTGATAGTAGCAGTATATTCCTCTTGTTTAACATTTGTTTCATTTATAAAAGTTATTAAAGCTTTAGCAGTTGATATAATTTTGTCTTTATCTGACATTAATATTAAATTTTCAATTATTTTTTCAACTTTTAATTCTTCAATTTTTATTTTGAAAATTTTAACTAATTTTTTGATTTCTAATTTTATTTCATCATTTGTTCTATTGTTAAGCAATTTTATACATTTAAGAAAAATTGGATTAGAATCCTTAATTTTTTCATTAAATATTTCTTCGAGCTCTATGAATTGTTTTATAGTTTCATCTAAAATTTTTGTTTCATTATTTTTTAGATTTAATTTTTCTATTTCATAGATTTTATTAAATAATAAACTATCAATTAGTAAATTTCTTTCTTTTGCCTTTTGAAGATAATGCTTTTGATAATAAATAAAGTTTTTTACATTATCATCATCCAAAATATCATCTCTTTTATTTAAATTCTCATTCTTCAATTTATTTATATAATTTGATAATTCTTCTATTTCATTTTTACAAGAGTTAGGGAAAAAGCAAATAAAATCATTCAAAATTAATTCTAGAGAATTAATTTTTTCTTTTCTCTCTTTGAATTTCATATTGACCATTTGATTAATTGATAAATATAATAATTTCTCTTCTTTTTTAATATCTGAACTTTTAACTAAATATAATAAACATAATCTTTCAAAATATATATTATCATTTTCTATTTCTAATAAAATAGATACTTCATTATATGTAAAGTTTCCAATATCAAATTTTTTTTTAATGGATTTGATATTTTTATTTGTTGTTTTTACAAATATATTATCTTCTCCATTTTGAGAAAAATAATCCTGGTACAATAATTCTTTAAATAATTTTAGTTTAAATGTTTCATTCACTTCCAAAAAATCTTTTTCTTCTACTGCAAATCTTATGAATTTACTTAAAATTTTATTATTATCATTAAAAAGTAAAATTATTTTTTTTATAATTTCTAAATCTCCATTTTTAGCTGTGGCTCCAATAAAATCATATATCAAATTTATTGAGTTTTTTCTAATTGTTTTAGTTTTTAAAAGATTTATAATAATATTTAACAAAAAAGTTTTATCCAAATTATTTTCTAATTTATTTAGGAATTCATTCAATTGAAATCCTTTATTGTCTAAATAATATATTAAATCTACAATTATCAAATAATTTCTGACTAATTCATTTTTTGGGCAATTTATAAATTTATTTTCAAAAGTATCGCATATTGCTTTTATAGCTTTTTTTTGGTCAAATTTTTTGTTTTCATAAAGTATTTGAATAAGTAAATTAATTTGACTAAATTTAGTAATTAAAGAGCAAATAATATTATAAAATTTTTGCTCTTGTTTTTTGCAAATTCCCCCAAAATTTATTTTTTTCCATTTTTCAATAAAATCCTCTTTCATTTCTTCTACATTTAATTTTTTGAATATATTTAAATCTCTTTCATTTGATGATTCATAGATTGTATTTGAGTAATATATATCATTTTGAATAAAATCTAATATTTGAAAATTATTCATAATATTATCATTAATTAATTTAATTCCAGTTTCATGTATTTTGTCATCTAAATCTTTTATTTTAAATGATTTGTCCATTTTCTTTATGAAATTATCAACAATACTTTTTAAAAATATTAAATTATCTAGATTAATTTCATATGAGAGTTTCACAAAATTTTCAAAATATTTTGGGGAAAAATTTATGAATTTAACTTTTTTTTGTATTTCATATTTTAATATTTCTTCTATCAATTGTAATATTTTCTTTAAATCATCTTCAATATTTGGCCCTATATAATTATCAGCTTGTATCCTAATATCTGGTATTTGATCATTATCTATATTTTCTTTTTTTTTTAATTCTTCTATTTTAACCAAATATTTATTTAAAATGTGGTCTTTATTATTATATATAATATTTAAGAATTCGAAACAATTTTTAATATATGAAAGTGAGCCCTTAATTTCATCTAAATTTATAGTTTCTTTTATTATTCTTTTAAAATTTGGGAAATAAGAACGATTTTTTGATATAATTTGAAGGTATTTTTCTTTTTTATTACTTTCTAATAACTCTTCAAATCTTTCTCGTTGAAATAATTGATTAAAATATAAAATAATCATATAAAAGCTTTCTTCATCTTTTTCATTATTTATTTTTTTTAAATATGATTCTATATCATCATAAAAATTATTTATTATTTCTTTTGACTTTTTTATTCTTTCCTTATTAGAATTTGAATTATTGAGCAATTTTTCGTAATTAAATGCTTTAAGAAATAGATTAAGAAATTTTGAACTATAAATACTTTCAGAAATCATAGAAATATATAAAAAAAATTCATATTTTTTATCTTTTCCAGCCACTAATTCATATAAATTACAAATAAAATCTTCATTTTCTTTTGATTCCCTTAAAATTTTATATTTTTTTCTTATTAGATTTAAATATATGTCAAATTCCTCATATGATTCCAGATTAATTATTTTAGATGGTTTAGTGGATGAAGGATTCTTAAATATAACATCAAATAAAAAAATATATTGACTTTTATTACCGACTTTAATTTCCTTGCTTGATAATTTCTTCTCGTAAATACTTTTATCATCATTTTCTTCTTTGAGTTGAAGAATTGCTTCAAAAATAGGAAGTGGATTTGGAATTTTAATGCAATAAACAAATGAAATATATTTAATATTCTTTTTATCTAATATATTTTGATATACAATTTCTGTTTTAAAATCGGTATCTTTACCAGATATATTTAAATTAAAATTAGAATTAGATTCATGACTTTCAATAAAATGAACAAGATAGTATTTACTTTCTGCTTGATTCTCCATTTTAAATATGATTAGTTTTTTAATTTATATTCTTAATTTTAAATAAAATATTTTATATTGAAAATTAAAGATTAATATAAATATTTATTAATGGGGATTGGGGATTGGGGATTGGGGATTGGGGATTGGGGATTGGGGATTGGGCGCAATCCCCAATCCC
>Ga0247610_10004855_pt1 | contig 14265 bp, 17 predicted proteins | sample 174DNAGHGhighgp2_FD_193483 | JGI IMG/M metagenome (GOLD analysis project Ga0247610, IMG submission 193483) | Sheep rumen microbial communities from Palmerston North, Manawatu-Wanganui, New Zealand - 1742 DNA GHGhigh gp2 | ecosystem: Host-associated > Mammals > Digestive system > Stomach > Rumen... | reverse complement strand
CTGATTTTTAACAATCGTATACGCCCTAGTATAATTTATGCATTGCAAGAGCAAGATTATGGGAATGACGAATTATATTATTTAAAAGAAAAAGATGCAGAAGATTTAAAAATTTATGCTAGAACAATAGTTTTATCACCGGATGCACATCTAATTGCATTATGGAACGGCAGAGGGGTAATTCCAAATCCAAATAAATCACCTGCTGCATTGCATCAGACTTATGCAAACTTGCTTTATTTAGCTGCACAAAAAGGCTATATTGCTAATATGGACAAAACATCAGAAGTCATATACTAATTACATTGAACACATAAATAGAAGAACCCCCTTTTTCGCCGGCAATTACTGATTTGAATCCTTTAAAAAATAGTCGGTTAAGATTTTTTAACCAGCTGTAAAATAACGGTCGGTTTGAGAAGAAAGAACAGAGATTTTGATAATTATTTTGATGCAGTGTTTGTATCCATTTCTTTAGTCATAGTTTAAAAAACTAATTAAAAGTTCATCGTCTGACTTAAGTGCTTGTTTTAATTCTTTTGTCAGTTTTTTACAAAGTATTGTATTTGTAGTAGCAGCGTTTAAAAGATTTTGATTAGATTTTTTTAATATGGAAAACAGGCAATCTTTATTTCCTGTTATTTGATTTTCAAAAACCTTTTGTGCCAAAAAGGCATCATATTCGTCATAGGAAGCTTGATATCGCCAAAAACTATGTTTTTCCAATCCAACAGGATTTAGTACTTGTTTCTTTTGCTCAGTAAATATTTTTTCTACTCTCATAGATTCTTCTGTATCAAACTTAATCCAACCAAATTTTTTGACTGCAGCTTGTCTATATTTTTCAAAAATTTTGATTTTTTCTTTTAATTTCTCATCATCAGGATGTTCATTATAATAATTTAAGCAATCCCAATATTTATCTAACGCTTCAAATTTTTCATTTGGTTTACTTTTATGCTCTCTGTATAATTCATTTAATTTATCTTCTGCTGCACTTTGTGTTGCATAAAATTTCACAACTTGCAATCGTAGTTTTGCACATCGCAAAATATTTACAAAATTTTCAAAATGTTTGAATTCATGACGAAGGCCTACTAATAGTTCTTCTATTTCCAAATCAGCAATTTCATTTTCATTTATACATAATGCATTATTTGCTGGTGAAAAAGCCATAGGTGCATTTATTTTTGCATTATAACAAATACATGGCTTTAAAACTGAGGGATATTTATAAGTATTCATAAAAAAAGAAACCGCTTTGCTTATAAAATCTCGTCCTTGGTTTTTATAAAGTTTTTGTAAAGCATTCATATCAATATTTGCCATCATCCGTTTAGAATCTATATATTGGTGTAATGCCATTATATCAATATACGTCAATTTTTTTGAAAGATTTTGATTTTGGATTTTTCTATTAAAATTTTTCAAATTAAAAGATTTATTTTTTACTAAATTATTAATTATTGTATTACAAGGTTCTAATCTCATACCAATGATAAAACTTGTCAAAAAATATTTTGCTAGTAAATAGGACGGGTTTTAACCCGTCAAAAATGAAATTAAAATATGTGTCGGGCTAAAGCCCGACCTATTTTTAGAAATCAAATTTTCAAATTACCTATTTTTGTCCTTTTGTGTGATTTTAGATTTTGTCGGCATTTGAGCCTTATATTAACTCTTTTTAAAGTCTTTTTGCGGACATTTTTGATACCAAAATTGGACATTTCGGACTTTTTAACTCACTCAACTTCTGACCTCACAAAATCGCTAAGATTTACTATAATTGGTAACTTCACCAGTTCAAAATATTTACCCCTTCCGACCAAACGTCCTTGTAAAATAACATTCACATAAAAAATCGGATTAGACATTTTGTCTATCCGATTTTTAAATGGAGGAGGAATAGGGATTCGAACCCTAGGTACGCTCGCACGTACGACGGTTTTCAAGACCGCTCCAATCAACCACTCTGGCATTCCTCCAAATGTATTGAATTGGTTACAAAACTCATATTACACAAAACAAAATTTATTGTAAAGTCCCGCGCTTTCATGGTACAATGCAATTCAGGGAGTAACTAATATGTATGACTATTTTAACGGCTACATAGCTGATAAAAGGAAAAATTCCAAAGGAACATTCATTACGGTTGAAGCATCCGAAATAGGATACTTGATTGAAACAACAGACAGAGATTTTCAGGCTGCAGAAACAGGAATTAATACAAGAACTAAAATTTATACAACTCTAATACACAGAGAAGACGCAATGTCACTATACGGATTTTTAAATAAAGAAACACGTGACATATTTCAAATACTTATTTCCGTTTCCGGTGTTGGCGCCAAAATGGCTATTGCACTTCTTAATGAATTCGACACCTGCGAAGTAATATCACTTGTTATAGACGGAAACTTCAAAGAACTGACAAGAGCAAAGGGTGTAGGACCAAAATTAGCTCAAAAAATTATACTGGAACTAAAGGATAAGCTAATAAAAACAGAACTTCCTAGAAAAACACTGTCATTCATTCCTAATTCTCCGGCTATCGATGATGCACAAGCTGTTTTAACTTCATTAGGATATGAAGAAGACGAAATTGAAAATGCTATTCAAAAAGTTCTTCCGACAATTTCTGACAAAAACAATTCCGAAGAACTTCTAAGAAAAGCTTTAACCACATTATCAATATAAGTTGAATATAAAAATTTTCGCTTGCAAATTTGTTGAACTTCTATTAAGATATATGTATAAATATTAAGAATTTCAAATTTTTGTAAATAACATTATAAGGAAGATATCATGGCAGAAAATGAAGAATTACAAGAGCCTACTGAGGGCGAAGCGCGTCAAAAAATATTAGTTGCTGATGACGAAGCTAGTATCAGAAGAATATTGGAAACACGTCTTAAAATGGTAGGCTACGATGTAGTTACAGCTGAAGACGGAGAAGAGGCAGTTGAAGTATTTAACAAAGTTAATCCTGACTTGGTTGTGCTGGACGTTATGATGCCAAAAATGGACGGTTACGGAGTTACTAGAGAAATCCGCAGAACATCTGATGTTCCGATTATTATATTAACAGCTTTAGGTGATGTTTCTGAAAGAATTACAGGGCTTGAACTTGGTGCAGATGATTATGTAATCAAACCATTCAGTCCCAAGGAATTAGAAGCTCGTGTTAAAGCAGTTTTAAGAAGAACTATTAACAAAGACGTTATCATTCCTGCATCAGCGTCTTCAGGAAGTACTGCTTCAGGTAAAAATAACAAAAACGTTATTACAACAGGTATGATTAAAATCGATACCGCTAGACGTCAAGTATTCAGAAAGAATGAAAGAATCAGACTTACAGGCATGGAATTCAGCTTGTTAGAATTACTTGTTAACAATTCCGGCCAAGCATATTCAAGAAATGAAATACTTCAACACGTTTGGTCTTATCCTGCTGATCACAGAATCGACACTCGTGTTGTTGACGTTCATATTTCAAGATTACGTTCGAAACTTGAAGCTGATCCGAACAATCCGGAATTAATTTTAACTGCCCGTGGTATCGGATATATGTTCCAAAGAATTAACTAATTAGTTTTATAAAACAAAAAAGGCGGTGATTAAAATCATCGCCTTTTTTGCATTAGTATTAATTTTTGTAACAAAAAAATTTTGATTCGTTAGTAAGTGATAATTTTGTGGAATTTATATAATGGTGAGTTAGTAACGGATTACATAAAATAAAGGCTAATTATTTAATATGTACTATTTACCGTGTTATGTACAGACCCAAAATTACAATTAATTTCGAAAGGAATCATATATTATGCAAATGATTAATACTAATTTATCCTCGTTAATGCTGCAATTAACACAAGCATCTTCAAAAGGTATAAGTTCATTCGGACATAATTTTAGCGGTAATAAATTTGGAGTGGGTAAAGATGTAGCGTGTGTATGCGCACCTGAAGTTACTGAAAACTTCTCTCAATTTGATAAAACAGTCAGCAACTTTGCTGCTTTCAATGATATGATTGCAACGGCACAAACCGGATTATCAGAAATGAAATCACATGGAGAAGGTATACGTACAATTATTGAACGTGCAAGAGAAGAAGGTTTATCAGATGAACTATTGGCTTCTCTGGAAGAAGAAGTTAACGAAAGACTTGCTGCAATACAACAGATTAAAGAAAACACTACATTCAATAATATTAATCCTTTTGAAAGAGTATTTTCTCTTGATGTACCGGAGTGGCAAGACTATATTGCTTCACCAAAAACAGAAGAAAGTGAAGAAAATGACGATAATTCAATGAGCGAAGTACTTGCTTCTATTTCATTTGACATGTCAGTAAACGGAGATGATGAAAACAGTGCTTTCAGCATTGGGGCGTCAGCTACCATTGAAATAGGAATAAATAAGGATGGCGCATTACAAATCAATGTAGATGCAACAATGGATTTTGACCTTTCCGGTTTAACTCAGGACGGTTTAGGTTCAGATAGTGCACTCGATATGATTAATAGATTTATTGAACTTATCACAGGTAAGCAAAATGATTTAAACACAGCATCAAATATTATGACAGGACTTTTTGCAAGTGCTACAGCTAACATAGAAGGCAACGGTTTTGCGATATCTGCTTCTAATGATATTAATATGGAAAGTATGTCTTCTAAAGAGCTAAAAGGACAAATTGTTCAACACGCATCTATAACACTTGACAGTACCGCAAACCAAATCCCAAGTATAGCCATAAATTTATTATAAATTGATAAATTGTTTAATATTTCATCTACTCTCTATATTAAAATATAGAGAGTAGATGTTATTATATCCTTTTTTATATGCATCTCTAACTGTTTTTGCAAATTATATAATACTTAACAATTGTAACAATTTATAAATAATTTTAGATGCACTAGCAAAAATTTTTTTTACGTTTTTTAAAAGGACAAAGGAGTCAACCAATGTATATTTCTGCAGTTTCTTCAAATCAAAAATATAATGCATACTCTTCAAACATGAAAAGAACTAATAACACATCTTTTAACGGTTCTGAAAAACGTGCTCTCGATATTATTAAACCAAAGATTTCTTCCATCAAAACTTGTTCAAGTTTTATAGAAATAAAACCTATTATCGAAAATTTAACCAGAAAGTGGAACATGATTAATCCCTATTCACTTTCATTCGGAATATTAACCATTCCGGAAAAAGATTTAGCAAATATTTTGGAAGAAAAAAAATCTAATTTTGATTTAAAAAATATTAGAGGGATTTGTGTTGCAATAGGTGATCACTACGGACCTATTGAAAATTGGCACAATTGTAAAGAAGCTATTTTAGTTCTAATACCAAAAAGAAAATAATAAATTAAAAAACAGGGAATGCATTATGAACCTATCAATCAACCAGCAAGATTATTTTAATCAAAATAATTATTTTCAAAATACAAGTTTTCAAGCAATAAAGCTGAAACCTGTTTTCAATAAATCAGAAAAAGAAATAGCTGATATTATTTCTCTTTCAAAAGAAGAGTTAAAAAAAGAATCTAACATAAAAATAGAAGACAGAATTTGTGATATAGTTGGGAAGTGCCTTGGTGATAAATATTTGTTTCAAGTGGTATGCCGCGGAAAATCTTCTGCTCTCTGGCTAGCTATCCACAGAGATTATACAAAAGCTCTAAATGTTATAGAAAATATTCTTAAAGCAAAAGAAAGCCAAGGAAAAACTTGTGATGAAATAGTCGATAGTATGATTACAGAACTAAAGCCGCAAAGACTTGAAACTGCTAATGTTACAGACATAATAACAGGCAAAATCACACCCGAAGATGAAATTATAAATAAAATAATGATGATGCCCAGAGATACTGCTGAAGAACAAGATATATTTATGAAATATTGTATAACGTTAAAATTAACACCTAAAATTATCGAAGCTATTAATAACAAATTAAAATCAAGCTAAATAACAACAAAAAAGACTTTAAACTTTTTAAAGTCTTTTTTTATTACCTCACATACACGAGACACATTTAAATTAATATTATTTGTAACAATTTGTAAATGGATTTATATAAATCAGGCAATTTAACATCGTTTATAAACTTTTATTTATTGTAAAGAATTTGGTTAGTTAATAATTATGCGGAAAGGTATAATAAATGGGAAATACCAAAAAATTTTATAATAATAAACATAATATAAAATCATATTCTTCCAAGTTTAAAGATTACGATATCAACAAGATAAAAGATGAATTACAAATCGGAGAAATACCGACAGAAGATATCATAACAGAAATGAAAGCTGATGCTGAATTGTTATATAAAAGTAAAAATCTGGTTGATATGCTGAAATGCTGCAATTTATTTTTAGCATTAAGCGTTATTTCCAAATTAAAATATTATGACCTATAATTAGTACATTTTGATAAATGGAGCGAGTAAGGGAAGCTTATTACAACTAATAAATTCAGTGAACTTATAGGTGGTAACAAAATGTGTGTTACAAATTGGCAATAGCCAAGTTATGTAGGTTGGGCATACTTGTCCAACAAATAAATGTAAAAAAGACCTCATAGCGAGGTCTTTTTTTATGGGGCGAGTAGTGGGATTGTCTTGGATTTTTTGCGTTAAACGTGTCTTCGTGTTTTGCCTGCGTGATTTACATCACTTGGCAAAAGCACTCCGCACTCTGCAAAAAATCCGCTCGAACTCCACAAAATGCTTTCGCATTTTAGTAGCTTCTCACCCTCACACACTCAAATAAAAAAGGTCTTGGCAAAAGCCAAAACCTTTTTTATGGGGCGAGTAGTGGGATTCGAACCCACGCATATCGGAACCACAATCCGAGGTCTTAACCGCTTGACGATACTCGCCATACGTCCACAAGTCAAGTATACCAAATCAATATCATATTACAAGCATAAATTTAACAACTTTTTGTCCCTACTATTTACCCCTATTTACCCCTATTTTCCTATATTTATCACATTACATATTTTTTAAAGATAATAAAAAGAGATTGAATTACTTCAATCTCATATATAAGTACATATCCCAATCAACAACAAATTTAAATTCTATATCAGGTTCAATGCAATACTTGGAGCTTGGTTTGCTGTTGCAAGTAATGTTGCAGAAGCCTGTTGTAATATCTGAGCTTTAATATAAGCTGATGATTCAGCAGCTACATCAGAGTCCTTAATCGTAGATAATGACGATGTTAAGTTCTCAGATTGAACACTCAAAGATGTTAAAGCAGAATCTACTCTGTTTTGTGCTGAACCCAACTCTGTAGCTCTTGTTGAAATCGTTTTTAATGCAGCATCTATTGCAGTTAACAATGTTGCCGGTTTTAATGAAGTATTAATTTCGTACTCAGTTGTACTTCCGTTTTTCAACTTAATACCGGCGAAAGCGTTTGCATAATTTTCTGCAGACTTAGTTGTAACACCTGTTACTGATAATAATACTGAAATATTTGCATTACCAAACAAAGAAGACGCTAACTGTATTTGGCTTGAAGTATTTCCGTCTATGCCAACCTGCAAATTTATATCTCCAGGACTCGTAGCACCCATCAAATTAATACCGTTATATTCGGCATTTGCAGCGATTCTGTTTACTTCAAGTAATCTGGCTTTTATTTCTGATTTTATTGCCAACAAAGAATCTACACCATAAGTTCCGTTTGCAGCTTGTTCTGTCAAATCTCTGACTCTCTGCAAATGACTTGTTAAAAGTGTATAATTTTCTTCTGCAGTAGTCAGTAAATCCATACCCATTGAAGCATTTTGTGATGCAATATCAATAGAGCCTAATTTCGTTTTCCAGTTATTTGAAATAGAATAACCTGCCGCATTATCCTTTGCGTGGTTAATTTTATAACCGGTTGTCATTCTTTCAATCGCATCATTCAATGATGTAGTAGCTGTAGCTAAATTTCTTTGTGTTATCAAAGATGCCAAATTTGTGTTAACAGTAAGAGCCATTCCCTAACCTTTCCATGTCTTGCGGATAATACCGCCATATAAATCCCTAATTCAATTTTCTCTCTTCTGTAAATAATATATACAGAACTTATACGTTTGTATAGACTCATTATAGAATAACTCTATAAAAATAGCACCATGCTTAAATAATAAATTTACAAATATTTACATTCTTTGGAGGATTTACACGCATTTTTGTTAAAGTTTTTTTTTGCCTTGCCGAAGAAAACTATATACATTACATTGGTTTTGGAGAAAATATGACAGAAACATCTACACTTACCCCGATGGCTAACATCATAGAAAATGCAGCCACGTCAAAGCTTAACGAGATTTTAGAAAAAGCAAGAAAAGCTCATGAAGATTATTTAATAAAACAGCAGGACGCTGATATGGAAAAAGCTATCGAATTATATGTAGATGCTATAAAGTCAGATCCATCTGCTTGTGAGTCTTATTACAGACTTGCCAGTTTATTGCTCTTAAAAGGGCAAATTAGTGTCGACGGAGCTCTTGAACAATGTAAAACCGCTACAACATTAGAACCAAATAATGTTAACGCTCATATATATACCGGCTATTTCCAATGTCTTAACGGAGATATTGAAGAAGCAGAAAAAGAATTCAAAATTGCAATCTCAAATTCCGGTATCAATTCTGCAAGACCAAGACTTTTTATGTCTAAAGTTTTATATTCAAAAATCAAAAATCACACATCATCAGTTAAAGATGTTATGAAATTTTTATATTATTTACTGTCAGGAAGTATGATGATAATGTGGGATTGTCCGTCTATTAAGATGTTTTGTAAATTTCTAGCCAATGATTTTTCAATTTTTTCCTATAAAACACTGGGCGAAACATTTGAAAAAATGAAATTATTTCCATCTGCACTTGATGCATATTCAAAAGGTCTTGAAAAAACATCAAAAAGTAATCTTTTTTATCAAAAAATGGGTGATTTGTCATTAGAATGTAACAACATAGATGCGAGCATGGAATTTTTCAAAAAAGCCCATGAACTTAATCCTTCAGATAGAGAAATCCTCATTAAATTAGCAACAATTAGTCAAACATATTTCCCTGATCAAATTGATGAAACTATAGATTATTATAATTCTTTGTTAGAATTCGGTATTGATTTAGATAAAATTTATTATGAACTCGGTCACTTATATTTAAACAAATCAGACAAAATTCATGCGGTTACTGCTTTTAAACTGGCACAAGAACTTAATCCTGAAAATCCATACTATAATAATTCACTTGCTTATGCGTACATTAAGGCTGAATTATACGATGATGCAATTGAATACTATCAAACTGCTATTAAGTTAAATCCTGATTCAGAATGGACTTCTATTGTCTGTCATGCTTTGGGTGCAATATATGCAGAAGTTAAGAATAACTATGAAGCTGCAGAAGCAACATTTAATGCAGGTATTGTTTTAGACCCTAATAATGTTGATATTCAACTATCACTTGGTGATTTATATATGACCAAGAATGATATCGACAGCGCTATAAAAACATACTGTGATGCTTTGTCTGTAGATCCTGAAAACTATTTAATTTATTCTAAAACAGGTCTTGCACTGTGGGAAAAAGATTATTTAGAGGAAGCTATTGTTGCTTTTCATAAATCTATAGAATTAAACCCTGATTTTGAAATTTCTCAAAACAATTTGGGAGTTGTATATCTTGATGGTATTGGCGACCCTAAATTATCTGTTGAATATTTTCAAAATGCAATAAATATCAATCCAAACTACACGCTTGCGTATTTCAATTTGGCAAGAGCATATCAAGCTATTGGTAATAAAGCTATGGCGGCAGAATATTACCAAATGACATTAGATTTAAATAAAATAACAGATGAATTATCAGAAAAAGATATTCGTAAGAGAATATATGATTTATTTAACTAATTTATACTGTTGTAAGTTTTGCTTTAATGGTTTCTGCGGAACCTTCATAACCTGCTCTTCCCATCAGTGCATATAAATAGTTTTTTGATTGTTCAACACTTGGCTGATCAAAAGTATTAATATTATACAACTCGCCCGTTATAGCGGTTTGTACTTCATACATATACAATAATTGAGCGATATTATATTCGTCTATTTTATCTAAAGTAATTGTTATTGTCGGTCGTTTTCTCTCTATTAAAGCTACATTTGTAGAATCCGCTTCTGCATTAATCAAATCATTAAATGTTTTACCGCCTAAATAGCCAATCCCTGTATATTCAAAAATATTAGGGATTTCAACCGTATTGTCGAAATCTTTAACTCTTATAAATGTTATTAATTTATCATTAGGACCATCATTATACAATTGAACCTGAGAGTGCTGGTCTGTTGCTCCTAATGCCTTAATTGGAGTTAAACCAACATTAACTTTTTCGCCTAAGTTATTATTTTCTTTACCCAATGATTCTGCCCATAATTGTGCAAACCAATCTGCAATATATCTCAAACGACTTGAATAAGGCATTATAACCGTAAGTTTTTTACCTTTTTGTTTATCCATAAGATAATGAATCAGAGCATTTTGTGCTGCAATATTTTTATGAATATCAGTGCTCTTTAGTTCTAAATCCATATCTTTAACACCATTCATAAGCTTATCAATATCTAAACCTACAAGAGCGAAAGGTAAAAGTCCGACGGTAGAAAAGACTGAAAATCTGCCACCAACATCATCCGGAACATAAAATATTTTATAACCTTCCTGTTCTGCAAGCTGTCTTAATATACCCATTTTTTTATCAGTTGTTACAACAATATTTTTTCGATAATCATCACCAAGCTCTTTTTCCATCAGATCTTTAATTATCATATACTGTGACATTGTTTCAGCCGTATCGCCGGATTTAGTAATAACATTTACTAATGTCTTACTTAAATCCAAAACTTCTAAAATTCCTATTATTGTATCAGGGTCAATATTATCTAAGAAAAATATTCTTGGGAAATTGTTTCTTTTTTCTTTTGGAAGAAGGTTCCAATAAGGCTTAAGAACAGCTTCTGTGACAGCAAGTCCGCCCAAAGCAGAACCGCCGATTCCTAAAACAACAACATTATCAAATCTGTTTTCTACAAGAGAAGCAAACTCTTTAACATACCATACAGTTTCTTCGTTATAGCCCAAATTCATCCATTGCAGCCACTCTCCGGGTTTATCTTTTTTTTGGTTTAATCCTTTAATTATATCTGAAATTTTGCTTTCATAATTATTGAATTCAAGTTCAAGATTTAAGCCGTTTTCTTCACCTATAACTGAAGCACAGGTACACCTGCAATTATATTCAAGCATTAAATACTCCTCTAAAATACTCTCTTTAATTATATTGTACTTAAAAAAGTTAAAAACACAATTAAGACTAATCATATGTCGAAAAAATGATATAATTCTTAATAAAAAATTTACAATATATATTGAATATGCTAAAATGTGTATGGTTTTTTAAGTGGTTATTATAAAAAAAGGAGGTCATATTATGACAGCAGTTCATTATGATACTTTTGAAGATGATATAGCTATCTCAAAAATGATAGACAATCTTCAATCCAAAACAATTGACTATATGAGTCAAAAAGATGCGTGGGATTTGCAGGACGAAATAACAAAAAAAGAACTAGTTACTGCATAATTATTTTTTAAATAGTAAAAGAGACGGCAATTAAATTGCCGTCTCTTTTTTTTTTAATTAATTTAATTATGCTACAACAATAGCTGAAACAGGGCAAGCACCTGCAGCTTCTTGTACAGCATCAGCGTTAGCTTCAACATTTGCTGCATTTACTACAGCTTTGTCTTCAATTGAAAATACAGCGTCGCAAATAGATTCGCAAGCGCCGCAAGCAATGCATGAATCTTCGATAGTTACGTTCATTTTAATATCTCCTTTTTCTTATTTGTGACTGATAAAATCAGCAACATTTCGATGCTAACATGAATACGATATTTTATCAATACTAAGACTTACTAATATAATTATTTTATATTTATATGCTATAACTGCGTAAGTTTTTTCAATATTTTTTGTTCAAATTGTGCATCCCAGCCAAGTTTTTCCTTGTGAGACTTTTTTAACGTATCATATATTGTGTTTAATTTAATCGGGAAATCAGCATCTGCAGGAGATATTTTTGTTTGTATTTTACCCTCCAGCATTGGATTAAAATAATCATTAAGTATAAGTGCAATATCTGTGTCATTAGCACCGTGCTGACATCCTATGTATATATGCTCTTCCTGCATTTTTGATAAAAAATCTACAAGCTTATCTATATAAACAGGATTTGAATAATCTAAGCAATTCCACCAATTTTCATAAATATTATATACATAATAATTTAACCCTGCTTTTTTAACATCTTCTTCATATGTTTGTCCATATCCGACCAAATCAATTACTGTTTTTATACCCAAATTTTTTAATTTTAACAATACATCAGGTTTTTCGACCAGAGTTTGCCCTCTGTATATAGATGTTTTTGGAATTCTTTGAATTTCATGATTTTTTTCTAGTTCATGAAGCATTAATTGAACTTGGTAGTTGGTTAATTTGGATCCCTGCTCATAAAGACTAAGGAAAGGCATATACCAACTTTCATAATGAGATCTTATTCTTTCTCTTTTTTGACGAGAAATTTCATCATCATATCCGATAACACCGTCATCAATATAATTTTTAAATATAATATTACAGTTATAGTTATGACCAATAGTATTCATATATTGACAAAAACCTGTAAAAAAAATTTTTGCTTTTATTAATTATTTATTATTTCATCTTCCAATTTCGCGAATTCTTCATTTAACTTGTCTTGTTTTATTCTACCTTTTTCAGTGAGTCTGTTATTTTTTATCCTTAATCTTTTTACCAATTCTTCATTTTCAAAATTCTCAGATTAGTAGGTTGGGCTTTCAGCCCAACAAATATATTATTGTTGGGGTAGAAACCCCAACCTACTTACTATTTGGCCTTATTTATATAATTTAGACATTTTTTTATAACTCTTATAAATGTTCCCGGATATTTACCCTCATTACAGAGTACATCACGAATGAATTCTATATCAGGAATAAGATTACCATGGCCGTCACTTGACAAATTTTTCATCATTTTCACCACATTACCATGTTCATCCATTATACCTTTGATAAGATATCTGGTTCTAGTCCATGAAGAATCATTATTTGGAAAATACGCATCAGCAGTGAATTCTCCTCTTCTTCCTTTTTGGGGAATAATTAACTGCATATATTTTTCTGAATTTCCCTGCCAGTTAATATATGTTCTGCTTATTTCACCATTTCCGTTTAGTTTCCTAATCTCCGAACGATTTTTTGTAAAATAAAGGTGATTAGGTAAATTCAGAGTACCCAGTTCCGATGAGCCATTGTTCCGAATCGGTTGTTTTTGAATTTCTAACATACACACACTCCTATTGCCGTTTTATAATTATATAAAAACGGCTAAATTTAAAATTTGCTAATAGGTTTTCAGTTGTAGTCTCCGGACTTACTAATGTAGCCTACAGGGTGAAATCTTTTGCACAAAATTATTAAAATGGTGTCGATAAGGTTACTATTCTGGAACCCTTCGACAAAAAGATTATAACAAATTTAGGCAATAAGTACAACATTTTACATAGGTTGATATTGCTTATGAAATTGGATACGCAAACTTATTACAATCTTAGGATGATTTTAGGATTGAGTACTAATTAAAATTGAACATCCAGACCATGTTTAACTTCGGCTTCCACCCAATTTTCTTTATTATCCATTAACTTTGTTGTATTAAAAATCATTTCGCAGACCTGTCTGTTAAAACCAAGTCTAAAGTGAGCTTTCCAGTACGTTCCCAAATGTTCTAAAAATGTTTTCTCAAATTCTTCTTCCACCTCTTTCGACTCCGGAGTTAAGATATACCAATACTTAGGAGCTAAATGAGAGGATGGAACCTTCAAACAGTTATGTTTCTCAACCAAATTACTGACAGTTTCACCAATACCCTTAGCAGGTATTTTATACAACCCACTAAAATTAATATTTTTGTTTTGATTGTTGACAGATTGTACTTGCATTACACATACTCCTTAAAATGGTGTCGATGGGGAAGGACTCCGTTTTCAAAGATTAAGTATCTTTGAAAATGGAGGGAAGAACCCCCGTTTTTTAGAATAAAAAACTGGGGTTTAAGTCCCCGACCAATATTTTTTTATTCTTTGAAATAATTGTCGATG
>Ga0247610_10004854_pt1 | contig 14266 bp, 12 predicted proteins | sample 174DNAGHGhighgp2_FD_193483 | JGI IMG/M metagenome (GOLD analysis project Ga0247610, IMG submission 193483) | Sheep rumen microbial communities from Palmerston North, Manawatu-Wanganui, New Zealand - 1742 DNA GHGhigh gp2 | ecosystem: Host-associated > Mammals > Digestive system > Stomach > Rumen... | reverse complement strand
GGCGCAAACCCCGGGCTTTAGCCCTGGGGATAGCCGCGTAAGCAATCAATCAGCGTATAGAGAAATCTGTACGTAGAGCTAGGCTTGCGAAAAAGACCTAGACAGGACAGCATTCGAACTGCTGGAAACCCCTAAAGCTGGATAAACCACAACGTAGGAATGAAATAAGTCCAAGCGTGATGGTCACGAAAGTAGAAAAAATTATCCAGATGGCATAAGGTTAAATCCTAAGTGTTGTAATCGCAAATGGGCAATCAGCAACTAAGCTCCGAACAGGAGAAAGCTCAACGACTAGGCCTCCCGAGGGCCGTACCCGTCAAGCTATTGGGCGGGGAAGTGGATGAGACCCAAACAGGTAATGCTGTGGGACAAGATATAGTCTGTGCTTCATGGAAACATGAAGAAGTTCATAAGAGAACTGCATAGGAACTAGCGAGCCTATGTGAACGACAAACTCCCAATCGCATGGCTACTTATGCAGCCAGAGGGTTCTTTGAAAACTTTCATATTTTCAATTATGTTGTACTCCTTTTCTTGATAAAACGACTTGTCGGTGTTATAATAAATCAAAAAAATCAAAGAAAAGGAGGCGCGATGATGGCCAAACAAGAAAAGAAATGCTTTATTCTTCAGTTCAAACTCAAAACAGAGTTATGGCAAGAAGATGTTATCGACAATAGACTTGAGGCTGGAAGAAAGATATATAACTCTCTTGTAGCTAAAAGTCTTAACAGGCTGAAAGAACTGAAGAAAACTAGGTATTATCGCGACCTCCTAGAAAGCTTAAATCAAAACAAGACTCATGATAAACCTATCTGGGACGAAATCAATCGTCTTAGAAAAGAAGCTGGATTAACCGAATACGGCTTATCTAACATGGTTACACCAATACGGCAACATTTCAAGAAGCAGATCAATACTCATATTGCTCAAGCGCTATCGAAACGCCTCTGGAAGTCTTTCGAAAAGTTGTTTTACGGCGACGGTAAGAGAATCTACTTCAAAAAATATGGACAGCTTAACTCGCTTGAGGGAAAGAGCAATGCGACAGGCATTGTCTTCAGGCAAGAAACCAGGATACTCGATTGGTCTGGACTGAAAATACCGGTTCAAATAGACGAATCAAATCCTTATGAACTGGAAGCACTAGAACACCAGATAGCATATTGTCGTATTGTTAGACAATATATCAGAAGCAAAAAGAAATACTATCTGCAAATAGTTTTCAAAGGCGAAAAGCCAGTTAAAAGGCGCAAATCAGATGGCAGCTTTGTTCATGTTCTAGGTGTAGGAGAAGTTGGCATTGATATCGGCACTTCTACAGTAGCTTATGCTTCCGAGAGAAGCGTAAGGATTGTTGAGCTGGCTGATAGAGCTCAAGGACATGAGCGTGAAAAGAGACTTCTCCAGAGAAAACTGGACAGGAGCAAGAGGATAAGCAATCCAGATAATTTCAATGAAGATGGTACTGTCAAGAAAGGTTCTCATCGCTGGATCAAAAGCAACAGATACTCTAAAACCCTGCTTGAGCTCAAAGAAGTTCAGCGCAAGCAAGCTGCTGTTCGAAAGTTACAACACGAAATTCTTGCTAATGAGCTTCTGAAACAAGGCGATACCTTCTATGTTGAAACCATGAATTTCAAGGGGCTTCAAAGAAGAGCCAAAAAGACGGAGAAGAACGACAAGGGAAAATTCAAACGCAAGAAACGCTTTGGTAAATCCCTGGCCAATCGTGCCCCTGCAATGTTCCTTGAGATTCTTGGACGCAAGCTAAAATATTTTGGCAGACAGCTTATTGAGATAGATACCTTTTCGGCAAAAGCTTCTCAGTTCAACCATGTAGATGAATCCTATAAAAAGAAAAAGCTCTCGGAGCGCTGGAACTTAATAAACGGTGTCAGGGTGCAGAGAGACATGTATTCGGCTTTCCTTATCATGAACATCAATCCAGATTTGAAGACTTTCGATCTTGAAAAATGCAACAGCAGATTTGAGAATTTTCTCAGGCTACATAATCAAGAAATACAGAGACTGCTCGGAAACAAGAATCTGAGCTGTATAGGAATATAACATAATTGAAAATATCAGGTCTTGAAACGGGCCTGGCGGGCGCTAATGAGTTCAATGGAATTCTTGCCTGCGAAAGTTTTAGGGAAAACAGTCAGTGCTTGTATCTTTCGAGAGCAAGAGAAGCTGTCGTACCTAAGAACCCCCTGGCTTCAGCCATGGGGAGTTTCAGGGACAAAGTTCAGCAGCTAGAGAAACTCAGGAAGAAATATGGCGACGAGGAAGTCCTCGTCTGCCATAAGACAAGTGCCTTTGACGTAAAAGACAAGTTCTCTGTAGCCAAGAAGGACGTATACACGAATTTGGCTCGTACAGGCAGGTTTATCAAGCGCTATGACGCCGAGTATAACCCTATATATCTTCAGCTCATTGGCTATGTGGTAGTCACTGACCTGAGCGAGAACCTGTTCTTCGTATCCCGCCGCAAGGCAGGGGAAGAGCGCCTCAAAGGCAAATGGTCATTCTTCGGCGGGCATACCAACCCCTGCGACATGGGGCTGGATACCGTCATGAACGCAGCAATCCGCGAACTGAATGAGGAAGTAGACTGTGATGTCTGCGGCCCCCTTCAGTATCGCGGCCTTGTCCGTGATGATCTTGGACCTACCCCGGAACATCTCGGGGTAGTGTTCCAGGCATCCGTAAACAAGGCAAAAATCAAAGAGACAAACAACCTTGAGGGCAAGTGGATGAACAAGAGAGAACTTTTCACCCATTATAAGGACTTCGAGGCTTGGGGGCAGTACATCATTGATCATATTTATGAGGAGCACACAAGCCAGAAGTACGCCTAAAATCTAAGAGAGGAAAAATTTGCCTATGGATTTCGTAATCAAACGAACAGGCACGACCGTAAAGTACAATCCGCGCAAGATCCATGCCGCCATCTCTGGAGCCAACAGAGATGCTGGCAGCATAATGTCGAACAAGGATGTAGATGCTATCGTCTTCTCCATCCATTCGCATCTCAAAGCAGACCAAAAGAACGCTAGGTCTGTGGAAGAAATCCAGGATATGGTAGAGGATGCATTAATGGATGCAGGGTTTAACTCTGTAGCCCGTGAGTATATCCGCTACAGGCATAAGCATGAGATGCGCCGCAAGGCATCACAGCAGCTCATGGAATCCTATAATGACCTTCTATTTGCTGACTCCAAGGACATGGATCTCAAAAGGGACAACGCAAATATCAATACGGATGCCCCTATGGGAATCATGCTGAAGGTTGGCGCGGAAGGCATGAAGACATACGCTAAGCATTATTGTCTCCCGGAAGAGTTTGCTGAGATGCATATGGAGAACGTGGCGCATTTGCACGATCTCGATTTTTCGTACATCACTCTCAATTGCCTTCAGCAAGATCTTGCCAAGACACTGAAGGGCGGTTTCAATACCGGCCATGGCTTCCTTCGTGAACCGAACAGTATTCGTTCTGCTGCGGCTCTTGCATGCATATCCATTCAGAGTGCACAAAATGATATGTACGGTGGACAGTCAATTTCATGCTGGGATGGTGCCCTGGCTCCTTATGTAGATAGGAGTTACAAGAAAGCCTTCAAGAAATATCTGGTAATCTTTACAAAAGCGTTTCACAAAAAAGGCTCGCCTCATTATCTTGGAAGATACCGCAATAACGTAGTGCAAGCCATAGAGCATCCAGAATTGGATTTTGAGCTTACTGAGGATCTTCTTCCTAACTACAAACAATGGGAGAAGGGCGGTCGCCAGCTGTACCACTATTTCGATGGAAAACTTGGTGACGATGAAGCAGAGACACTCTGGAGACGTGCTGTGAGCGAAGCAGAGATCAGCGCGAGCGAGGAAGTGGAAGAAGAAACCAAGCAGGCTATGGAAGCTGCGATACACAATTTCAATTCGTTACATTCGCGTGCAGGAGGGCAATGCCCTTTCAGCTCAATCAATTATGGTATGGACACTTCACCGGAAGGGCGTTTAATCACTAAAATGACGTTGATGGCTATTTGGAATGGCCTTGGTAATGATGAAACCCCTATCTTTCCTATCAGTGTGTTTATCCTTAAAGATGGAATTAATTATCGCGAAGGGGATCCTAATTACGATCTTTTCAAATTGGCTTGCAAGGTGAGTGCAAAACGCCTCTTTCCAAATTTCGCGAATTGCGATGCACCGTATAATCTCCAGTATTACAAAGAAGGAGATTACAGGACGTATCCGACCACCATGGGGTGCCGAACAAGAGTTCTATCTAACGTGAACGGCCCGGATGAGTCGAGCTGTCGCGGGAACTTTGCGTTCGTAACGATCAATCTTCCGATGCTGGCGCTGGATGCCAAAGGCGATGTCAACAAGTTCTTCAAGCTTTTCGACAAGTACATCAAGCTCTCCAAGAAGTATCTAGAGTATAGGTATGACATCATTGCTCACAAGAAGGTGAAGAACTTCCCGTTCCTTATGGGACAAGGACTCTGGATGGGAAGCGAGAAACTTGGGCCAGAAGATGAGATTGCTCCGGTACTGAAACATGCTTCGTTGTCTATCGGCTTCTGTGGTTTGGCAGAGTGTCTTGTCGCTCTTACTGGCAAGCATCATGGAGAAAGTAAAGAGGCACAAGAACTTGGCCTCAAGATCGTAGGACATCTTCGCGAGATGACAGACAAGTTCGCCAAGAAGGATTCCATGAATTGGAGCTGCTTTGCTTCTCCATGTGAAAGTACAGCTGGTGACTTCCTTCGTGCAACAAGGAAGAAGTTCGGGGTAATCCCCGGAGTAACAGATAGAGACTATCTCACAAATTCGTTTCATGTTCCACCTTACTATCCAATCAAAGCTATCGACAAGATTCGTATTGAGGCGCCATATCACGCATATTCTAATGCAGGGGCGATCTCATATATTGAGCTCGATGGGGATACGCTCAAGAATCTCCAGGCTTTTGAGACGGTTGTGAGAGCTATGCACGATCATGACATGGGGTATTTTTCAATTAATCATGCTGTAGATCGTGATCCTGTCTGTGGCTATACAGGAGTCATCGAGAATGAATGCCCGCATTGCCATAGGAAAGAGCAGTCTGCTGGAGAGTTCAAGATGGCTAGGATTCACGTTTAGAGAAAGTTTTTCAGGAGGGGATTTTTGTTGAAGACCAGTTTTTATTTGGATTTGCTTGATAATTTCGGTGTCAAGATTGACGAAGGCATCGACCCTGTAGTGAACGATTGTGTGCCTACGGCTGTATGCACAGCGTCGGAAGACAATACGGTAAATGAAACGTATACGTTCGTGAATGGCGGCAAAGAAAGAGTAGAGGCGCCGGTTCCTGAGAACGAAGAAGAAGACGGAACCCTCAGCATGACGGCAAGCGGCGTTGTCTCTTCTCGTACGGTTGCGGCAAAGTCTACCGGCTCCGGACGTTCAGCCGCTAGGCTTTTGGACAATACTACATTCTCCAGCTATGAGACAAAGATCTACGACGGTTTCGAGCTTATGAATGATGTCGTATCTGTCGAGTTCGCATTGGCCGGGGATATGCTTACGGAAGAAGCAGATTGCTATGAAGGAGCAGATTGTTATATCGATGGTTATCTTGCACCGAATTATCCGCTGGCAGTACGCTTCAACAGGGCTGAGCTTGCTAACACACGCGCAAAGAAGAAGTATCCGTTCATCGTCATCACTGCCGAGAACGATTATGGAGCGCGTGTTTGCCGCGTTTTCCTTGATCTCAAACGCATTGCAGTGGCGGGAGGATACAGCGCAAACTGCTTGACCACGACTCAGAAGTCCCTGTACTGCGGCAAGGTTGGGCCAAAAGAAGGACAGCTGCATAGCTGGCCTACTCCAAAAAGTTGTGGATTTGTTTCTGATGGGAAAATCGATTCCGAACGTATCCGGCTTGTTTGCAAGAAAATTGCAGAAGCAATTCCGAGTTCGCGCTACTACATGGATGACCTCTACGCAGATGCCTGTAGTGCGGAAGCTTCTAAGACAAGCCTTACTCATGAGCAGTTAGATGTACTGGCAGCTCTTTGTGCTGAGGTCGGTGCTTGATGAATACTGAGACCCTTATTGCTATAGGGGCTGGCATCTTTATGGTCGGTTCTCTTCTCGTAGCGCTTCGAAAGGCTTACTTGAAGAACCAGGAGCTCATTGGATATATCAACGAGCTCCTGACCGAACAGGCCATGCAGAACGAGGAAAAGACATCCGGCGCCCGTCTGAAAGTCACCGAGAGCGGAGCAGTGGAATTCGCCAATGAATGGCTCTCTGCTATGCCGCCGGATACTGCCAGAGATTTCGTAGTGAAGTTCGATGGCTGGAAAGAGGAAGACTGGACTATGTGGGTGCGCCTGCCCTGGGGAAAATACCGGGAGCATAAAGCAGAAATCGATTTCGCCGTCGGGCGGAACATTATGAAAGAAAATGCAGAAGGGAAGTAACAGTTCATGGATATTCAGTTCGAGTCTGAGTTCATTGTAACGGAAAAGGAAAGAGATGCCTACGTGGAGGCAGTGAAGAAACATATTGCTGAGGAAGGAAAGGATCCAAGTTTGCTGGATAGCATCAGGTTGACTCTCGCAGACGGAGATCCTGACTCCTGTACTGTGAGCTATCGGTTGGTAGGCAAGCCGTTTGAACGTATTAGGAGAATTACGGGATACCTGGTAGGGACCACTGACCGTTGGAACAATGCTAAGAAGGCGGAACTTCACGACAGAGTGAAGCATTCAGCCTAAGGCCAGAATATACGAAAGAGAAAGGGCCGCTGATACAGCGGCCCAGAAAGGGGAAATACTTTTTGTGGCAATCAAGTTACATAAGATAAAGGGCGAAAACCTGGAGTCGTACAACAAACTCTTAAAGCGGATGTTTGTTGAGGACAAGATCGATTTGCTGGATACAGCAATCGTCAGTAAATGTGGCGTCAAGCTCCGCAATCCAGACAAGCTTGTACCGACATTGCAGGCTATCTGCGAAGGATTCCATGAAGATCAAGTCAATCTTCGGATGACAGGGCAGCAATAAGACGTTCCTTAGCTTCCTGCTCCAGTCCGAGCATGTCAGCATGTTCGATAATAAGATTCTTCACAGACTGGCGCGTAGCTTTGGGAATAAGAAGCGGCAGGACTGTTTCTTCCTTGGACATCTTGATATGAGAAGAAACACGATAGGTATAAACCTGCGGGCGGCTTGCCCATTTATTGATTGTATCGTCTATTGACTGGGTGCTATCGCAAGTCTTGAGTTCTTTTGCCAGGTCTTTTGATAGATTTTTGTCCTGGCAGAGAATCGTATGAGTGTTATATATATGTCGTTGAAGATCCTCGCTCATCATGGACAGATTATATGCAGGCCAGAGAGCGAGGTCTTTTGTATCAAGAGCAGATTTGAGCTCAGGGATAAGCTTGCCGAATGCCAGATACAGGTTGAATGTCGTAGTGGAAACATCCGCCTGTTTCGCGGCAGCTACTCTGGAATAGATTCCTGAACCATAGAAGGCGTGCTCCTTTTCCAGCTTAAGAAGATCCATGTAAGCATTAGCGATAACAGAAGCACTGAGAGTGCGCTGGTCTGTATTGCTCACAAGAAAGATGCGATGCGCATCATCTTCTGTGAGCTGGTCTGCTTTGTAGACGCGGGCAGGTATCTTATCGTATTTAGGTTCATGTGTATTGTCGGCGAGCCATTTGAAAGCTTCGAAACGTGTATGCCCGCCAAGTATCATGTACTTGCCATCTGGCTGCTCCCATACTGTAATCCGATGGAGCAAGCCATACTGGTCGATAGAGGCCGCCATTCTGTATATAGTGTCCCTGGAAGGAGCAGGAAACAGATCCCATTCGGGCTTTGCTTTGATAAGCAATGAGGTTTCGATATCTTTGTCGTAAGCCTGACCAACAACTTCGTCAATATTGTTTGTAGTTGCTTGGTCTCCCTGGTCGGCTTCTTTCACGTTCTTGATATCAATATTGAAGCTGTCCATCATGTTGTCGACGCCATTTGTCATGCCGCCTACTGCGTTGAAATCAGCCAATTTTCTCTACCACCTCTCTGGTCAATGCATTGAACGCTATTGCTGCTACACTGCTTGGATAAGCGGATGTCACAGGAGCAAGAAGTTCCTCGGCGTTCTTCACGTCCTGGTTCATCTTGACCTTTGTCTCAAAGACTGGGTTATCGCCCCAGAATTGAACAATACCTTCACCACGGAGAGCTCTCTCTGTCTTGGTATTGACCTTGATCATATTGAGGAACATACCAAGGAACTCTATGTTGGTGACATCGCCAGCAGCCTTGCGTTTCTCATGGACTTGCTGGAAGACAACACCGATAGAATTGGCTCCCATGAAAGAAAGCTTGCCATCGGTGGAAGGTACAAGCAGATAGTCAGCCCCGAACATGATTTGAAGCAGAGTGTTATCAATAGTCGGCTTGGTGTCTACGAGAATGTAATCGTATTTGTCCAGAGCACGGATCTCGTCGAAGAGTTCCCTGAACAAGCCATTGGCATTGGCATTAGCGTTCAGGACATTGTAGATGTTTGTGAGGCCGCCGTTGCTCGGGATGATATCGAGATTCTCATAGTCCTTGCGTTTGTCACTTCTCGGAACGTACTTACGAGCCGGGCTGATGTAATAAGTGACGGGCGGGACTTCCCCGGGAGTAGTGGAAGCCAGATACTTGCCTGTAAGACAGGATGCCAAAGTGTTCGGTATGTTCTGTGACGGCAGGTAGCCAAAGAAGCTGGATATGTTGCCTTGAGGGTCTGCATCAATTACCAGAACTGAGCGTTTCTGCTTGCGGGCAAGGCAGTCAGCAATGGACGCAGTGGAAGTGGTCTTGCCAGAGCCTCCTTTATTGGAGCCTACGACAACGACTTTGTTGAGAGACATCGCATTTTCCTCCTTCGTATAAGCTTTGAGCAAATTATATACTTTAGCAGGAAAAAATGCAACAAAAATTCGTTATGAACTTTTCATATTAGTTCGGAACGATACAGATTTGATTAATGGTTGAACAAATTCTGGAAGAAAGGAATAGATATGTCTTGAAAATCCCCAGTGAACTGGAACAGTTAAAGGAAGCGAATGCGTACCTGCGAAACGCCAAGGTACGCTATCAGAACCTCTATGACGAAATCGGTGTCTGCGAAAAGGCCATGGGAGACGTAGCTCATTTCATCGAGTATAAGAAATTCAATCGTACGCAGGCCAGCCGTATCGTAAGGGTCGCCAAAGACATCAGGCGGCAGCGCAGAGCGGCCAAGGAAGAAAAGGAAATCCTGGAGCCAATCATTGAGCTGCTGGATAAGTATCCTCGTATGGTAGATGACGTAAGCACAGCTATCGGCAAGGTAAAGCGCATCGTCAATGAGCAGAACTGCCGCGTCTATACGCCGAGGGTCCTCGAAGATTCCGAGCTGGAAGGACAGCATTACGACACGACAATCAAACTCACTGTCGAGGAGAAGACTACCCCGAGCAATGAGAAGCTGTCCAAGCTCAAGAAGAAAAAGAAGTCGTCCTGAATAATGGTTACGAAAGAGAAAGAGAAAGGAGGAGCATGCTGTGCAGAAGTATTATAGCCATCACGTTCATACGGCGATGGGTTCGGTCGGAGACAGTGTGCTCCGTATAGAAGAATATGTAAAGAGGGGTAAGGAGTATGGACTGGATACGCTTACGATTACAGATCATGGCTCCTTGTCTGCTATGTACGCTTTCGCTGATGAATGCAAGAAACACGACATCAAGCCTATCATCGGCATGGAGGCGTATACCTGCGATGACAATACGCAGAAGGAGAACAACGATCGTGGTCATCTGGTTCTGCTCGCAAAGGATAATGCCGGGCTCAAGAACCTTATGAGCATCCATAATAATGCCTGGATGCAGGGCAGGTATTACAAGCCCCGCACGGACGCTGTCCATCTTCAGATGTGGGGGCAGGGCATTATCGCCCTGTCTGCCTGCGTCTCCGGGGATATTCCAAAGGCGATTCTAGCTGGTAATATTGAAGAAGCAGTCGAAATTGCAGAGTTTTTCAAGTCAGTCTTTAGTGAGTTCTATCTTGAGATCCAGCCTGGCAGCTTTGAAGACCAGCTCAAAGTGAATGACGGCATCGCACAGATCCATTATGGGACCGGCATTCCCGTGGTGATCACCAACGATGTCCACTACCTGAATGCCGAGGACTATCATACCCATGACTGCCATGTGAAACTCTGCCGTTCCCATGACGATGATGAGAAGATCAGTATGGATGACGAGAGTCTTGTCTATCCTGATATTTGCTACTGGTTCATGTCTGCTGTAGATGTAAAGGACGCGATCCAGCGTAGCGAGTATGTCACGGATGAGCTGATCGAAGAGGCTCTGGAGAATGCCAAGCATATCGCAGAAGTCTGCAATGTCGAGATTCCTGAGGGCCTGCATATGCCGAAGTTCCATGTAGAGAATGGGAAGACCGAACGAGAGGTCCTCCATGAGATGTGCTATGAGAGTCTCATGGAGATCATCCAGGACAAGGATAATCCACAGGAGTATGTAGATAGGCTTGAGCGCGAGCTCTCTGTTATCGACAAGAAGGGATTCAACGGTTACTTCCTGATCGTGCAGGATTACGTGAACTGGGCCCGTAACAAGGGTATTCCTGTTGGTCCTGGCCGTGGTTCTGCCGCTGGCTCTCTTGTCAACTATGTCCTTGGCATCAGCCAGGCAGATCCTATCAAGCATGGGCTCATGTTCGAGAGGTTCCTTGATGAGAACAGAGCAGTCTGTCCGGACATTGATGTGGATTTCAGTGACTCTGCTGAGGGTGGCCGCGACACGATGTTCGACTATATCTGCGACAAGTACGGTCATGATAAATGCGCTCGTGTATCTGCTCTTGGTATCAGGAAGTCCCGTTCTGCTATCAAGGATGCTGCCCGTCTTCTTGGCATGGAACCTTCCGAGGCGAACGAGATCTCCAAGATGATTCCTCAGGTCAGCTATGGCGACGATGGTGAGAAGATGACTGACCTTGATCTTTCGACGGCGCTCGAAGTCTCGAAAGATTTGGCCGCAGAGCAGAAGAAGAATCCTGAGCTGTTTGCTTTGGCTCTTAAGCTGGAAGGCCTGCCGAGGACTACTACTATCCATGCTGCAGGCATTCTCGTAAGCCCGGATTCTTTAGTGGAAACTATGCCGCTCATCCAGACGAAAAAAGAGGGCGAGAATGTTCTCGCGACCTCTTTGACACTGGATGATGCAGAGAGAACGGCTTGCAAATTTGATATGTTAGGAGTCCGTATCCTGTCTGTCCTTGATAAGGCACAGAAGAATGCTGGCTTCACTTTTGACTGGCGCAATGAGTCTCTCTATGAGGATGAGAAGGTATGGGCCGCTATCGGAAGCCGTGCCACTGAAGGCATGTTCCAAATTAGCTCAAAGATTTATAAGGATCGTATGCCGAGGCTGGCACCGAAGACTATCGATGAGCTGGCAGCTTGCCTTGCGCTGGTTCGTGGCCCGTGCATCTCTGCCAAGGCAGACGAGAAGTATATGAAGATCCTGGAAGGCAAGCAGGAGATCGAGGAAATCGATCCTATCTATGACGAGATCACCCGGGAAACTAACGGGATTCTCCTGTATCAAGAGCAAATCCTTAAGATTGCTCATGCCTATGGCTTCGATATGTCTGACGCATACGGTCTGATGAAGATGGCTCAACGCAAAAAAGTAAAAGCTTTACAGGAATTTCGTCCCCAATTTATTGAGAAGGCTATGAAGACTGGTTCTGCCGAGGATTCTGCTGGGAAAGTCTACGATATGATTGTGGCCGCAGGTTTGTACAGTTTCAACGCATCACACGCTCTGAGCTATGCTCTCATCACGTATGCCACGGCCTATATGAAAGTACATTATCCAGCAGAATTCATGGCTGCGTATCTTACGTATGCCTATACAGATGCAAAGGCACAGAAGAATCGTAAGGAGACTGGCCCGGCTACTATCATTGATGATTGCCGCCGCATGGGTATCAGCTTCCTGCCAGCGGATTGCAATAAGTCTGGCTGGGAGTTCAATGTCGAAGATGGCAAGATCCGTGTCGGCATGTGTGCTGTTAAAGGCTTTGGGAAGAAACATGCAGAGATCATCGAGAATTGCCGCCCGCTTGATTGCATCGATGATATTTTCGAGAACTATACGCAAGCTGATTTCAACATCGGCGCAGTTCGTATCGGTATCTTCTCTGGTCTGTTCGATAAGTTATCGAACAAGCCGAGGACAGATGCTTATGTCGAGTATCTGGAGAACCATGACCGCGATATCCCGGAGGATGGCGACATCAAAGTGTCTACCGGCATTATCGTGAACACAGAGACTACTGAGCAGGAGCTGGAACAGAAACTGTTTGGCGCTTTGTTCATCAGTGACCCTGTGAACAACATGGACAAGATCGGTTTCGATAAGCTCAAAAAGAACCAGGTGTTCAAGACTGCTGGCGTGCTCAGGAAGATCAAGCGCATCACCACGAAGAACAAACAGAAGATGGCCTTTCTGGAAATGGCTACAGCAGACAGCATCCTGGATGTCACGGTATTCCCTGACAAGTATGAAGAGATCAAGGGCGCGAAGAAAGACAATGTATATGTCTTCTCCGCCCGCAAAGAGAAGGAGGATGGCTGCATCCTCTCTGCACTGGAGGGATTAGACGAATGTTAACAAGCATGTATTACTTGAAAGATATAACAGAGCAGCTCGGCAGATACATGAATATGCTGAAGAAAGCTGTTGACCCGAGCAAGAAAACCAAGAAGGAATATGTCTTCAAGGACTACTTCAACAGGAACATCGCTCAGAAGTATCTGGACTTGTTCCTTGTCAGCAAGGAATTCGAGATGCTCGATCGTCGTGACGCGGATCTTGTTCAGCTCAGCACGATCCTGTCATTGACGGATGAGAAGTTTAAGGAAATCACGAACGAGGAAGAATGCATCAAGTTCTTTGAGCCTATCTTGGATTGCCTGCAGAAGTTCAGGGATGGCAAAGGATATAACTACTATAATCTGTATAATATAGGATATTCTGTGTCAAGCCATCGTGACTGGCTGAGGTACAGAGTCGAAGATGAAGACATCAATGTCATTGCTAGTATGATCGAGATACCAAAGAACCGTACAATAAGGATTCTCGATCCTGACGCACGGGACGGAGAGCCGCTTTACAATTTTATTGAAGCGCTGAAGATGAAGAACCCAGGACAGGAGATAGAAGGATATGCCGTAGACACGAAGGGGTGGGTCCAGCGGCGCAGCTATTTCAAGCGTGTCGTTCTCGGCGAGCTCTCCGGCTCTATCATCTCGCATAATGTGTTCGATATCGTTTTCATGCCGACAGTAGATATCTCATGGGAATACAAATATTCGAACATGTGCATCGTCAAAGCGGAACGCGATGTCCTGAAGAAAGTCACAGACTATCTCGCTCCGGGCGGCGTATTGATTACGAGCATGCCTCAGGGGCATCTCTATCGTGAGATGTGTATTTTCCTTGGGCGCTATTACGAGGATATCAATATCTTTCGTAACTATAACGATCAAGACAAGGAATGCATGACTATTGTCGCTCACAAGAGAAAAGAGGTCCTGCCAGCGGTAGAGCCAACTGCTTACGCCAGCCTTCGCAATATGCCGCGTCACTGGAACTCCATCCATTTCATCGAGAACATGGGTATAGACTATGTCCATTCCATGAGCCTTCCTAACGAAGAGCCGGATATGAAGAGATTCCAGTTCCGTGGCTCAAAACTTGACGAGCGCGAGTTCGCCCGCATATTCGAAATGTCTCCTGCCGTAATGGCTTTCAACAAGAGGCAGGGCATGAATCGGAAGAAGGAGCTGGACAAACACCCGGCAACTCCGTTCTCCGTAGGACAGCTTGGCCTTATTGTTACCTCTGGTGTGGCCAATGGCCTGATTGATGAGGGAAATGGCAGGTATCACGCCGCCAAATCCAATGTCATCAAGCATTCTGACAGCATTGACGACTTGTCCGATGACGGTCGCCATGTGGAGATCACAGAGAAGATCAGCAACAGGGTAGAGTTCAATGTATTCCTGGCAGACGGCACCGCCAAGAAGCTTTGCTCTGCATGATGGCGTCATGAACCCCACGCCTAAAGGCGGGGGCTTGGGGGTGGCGTAAGCTACTCGCAAGCCTAAATGATTAGCCTC